>Ga0207674_10004302_pt1 | contig 17173 bp, 12 predicted proteins | sample KBSCornC72_FD_184303 | JGI IMG/M metagenome (GOLD analysis project Ga0207674, IMG submission 184303) | Corn rhizosphere microbial communities from Kellogg Biological Station, Michigan, USA - KBS Corn C7-2 (SPAdes) (version 2) | ecosystem: Host-associated > Plants > Roots > Rhizosphere > Soil ... | reverse complement strand
GCCACGGCCAGGGGCGCGCCTTGATTCGCAGCCGCGAAATCGAGCGCGGCGTTTCTTTGCTGGATGAGGCCATGGTGGCCGTCACCGCGGGTGAGGTATCGCCCCTGGTAGCCGGAGGCGTGTACTGCAGTGTGATCGAGGCATGCAGCGAGATTTTCGATACGCGCCGCGCGCATGAATGGACCTCGGCGCTGGAACGCTGGTGCAACGCGCAGCCGGAAGCGGTCCAGTATCGCGGTCATTGCCTGGTGCGCCGCGCGGAAATTCTGCAATTGCAAGGCGCATGGTCCGATGCGCTGGAACAGGCGCAGCAAGCGTGCACGCGCCTTTCTGAGCCCACGCCAAAACCGGGAGCCGGCGCCGCCCACTATCGCATGGCGGAACTGCATAGGCTGCGCGGCGAGTTCGCGGAGGCTGAAGAAAAGTATCGCCTGGCAAGTCAGCGCGAGCCAATGCCGCGACCCGGTCTGGCGCAGCTTCGCTTGGCCCAGGGCCAACTCGATGCAGCCCAGGCATCGATCCGGCACGTCGCGGATGAAGCACGCGATGACGGCAGCCGGTCACGTGTGCTGGATGCGTATGTGGAGATCGCACTCGCCGTAAACGATATCCCGGCCGCCCGCGCCGCTGCCAGCGAACTGTCGCAGATCGCCGCCCGCTTCCATTCGCCGCTCCTCAATGCCGTGTCGGCTTGCGCGAATGGAGCCATCCTGCTCGCCGAGAAAGACTCTCGCGGAGCGCTAACATCGCTACAGCAAGCACTTGGCATTTGGCGTGAGCTCGCAGCCCCCTACCAGGCCGCGCAAGTCCAAGTCCTCATCGCCCTGGCGTGCCGCGAGCAAGGCAACGAAACCACCGCGGATATGGAACTGCATGCAGCGCGCGATGTCTTCGAGCAACTGGGCGCGGCGCCGGATCTGGTTCGCGTCGACGTTCTCTTGAACAGGCCTGGACTCAAGGCCGAAGGCCCGCTGACCGGCCGCGAACTAGAAGTCCTTAGACAGGTAGCGTCCGGCCTGACGAACCGGGAAATCGCCGCTAAGCTCGTCATCAGCGAGAAAACCGTGGCGCGCCACGTGAGCAACATCTTTACCAAGCTGGACTTGTCGTCGAGAGCGGCGGCTACCGGCTACGCTTACCGGCATCGTCTGGTTTGATCGCCCGTACACAGAATTACCCATTCGCCCCGTCCTGAAAATTGGGTACTTCGCCCGATGCGCGACATGAAGCTTAAGCCTTACTCTCCAGGTGAGGCAACCATGAAACCACAGCATGAATCGACGCGAATTCAGACCATCGTCATCGGCGGAGGCCAAGCCGGCCTCTCCGTTGGATACCACCTGGCAAAACGTGGACGCCCCTTCCTGATCCTGGACGCGAACCAGCGTATCGGGGACGCGTGGCGGAGCCGCTGGGATTCCCTGCGCCTATTTACGGTGGCCCGCTACACTGGACTTCCCGGGTATCCATTCCCGGCCAGAGGCGACGCGTTCCCAACCAAGGAACAGATGGCGGATTATCTGGAATCCTACGCCCGCCGGTTTCAACTTCCCGTTCGCAGCGGCGTAAAGGTAGATGGCCTTTCCAAGCAGGGAGACCACTTCGTCGTCACAGCCGGCGGACTGCGCTTTGAGGCGGAACAAGTGGTCGTAGCCATGGCCAACTATCAAACGCCGCGGACGCCGGTGTTCGCTCGAGATCTGGATCCCGGTATTCTGCAAATGCATTCGCACGATTACCGTCACCCAAGTCAACTGCAGAAAGGCGGCGTGCTGGTGGTGGGCGCGGGCAATTCGGGAGCGGACATTGGCATCGAAGTCGTGCGCACTCACAAAACGTGGTTATCCGGGAAGGAATCCGGCCATATTCCTTTCCCCATCGAAAGCGCCTTCTCCCGTTTTTTCCTGGTGCGCTTGGTGCGATTTTTCGGCCATCACGTGCTGACCATGAGCACACCAGTCGGCCGCAAGCTGCGCCCCAAGTTGCTAGGGCAAGCCGCTCCCTTAGTTCGCGTCAAACCCGAGGATCTGACCGCGGCTGGGATCGAGCGCGTACCCCGCGTGGTGGGCGTGCGGAACGGCCGTCCGTTGCTCGAGGATGACCGCGTCCTCGACGTCGCAAACATAATCTGGTGCACGGGCTATCATCCCGGCTTCTCCTGGATCGACCTGCCGATCTTTGGCGAGGATGGACGGCCCATGCACGAGCGCGGTGTGGTCACACGTGTACCCGGAATGTACTTCGTCGGCCTGCACTACCTCTATGCGATGACCTCGGCCACGGTCATCGGCGTCGGCCGGGATGCGGAGCATATCGCCAAAGCCGTCGAATCGCGAACTGGCCTGGCCCGAGCTGCGTGAAAATAGTTGCTATGAAAGCAACGTATCGTGCCATTCAGTTGATGGGGAGGGGTGGGTTGGAGCAACTTCGGGAAGTCGAACTGCCGCTCGAAGCGCCCCAGACAGGCGAGCTCCGTATTCGCGTACGAGCGAGCGGAGTGGGGGCGACAGACATCATGAAACGAACGGGCCACTACATGTATGCCCCCAAGTTTCCGTTTGTAGATGGCTATGAGGTGGTGGGTGACGTGGACGCGATCGGCGAAGGCGTTTCGGGTTTCGTAGCCGGGCAGCGCGTCTGCGCGTTGACGGTTTATGGCGCCTGGGTCGAGTATTTCACCCGCGACGCCAGGGATTTCGTGGCGGTTCCCGAAGGGCTCGACGACGCCGAAGTGCTCGCGTTGATTCTCAACTACGTGACTGCGTACCAGATGATTCATCCCACCGCCGCGATCCAGCCCGGACAGACCGCGCCAGTGACGGGAGCAAACGGCGGCGTGGGGACGGCGCTGCTGGAGCTCCTCCGGGTGCAGGGAGTGCGCGCATTCGGAATGGCGTCGAAGAAACATTTCGATCTGGTCAAGAGCCTGGGCGGCGAACCCATCGAATCGCGGACTAAGCCGCTGGATGCCGCGGTTCATGAGGTCCTGCCGGCGGGCGTAGACGTTACCTTCGATGGCCTCGGCGGCCCTCTTACTCGTCAATGCATCCGCGCGACACGAAAAGGCGGGCTGGTCGTCGGCTACGGATTTATGACCGCGCACGGCATGCTCGGCATTGTGCGAGGCATGACAACACTTCTTCTCGGCGCACGCCTCGCCGGACGCCGCGGCGCCTTCTATGGCATAACGGCGCTTTACCGGAAAGACAAAGGTCCCTTCAAGGAAGACCTTCCCAAGCTCTTCGAGCTACTCGCGGCGCGCAAGATTCAGCCGCGAATTGCCGCCAGACTGCCGCTTCTAGCTGGCCGCGAGGGGGAGCGTTTGCTCGAAGCAGGAGGCATTGCCGGAAAGGTCGTACTATTGCGATGAAAATCACAATCCTCGACGACTATTTCGACACGGTGAAAACGCTGCCCTGCTATCGGATGCTGGACGGTCATCAGGTAGAAGTGTGGAACGATCATGTCCAGGAGACCGATGCTCTCGCCGAACGCCTGAAGGACACAGAAGCCCTGGTCCTCATCCGCGAGCGCACACAGATCCGCGCGCCCCTACTAGATCGCCTAAACAAACTCAAACTCATCAGCCAACGCAGCGTCTACCCGCACATCGACATCGCTGCCTGTAGCAGGCGTGGCGTCATCGTATCGTCAAGCCAACACGCGGGCACTCCGTCCTACGCCGCCGCGGAACTTACATGGGGGTTGATTCTTGCCGCGATGCGCCAAATCCCGCAGCAAGCGGCCGCGCTCAAAGCGGGAACATGGCAGACCGGAGTGGGCCAGACGCTCCGTGGGACAATGCTGGGCATCTACGGTTATGGCCGTATTGGACGAGCAGTAGCCGGTTACGGCAGGGCTTTCGGAATGGAGGTGCTGGTGTGGGCGCGGAAACTCTCGCGCGCGGCGGCTCGGGCGGACGGCTATGCTACCGCCGCCAGCAAAGAAGAGTTTTTCAACCAGGCCGATGTGGTCTCCTTGCGCATGCGCCTGGTTGAGGCGACGCGCGGAATCGTCACGGCAGCAGACCTCGCGCGCATGAAGCCTACGGCGTTGCTGGTGAACACCAGCAGGGCGCAGCTCATTGAACCCGGCGCGTTGGTGCGTGCACTGCAAGCGGGACATCCAGGAATGGCCGCGGTGGACGTCTATGAAGAAGAGCCGGCACTACATGCAAACCAGCCGTTGCTGGCGATGGACAACGTGGTGTGCATGCCGCACATCGGATACGTGACCCGCGAGGAGTACGAGATCCAATTTAGCGATATCTTCGATCAGATCGCCGCGTATTGCGCAGGCAAGCCGATTAACATTGTTAATCCGGAAGTGCTGACGAAGTAGTTAATCCGCCAGCGGATCCGGCCGCATCTGGAACTTCACCAGTTTAGGCGTAGTCCCTTTGCCGCCTTCCATGTGGAACGGCGCTCGCGTCGAAATGGGCGTGTAAATGCCCTTCCCCTTCCAGCCGCCGTTTGGATTATCGATGCGGCCGTCCAGGCCCTTCGCGTAGTAACCCATCGGATACGGCACGCGCAGCGTCATGAACTTGCCGTCCACCAGCGCGAGCAATCCCTCTGAGAGATTCCCGGTTGCCAGCGGAACGTCTTTGCCGACGCCCAGCATGTCGAAGCGGTCGACGAAGTTGTAGTACGCCGACTCGGCGCTGCCATTCTCCACCGCTCCCTTATAGTTCGGCCCCGGGAAGTTATACAACGTCCAGCCTTCCGGACAATGTTGCCCGCTCGCGGCCGCCGGGCCATTGAGCGGTCCCTTGCATTTGCTGCGGTCGAAGCTCGCGTATTGTCCGCTCGAGAGCACCGTCCACACGACGCCTTTGCTGTCTACGTCCATGCCGCGCGGCGCGAAGCCTTGCGACTTCGCTTTGGGATTATTCCACGGCACCTCGTAGTATTCAGCCAGTGCGGTCTCGGGCGGATGAGAACCCGGGACGAAACGAACCACCGCGCCCGGCATTCCTAGAACCGATCCCCACACCGAGCCGTCCGGCGCCGGCGAGTCACCATAGAACGACACGTTGATGCGCTTGTCCTTAGTTGGGTCCGCCGGTTGATTCGGTTCCGTGTAGGCATCGCGCTTCCCGTTCCCGTTGTAGTCGAGGACAAACGCGCTCCAGCCTTGCGCCTTCTTTTCGTCGTGCGTCTTGTCCCAGATCCTGGTGTCGAACCAACCCTCAATGCCGGCAGGTCCGAACGAGGACCACAGCACATCGTTGTTGTCGAAATTCACGTGGCCCCACGTAAAACAGGTGTCGATGGTGGTGGTCTCTTTGGTCTTCGGATCGTAGAGCTCCAGCCCGCGCTGGCCGGAAGTAATCGGGAACAACTTCGCCGACGGATGATCCGATCCCGCCTGGCACCATGCCGGCGTATCGGGCTTACGGACGCGCGCCGCGGCCCATACCCGCGCTTGCTTATCCATCGAGAAGCTGTGCACCGTCGTCTGGCTGTTCCAGATCACTTCTTCGCCCCAATAGGGCGACGGGGCCAAGGGCGGAGTATCCGCGGAACTGGGCGTGTGCGGATCGCGCACGTTCAGCTTTATTTTGCTGGTCGCGGTGCGCGCCGGATCGAGCACCGTTAGATAATCTGCACTCTCTTCGAGCGCTCCGTAGATGGGCCCGTTGGGATTCACGGTCGGGTTCCGTTTGTCGCTCGCGATGGCGTCGTGCAGATAGACTTTGGGATCGGCCCAGTCCCATAGAGTGACGACGACGTTCCGCTCCTTGCCCTGCGGACGCGACGGCGCGGCCGACGGCAGTTCTCCTTTGGCAATGCGGTCACTCCAGTCCGCGTACATCGCCAGCGCGCGTTGACGGCCCACTTGCGAGAAACGTGCACTCATGCCGCCGCCCGCCTGACCGGCCTTAATCCGCTGGTCCCACGCGACAGTGGTGTCTTTCGAGTGGCTGAGGATACTCTGCGGAATTTCGCGCGTGGCCTTGTCGCCCATCTGATGACAGCCCGTGCACCCGTCCGTGTTGACGATCTGACGAATCCAATCGCCCTGGCTCTTGACGCCGGGAGCAATGCCGTTTCCGCTGGGCCCCGTGCCAGGGAAATCGCTCTTGGGCGGCATTTGCATCAGGGAGAACCAGTACAGCGCGGGATAGTATTCGACAGCAGCCTTCTTGTCCGGCGCCACGACTGCCTTCAAGTTTAGCGTCGCGCCCGGCGCGGCCTTCATCTTCGGCGAATCCACCAGCCCGTAGCCGCGAACCCACACACTAAAGTTGGCCTTGGGAAGATCCGGCACCAGGTAGCGCCCCATGTCATCGGTGACGACGATCTTGACGAGCTTTGTCGGCAGTTCGGTGGTTTCGGCAATCACCCACACGCCAGCTTCCGGTCCCTTGGCACTGGTGACCACGCCGCTGATATCGGCGCCGGCGTTCTTCGCTCCAGACACTTGAGCGGAGCCTCGGCCTAGCCACACAGCGAGGAAGATTCCCACGCCGAATACTGCCATCGCAAGATACTGCAACTTTGTTCTGCACATGTCTGTAGTTCCTTTCGCCACGCGCCAGTATACATCTGTTGAGGAACGGCGTCAGCCGGTCAAGCGCGCCCACGGCCCCCGGGGGCAAACGGAGGATACGTTCGCGGATGCAGAACCTGCCGCTCCAAAAAGAAATCGCTGAGCGCCGCGCAGGACTCAGCAAATTCGGGATGCATATCAAACTCGTGCGGAACCCCCGCGAAGGTGTGCAGCTCCGACGGAACCTTGGCGTCGCGCAACGCCTGCAGCAAACGCTGGCTATTCTCCGGCGGAATGGTCACATCCGCTAGTCCATGGAAAATCACGGTAGGCGGGTGCCCTGCCTTGATATGCGCAAGCGGGCTAGCATCATTGATCGCGGCATCGTCACTGCCCGGCGGCATCAGCGCTTGCGCCACGCCCCGCACATCAGTTTGCGGATAAAACGCGATGCAAGCCGCAAGCTGCGTGTCCGCTTGGCCCGCCGTAAAGAGCGCAATGTGCCCTCCGGCCGAATAGCCAACGATGGCGATGCGCTGCGGGTCGATGCCGAGCGAACTGGCATTGGCGCGCACCCAGCGGATATGGGTCTTCGCGTCCTCGATTTGCGCAGGCCACTTCGCCGTGCCGCTCAGGCGATACTGCGCCGCGATTGACACGTAGCCGCGAGCCGTGATCGGCGTCACCTTGTTGGCGAGAGTTTCCTTACTCCCGCGAGCGAATCCTCCGCCGTGAAAATGCACCAGCGCCATGCGTTTCTCGGTTCCTACAGGCGGCCGGTAGATGTCGCAATGAAGATCGGAATCGCCGCCTTTGCCCACGACGACATCTTTTTCCACCTTGACGCCGGACGCGCCCGGCGTATTGCCAGTTTGCGCGGCGAGGGCAGCGGCGGCGCCAATCCCTAAAAACGTTCGGCGAACGATGGGCAGGTTGTCAGACATAGCCGGATTATATCTAAGGTTCTTAATGACCGAAAGATAGCTATCCCTGTCACTCGGTCCGTGTTTAATCTGGCTATGGATATGCTCTTCTTCTGGATCGCCGCAATCGGCGGCTCGGTTATCTTCTTCGTAGCCCACGCGATGAATCCCCGCTGAGACGCCGGGCCGGTTCCCCACGCGTGACCCAGCCACTGGCATACTTCCCCGCTTAGCTTTGTCAGAATAATCCCATTCGCAGCACCTTGCGCCTCTTCCGATACCTAACTTAGTGAAGATTCACTTAGTGCTTTCGAGCGCATGTATACCAGGGCAATCCCAACCATTGCCAGGCCTCGGTCTTGTTCGTGAAATTCAGGAATCGAAGGGAAATGAAGCACAATGGCTCATCGCAAATGTTCGGTCTGGCGTTTGACTGCAGCCGCCCTGCTGCTTTCGCTGGGCTGCCTCAACAGCGTTTGGGCGCAAACCGCTCCGGCCATGGGCACGGCACGGAACTTTGCAGTCCTGGGCGCCTCCACCGTAACCAATACGGGTCCGTCGTCCCTCATCGGAGATTTGGGCGTCAGCCCGGGTTCCGCCATCACCGGCTTTCCCCCCGGCACGGTGGCCGGAACAATTCACGCAGCCGACGCGGTAGCCGCGCAGGCTCAGGTGGACGCCGCGGCGGCCTACAGTGTTCTGGTCGGTGAAACCTGCACCACCAACTTGACGGGCCAGGACCTCGGTAGCTTGACGTTGACGCCGGGTGTTTATTGTTTTAACACCTCGGCGCAGTTGACCGGAACTCTCAACCTGAGTGCCGCAGGAGATCCCAATGCCGTCTTTGTGTTCCAAATAGGCAGCACTCTTACAACGGCCACCAATTCGGCCGTAATCGTCAGTGGCGGCTCCCCCTGCGGCGTGTTTTTCCAGGTGGGCAGTTCGGCCACCCTAGGCACGGGTACACAGTTTTCCGGGAATATTTTTGCGTTGACCTCCATTACGATCACTACCGGCGCGAGCGTCACTGGCGGCAGCTACGCGCTCAACGGCGCCGTAACATTGGATACTAACGCAGCCACGGCCTGCCGGGGTACGCTGCAGGTCTGCAAAGTCGCCGGAAGTGGCGTCGTCGTAGGAACCAACTTCTCTTTTAGCGTCGCCGGGACTACGCTTACGGTGCCAGCAGGCGCCGCTCCAGGAGGATCTTGCAGTACCGCGCTGGTGGTGCCAGCCCTGCCAGCGACCATTACCGAAACCATCCCGTCCGGCACCACCTTGGCGTCGGCCAGCACGTTGCCAGGCGCCGGGTTATTGATCAGCAGCGATCTGGCCGCGGGCACTGCCCTGGTAGCCGTCAATCCCGGAGGCCAAACCATCGCTACCTTCGTAAACACAATTCCGCCGCCTCCCACCACCGGCTTTCTGCAAATCTGCAAGATCGCCGGCAACGGGGTCACCATAGGGACGAACTTCACCTTCAACGTGGCGGGAACGCCGGTCACGGTGGCGGCGGGTCCTCCCAGTCCCGCGTCATGCAGTGCGGCTCTTACGCTTCCCGCTGGGCAAGTGCTGGTGGTAGAGACCCTGGCCTTGGGTACGGCGTTGACGGCCGTCTCCACTCTGCCGAACGCCGGATTGCTGGTCGCGAGCGATTTGGCGGCGGGCACGGCTACGATTACGGTGATTGCCGGAGCACAGACCATCGCCACCTTTACCGACGCGGTAGCGCCCACCACGGGATTTCTGCAGATTTGCAAGGTGGCCGGAACAGGCATCGTCGAAGGAACCAACTTCACCTTCACGGTGGCGGGGAATCCCGTCACCGTCCCAGCCGGCCCCGCGCCTGCAGGGTCTTGCGGCGCGTTGCTCTCATTGCCAGCCGGTCCAGTCCTCGTTACCGAGACCGTTCCCATCGGCCTGCAGTTGACCGCCGTCAGCGCCGCGCCGGGCGGTTCGCTGGTGAGCAGCGATCTGGCAGCGGGCCAGGCTACGGTGACGATCGCCGCCGGAGGGCAGACCGTGGTTACTTTCCAAAACGCCAGAATTCCCGTGCCACCCACCGGATTTCTGCAGATTTGCAAAGTAGCCGGCGCGGGCGTCGTACCCGGAACCAACTTTGTGTTCCTGGTTGCCGGGACGCCCGTGGCGGTTCCCGCCGGCCTACCACCGGGCGGCGCTTGCAGCGCCCCCTTGGTCGAACCAGCGGGTTCTGTAAGCATCGCGGAAACTCTGCTATCCGGAACCGTGATGACGGCCATCACCGTTTTGCCCGGCAGGTTACTGGTGGCGAGCGATCTGGCGGCGGGCACCGCTACCGTAACCGTCGAAAACGGCGGGCAGACCATTGTCACTTTCGTAGATACGATTCCGCCGGCGCCTCCTACCACGGGATTTCTCCAGATTTGCAAAGTCGCCGGCGCAGGCATTACCGTAGGAACCAACTTCACGTTCAGCGTCGCAGGAATTCCCCTTATCGTTACGGCAGGCCCTGCGCCGGGGGGCTCTTGCAGTACGCCGCTGGTCGAGCCTGCGGGCCCCGTGAGCATCCTCGAAACACTGCCATCCGGTACGACATTGACGTCCGTCACCACCTTACCGGGCGGCTTGCTGGTCAGCAGCAATCTGGCGGCGGGCAGCGCTACCGTCACCGTCGCTGCGGGGGGACAGACCATTGCGATTTTCCTCGATACCATCGTCCCCGTCCTGCCCAGCACTGGTTTTCTGCAAATCTGCAAAGTCGCTGGAGCCGGTGTTGCTGTTGGGACGCCCTTCACGTTCAGTGTCGCCGGAAACCCGGTAACGGTCCTAGCGGGCCCCGCGCCCGCGGGCTCGTGTAGCGCCCCACTCGTCATGCCGGTGGGCGCCACGCTTATCGCGGAATCTCCGTTAACGGGCACGGTGTTGAGTTCTGTAACCACCTTGCCGGCCGGGTTGCTGCTCAGTAGCAATCTAAGCGCGGGCACCGCGACGGTGACAGTGAATGCCGGAGGACAGACCATCGCGACATTCTTGAACGCCGTCGTTTCCGACGTCCCTTTGGGCACTCTGCAAATCTGCAAACGGGGCGGTGTCGGTGTCACTGCCGGCATGAGCTTCTCGTTTAACGCGGGCGGAACTCCGGTCACCGTTCTGGCAGGATCCTGCGTAGTGGCGGCAAGCTTTCCGGTGGGCACCGCGATCGTGGTGTCCGAAATCCCCTCGACGGGCACCATCGTATCCGCGATTGGCGTGCTTCCGGGTGACCGCCAGGGCGCCGTCGATCTACTCGGTGGCACCGTCAGCGTGGTCATCGGCACGGGACCGACTGAGGTGGACTTCACAAACACCGCAGGAGGACTAGGTCTGCTGAAGGTGTGTAAGATCGCGGGCGCAGGCGTTACGCCCGGCACCCGCTTCTCGTTCGCAAGAGGTGCCGCCACTTTCGTGGTTCCCGCCGGCTACTGCGTCGAGAACGGCTTGCTGCCAGTGGGGGCCGTGGTCACGATCACGGAAATGTCTTCGCCGGCAACCGCGGCTGCAGCCATCAGCGTTCTTCCAGCCGAGCGCCAGGGGACGGTTGATCTTAACGCCCAGACAGTGACCGCCACGATTGGCGTCGGTGTCACAGAAGTTTACTTTACAAACGTGGGCAGGTGAAAAAATGAGCTACCGATTTCTTCAGCGCGCCGTAGTATTGGTTTGCCTTGCCGGTAGCGCTCAGGCCGGTTTTATCGAGATCTGCAAGGACGACAGCCCGGACGGCTACCTGAGCGGTCTTTCCACCTTCGCCATCGCTGGACAAGCCGGGACGGTGGCGGTCCTCGTGGGTGCGTGTTCTCCCGCGCTGCAGCTGCCCGACGGGTTTGCCACGGTCACAGAACTACTGCAGCCTGGCACCACGCTCCTCGGCGTCTTCACATTTCCGAACGATCGGCTGATCAGCTTCGACCCCGTAACTAGAAGCGCCGTCGTGCTCATTGCGCCCGGCGACATATCGACCGAGACTGTAATTACTTTCACCAACGCACCCGTCTCGAGCGTCCCTGAGCCGCGCACGGCATGGCTGTTTGGCCTTGGTTTGATTTTCTTTGCGGCGCGGCTCGTTAAGCGTAACGTAGCAACGCCTTGAAGCCGTAATCCATGTGCTGTTGGATATGGCAGTGAAACAGAGTCAGTCCCGGTTGGTCAGCAGTGAAGTCCACGCTGGCCCGCCCGTAAGTCGGCACCACCACCGTATCCTTGATCACCCCGGAAGTCGCCTTCCCATAAATTTCGGCGATCTCGAGTTGGTGCCGATGCACATGTAGCGGATGTGCATCGTCGGTGCGATTGTGAAACGTCAGGCGGTAGCGCGTCCCCTGCTTAAGCATGAACTCTTGTTCGTGAGGGTAGGATTTCCCATTCACCGTGAAGCTGTTGAATTTACCCGCACCGCGCGGCACTTTTTCAAACACCATGTCCAAGCGCTCGCTAGGCGCCGGTCCCGACGGTGGCTTGCCGAAGACCGTGTAATCCCAACTGGGTTTCGCCGGCGCCGTCCACTGCGGAGTCCCCCGCCGGTTCGCATATTCGATGACGATGCCCAGGCCGCCTTCGCGCACCGGATCCTCAGGCGCGCCCAGGATCCACACGCCGGGCTGGTTCATCTCCACCCACGCATCGATGCGCTCGCCCGGGCCCAGCATCAACACATCCATCGCCGCCGGCGTGGGCACGGGATTTCCGTCCAGCCCCGTCACGTTAAATTTGTGGCCGGGCAGCGCGATGTGGCGAATTTCAATCGCACTCGCGTTTAGAAAATGAAACATCACGCGTTCGCCGGGCTTCACGCGGATCGGCGCACCCGCTCCCAGCGCCTTGTCGTTGATGGAAAAAATATCGGCCATGACCTCTAGCCCCGGCTGCCGCGTGTCGAGCACCGCCGGCTTTTCCGGTTGCGGACCGGTCGCATCGAGATCATCGTTGTCCATCGCCTGATTGGTGAAGTACGGCTCCCAATCGCGCAGCGCGAGATAATGTTCCTGATCGTAGCGGCCCGGATCGTTCGCTCCGTCGACGATCAGAAAGCCGAACATCCCGGTAAAGCTGCCGCGATGCAAGTCATCCATCGACATGGTGTGCGTGTGATACCAGCGCGTGCCCGCCGGAGTGGGCGTGAACTGATAGCGGCGGCTTCCATGGGGAGGCACCTCGGGCGTCCCTTCTTCCTCGGACCCGTCCACATCCGAGGGAATCAGCAGCCCATGAAAATGCACGTACTCCGGCACATCGGTTTTGTTGATCACGTTCACCGTGACCGGGACGCCCTCCTTCATGCGCAGCCGCGGCCCCGGCGAAATGCCGTTGTAGCCCACGGTGCTCACGATGCGATTGGGCGCCAGCTCCACCGTGACCGGCGCGATCTCCAGCGTAAAATCGGTCTTGGCCGCGTCTTCAGACGCGACCGGCGCGAGAAAGGATTGCGGCTGCTGCGCCACCAGCGCGCCCGTTGCCACCGCCCCTCCAGCTATTTTGAGAAAGTCGCGTCGTTGCATGAGAAGGAAAACGATCCTTCGAACATGTTACCGCCCGCGTGTCGCTTCTCGCGAACCGCCGCTAGCCGTTCCTCCGATCAAGTTAAGACTGGTAATGATCGCGGATGGAATTTGCAGCGTCGCCGCTCCGAGATTCTCGCGAAGATGCTCGACAGAAGATGTACCCGGAATCAACAGGATGTTGGGCGAGCGCTGCAGTAGCCACGCCAGTGCTACTTGCATCGGCGTAGCTTCGAGGGCCGCCGCGGCCGCATCCAGCGCCGACGACTGCAACGGAGTGAACCCTCCCAGCGGAAAGAACGGCACATAGGCTACGCCTCGACGCGCCAGGTCATCGATAAAATCGTCGTCCTGCCGGTGCGCCACATTGTAAGAGTTCTGCACGCAAGCGATCTCCGTAATCGCTTGAGCCTCCGCGAACTGTTGGCGAGTGACGTTGCTCACACCGAGATGACGAATCAGTCCCTGGAGTTTGAGCTCCGCAAGCACCGTCAGCGGTTCTTCGATCGATCCCTCGGATGGCCCCATCGCGCCTCCCACCCGCAAGTTAACGACATCCATCGCGTCCAGCCCGAGATTTCGCAGGTTGTCGTGGACGGCGTCGATTAGTTCCTGGCGCGAAAGCGCATGAACCCACGATTTGTCTTCCGGCCGTCGTGCCCCTACTTTGGTGACCAGCACCAGTCCTTCCGGGTAAGGATGCAGTGCCTGTTTAATGATCTGGTTGGTGATATGCGGACCATAATAATCGCTGGTGTCGATGTGGTTGACCCCCGCAGCCACTGCCTCGCGCAGAACGGCTATCGCCGCATTCCTGTCGCGCGGTGGCCCGTACACCTGCGGGCCGGCAAGCTGCATGGCACCATAACCGATGCGCTGCAAACTCATGGAAGTACCGGCAAGGGAGAAGCTGCCGCCTAGATCTGTTTGTTTTGTCATGATCGTCTCTCCTCTTGTTTGTACACCACCTGCGATGACCGCCCTCCGCTAGAGATGCTGGCGCACTTCTGATATGCTGCAAACATCATTTGAGGTAACTCATTCTATGAAGCTGGTGCGGTTCCTGTGGGCCATTTCCCTCCTGCTCTCGCTCAGCGTCGGACTATTCGCGCTGCAAGGCGGAGGTTTCGGCCGCCAGCGATACTCCTTCGGCGGACCGAACGTGCCCTCGGAGTTTTATTGGAGCCGCCTCCAATACAATTCCGGCTACGCCAACGGCAGCAGCTTCGGATATCGCCGCTTCTACGGCGGCTGGTCCCGCGATTTTCCGAAAGCCGACAACGATTGCTTGATCGCCCTGCGGCGTCTGACCCACATCAACTCTCCCTCGCCGCTGAACGTAGTCGATCTCGATAGCGATCATGTCAACGATTATCCATGGATCTACGCCGTCTCCGTCAACAACTGGACCTTCACCAATGAGGAAGCCAAACGCCTCCACGATTTTCTGCTGAAGGGCGGCTTCCTGATGGTGGACGACTTCCACGGCACCGACGACTGGGAACATTTCATGGCCGGCATGCGCATGGTGTTGCCCGATGCGGTGATCGAGGATCTCAAGGACAACGATGAGATTTATCACGTCCTCTATGATATTGATGAGAAGTTTCAGATCCCCAGCGAAGTCTACGTCAACACTGGCCGCACCTATGAGAAGGACGGCTACGTGCCCAAGTGGCGCGCCATCCGCAACGAACACGGGCGCATCATGGTAGCGATTTGCCACAACATGCATCTGGGCGACGCTTGGGAGTGGGCCGACAGCCCCGAGTACCCGGAGAAGTTTTCCGGCCTAGCATTTCGCATCGTCCTCAACTACATCACCTACTCGATGACTCATTAAACATGAACCGCGCGCCCCTCTTCCCACATTCCGCGAGCAGCCCCCGGTCGCATGTTCGAGTTCTTCTTTAAATATCCGCGCTCCGTGTATGCACGCGGCCAATTTGCCCTGCTGGGCGCGTGGCCGACGTGGATACTAGTCGTGCTGATCGTGGCCGCGGCCATAGGTCTCGCTTGGCTGATCCGCTCGCGCCTGCCCGAAGCCGCACCCGTCATGCGGAGTTGGCGCGCCTGGGTGATCTGGACTTTGCAAACGCTACTAGCCGCGCTCATACTGGTGCTGCTGTGGCAGCCGGCGATCACGATCGCGGAATTGAAGCCGCAACAAAACATCATCGCCGTGCTCGTGGATGATTCCCGCAGCATGGCCATCACAGAGGATGGTTCCTCGCGTCAAGCACAAGCGGTCAAGGCGTTGCAGAACGGCGTCCTCGCCAACCTGAACCGTTCCTTCCAAACGCGACTCTATCGCGTCGACGACGTGCCCGCCCGCATCGACAGCCTCAACGCCCTACAACCCAGCGCCCCTTCGACCCGCATCGGCGATAGCCTCAAGCAGTTGAGTGAGGAAACCTCTGACTTGCCCATCGGCGCCGTCGTGCTGCTCAGTGACGGCGACGACAACACCGGCGGCATCAGCACGGATGCCATCAACGCACTGCGCGCCAAGAAAACCGTCACCGCCATCGGCGTCGCCTTCGCCACCCAGGAAATCCCGCAGGTTCCGGCGACAGAACGCGACGCCCGCCTCGATCTCGTGCTAACGGAGCGCGAGTTGATCGATTTCAGAATGTGAATCAATGCGGCATGCACTGCAGATGTTACTGTCACCTCCCCCCTTGAGGGGGAGGTCGGCGCGAAGCGCCGGGAGGCGGGTAAGCGCCAAGCGCTTTGTTTGTGGCTTACCCCCCTCCCTAGCCTTCCCCCTCAAGGGGGGAGGGAACAGGCTGTGCGTGTGGCGGGTGTAAGCAGATGCGTATTCTGTTCATCGGCGACGTGGTCGGGCGCGCGGGCCGCGCCGCCGTCAACGAACGCCTGCCGGGACTCATCAAGGACTGGAAGCTCGATTTGGTCGTGGTCAACGGCGAGAACGCCGCCGGCGGCTTCGGCATCACCGAGACGATCTACACCGAATTGGTCGACGCCGGCGCCGACGCCATCACGCTCGGCAATCACGCCTGGGACCAGCGCGAGGCCCTGGTCTTCATCGAGCGCGCGCCGCGCCTGATCCGGCCGCTCAATTATCCCAAGGGCGCGCCCGGCCGCGGCGCCGCGCTGATCGACGCCAAGAACGGCAAGCGCGCGCTCGTCGTCAACGCGATGGGCCGCATCTTCATGGAGGCGCTCGACGATCCGTTCGCGGCGATCGAACGCGAACTCTCCGCCTGCGCGCTCAAGCGCGACGCCGACGCCATCGTGCTCGACTTCCATTGCGAAGCGACCAGCGAGAAGCAGGCGATGGGCCACTTCTGCGACGGTCGCGCGAGCCTCGTCGTCGGCACCCACACCCACGCGCCGACCGCCGACCAGCGCGTCCTGGCGGGCGGCACCGCCTTCGTGTCCGACGTCGGCATGACCGGCGACTTCGACTCGGTCATCGGCATGAACAAAGACGAGCCGCTCAACCGCTTTCTGCGCAAGATCCCGGGCTCGAAATTCGAGCCGGCGAACGGCCCGGCCACTTTGTGCGCGCTGGCGGTCGAGACCGACGACGCGAGCGGGCTTGCGTTAAAGGTCGGCGCGGTGCGGCTCGGCGGCATTCTCGAACAGGCAAGGCCGGCGTTCTGGGAATGACCGCTACCGAGTTTATTTTCTCTGACGGCCGTTCTATATAGCCGCCCATCTCACGCTTAAGAAATCCCATGGCCGGCCATTCGCAATTCAAGAACATCATGCACAAGAAGGGGCGCGCGGACAAAGCGCGCTCCAAGCTGTTCGGCAAGCTCGCGCGCGAAATCACGGTCGCGGCCAAGCTCGGCATGCCCGACCCGGCCTTCAATCCGCGCCTGCGCGCGGCGATCCTGGCGGCGCGCGCCGAGAACATGCCGAAGGACAATATCGAGCGCGCGATCAAGAAATCGCAAGGGTCGGACACCGAAAGCTATGACGAGATCCGCTACGAGGGCTACGCGCCGGGCGGCGTGGCGGTGATCGTCGAGGCGTTGACCGACAATCGCAACCGCACCGCCGGCGAGGTGCGCGCGATCTTTTCCAAGAACGGCGGCAATCTGGCGGAAACCGGCGCGGTCTCGTTCATGTTCGCGCATGTCGGGGTGGTCGAATACGACGCCAAGGCCGCAAGCGCCGACGCCATGCTGGAGGCGGCGGTCGAGGCCGGCGCCGAGGACGTCGCCTCGGACTACGACGGCCACCAGGTCTTCACCACGCCGGAGACGC
>Ga0207674_10004299_pt1 | contig 17181 bp, 12 predicted proteins | sample KBSCornC72_FD_184303 | JGI IMG/M metagenome (GOLD analysis project Ga0207674, IMG submission 184303) | Corn rhizosphere microbial communities from Kellogg Biological Station, Michigan, USA - KBS Corn C7-2 (SPAdes) (version 2) | ecosystem: Host-associated > Plants > Roots > Rhizosphere > Soil ... | reverse complement strand
GGTCCCTGCACGTCGGAACAGAAGTCGAACTGTCCCTGACCCGCAGCGTAAACGTAGGCCTCGACCGAGATCGCGGACTCACGCGAGAGGTCGAACGTCGCCGGCCTGGTCGAGAGACCGACATCGGCGCGCACGGTGAGAACCTCGGCGCGGTCCGCCGACCAGCCGTAGACGAAGATGCCGGCACATCCGTCAGCGTCGACGTACCCCATCGCGGGCCGACGGTGTACGTCGTAGCGCCGCTTCCAGTCGACACCTTTGAGCGCCACAGCGCGCGCGAGCGCTTCTTCGTGAACCTCGCGGCGTTCGGCATCCGACTCGATGCGCTGTCTCTCGGGCGGGCGCGCCCCTTTCAGCACCGACCACTCGGCATTACCGTCGTCGTCCACGCCCAGCACGGCATACTCGCGCACGTCGAACGCGTCGCGCCCGGGGGGCAGGTTCCCCTCGACGATCGCGACCGCATCTACGACGTGGATGTGGACAATCTCGTCACGAACGATTTCGAAGAGGTGCCATTGCAGTTTCCACGAGGGTGCCGGTCGCGACGGCTCCCACACGAATATTTCGACGAAGTCCCGCTTGAGAGCACGATCCAGCCCGGTAGCCAGCTCGGTGTGCTGCAGCGGCAGGAACCGTTCACCACCCGTCGCGAACCCCATTTCCTGGCGCCCGGTCCTGCCGTCGTAGGTCACGGTCGCCCCGGACAGCGTCCAGCGTACCGAGTGTCCCGGTCCGAGATCGAACGTCACCGGCTCGAAGCCGTTATCGAACCCGACGCTGGCGAGCAACTGACACTCGTGGTCGAATTCCCGGCCGCGCGAGATCGCCTTGCCAAAGAGCGCCGATGCTTCCTGACCGAATGGACCGTCGTAGTTGCCCGCCACGCGCGCGTATAGCGCGCAGGCGCGCAACGGATCAGCCGCCACTCCGCGGCCCGTTTCGTACAGGCCGGCCATGAAGAACTGCGCCGCGGTATCGTCGCTTCGCCAGTCTTCGGCGATCGGCTTGAGAATCTCGGCGGCGCGCTGGTAGTCGCCGCGCGCCAGCGCCGCCGTGCCGTCCGCCGTTCCCGTCTGGCCGGAGGCGCCCCTGGCAGTTCCGGCGACGATCGCGGCGCTGCGCCTTCCCTGCCAGGGGATCACCTGGCGCCTTGGCGAGCCTCCGCCCACGACTGCGAACTCGGCTTCACCGCTCGCGTTCACCCTCACCTGAACGAGGCTCTCGAAGTCGTACGATTCCGGCGGCGTGGCGCCCGTGATGGTGACCAGCGCATCTTCCCCCACCATCCCGGTCCACACATCGTTGACCACCTCGCTGAGCGCCCAGCTGAGCGTCCATGCGGACGGATTCACTTCCCGGTCAGGTGTCCAGCCGAACCACTGAAAAAAATGCCGGCGCGTCGGTATCGGTTTCGTGACCGCAAGAGGCGTGTACCGGATCGGCAGGAACTTCGTGGCCTGCGGAAAGAACACCGGCGTTCGCTGTTCGTGCTCACCATACGCCACGGAGATGCTGGTGTCCGCGAACACGACCTGGTGCTGCGGGCCGAGGGCGAACGATTGCGGCGCACGACCCTGCCAGGTCTCGTTGGCGACGCAGAACATCGACGCCGCGCTGCCGGCCTGCTCGCGCAGAAACGCGGCGATCGTCGCAGACTGCTCGGCAAATGGATTGGCGTCGCCGGAGACGCGTAGGAAGAGCCCGCAGGCGCGGTTCTGGTCGCGGACGACACCAAGACCGCTGTAGTACATGACGGCCATGAAGAACTGCGCCGCGCGATCCGTCCTGGCTGCGTCGGCGGCGAGTGGCCGGAGGATACGAACGGCGGCCTGGTAGTCCTGCCGCAGCATCGCACGGATGCCGTCCTCGGTGGTTGACTGCGCGGCAGCCGGCACCGCGAACAGCGTCAGCGCGCACACGAGCCGCGCACACCTTCGCATTGGTGTTTTCGGAGCAAAGCGCAAGCCCGAGACAAGGGAAGGAATCTGGCATGTTCCGGGCAGGACGACCGACGGCCGTAACGATTCTCTTCGCAGCGGTTACAAAGCTGTAGGCCCTCTCGTCGTCGCTCAGTCCGCGCGCAGCGCGACGAGCGGATCGACGCGCATCGCCCGTCTTGCCGGCACCCAGCAGGCCGCTATCGCGACAACCAGCAACGACCCCGCGACCACCGCATAGGTCGCGGGATCGACCGCGCCGACGCCGTAGAGAAGCGACGTGACGAACCGGCTGAGCGCCAGCGCTCCCGCGAGACCGACGATGATGCCGATCAGCGCGGGTGTGACGTGCTGCCGCAGGATCAGCCGCCGCACGTCGCCGCGGCGCGCCCCCATCGCCATGCGAATGCCGACTTCCTGAGTCCGCTGGCCCACGGCATGAGACGTGACGCCATAAATACCAATCGCCGCGAGCAGCAGCGCGATGGCGGCGAATCCAGCGAGGACCGTGGCCTGGAACCGCGGCTGATTGAGCGTCTCCGACAGCTGCGCCTGCAGCGTCGTCACGCGGAACAGCGGCAGCTGCGGATCGATCGACTGCAGCTCGCGTCGGATCGACGGGACGATCGCGGCGGGATCGCCCGTACGGACGAGCAGCGTCTCCGTGCGCGGAGCGGCCTGCAGCGAGCACAGGTAGATCTCCGGCCGGATCTGACGCTTGACGTCACCACGCCGCAGGTCGCGGACCACACCGACGACAGTCACCCATGGCTCCTGCGGGTCGGCGCGATCGCCCAGCGTGAACCTCTTGCCAATCGGATCCTCGTTTGGCCACACGCTGCGGGCCAGGGTCTCGTTGACGATCCCGACTCCTGCCGCCCGATCGTGATCCTGATCGCTGAATTCGCGCCCGGCCGCCATGCGCGCGCCGAGGGTCGTGAAGAATTCCGGCGAGATGTACTCGAATACATATTCGGCCTGCTGATCCGGCGGGCCGAGAGGTTTTCCCTCGAACGTGACGATGCCTGAATTCGCGATCAGCGGCAGGAGCACTCCGGTGGTGAGCGCCGCGGATGTGACGCCCGGAAGCGCGCGAACCTTCTCGAGGAACCGACCGTAGAATGCGCGCACGTCCGCGGGCGTCCGGTACGTCGTCGCGGGAAGGCTCACCGTCGCCATGCCGATTTGCTGGACGGTGAAGCCGCGCTCGACGGACTGCATGCCATAGAGCGTGCGCAGCAGGAGGCCGGCTCCGGTGAGCAGCATCAGTGCCAGCGCCACCTCGGCGGCAACCAGCACGTTGCGCGTCCGCCGGCTGCCGGCCGGTCCTCCCTGCCGGCCCCCTTCACGCAGCGCGTCGCCGACCGCGGCGCGCGACGCCTGCAGCGCGGGCAGCAGCCCGGACAGCAACGCCGCGAACGTCGTCACCACACACACGAACGCGAGCATGCGGAGGTCGAGGCCGATCCGCGCCGATGCCGGAATCGTGTTGCCGGCGAGCCTCACGAACGAATTCGCCGCCGAGATCGCCAGCGCGACGCCGAGCGCTCCACCGGCAGCGGCCAGCACCAGCACCTCCGTGACGATCTGGCGGACGAGACGCGCGCGTCCCGCGCCGAGTGCGGTGCGAATGGCGAGCTCGCGCCGCCGCGCGGTCATCCGTCCGAGCATCAGGTTCGCGAGGTTCGCGCAGGCGATCAGCAGCACGAAGCCGACGGCACCCATCAGCACCTTCAACACCCGTTCGATCCCGCCGACCAGCTGATCGCGCAGCGCGACGACGTTCGCGCCGTAGCCGCGATGGGACGGATACGCCTGTTCGAGCCGGGCCGAGATCCCCGCCATCTCGGTCTGCGCCGCCTCGACGCTCACGCCGGGCTTCAGCCGGCCGATCACCGGCAGCCAGAACGTGCCGCGCGAGTCGCGCCACTGCGGCGGCGGCGCCAGCGGCTTCCAGAACTCGGCGCGCGCCGGCCAGCGCATGTCGGGCGGCATGACGCCGATGATCTCGAAGGGTCGCGCGTTGAGCGTGATGGTCCTCCCCACCACGTCGGCGGCGCCGCCGAAGCGGCGCTGCCACAACCCGTGTGAGAGCAGCACGACGCCGTCCCGCCCCTCCGTCTCGTTCGCGGTCGTGAACGTGCGTCCGATCACCGGCTTCAATCCCATGACGTCGAAGAAACTCGTCGTGGTGTGGGCGCCAAATATCCGCTCGGGCTCGCCGGCACCGGTCAGCGCAAACGCGCTTTCCCAGTAGGCGGCCAGGTGCGCGTACGACGTGTTCTGGTCGCGCCAGTCGCGATAGCTCAGGTACGAAGCGACGTCTTCCTTGATCTGTGAGCGGCGGTTATCGACCCACACCATCGTGATGCGGTCGGCGTCGGGATACGGCAGGCCGCGGATCAGCACGCCATCCACGACCGTGAAGATCGCGGCGTTCGCGCCGATGCCGATGGCGAACGTCAGAATCGCGATGAGGCTGAATGCCGGCGTGCGCCGCAGCGCGCGAAAGGCATGGCGCGCGTCCCCTCCGAAGCCGAAGTTCTGCAACAGGCCCCCCGATCTGGATCGCCGGCTCCGCTCGCGGGCGGCTTCAATCCATGGCGACGAATGGCGCAGGAGGGCCAGCGCGGCGTCGCGGCTCTCCTGTTCGCTGCGGCCGTCGGCGCGCGCGTCCTCATAGGTCTGCGCCAGATGCGCCGCCAGCTCGTCGATGAATTCGCGATCCGGCGGTGTATCGAGGAACGGAGTCAGACGCTCGCGGGCGATCGCCGTCCACTCCCTCGTCGTCAGCATGCCTATTCCTGCGCCGCCGGCTTGAGCACGACTCCGTCGATCGCGCTGACGAACTCCCGCCAGTGACGGCGCGCGGCGGCGAGCCTTTGCCGCCCTGCCGGGGTCATGCGATAGAAGCGCTTCCGCCGGTGTCCCGCCTTTTCGACCCAGCGGCCGGCAATCAGGCCGGCGTGCTCCATGCGGTACAGCGTGGTGTAGAGCGTCGCGACATGGAAGATGAGGCGGCCGGCGGAGCGGCGGTCGATCTCTTTGGCCAGCTCGTAGCCGTGGCGCGGGCCGTCCTCGAGGACCGCGAGCACCAGCGTTTCCGCGCTGCCCTTCTTCAGCTCGGCGAAGGCATCGAGCGCCATATGTGTGACTAGCATATATGCGAGTCACATCTTCGCGCAATGGTGTGGTGGCCGTCTCACCTTGCTGGCGTCGAGAAGATCTACTAATGTTTCCCCCCGTCCATCCACCTCTAGTTGCCGCGCACGAAAGGGAGTTACCTCATGAAGATGTGTGCTCTGCTGGCCGCTGCTCTGACCGTCGCTTCGCTCACCGGATTTGTGCAGACGAACACTGCGCAAACATCGGCCGTGGGCACCTGGCAGCTCGATGCGGCCAAAAGCAGCTTCGGTTCCGAGCCAGCTCCAAAGTCCGTGACCCTCACCATCCTGAAGGACACCGCCGCTTTGAATTCGTGGCGCGTCGAGGTCGTTGATGCCAAGGGCCAGTCGATGGCGTACTCGTGGAGCGGTCCGCAGGATGGAAGCCTGCATCCGGTAAAAGATCCCAAAGGTCAGATCATCGCGCAGGAGAGCTTGGCGCGCGATAAGGACGGCGCGTTGCTGCGGCATGGCGTCGACAACTCAGACGGATCTTCGTTCGACGCGCGGGCAACGATGTCGGTAGATGGAAACACGATCACCGACGTGTTGACGTCGAAGGCGAAGGACGGCAAAACGTCGAAAATGACGATGGTCTACACCCGGGTGAAGGGCGCGAAATAACGGATTAGCGGATTGCCGTCGGCAACAGGTTGAACCGGTTCGCGAGCAGCGAGCGGTGTGCACAATGAGCTCTCCTGCTCGATTCGCGTGGCGGGACAACCTGAAGTCCGAAAAGCCGTAAGATTGGCCCGGCCGCGCGCCGCGCGGCCCAGCTTGGTCCCACTCTCCGCCCGGAGGTTTCCATGTCAACGCTACGCCGCGCCTTCGCAGTCTTCGTCATGTCTGCCGCCGTCGCTACTCGCGTGCTCGTCGCCGACCCCAGCCTCGGCGGCGACCTTCAACAAGCCGCCAGCGCGTCCTCACCGTCCACCTGCGGCAACGGAAAGCTCCAGCCCGCGAAAGGGGAGGTCTGCGACGACGGCAACAACGTGAGCGGCGACGGCTGCTCCGCCGACTGCCGTTCAGAGGAGATGTGCGGCAATGGCACCGTCGACCCCGCCGCCGGCGAGCAGTGCGACACCTCCGGAGAGACCGCCACCTGCAACGCCGACTGCACCGTCGCGTTCTGCGGCGACGGCAAGGTCAACTTCTCGCGGGGCGAGGTCTGCGACACCGCGGGCCCGTCGCCGACATGCAACGCCTTCTGTCGAATCCCTGCGTGCGGAAACGGCGTCGTCGACTTACCGTCCGAGCAGTGCGACGACGGAAACTTCAACGACTTTGATGGCTGCACCAACCAGTGTCAGTACAGTTGCGCGCTCTGAGCGTTCTAGAGAGAGCAGGCGTTTCGTGGAACGACGCGTCAGCCTCGCGTCCGACTGAGAGAGCCGCGAGATCAGGGCACCCGCACCTCGAACGCCACATTGCCCAGCAGGCGGCAAGGCCGGCACTGGAAATCGAAGATTCTGTGCAGGCGCTCCTTCCGCAGCCATGATCTGCCGCACGACGGACATCCGCGTTTGCGTTCCGCTCGATCGCTGGCGCCAAAGTACTTGGACAGGAAATAGTAAACAGGGACACGCACCTTCTTCTCGAGCGCTCTCGTCAGCTCGCGTCCGCCCTCCGACAACTCGCTATCGAAGCGAGAAAGCTGATCGTGTGCGAACCGCTCGCCGGCTCCGCTGCCAATGAACAGACGGTCCATCGCCTGATATGTACCTAGCCACCACAGCATGTCCTCGTGATTCCCCACTTCGTTCGTCGCGGGGAGCCGGTACAGCGCGATGGGGCCGAAGCATACGCCGCATCGTACCGGGGAGTCGACCGTGAGACACGTCGTGAACAGGATCAGAAACGGCCGCTTCCGGCACCTGCACGGCGTCAGGCTTTCAGGCTCCGCGCCGAGTTCCGTTACTTTCCGATCGACTCCGAGAGACGTCAGTTCTCGAAGGCGCTTGCGCACCCATTTGTTCGCGAACCGGTCGCCCAGCGCGCCTGTCTCGGGCACGCTGGCAGTGACCACATAGCCGCCCCTGACGGCGGCAATGAACATGTCGCCGGCGATCTGGCCGTTGTGCCGCAGAGTCGCGAGATAGCTCTGTACCTTGTCGAGAACTTCAGTCCTTTTCTGGGATTCTCGCGCGCGGAAGGAGATGTGGACTGTCATCATCGCGAGCCACCGTGATAAGCGCTCTTGGGCGAGCACCGAGTGGGGAGACTCGCGGACAGGCTCCGCCACCGGTCTTGAAACGGGATTTTACGGGGCGGAACGAAGTCAGTTCGCGAGGCGCGCCGCGGCGGCCGCGGGGCTGGCCGCCGGAACGCCCATGACCGCTGAATCCGCCGGCGTCTCGACGAGGCGCCAGGCGTCAGCCTCTTCGAGGATCCGTGCCGCGAACGCCGTGTGCAGCGCGTGGCCGCCGCGGTGCGCCACGAGGTGGCCGACCACCGAATAGCCGACCAGCGAGAGATCGCCGATGACGTCGAGGATCTTGTGGCGGACGAATTCGTCCTCGAACCGCAGCGCGTTGTTGAGCACGCCGGTTTCCCCCAGCACGATCGCGTTGTCGAGCGAACCGCCAAGCGCGAGGCCGCGCTGCCGCAGCGTCTCGACTTCCTTCAGGAACCCGAACGTGCGCGCCGGCGCGATGTCCTCGACGAAGCTCTCCTCGGTGATCCGCATCGTCCGCGACTGGTGCCGGAGGAGCGGATGATCGAAGCTGATGCTGTAAGTGACCTTGAAGTGGTCAGAGGGATAGAGCGCGATGCGCTTGTCTCCCTGCGCCAGCGAGATCGGACGCAGCACCTTGAGGTAGCGCCGCGGCGTCTGCAGCCGCTTGATGCCCGCCTCGTTCACCAGGTACACGAAGGGCGCCGCGCTGCCGTCCATGATCGGCACTTCGGGGCTGTTCAACTCGACGATCGCGTTGTCCACCCCCATTGCCGTCAGGGCCGCGAGGAGGTGTTCGACCGTCTCGACGGACACGGCTTCGCGCGTCAGCCCGGTCTGATACTGGATCCCGCCCAGATGCGTGACCGTCGCAGGGATTTCGAGCCCCCCGAGGTCGGCACGCTGGAACCGGATGCCGAAGTCCGCGGGCGCCGGCTTGAGCGACAGCGTGACTTTGTTGCCGGAATGAAGCCCGATTCCGGTGCACGACACAGGACGACGAAGAGTTCGCTGAGCGTTCATGACCTCTCTGATGGCACCTGGGAGAGCCGCATCGAGCTCAGCAAAGCATTTGCCACGCCAACTCCGCCGTAGAAAAAATCTGCAAGTCCTTTATTTAGTCGTATTTGAACTATGTCGATTGGCTGGAATGACCGGGGATCCGCGGAACGCTGTGGCCGGGCAACCACAGATTTGTCGGCGGAAAGTGTGGCTCCGTTACCACAGTCCAGAAGTCCGACCGGAGCGCTCACGTGCCTCCTCACGACGCCGCCTGCGCCGGCGGCGACCCCAGAATGTCCGCCAAAAACCGTCCTGTAAACGATTCTCGGCTCCTGGCGACTTCTTCAGGAGTCCCGGTCGCGACGATGCGGCCCCCGCCTTCCCCTCCTTCGGGTCCGAGGTCGATTACGTAATCCGCCGATTTGATGACATCCAGATTGTGCTCGATGATGACAACCGTGTTCCCCTGATCGACCAGCTTGTTGAGCACGTCGAGCAGCTTATGGGTGTCCTCGAAGTGGAGGCCGGTCGTGGGCTCGTCGAGGATGTAGAGCGTCCGTCCCGTGCCGCGGCGTGAGAGCTCCTTGGCCAGCTTCACGCGCTGCGCCTCCCCGCCGCTCAACGTCGTGGCCGACTGACCGAGCTCGATGTAGCCCAGACCGACGTCCTGCAGCGTGCGCAGCTTGTTGGCGATCGGCGGGAAGTTCTCGAGGAGCGGCAGCGCCTGGTCCACGGTGAGATCGAGCACGTCGGCGATCGACTTGCCGCGGTATTTGATTTCGAGCGTCTCGCGGTTGTAGCGCCGCCCCTTGCACTGCTCGCACGTCACGTAGACATTGGGCAGGAAGTGCATTTCGATGGCGATGACGCCGTCCCCCTGGCAGGCCTCGCAGCGTCCGCCTTTGACGTTGAACGAGAACCGTCCGGGACGGAAGCCGCGCGCCTTGGCGTCCGGGAGCATCGCGAAGAGCTCGCGGATGAACGTGAAGAGCCCGGTATACGTGGAGGGGTTCGAGCGCGGCGTCCGTCCGATCGGCGACTGGTCGATCTGAATGACCTTGTCGACGAGATCGATCCCCTCGATGGCGGTGTGCGAACCCGGTTCGTCGGCCGCGCGATACAGCGTACGGGCGAGCGCCTTGTAGACGATGTCGTTGATCAGCGTCGATTTGCCCGAACCGCTGACGCCGGTCACCGTGGTCAGCACCCCGAGCGGCAGCGCGACGTCGATGTCCTTGAGATTGTTCTCGCGCGCCCCTTTGATGACGATCTGCCCGCGCGTCGCAGGACGCCGCGTTCGCGGCGTCTCGATGGCGCGCTCGCCGCGGAGGTAGGCGCCGGTCAGGGAGCCGTTGCCGTCCTGGAGAAGCCGGTCGGGCGTCCCCTGGAAGATGACCGCGCCGCCATGCTCGCCCGCGCCCAGGCCGAGGTCGATGACGTAGTCCGCCGTGCGGATCGTCTCCTCGTCGTGTTCGACGACCACGACGGTGTTGCCCAGATCGCGAAGCCGCCCGAGCGTGGAGAGGAGCGCGCGGTTGTCGCGCTGGTGCAGACCGATTGACGGCTCGTCGAGCACGTACAACACGCCGGTGAGGTTCGAGCCGATCTGCGTCGCCAGCCGGATCCGCTGCCCTTCGCCGCCGGACAACGTCGCCGCGCTGCGGCCGAGCGTCAGGTAACCGACACCGACGTCGTTGAGGAAGCGCAGGCGATCGCGGATCTCGCGCATGATGCGGCTCGCGATCATCGCTTCCCGGTCGGTCAGCTCCAGCGTCTCGAAGACCCGGACCGCTTCCGAGATCGCCAGGTTCACGTATTCCGAGATGGTGCGTCCCTTGACGCGGACCGCGCGGCTCTGGGCCTTGAGCCGTTCGCCGGAGCAGGCGGGGCACGGCCGCAGCGCGCGATAGGGCTCGAGGCTTTCCTGTTCGAGCCAGGTGCCTTCTTCGTAGCGGCGGCGCAGGTTCGGCACCAGCCCCTCGAATCCCGCGCCGAACGGATCTTTCGCCTCCCCCTTCTTCGCTTTGCGGTCCTCGGCGCGGCGCCCGCCGGCCGCCCCGAAGAACAGCACGTCGCGCACCTTCTTCGACAGCCGGCGGAAGGGGAGCGCGAGATCGATCCCGAAGGTGCGGCTCAACGAGCTGAGCGCCTCGCGTACCAGCTTGCGGTCCCCCTTCGCCCACGGCACGATCGCGCCGTCCTGCAGCGACACGGATTCGTCGGGGACCAGCCGCGCCGGGTCGAAGTCGTACACGGCGCCGAGCCCCTGGCAGTCGGGGCAGGCGCCATGCGGCGAGTTGAAGGAGAACGCGCGCGGCGTCATCTCCGGCATGCTGACGCCGCAGTAGGTGCAGGCGAGGCGGCGCGAGAACAGGCGATCGCCGCCGTCGAGCGTGTTGATGATGACGATGTCGTCGGCGAGGTTGAGCGCGATCTCGACCGACTCGGTCACCCGGCGCTCGATGCCCCCCTTCAGCACCAGCCGATCGACGACGACGTCGATGGTGTGATTGCGGCGCCGATCGAGCTTGATGTCCTCGTCGAGCGAGCGCAGCTCGCCGTCGACGCGGGCCTTGGTGAACCCGCGCGTGCGCAGGTTGGCGAGCTCCTTCTTGAACTCCCCTTTTCGGCCGCGCACGATCGGCGCGAGCACGTTGATGCGCTCGTCGTTGGGCGAGAGCATCACCATGTCGATGATGCGTTCGAGCGACTGCGACGCAATCGCCCGGCCGCACAGGTGGCAGTGCGGCGTGCCGATGTTCGCGAAGAGGAGGCGCAGGTAGTCGTAGATCTCGGTGACCGTGCCGACGGTGGAGCGCGGGTTCGACCCGGTCGTCTTCTGTTCGATGGCAATCGCCGGGGACAGGCCGTCGATGAGATCGACGTCCGGCTTCTCCATCTGCTCGAGGAACTGCCGCGCGTACGACGACAGCGACTCGACGTAGCGGCGCTGTCCTTCGGCGTAGATGGTGTCGAAGGCGAGCGAGGATTTACCCGACCCTGACAGACCGGTGATGACCACCAGCTGGTCGCGAGGCAGATCGACGTCGATATTTTTCAGGTTGTGGACGCGCGCGCCGCGCACCGCAATCCAGTCGTGGGCCATCAGGACTGTCGGGAATTCCGGGAGAAATCCAAACAGCTATTTTAGCAGGTTGCGGGCGAACGCGCGCCTACGGATGAGTTCGGAGTCGGCTCTTCCGGTAGCCGTAGACGAAGTAGAAGACCAGCCCGATCGCCAGCCAGATGCCGAACCGCTCCCACGCCGAGCGCGGCAGCCCGATCATGATGAAGAGACAGCCGGCCGTCGAGAGCAGCGTGACCGGCCACACGAACGGAACCCGGAACGGCCGCGGCCGCGCCGGATCGGTGTGGCGCAGCACCAGCACGCCGATGCTGACCAGGATGAACGCGGACAGCGTGCCGATGTTGGTCAGATCGTAGGTCTCGGCCGCATCGCCGACGAGCGACCACAGGGCGACGAAGATGCCGGTCAGCAGCGTGGTGACGTGCGGAATCTTCGTCCTGGGATGGATCTTTGCCGCCCACTGCGGCAGCAGACCGTCGCGCGCCATCGCGAAGAAGATGCGCGGCTGCCCGTACTGGAAGACGAGCAGCACCGCCGACATCGACACCGCGGCGCCGAGCGCGACAATCCAGCCGACCGCGTTGAAACCGGCCAGCTGGAGCGCGCGCGCCAGCGGATCGGCCACCGCGAGCTCCTTGTAGGGAACCATGCCGGTGAGCACGACCCCCACGATCACATAGATGACGGTACAGATCGCCAGCCCGCCGAGAATCCCGATCGGCAGGTTGCGCTGCGGGTTCGTCGTTTCCTCCGCGGCGGTCGAGATCGCGTCGAATCCGATATAGGCGAAGAAGACGATCGCCGCCCCCTGATGGATGCCGGTGAAGCCGTTCGGCGCGAACGGATGGTAGTTGGCGCCGTGCAGATGCGTCGCGCCGACGGCGATGAACAGCCCCAGCGCGAGCAGCTTGATCACCACCATGATGTTGTTCGCCCGCACGCTCTCCTTCGCGCCTTGCAGCAGCAGCACGGTGATGAGCATGACGATGGCGAACGCCGGTACGTGAATAACAATGGGAATCCCGCCGATATGCGGCGCGTTCTGCAGCAGGTCTTTCATCGCCGGGTCCGCGCTGAGCAGCGCCGTCCGGTACCCCGTCGTCAGCCACGCCGGCAGCTGGAGGCTGAACCCCTTCAACAGCGTGTTGAAGTAATCGCCCCACGAGATCGCGACGGCGACGTTGCCCACCGCGTATTCGAGGATCAGGTCCCACCCGATGATCCACGCGACGAACTCGCCCAGCGTGGCGTAGGAGTAGGCGTAGGCGCTGCCCGCCTGCGGGATCATCGCCGCGAGCTCGGCGTAGCACAGCGCCGCCAGCGCGCACGCGGCGCCGAGCAGCAGGAATGAAAAGACCAGCGCCGGTCCGGCGCCGTAGCGGATGATCGCGCCGTCGGGCCCGACCTGGCCCGCCGCCGCGGTGCCGATGGCGCCGAAGATTCCCGCGCCGATCACCGCGCCGATCGCCAGCATCACCAGGTCGCCCGCGCCCAGCACGCGCTTCAGCGTGTGCGCCTCGTCGGGCATCAGCTCGGCGATCGGCTTGCGGCGGAACAGCTGGCTCATAAACGTCCCTCTGCGAATCTGTAGACCGTATCGCCCGATGCCAGCACGAATCCGCCCGACGGATCGAAGGCGAGACCGATCAGCGCGCCACCCGCGATCATCTGCTCGGCACTTCCGCTGGTGCCAGCCTCCACCCGCAACCGATACACACCGCTCGCTCCGGCCAGCGCGTCGACGACGTAGAGGTCGCCGCGAGGATCGAACGCGAGCCCCTGCGGCCGCCCGAACCCTTCATAGAACACCTCGACCTCGCCGTCGCGCGACACGCGGTAGACCGAATCGCGCGCGGCGAGCGTCGGCGCCGTGACATACAACCAGCCGTCGGGGCCGAAGGCAAGATGAAACGCCGCGACGCTGGTCGGGATCGACGCGAACACCGTGGCCTTGCCGTCGCGGACGCGCAGGATCGACCCGGATCGATCGCCGACGAACAGCGTGCCGTCTTCCGCGAATGCGATGCCGCAGGCAACGCCGAGATCGGACGCGACGGCCTCGGTCGATCCGTCTTTGCCGACCCGATGCACGCTGCCGTCGAAGCGGCTCGAGACGTAGAGCGCGCCGTCGGGACCAAATGCGAGCGACGTCGGGTTGGCGAGGTCGGCCACGAACGGCTCGCGCGAACCGTCGGGGCGCACCATGAATATGGCGACCGGCCCCTGCTGTCCCCGCGATCCGCTGAACGTCACGTAGACGTTGCCCACGGCATCGACCGCGGGGCTGTCCACCTGGTGCAGCCCGGTCGCCAGCGGCGCGCCGATCTCGACGTACGCGGTTTCCCCTGGTACATCTTCCAGCCGGACGGGCGTGTGTCCGCCGTTCAGCCCGGCCGGGACGATCGCGGCAAGTTGTGTCGGCGACGCCGAGGCCAGGCGGGCGGGAACGCCGCCAATCAGGACGCGCGGCAGGACGGGATCGACGCCGAACCCGGTCCCTTCGATAACCACGCGTCCGCCTTCCACGGCCCACAGAGGACGGACCGCGGAAATGCGTGGCGAGCTCGGTTTTGTCATCGAGATGTGTCGAGCGTGGTGGGTTGCTTGCCGGGCTTCAAGGCCGGCCTGACTCCGGTGGCGCCGGCCGTGAGGCCGGCCACCGATCAACTCTCATCCAGTTCCATGTTCCAGTAGAAGTAATCGCGCCAGCTGTCCGGGGCGTTCTTGAGGCCCACGGTGATCCGGATTGCCGGCGCCCTTTCCGGACGCTTCGGAACTCGGATCAGGTGCATGTGCGCCTCCGCCGGCGTGCGGCCGCCCTTCCGGCGGTTGCAACTGATACAGCAGGTGACGATGTTTTCCCAATCCTTGCGGCCGCCCTGGGCGACCGGCACCACATGATCGAAGGTAAGCTCCGACGTCGGGAATACCTCGCCGCAGTACTGGCACGAATGATCGTCGCGGGCGTAGATATTCGCGCGGGAAAATGGCACGTAGTCGATGTTGCGCTTAATCTTGATGTAGCGCAGCAGGCGGATGACGGACGGGAGCTTGAAACTGAACGAAACCGACCGCACTTCGCGGTCGTAGACCGAGATAACCTCGACCTTCCCCTGGCACCAAAGGGTCATGGCCTTCTGCCAGTGGACGACCTTGAGCGGCTCGTACGTGGCGTTGAGGAGGAGCGTCTGCTCCATAATCGTTGAGTCATTGTGCCCGACGGATCGCGGACTGTCAAGGCTCGGGGCGCGTAACAGGATTGTTTGCAGTAGTTTGGCGCGGTGTGGTGGGCGTAAGTCTCTGGCAGGGCGGAGTCTTCAGACCCCGCCGATATATAAAGTATCGATGCGGCGTTTCATTCTTGTAATCGTCGCGACTGGGGCGTCTGCCTGTGCGACGACCGGCGCCGTCCCGCAGCCCTTCCCCACGCCTCGGGGGGCTGCCGTGGCCGTCCCAGCGCCGCCAGAGCCGTCCCCTGGCCGGCCTGCCGACGCCTATGCCATCTCGGGGACTGCCCTGGCGCTCCGCGGGACCCCCTACCGCAACGGCGGCGCCGACCCCTCCGGGTTCGATTGCAGCGGATTCGTCTGGTACGTGTTCTCGCAGCACGGCGTTCCGGTGCCGCGGACCGTCTCCGAGCAGGCGCGGGCGGGAAACCACGTCGAGACCGCGGATCTGCGTGCCGGGGACCTGCTGTTTTTCGCCACCACCACCGGCACCCAGGCGGCGACGCACGTCGCGATCTCTATCGGTGGAGACGAGTTCGTCCACGCGCCGAGCAGCGTGGGACAGGTGCGGGTCGAGAGGCTGGGATCGAGTTACTGGGGCCCGCGGCTCGTCGAAGCGAGACGGCTGCAGTAGGCCGGGGCTTTACGCCGCGCGATGCTGACCCTTGCGGGTGAGACGGCGCGCGCCGTTCGACGTGAAATGCCGCATGTGCAGATCGTCTTCGGTGTAGACGGTCGGTTGCGTAAGCGGCTTGAGCGGTTCCACCCGGACCTGCGCGTCCGTTGACGGCATGTCCACCGCTTCCATGTAGCGCTGCGGAAACGACGGAAAATTCCTGAACGTCGTCCCCACCACCCCGCCGTGACGCGCGAGCAGACCGTTGAAATCGTCCTGGAGGAATTCGTACAGCTTCGGATCGACGCCCGACGCCAGATAGCCGTTGACCATCTCGGCGACTTCTTCGTAGAACATCGGACCGTGCGAACGCGGTGAGTTCGAACCGTCGGAGCGCGCGACGCGGCGGATACCCGTCTCGTCAGGATCGATGTGATAGAGCTCGTGGACGATCGTGTCGAGCTTGGCCAGCCATCCGGGCGTGTCGGCGGGGTACAACTCCGCCTTGCGCGACCGCTCGAGCGACTGATCGCAGAATCGCGGCAGCACGAACGAGATCAGGTATTTCACGCGCGTGGCGCCGATCCGGACCTGCGGCGACTTCGTGACGAACCATTCGGAGCGGCGTGTGAGCTGTCCGGTGCTGCGGTCGCGCCAGAAGTAATAGCCCGGCTCGCTCTCGGGCAGCGTCAGGCAATGGCAGGTGGCGAAGGCTCCCTCGGCGTCGGACCGGCCGTAGCGGCCGAAAATACCCCGACCCCGACACAGCTGCCGCGCACAGTGCGGCCGACCCACTACGACATCACGATCGAACCGGACGCTGCCGCGCTCACGTTTCACGGCACCGTCGCGATCGCTGTCGACGTTCTGGCGCCGGTCGAGAGCCTGACGCTCAATGCCATCGACATGAAGTTCGCGAGCGTGCGATTGAGCGATGGCAAAGGCAAGGCTGTGCTCGCGGGTCCGAAGATCACCACGGATGACGCTGCGCAGACCGCGACGTTTGCTTTTGGCAAGTCGATTCCATCGGGTCAGTACAGGCTGGCCATCGACTACACCGGCAAGATCGGTACGCAGGCGACAGGTCTGTTCGCGATCGACTACGACACGGCTGCCGGCCGCAAGCGCGCGCTGTACACGCAGTTCGAAGCGTCCGATGCGCGCCGCATGATCCCGTCCTGGGATGAGCCCGCTCACAAGGCGACCTTCACGCTGGAAGCGGTCGTGCCGCACGAGCAGATGGCAGTCAGCAACATGCCGGTTGCCGAGCGCGTGGATCTCGCGGGTGGCCGCGCGCGCGTGCGGTTCCAGAAGACGCCGAAGATGTCGACGTACCTGCTGTTCTTCGGCACCGGCGAGTTCGATCGCGCGACTGCGAAGCTCGGGCCGACCGAGCTCGGCGTGGTCACGCAGAAGGGCAAGGCGGACCAGGCGAAGTTCGCGCTGGATTCTTCCGTGCGCGTCTTGCGCGAGTACAACGATTACTTCGGCACGCCGTACCCGCTGCCGAAGCTCGACAACATCGCCTCGCCGGGCAGCAGCCGTTTCTTCGGTGCGATGGAGAACTGGGGCGCGATCTACACGTTCGAGTACGCGATCCTGCTCGATCCTTCGATCTCCACCGAGCTGGACAAGCAAGGCGCCTTCGGCGTCGCCGCGCACGAGATTGCGCACATGTGGTTCGGCGATCTGGTCACGATGCGCTGGTGGGACGACCTGTGGCTCAACGAAGGCTTCGCCTCATGGATGGCGAGCCGCACCACACAGCGCTTGTATCCGCAGTGGAATGCGATCCTGGGAACCGTGAGCTCGCGCGACAATGCGATGCAGCGCGACGCAATCGTCACCACGCACCCGATCGTGCAGAAGATCGAGACAGTCGAACAGGCAGCGCAGGCGTTCGACGCCATCAGCTATTTGAAAGGCGAAGCCGTCATCCGCATGCTCGAAGGCTATGTGGGCGACGACGCC
>Ga0207674_10004298_pt1 | contig 17182 bp, 16 predicted proteins | sample KBSCornC72_FD_184303 | JGI IMG/M metagenome (GOLD analysis project Ga0207674, IMG submission 184303) | Corn rhizosphere microbial communities from Kellogg Biological Station, Michigan, USA - KBS Corn C7-2 (SPAdes) (version 2) | ecosystem: Host-associated > Plants > Roots > Rhizosphere > Soil ... | reverse complement strand
ACTTGAAATCGACCGTTTCTTTGTCTATGTCTTCCAGAAGCTGGGCCGCGATGCGCGCCAGGCGTGCCTCGGTATACCGCATGGCCGCGGGCGGATCGCCATCCACCGAGCCAAAGTTTCCCTGCCCGTCGATCAGCGGATAGCGCATCGAAAACGGCTGCGCCATGCGAACCAACGCATCGTAAATCGCCGAGTCGCCGTGCGGGTGGAGCTTACCCATGACGTCTCCGACCACGCGGGCGGCCTTCTTGGTGGGGCGATTAAAATGCAGCCCCATCTCGTGCATCATGTACAGAATTCGCCGATGCACCGGCTTCAACCCGTCGCGGACGTCGGGAAGCGCTCGGCCCACGATCACGCTCATCGCGTAATCGAGGTACGAGCGTTTCATCTCGTCTTCGATATTGATCGGGATCAGGTTTCTCGCACCGTCGCCGCCGCCTAATGGCATCTGATTGCCCGGAGGCGGAGTGGTCGGATCTTGCGGGTCTGCCAATGGATGCTCCTAAATGGACTGGCCGCGAGCGCGGCAGTAATTCTTTATTTTACCAGTTATCAGCGTGCTAAAGTCTGTAACGGTGAACAGGGTTCTTCTTCCCCTAACGATCTTCCTAAGTGCGTTCCTGCTGTTCCAGGTCCAGCCCATCATGGGCCGCTACATCCTCCCCTGGTTCGGAGGCACACCCGCCGTCTGGAGCATCTGCCTCCTTTTCTTCCAGTTCGCACTTCTGGCGGGATATTCGTACGCGCATTGGTTGGGTTCGTTCCGTAATTCACGTTTGGCGGGATGGATTCACGTCGGACTGTTGGCCGTGTCTCTGGCCTTTCTGCCGGTCACTCCGGTTCGTCCCGAGACCGGCGCGAACCCGTCCACACAGATTCTCTGGCTGCTGGCAGCGACCGTTGGGGCGCCCTACTTCCTGCTTGCGTCGACTGCGCCCCTGTTGCAGCACTGGTCGTCGAAGCGTTCACCCTGGCGACTTTACGCCTTGTCCAATCTCGGATCTTTTTTAGCTCTGTTGAGTTATCCGTTCCTCGTCGAACCATTCGTCCGGTTGCGATCCCAAACGTGGATCTGGTCGGGACTCTATGTCGCATTCGCCCTGCTCTCAGTGGGGCGGGCGATCTGGTCGCCTGCTTCCGAACCGGAGGCCATCGAGAAAACGCCACGTCCAACCTTTCTGACAATCCTATTCTGGCTCGGACTCTCCGCCGCCGGATCGACCCTGCTCCTCGCGACCACCAACATCATCACGCAGGACATCGCCGTCAGTCCGTTCCTGTGGATCGCTCCGCTCTCGCTCTACCTGCTCACCTTCGTGCTCGCCTTCGAAAGCGAGCGCTGGTATCCGCGCCTGGCCTTCGCGGTGGCTGCGGGAGTGCTCGCTCCCGTGGCATGTGCCGTGGTGAACGCCGGCGTGGGCCTGTCCTTGTTGCTCCAACTCGCCGCTTACCTGGTCACGCTGTTCGTACTCTGCATGGTTTGTCACGGGGAACTCCATTACGCCCGGCCGTCGCCCGAACATCTCACCACCTTCTATCTGACGATCGCTGCCGGAGGCGTACTGGGCGGGATCTTCGTCGCGCTGGTCGCGCCCAATCTGTTTACCGAATTCAACGAATATCCGATCGGACTGGCGGCAGCATGCTTGCTGGGATTAGTTGGCTGGCTGCGATCCGGCGCATGGGCTCTCTGGACCAGGAGCAACTTCGCGATTCGGATTCCCCTCATGGCCCTCCTGCTGGGCGGAATCGCCGCTGCAACTACCGTCAGCCTCACGGGCACGCAGAAGGCGGCCGGGACTTGGCGAAACTTCTACGGCATCCTGCGCGTGACCGATTTGCCCGATCCGAAGGGAGCCATGCGCGAGCTGACCCACGGCCGCATCAAGCATGGGTCGCAGTATCTGGAACAAGCCTGGCGCGATCGGCCGACTTCCTACTATGGTTCGCACAGCGGCGTGGCGCTGGCGTTAAATGCTCTCCCGAAAGGTCCCCGAAAGATCGCCGTCATCGGCTTGGGTACCGGAACCATCGCAGCCTGGGGCCGTCCCGGCGATCTGGTTCGCTTCTACGAGATCAATCCGCTGGTCCCCATGATCGCGACCAAGTGGTTCACATTCCTGGCGGATTCGAAAGCTCAGACCGATGTCGTCCTGGGCGACGCCCGCATCCAGATGGAGCGCGACTCATCCAGCAAGTTCGACCTCATCGCGGTGGATGCCTTCTCAAGCGACGCCATTCCCATGCACCTGCTCACCGCGGAAGCCGCCGACATCTATCGGCAGCGGCTGACGGACGGTGGCCTTCTGCTCTTTCATATTTCGAATCGTACCTTGAACCTCGAGCCGGTCATCCGTGGCTTGGCCCAGCATCTTAATTGGAACGCCCTGCAGATCCTGGCGGAGGATGACCCAAGCACGGGCGAAGACGGTTCGCGCTGGGTGGTGCTCAGCCAGAACCTGCCCCTGCTGCAACAGATCACGAACGCCGCGCCCCACATCGGCTGGACCGAGCCCGGCCGCAAGCCGATTCTCTGGACCGACGACTTCGCCAGCCTCTGGCACGTACTCAAATTCTGATTTACTTCACCCGCATCGCGACAGCTTCCTCGGTGAACATGTCCAGGATCGTGCGAGTCAATTTGAGCTGGTCGCCCATCAGCTTCCCCTTGTACACGATCCGCAGAGGCATGTCCTGGAAGTTCAAATTCTCGACGAACGAGATATCGTCGCCGTTCACCGTGCCTTCGACGATATCCGTCTCTGTCATGGCCAGTTCCGATTTAGCCTTGCCGGTCAGTTTGTTGCCCGCGACCCTGAAAGTAAAGGTGTACTTCTGGAGTCCGACTTGCGTATCGAACGAAGCCGTCCACGTTCCGGTTGCGTCCTCCGCGAGCGCCGCGGTCGCCATCAGGATTGCCAATAGTGCGCTAGGTAAAATCCTATATCTGGTCATCCCCGACCTCCTTTGTAAGAATCCTATCGCACTTTTCGGATAAAAGCGGCGCTTTCTAGGGTAGAATCGAAGTGCGGTTTATTGAGTTGAAGGTGCAGTCTGCAGTACCCGAGTCATCCAAGGGCCCAAGTTCTTCCGGCCTTCTAGCTCGCCTTGCCGATTTGTGGTGCAGGCGCATGCATCACAGCCCCATGTGGCCCATTCACGGGCGCTACCAATGCCGTAAGTGCCATCGATACCACGACGTGACCTGGGAAGCTCCCAAGGATCCGCGGCCCTCACGCTAGACTCATTTCAGCTTGATCTTGATTTCAGCCGCGTAAAGCATCGTACGGTCGTTATCTCGCGCCGCCCATTTCACCAGCGTATCCACGCTGGGCTGGACGCGAGCATTGAAAACCTCGCGGCCGTTGGCGGTCACTTTTACCGGTTGTGTGAGATCGAACTTGTCCGGAGACAGCAGCAGCGTAAACGCCGTGACGCCTTTAGTGGTGGCTTGCACCGCATTTCCCGACCGCACCAGATCCACGCGGCCAGGAACCTTGGGACGGCCGAATAACGGATCGGTTCCCAAAGAATCCGTAAACAGGTTGGCGTCCGTCAGTGCCTTGGGTTCGCCCGAAATCGCGCCGAAGCTATCGATTACCAGCCAGTGCGCGCGGTTGTGCGCGGCGTCCGCCGCTTCCCAAGTCAGCTTGTCGGGCGAAGGGTCGCGCGGATGATCCGCAACAAACTTCTCGAACGGATCCTTAATCTCCGGCCACCAGGCAGTGTTGTGCTGCCCTTCGGGCTGCGGAAAGTACGCGATCTCGACACCATTCTTCATCAGATGCCGCGTATACGGCTCGACGATCGAAATCGGATACAGCCGATCCTTCCCACCATTGATCACGAACAGAGGCTTATCGCGCAAATTGTTCGGAAAGTTCAAACCGTCATCGATATCGCCATTCGCCAGAACCATGATGTAACCGTTCAGCGGCAGGAAACTCGCGTAGGGTGTCGTGTCCCGCATGGCGATGTAATAAGCTCCCGTTCCGCCATCCGATACGCCGGAGACCACCACGCGATTCTCATCAATGTTGTACTTGCGCTTGAGCGTGTCGACGATCGCATGCAGGTTCAGCGTCTGATCGTCGCTCCACCAGGGGGCGTCGTTCCAGGCGTACGGGATCACATAGAACTGTCCGTCGGCGCCGGCCATATTCCCGATCTGGCCGTTGCCTCGAGGCTTATTGTCTTCGCGGCCGCCCACGCCTCCGTGCAACTGAAACCGCACTTGATATCGTCGCGATGGATCGTAGCCCACCGGAACCGTCACAGCAAAGTTGTGCTCGGCGCCATCGGACGTGCGATTGCTCATTTGCACCACGCCGTCTATCTCCGGGGTATACGTCCGTCCGAGTTTCAATCGGCGTAGCGCTTCGTCGAAGCTGACCCCCGACTTGACAACGTCTTCTGCCGCGCGCACGGCCATAACTGGAGAATCAGCGGCCCAGAACTTCTGAAATGCCGTATCGATCTTGCTCTGGGCCTGCGCCAGCGGCAGTATTGCGAGCCCGGCAAGCCAGAAGGCTTTCGTCACTGCGCGGCGCCCATCCACTGCCCGCCGGCAGCTTCTTTGAACTGGGCCGTATCGGTGTAGCTTTGCCACGTGACGATCTTGCCATCTTTGAATCGGAAGACATGAACGAACTCGGCATTGATCTTGGTGCCGGTGACCTTGAACACCCCGCGATACCGGCCCCGCGCGATCACCACTTCGCCAGCTCCCAGGATCTCTTCGGGAACTGCCGTGAAGTTCTCCCAATCCGCATCCAGCCGCGCAAAAATTCCGTCATGTATCGCGGTCGGACCGATGTAGGGAGTTCCCTTCGCGTAGATGAAATTCTCGGCGGCATGCAGCTCCACTTGTGGATCCAGCAACTCCAGCGCGGTGGCAAGATCCTTGCGCGCGTACGCCTGATAAAACTGTTCCACGGTCTTCCGATAGTCGTAAGGCATTCGCGCTCCTCTCCCCGCTGATTATTTCATTTACCACAACACCCGATCCAGCGATTCGACGAAGAAGTATTCGCCCCACATCACCGACTCATCCACCCCCAGGCTCTTGTTGACGTGATATACGCCGCCTTTGAGAATTCCTTCCCATTTAGGATCGGATTTTGCCAGGTGCCGCTCACAGAGCGAGCGCAGGATATGAACCGCTGTGGACCAATACAAATGGCCTTTGAGCGGATCGGGAACCAGCCGGCACAGCCGCAGCAATCCCGCGGCGCAGATGGCTGCGGACGACGTATCCGGCAGCGTCCGGCTCTCAGGAGGCGCGCTGAAATCCCATGGCGGAATCCCATCCGGCGGGCAGTGCGTGATGTAGAACTCGGCGCAGGATTCGGCAGTCTGCAGAAAATGCGGATCGCGGCTGTACTCGTAACAAGTCGTGAATCCATACAGCGCCCAGGTCAGCCCGCGCGACCAGCACGAATCACCGCGAAAGCCCTGATGTGTGGTCTGCCGCAGGAACTCGCCCGTATCGGGTTCGAAAAGTCCTTCCTGGGCCGTTGAGCCGTCGCCCCGCACCAGCACTCGCCGCGTGGTGAAGGAATGCCGCATGGCGATATCGCGCAGCCGCCGGTCTCCCGTTTCGCGCGCGGCAAAGAAAACGAGCCCGATGTTCATCATGATGTCGATGAATAACGAATTGTCGGCCACGAACGAACGCAGATACTGGCCCTTTTCCTTGAAGCGCTGGGCGAGCGTCCTGCCGGCTTCAATCATGACCTCCCGATGCGCCGCATCACCAGTCAGGCGCCACCAGCGGTAATAGGTCGATAGAAATAGGAAGCCGTGATCGTGCACATCATGATCGTGTTTGCGGGGTTCCAGCGGAGTCGTGTAACGGATGGCATGTTCCAGCCAGTAGTTGGCTTCAGGGGTATCGGGCTGCGAGTGCTTGTAGAAGATCCACATCATGCCCGGAAGAAAGCCGTCGCACCAGTGCGTCCAATCGGGACCTTCGTGTGCCCATTTGCCATTTTGGGTATAAAGCGGATAAAACCCGGGATGCTTTTCGACCAGCTTGCGCACCTGTTTCTGCGCGAAATTATAGGACTGCTCGAACAGGTCCCCTGTATCGCTCGAAAGATGAATCAATGTTCGGATCTCCAGAACATGAGGATACCGCTTAAACGCGGTCCGACTTGGCGCGAGATGATGATTTCCCCGCCCGGCTCCTTGCTGATCAGTCTGGTTGCAAACGCCGGCTGATCGAAGCTCAGCTTCAGGCGTGCATGCCCACCCGGCCACTCCAGGTCCTGAAAGTCGATCTTGAGCAAGAAATAGCCGGGATGCTTCTCCAGACGCACGATTCTTCCGCGTGCGATGCTGCCCTTGGGCGCAAAAAGCTCGCGGCCCTTCTTCAGATCGGCCTGCAGCCTCGCTTGAACCGCATCCCCCGCAGCGCCCTGTACCAAATCCACCGTGGGCATTTCCAGCTGCAGAGTCAAACCCGTTGGAATCTCGACTTCACGAATGGCAGGCGTTGTGGACGTCTCCAGTAACACGGGGTCGGTGAACAATAGTGTGCTCTCGCCAGTGAATTTCCTACAGGAACTAAAGCGGACCCAGTTCCGATCGATCACGTCCGGCATGGCCATCATTAGTTCGCTCTCCACCGGAAGAAGAAATGTTTCGTCGCCGATTTTCAGGCGGCCGTAATCGACCGTGGTTTCAGCGGCTGTGACTCCCAGATCGGCGGGGATATCTTCCGCCGCCACCTCCACCCGGCGGAGGTCGAGCGTGACCGGATCGGCGTAAAACGATCCGTGAAACGCCACGACTTCCTCGCGGCCATTCACGCTCAAACGGTGCCCGCCGGGCCAGCGCGCGACACGGAAATCATAACGTAAAGCTGGACGCCCTCCCAGTGAAGTCTCCCCGCGGTACTCGACCGTGGCGATGTTCGAGAGAAACAGGATCCTCGCATAGATAGCGAAATTCCCGTTGCCGAACATTCCGGTCGACACCAGCTCGCTCAAGTCCCGATCTTCGAATTGCTTCGATCCGGGCCACGCGAACATCTCTTTGCCATCGACCAGCGCAACCTCCAGCCGCAGCGTGTCTTCCACCTTGGCGCGGCTTGCGGGCGCTTGACGCGTGCGCTCGATCGTCTCGGTGCAGGTGTAGTTCGGCTGGCCCCGAAGGAATTCGGCCATTTGCGCTCGAATGCGAGGTAGCGGGTTACTTGTCTGGCCAAAACCCGCCTGGGCGGAAACGCCAGTCGCCGCGGCGATGAGGATCGCGACAAATTGTCCTCGAACTCGCATTCGCATTCATTATTGCATCGGAGCAGTCTGCTAGCATCGAGTCAATGCCAGCTAAAATCATCATCAATGACAATGGATCCATCCGCGTGGAAGGCGAAGTTGAAATCGTCGACGCACAAGGCAAGTCGTTCGGGTTGGGCGGTCGTACCGCGATCGGTCTGTGCCGGTGCGGACAGTCCGCCAACAAGCCGTTTTGCGATGGATCGCATCGCAAGTTTAACTTCGAATCGGTGTGTCCCGCCCGCGATCTTCCGCCTCCTGCACCCAAAGTCTGATCGCTCAGGGACTACCCTCTCTGGTTAAGGATAAGGAGTATCCCTGTAAGATAATTCGCCCCTTACACCCACCAAGTATCGAATCGAAAATTCTGATTCGGAACAGGGTGGTGTTCATGTTGGGACTCAGACTGGCAATTCCGGTCTTCGCGCTTACGACTTTGCTGGTGGTCCCTCTCCACGCGACCACCAGTTACTATTCCGGCGCGTCGCAAGAAGGAAATTTTAATGGCGCGCTCGGCGTCCTGACACTGTTGAATCCGACACTGCTTTTTAGCGGCAGCGACTTAGGATCCGGTGGCCTGTACAACGCCAGCGCCACCGGTATCGATTTTCTAGGATTCGATGACTTCTTCTTCAACGATCCGGGCGACTTTACCGTAGCCTCGGGCAAGCTGACGGCAGAACCTGCGACCGGAGTAGTCAAGGTCGTGTTTCCCGTCACTGGCATCTATGCCTTCGGAATCCACATTACGACGAAGACGGGCTCCGGAAACTGGTGCATTGAGCAGACGCCTACCGGAACATGCAATAACAACGTTTTCAACAGTTCCCCCTCCAACGTGCAGTTCTTCGGCTTCGTCAGCGACACGCCGGTTACCGCCCCGCTCTACATTCATCTTGCGACGGGGAACGCGACCATCGTGCTGACGGATTTCGAGGCCTATTCAGCCCCCGAAGTCCCCGAACCGCATACCATGCTTCTTGTCGGGATCGGACTGGTTACCTTGTCCGCGGCACGCCGGAAGATTCTACACGGGGTGTAGTTCCGGTCAAACGCGGCGCTGTTGCCACGATGTCCACTGGAAGGAAGTTGGCTCGCGCCAGCTTCGGGCCTTCGAAGATCACTTCCGCCAGCGCGCCGCGCTGTGTGTCCGCGCGTTGGAACTGATCGAAGACAAGGTTGCCCAGCGAATAGAAGATCACGCCCTCGCCGCGCCGCTCCCATGGCTGGGTCACGTGAGGATGGTGGCCGACCACTACTCGCGCTCCGCCGTCGATAGCCGCCTGCGCGAAAGTCGTCTGCTGCGCGTTGGGCTTGCTGGCGTACTCCGTGCCGGCGTGCATGGAGACGATGATGACATCGGCGCGGGCCTGCATCGCAACTAAATCCTGACGCAGGCAGGCCAGATCCATCACTGCGACGCGAGCGTCAGTGTCGGAGTGATTTCCGTTGGACTGGTCGTAGGCGTACGCTAGAAATCCAAAGCGAATGCCGTTGCGCTCCATCACGGTACCCGCATGGGCCGCCTCGGCAGTTTTCCCCGACCCCACGACCGCGATTTGATGACGCTCCAGCCAATCCAAGGTGAATTCGACGCCGTGGGAACCCTGATCGCGAGCGTGGTTGTTCGCCGTCGAAACAATATCGACGCCAGCCAGCTCCAGTGCAGCGATCATTTCCGGCTCGGCCTTGAAGATCATGCCCTGCTCGACTACATGCCCTTTATCCGAAAACGGCGATTCCAGATTTACGAACGCGATATCGGCGGCCCGCAGTACTGGAGCGAGGTCGCGTAACGGAAACGCCGGATCGTGCTGCGCGCGCGCCAGGCGGCCGACATGGCGCGAGAGCATTACGTCGCCGCCCAGAATCAGGCGGGTGACCACCGGATCGGGTGCGAACTGTTCGGAGGTCCTTGTTAACGGGAGAACACCCAATAAGGGGAGCGTCGTTCCACGAATTAACGTCCTGCGCGTGAGCGTCATACGCTATCCTCAGTCAACATCGCGCCGGCAGCCTCGTCAATATACCAGGCTGCGTCCTTGGCCGCGATCTGCGCCGGGAAATTCATAGGCTCATATGGTCCCCTCAGTACCGCATGGAGCGCCTGAGCCTTGTCCGCTCCCGTCGCCAGAATGACAGTGTTACGCGCCGCTTCCAGGACCGCAGGCAGCAGCGTGATCCGCCACTGATGCATCTTTTCGACCCACACCGCGGCGGCGATGTTTTCACCCTTGTCTCTATCCTGAGCGATCAGCGGCTCGCCTGGAAAAAGACTTGCCGTGTGCGCGTCCGGACCCATTCCGCGATGGATCACATCCAGTCGCGGCATCGAGCCCGTCCGGACTCCGAAAAGCGCCTTCATGTTCTCTGCATACTCGTGCGCGGCTTCGTGCGGCTCCAGATCCGTTCGCACGCGATGAATATTCTCCGAGGGCACCTTGGCTGGAGTAAGCCAGGTTTCATTCGCCATCCGAAAGTTACTTTGCGGATCGTTGGGCGGGACGTAGCGTTCGTCCACCCAGAACACGTGCACCCGCTGCCAGGGGAAACCGCTCGCCGCGAACAGCTCAAACATCGGCCGTGGCGAGGATCCGCCAGAAATCGCCAGAGTCGCCCATTCTTTGGAGTTGAGTGATTCCGCCAGTAGATCCATGGCGCCGCGGCCGCAGGCCTGCGCCGCGGATAGTGGATCTGGAAACCGCCGGATCATCTTTATCTCCACAACCTCATGCGTTGAGCGCGCGTTCGTACACCTGATCCGGACCGAGGATGCTCAGTTCCTCTTGCATCAACGACTCTTCCGAAATCGAGGGCAGCATGGACCGATAATGCCGTCCGCATCCGGACACTTCAACGCACTGATCGCTCCCGCGGGCTACCGTGAGACTGTCTGACGACGTGGAAAGCGTCACCGATTGCAGTCCCGGCGCGCTAGCTTCGGACTGAATTGTCACACGCGCAGCCGGTAGCGCCGCACGAATCCAAGCCGCGATGTACCGGGCGCAGGTCGTAACACTCGGACCACCAAACGTTACCTTGGCCGCAGTTACTTCTCCGGGCTTCAAAGCGCCATCGTCAAAAAGATGCGCCAATACCTCTCGCCAGCCCGTGAGCCGGGTCCAATGCAGATCGGCCACGCGACGCCCGCTCTTGCGGAGCCGCCGTAGGTACTGCAGTGCACTATCCGCATCGGCGACCTTCCAAGAATCGAAAATGATTTTATCGGCCAGCGGAAACAGAGGCTCGAAACGTCCCTGCTCCAGTGCGCTTACTCCACGGCACCATAGAACGACCGGAAGATCCGGCACCCGCAGAGGAACCAGAAACTTGGCGACTTCGGTAAGTCCGCTCTGCAAGGACGTAATCTCGATACCTTCCGAGCAGATCTGTTGGGCTTTCCCGAAGGGCTTCCAGCATTCCGCAAAGATCCGTGCATCCAGAACGGCGCCATCTCCGCCGGGACGAACGATCACCGCGCGGCTAGGATGGTTGTGCATCAGCACGCCGACAGTCTGTCGGATCTTATCTGCGTCGGAACTGTCCTCCGCCGCGACCACGAGCGTCATGGCGCAGGCTCGCAGAACGCCGCCGGATTCAGCCTGGTCTTTGGCCATCTGGGCCCAGAGCTGGTGCAGATCCTTGAGGATTCGTTCGGGCTGAAGCGTCGCAGTACCCATAAGATCGACTCGCTCTAACTATTGCGCCACTGCCGTCCTTGCCGGGCGATCATGGCATCAGCCTCTGCCGGACCCCAAGTGCCTTGCTCGTAATTCGGGAAGTCGAAGCGCCGGCTGTTCCAGTTTTCCTGAATCGGCTGAATCACCCGCCAACTAGCTTCCACCATGTCTTGCCGGGTGTAAAGCGTCGGATCGCCGACCATTGCATCGACTAGCAAAGTCTCATAAGCCGAAGGAGATCGCTCACCAAAGCTAGTCCCATAGTTGAAATCCATCGAGACAGGTCGTAGGCGCATTCCGCTGCCCGGTTCCTTGGACAGAAACAGCAGAGATATGCCCTCTTCGGGCTGGATGCGCAGGATCAGCAGATTCGGCCGGGCGGTTTGAGCGCCATCCCAGGAACTGAACAGCGCCAGGGGAGCCGAGTTGAACTGAATAGCGATATCGGTCACGCGCCGGGCGAGTTTCTTCCCCGTGCGGATGAAGAACGGCACACCCGCCCACCGCCAATTGTCGACGAAGAACGTTCCCGCGGCATATGTATCGGTCTGGGCGTCGGGATTCACGCCGGGTTCCTGGCGGAATCCTTTATACTGCCCGGCGACCGAATACTGATCCACTTCTTCCGGGTGCATGATCTTGATGGACCGCAGCAGCTTGGCTCGCTCATCGCGGACCGAGTTGGGTTCGAAGACCGCGGACGGTTCCATGGCCACGGTCGCCATCACCTGCAGCAGGTGATTCTGAATCATGTCGCGCAATGCGCCGGCTTCCTGATAATACGCGCCGCGTCCCTCCACGCCAATCGATTCCGCCGCGGTGATCTGCACGTGATTTACGTAGCGCCTGTTCCACAGCGGCTCGAAGATCCCGTTGCCGAAGCGCAGAGCCAGAATGTTCTGGACCGTTTCTTTGCCCAGGTAATGATCGATCCGGTAGGTATCTTCCTCACGAAAGACCGCATGGATGCGCGAATTCAATTCCTGCGCGCTTTGAAGATCGTGCCCGAAGGGTTTTTCGACAATCAGCCGCCGCCAGGCGCCTTCGGGAGCCGCAGCCAGATGCGAATGGCCGATCTGATCCACAATGGACGCGTAGTAGCTAGGCTGCGTGGATAGATAAAACAGGACGTTCGACTGTCCGATAGCGTCCAGCTTTGTCCGAATGCCCTCATACAGCTTCGCTTCGTTCACGTTGCCCGCGACGTAGTACAGATTGGCCGCGAAACGCTTCCACAGATCGGCGTCCATTTCGCCGTCTTCGCTGAACTCCTTCACGGCATCCAGCATCCGCTGGCGGTACTCGTCGTCGCTTAGAGGCGTGCGAGAGGTGCCCACGATCGCAAAAGAAGCCGGAAGTCGACGGTCATACGCCAACCGGTACAACGCTGGTAGAAGCTTGCGGCGGGCTAAATCACCGGTTGCGCCGAAGATGACAATGGCGCACTCAGGTACACGCCGTTCAAATCGCAGTGGATCCGCAAAAGGGTTCCGGACCTCCGTCATTTCTATACCCTAGCGCACCCGGCTTAAGGCTGTCCTTCCTTATTACCCTCTCGGTCCGTTGCACCACCGCCGATGATACAGTTAAAGATAACAGAGGAGGCTCTTATATATGATGTCTCTCGTCTCCTTGCTGGCTTTGGGTGCCGGCTTGGCGTTTCAGGCCCCGCCCACGGTGCAAACGAACTCGGACGGGTTTCGCACGCCCTCGAATCAAGTCAGCCCTCCAAATCCCGCCCTGACTCCCGAACTGCGTGGCGATATCATGATGGCTCGCAAGATGTTCCGCGAGGCGATCGATTACTACAAGCCCGAAGCCGAAAAGAATGCGATCCTGGCCAACAAGACCGGCATCGCCTACCACCAGTTGCAGGATCTCAACAACGCCGAAAAGTATTACCGCAAAGCGATCAAGCTCAAGCCCAACTATCCAGAAGCCATCAACAACCTGGGAACGGTGTATTACGCCAAGAAGTCCTACCGTCGGGCAATCAATCAGTATAAGAACGCGCTGCGCGTCTCGCCCAACTCGGCGTCGGTTCTCAGCAATTTGGGAACTGCGTACTACGCGCGCAAACAGGTGGAAAAGGCGATGGAGGCGTATGTCCAGGCCTTCGCAATCGATCCCAATATTTTTGAGCAGCACAGCAGCCAGGGCGTGATGGTGCAGGAGCGAACCATTGAAGAACGGGCCGGCTACTACTTCCTTCTCGCCAAGACCTGCGCAAAAGCCGGCATGACCGATCGGACGCTTCAGTACATACGCAAGGCTCTCGAGAACGGTTTCAAGGAACGGGAGAAGTTCAAGGCGGAACCGGAATTCTCCTCGCTGCAGGACAACCTGGAGTTCCAGCAGATTCTAGCCGCGGAGTACAAGGTCCTCTGAAGCAGCGTTTGCGTCTCGCGCTAGTATTGCTGCTAGCCATAAGCGCGGCTTGCTCCCGAACTCGTAATCCGGTGGAGCGCGTCGCATTCCTGCCGTTCGAAAATCTCTCGGGTGACCAGAGTCTAGACTGGATCGCCGCGGTCGGACCTCGCATCGTGACAGATCAACTCCTGGGAATCGCTGCCGCCACCGTCCCCATCCAGGTTGGCGCAATACGCGATGCGTACGCGACCAGCTCTACCAAGCTCGTCCATGGATACTTCGAGAAACGCCGTCAGTCTCTGCATTTTGAGTTTGTTGTCGAAGATGCCCAGACGCATAAGACGATCCAAACTGTCGCGGGCGATGGCGATGCGCTTCCCGTCTTTGACCGGCTCGCGAAGGAGATCGACGCGGCTGCGCATCCGTTTTCTACTGCCAACGCCGAAGCTGTCGCCGCTTGGGGCCGAGGCGACTTCGAAACCGCCGTTAAGCTGGATCCGGATTTTGGCGCGGCCTGGCTAGCATGGGTCGAAGCCCGGTCGAGTGCTGGCGATGCGCAGCAGGCGTCTGAAATCGTGCAGCGGGCTCTCGCACAACCCGCACTGAAGTCGCCCGTGGATCGCGCACGCCTGGAGCTGGCATCGGCCACTCTGCGCCATGATGATTCGGCTCGTCAACGAGCTGTAGCAGCCTTGGCAAAGTTCATGCCCAACGATGGCGCATTGCTGCGCCAGCTCGCCGCCCAGGAAATGAACGCGCGCCAATTCGCTCAGGCAGCGCAGTTCTATCAGGACGTGCTGCGTATCGAACCGGAGGATATCGAATCCTGGAACCTGCTGGGATACGCTCAGGCTTTTGCCGGCGACCTCGAAGGGGCCCGAAAATCATTCGAACGATACGGGAGCGATCCGGTCCACGCCGCAAATGCCCTGGACTCGGCTGGCGAAGCGTTCTTCTCTCGCGGTAAGTTCGCCGAAGCAGAGAAATACTTCTTGCAAGCCCACGCCAAGAGCAGCGCGTTGCTTTCCGGAGACGATTTACTCAAAGCCGCCTATTCCCGTTGGCTTCAAGGCGACCTGCCTGGAGCCGATCAACAATTCGCACAGTATGTAGCGTTTCGCAACCAGCAGAAAGATCCCGTGCTGGTGTGGCGTCAGGCCGTGTGGGAATTCGCCACCGGACGAACAGCCGAGGCAATGGCCCGGCTAGCGAGCGTCACGGGACCGGGTCCGGCGCTGGAACTTGCACGTGCGCAACTCGTCCTTTGGAAGGATCTCTCCAAACTGCCCTCCGATCCGGCGCAGCTCAAGCAGGTGTATGAACGAACCTCGCCGGCCTTGGACGGGATTACTCGCGTCCTCTACGCATCCGCTTTGGTACAAGCCGGCCAAAAGGCCGAAGCCAAGAAACTATTGGAATTGTGGCCGCTGCCAGGACTGGATGGGGATCCGCTACTGCAGTCGCTGTTGTTTCCGAAGTATTTGGAACTAAGGCGGCAATTAGGCGGGTAAAACCTTCGAGAGCGGACGGACCGAAGCCCGCCCGCTCCCGCAGGGTTGAGTAGTTAAGAAATTAGCTCGCGTTCGCCTGGCTCATCACCGACGCGACCTTCGAGAAGATCTGGCTGAGGCTGGTAGCCACGCCCGGCATCACTGCGCCCGCGGCGACGGCCACAAAACCCGCCATCAGAGCGTACTCGATGAGGTCCTGGCCGCTTTGATCTTTCCAGATCTTGAGTTTCAGAAGCAAATTCTTCATTTAAGTGTGTCTTCCCCTCTTACGGACTTCGCGAAATGCCGTCAGAGAACAGGCGTCCAGAGTCGCCTGCTCTCCTTCGGGCTAGAGGCAATAATTAGCTGGCGTTAGCCGAACTGAGAACCGACGCAACCTTCGAAAAGATCTGGCTGAGGCTGGTCGCCACGCCCGGCATAATCGCGCCGGCCGCAACGGCCACAAAACCGGCCATCAGAGCGTATTCGATGAGATCCTGCCCGCGCTGATCTTTCCAAATCTTGAGTTGCAGAAGCATATTCTTCATATTCGTTTTAGTCTCCTCTTCCCTAGTAATGCCGACAAAACCCTGTCGCCAAGTCCAAAGTATCATCGGCCTGTTTTGGAAAGAATCGGTGTTAACCCTAATGCGGGCGCCGAAATGTCCTCAGGACAATGACTTCTAACGTAGTTGGGTTAGCTGGAGTACTATGACGCCCTCAGGTGCATCCGTATCTGCCCTCTTTTGTGCGGCATTCCACACACTTGATTCGTGGCCGCCTTGCCCCCTTTGGCAAAAACACCTGAGCCCCGCTTACGGTGATTAGCCGAGGGCATTCCGGCCGGATGCTCCGTAAGCTTAGCTATGCCCGTCTTCCTGCTGCTTTTCCTTTTGGCTGACGCCACTGTGAAAGAAGACGTGAAAGACGCTCCGGCGCGGCTGCGTTCAGGTTGTTCGTCCGATGCGTCCACCTTAACCACTCTGCCCGCGGGAGCGCCTGTAACCATTCATTATTCGATTTCCGGCGAAAGCCAGCCTTGTTACAAGGTTTCCGTGGCGGTAGGCGGCAAAACGTTAGAAGGCTATCTTCCCGCCGCCGCGATTGGCGGATTAGAAGACTTCGACCAGGCTCGCCGCCAAGCGGTCTGGCTGGATGCCGCCACGGTTGTCGAATCCATCCGATCCTCCGCAGCCCTACCGTCTCTGCGTGGCGGAACTCTGCAAGGCGCGGATGCGGTGGCCCAGCAGGCCGTCAACTTGATTGATGCCAGCCGTCCGCAGAAGGCTCTGGAGTTGCTGCAGTCCCAACTGAAAACGCATCGCGATCCTACGCTGCTGGCGATTGCCGGCGTCGCAGCATGGCGCGCGGACGACTCGAAACAAGCGCTGGAATATTGGCGCGCATCGCTCGATATCGCACCCATCCCCGAAGTGGAGAAGCTATATCGCCAGGTGGAGCGCGAAACCAAAGGCGACCAGAGTAACGATCGTTTATACGGGATGCGGGTGCTGCTCCGTTACGAAAGCTCGACCATACCAGCCGATGTCGCGCGCCAGATGACTGCGGTACTCGACCAGGAATTCGCGCGCATTTCGAACGAACTGGGCTGCAGTGCCGAAGAGCGCGTCATCGCAATCGTGCAGAGCAAGGAAGCATATCGCAAGTCCACTGCTACCGCGGAATGGAACGGCGGACAGTTCGACGGAAAGATTCGCGTCCCGATGTTCGATCCTCGGGTTGTCGATTCCACGCTGCTGCGTTCTTTAGCGCATGAAACTACCCACGCTTGCCTGACGATGCTGGGACATTGGCCCGCATGGCTGCAAGAGGGCGTCGCTCAAAAGCTTTCAGGCGATAGCCTCAACGCGGCTCAACTGAAGCGGCTCGTCGATCTGACCCGTCAGGGAAAGCTCCCGCGCCTAAGCAACCTCAAGCAGGATTGGTCGCGCATGGACGCCCAGCATGCTGCGGAAGCTTATGCTCTTTCGCTGGCCGCCGTGGAACTCCTCTGGAACGATTCGGGAGCCGCGGGCGTGCGGAATCTCTTGCGCAATCCCGACCGCCTCCCTCAGGCCACCGCCGAGTTAGACCGCAGGCTAGGCTTGTAGACGGGACGTGTGGCGCACGCACTCTTGCGTGCCGTGTCGAGACTCTGCTCGACACCTGCCGTAGACACCGATATCTCACCGTAGTAATATCGGAACCGCTATGGCTTTGGTTGCAACAATCGCGTTGATTGCCGTTCTGGTTGCGTTCCGCCTTTTCCTTCCTCCCGTACCGGGCCTACTAAAGACCTACGTCGATAGGTGGGGGAAACGAAGCACAATTATGTTCTGCGCCGTCGCAGTCGCTGGCG
>Ga0207674_10004294_pt1 | contig 17187 bp, 15 predicted proteins | sample KBSCornC72_FD_184303 | JGI IMG/M metagenome (GOLD analysis project Ga0207674, IMG submission 184303) | Corn rhizosphere microbial communities from Kellogg Biological Station, Michigan, USA - KBS Corn C7-2 (SPAdes) (version 2) | ecosystem: Host-associated > Plants > Roots > Rhizosphere > Soil ... | reverse complement strand
CCCGAAGGCTTTGCGGCTCATAGGTCAGCGGCTGACTCGATCGAGTGGGGTGATGTAATCCAGCTGTGGCTTTGAACGGAACTCGGCGCCTTGCAAGCATGCACAATACTTCAACGACAGATGGCGCATCCGGAAATGCCTCTGGAACTACGCCGCCCATCCTGATCTTGGCACGCACGCCTAGGCCGGAGATCAGATCGAGCGTGTCTCCATCGTTGCTCCCGCATTGAATTTCGAGGTAAGTCTTGAGTGATTCCGGAACTTCGATCACGCCCCCGCTCACATTCGGCTTCGACCATTTGATTTCAACTGTGTCTACGGGCGAGCCCTGCTCTAGCTCGTTGAATATCTCTTTTGTATCAGCGGCGTTCGAAACAATCGCGCTCAGCTTGAGTCGCCGTAGATCTGCCGCACTCACGATCGACCGCAGTTCCCCCAGCCGGTCCGCATTGACAATGAATCTGCCTAGCGCCCACGCGTGCTCGCCGCGCGCATAGTTCAAGTAGTTCTTCGCCGCCGCGGCCAAGCCAAGGCTCGCCGGTGGATAAAACCCTGCGTAATCGAAGAATCCCGCGAGCAGAGTCTGAAGTGCACTCATTCTCGTCAGGCTTCCTTGAAGTTCTTCTTCAGCCCCTGCCAACATTCAAAATACTCGTGTTGAAGAATGCGCGTATTCATCGCGAACTCTGTTGGCCGGACCACCAGTTGGGTCTCGAACATGAACGCCAGCGTGTTTGCCAGATACACCGGCTTCAGGTCCGCCGCGGATGCCCGCTCGAAAGTATCCGCATCTGGCCCATGTCCCGCCATGCAGTTGTGCAGGCTTGCTCCACCGGGCACAAATCCCTCTGCCTTGGCATCGTAGGCGCCGAACACAAGGCCCATGAATTCATTCATCAGGTTGCGGTGGAACCACGGCGGTCTGAACGTGCGCTCCGCTACCATCCAGCGCGGCGGAAAGATCGCAAAGTCGCAATTCGCCGTCCCCGGCACAGTCGACGGCGCGCTCAGCACTGTGTAGATCGACGGGTCAGGATGGTCGAACGACACTGTGTTGATGCAGTTAAACAGCGCCAGATCATACTTGTACGGCGTGTAGTTCCCATGCCATGCAACCACATCCAGCGGGGAGTGATCGATAAACGCTGACCACAGCCGTCCCAGAAACTTCGACGTGATGTGAAACTCGCCATCCCGATCCTCAAACGCAGCCACGGGCGCCTTGAAGTCTCTCGGATTCGCAAGCCCGTTCGCACCGATCGCACCAAGCTCCGGCAGCCGGAACGGAAGCCCGTAGTTCTCGCAGATGTACCCTCGTGCCTGCTTCTCCGCGAGCATGACGCGGAACTTGATTCCACGCGGAATGACGCAGATCTCGCCAGGCGCGACCTCCAGGATACCCATTTCTGTGTGGAACCGGACTACTCCCATCTGCGGAACGATCAGCATCTCGCCGTCAGCCGTGTAGAAGAAGCGATCCTCCATCGACGCGTTGCACGCATAGAGGTGGATCGCAACTCCGGTCTGCATCGCCGGATCGCCATTCCCTCCGAGGGTCACAATGCCATCGACGAAATCAGTCCTCTCTCCAGGAATAGGCAGCGGATCCCAGCGCAACTGATTCGGCGAAGTCGGTACCTCCACAAATGGCCCGCTGCGGATTAGCCTCGCTGGAATCTCCTCGTACGGCCGATGGGTCACTGATGGACGAATCCGGTAGGTCCAGGTGCGCCGGTTCGCAGCTCGCGGTGCGGTGAACGGGCTTCCACTGCATTGCTCCGTGTACAGTCCAAGCGGATGTTTCTGCGGAGCGTTCTGTCCCTGGGGCAAACCACCTGCAACAGCCTCGGTGGCAAATTCATTCCCAAAACCGGTCTGATACCGGAGCTCTTCGGACATGCTTTATCACCTTACAAGCTGTTTTGCAGAACTCGCTGTTCTGCTTCGTGCATTGCCTCGTACATCTGGTCGAAGCTCTCGATCGCGAACAGCACCTTCTGAAACTCGTCCACTTTTACCGGAGCCTCAAGCACCTCGTCCAATGAAAAATCATGCACGGCGCAATGACCTTCTGCAACGTTCCGGCATTCACCATGAGAGCTGATCAATCCGCTGCCATACACCTTGATCTCGCCGCCCTCGCGCATCAGCCCAAACTCAACCGTATACCAGAACAACCTCCCCAGCTTTTCCAGCACTGCTTCATCCTCGATGGATGCGCACACGCGCCCGTAGTGTTGCAGAAAGTCGGCGAACACTCTATTGGCATGCATCGGAACGTGCCCGAAAACATCGTGAAAGATGTCCGGCTCCGGCGTGTATTCCAGAGAATCACGGCTGCGCAGCCACGTCGTCGTCGGAAACCTCCGGGCCGCAAGCATCTCGAAGAACGCGGGCGCGGGGAGAAATCCGCTAACGGGTGTAGAGTTCCACCCAGTCCTCGGCTCCAGTCGCGCGCTGATTGAGGCCAGTCGTGGCAGCCGATCGCGCTGCAAACCGATGATCTGGAAACCATCAAGATAAGAGCGAGCCGCATGCTTCTCGAGCTCCGGAAGCACGCGGCCCACAAGCTCCGCCCAGACCGCATGTTGTTCGTCTGTGTAGGCGGAGTAATTCTGCTCAATCAAATAGGGAGCAGCGGCAACAAGAGTTTCTGTCTTCATGACGTTTTCCCTACAGGTTGCCCCGCGCCTGCTGTTCGCGCTCGATCGCCTCAAAAAGCGCCTTGAAATTGCCCTTGCCAAAGCTACGGCTGCCCTTGCGCTGAATAATCTCGAAGAACAGCGTGGGGCGGTCTTCGACGGGACGCGTGAAGATCTGCAGCATGTATCCCTCGGGATCGCGATCCACCAGAATTCCGAGCTTCTCCAGTTCATCCACCGGCTCGTCGATCTTTCCCACACGGTTCTGCAGCTCCGTGTAGTAGCTGTGCGGCACGTGCAGGAACTCGACTCCCTGCTCGCTCAGCTTGCTCACCGTGTGCAGAATGTCATTTGTAGCCAAAGCAATGTGCTGTACGCCCGGACCGCCATAGAACTCGAGATACTCCTCCACCTGCGACTTCTTCTTGCCCTCCGCCGGTTCGTTGATTGGAAACTTCACATATCCATTGCCGTTGGCCATCACCTTCGACATCAAGGCGGAGTACTCGGTGGAGATATCTTTATCGTCGAAGTGCTGATAAAGCGAGAAGCCCATCACGTTCGAGTAGAACTGTACCCACTCCTCCATCTCATGCCAGCCCACGTTCCCAACCATGTGGTCGATGTGCAGCAGCCCCGCCGGCCGCGCCACCCGATCCTCCGCAACTGCCCGATATCCCGGAAGAAACGGGCCTGAGTAGTTTGTCCGCTCTACAAAGGTGTGGATCGTATCCCCATAGGTACGGATGCTGGAGAGAACCACCCTTCCGCGATCGTCTGCGAGAACGTAAGGTTCCGCCACGCTGACCGCCCCACGACTCGTGGTCTCCTCCCATGCCTTGCGCGCATCATCCACCCAGAGCGCCACGACCTTAACGCCATCTCCGTGACGGCCAACGTGCTCCGAGATCACATCGCCCCCTCGCAGTGGAGTCGTAAGCACGAATCTGATCTTTCCCTGCTGAACGACATACGAGGCGCGGTCACGCTGCCCGGTTTCGGGGCCGGCGTAGGCAACCAGCGACATGCCGAAAGCCACACGATAAAAGTACGCCGCCTGGCGAGCATTGCCGACGTAGAACTCAACGTGGTCCGTGCCCTTCAGCGGTAGAAAATCCTGACCGCTGGGAGTGGACTGTGTAGTTGGCTGCGAATCGAGGTGTGCTGGCGCTGAGTGCACGCTTGCGCTCATGGGGGTACCTCCTGCGCCGGGCTCTAGGGGAGAGCAGGTGGGAAGTCTTCGTTCCCGGCTGTTGCATAAGATAGGCCCGCGCGCAGATCAATGAAAATGGGCATCATCGGAAAATCAGCCCTCCTCACCTAAATCCATTAGGCGTAATATGACTATCAACTTAAGGATTGCTCGTAGATGGCTCACAAGACAGTTCCCAACAGAATTGACCTGGATCATATTGCCTGGAAGATCATTGAAGAACTCCAGCACAATGCTCGAGTCTCTTTTGCCGAGCTCGGTCGCAAAATCGGGCTCTCAACTCCCGCGGTTGCGGAGAGGGTCCATCGTCTCGAAGAGGCGGGGGTTATCACCGGGTATCACGCCTCACTGGACAGTGCGAGACTCGGTGTTCCCATCAGAGTCATAGTGAGGTTGACCATTCCCGGGGGCGAGCTACAGATCACCCGCACCGTCTCAGCATTGAAAGAACTCAGCGAGATCAGCCGGTGTCATCGCATCACCGGCTCTGAGTCCTTCATCCTCGAAGCCGACGTGGTCTCCATTCGCCATCTCGAGGCGCTCATAGACAGGTTGTCTGCGCTCGGCGCGACCTCGACCTCCACAGTCCTCTCATCGCCGGTTGAACGCCGCGATTATCAGGCCCGTCAGATCGAATTGTTCGCGAAGTACATTTGAGCCGCGCACGTATGAGACTCTTCGTCGCGATTGCACTCGATACCGACGTGCTCGCAATGCTGGAGCGCCTCACTCGCTCCTTGCGTTCTGCCGACGACAATCTTCGCTGGACATCGCCCGAAACCTGGCACATTACCCTCCAGTTCCTTGGTGAAACGTCTATCGAGAACTACCGGTGCATTGCCCATCACCTCGGCGCGATCAAGTCGCCCCGAGTCCCAATCTGGCTTCATGGCACTGGCTGCTTCGATCGCGCCGGCGTCTTCTTCGCCGGAGTCAATGTTTCCCCCGAACTGCGCCAGCTTGAGCGGCTCGTCGTTGCTGCCACATCAGAGTGTGGAGTTGAGAACGAAGAGCGGGCCTACCATCCGCACGTCACCCTCGCCCGCGCCAAAGGCGACAGCCGGATGCGCGACCTTCGCAAGCTCAAACCAAAGGCAAAAGGCGATGTAGAGTTTCCCGCCTTCATCGCCCGTGAATTCCTTCTCTTCCAGTCCTTCCTGGGCTCGGGAGGTGCTCGACACGAGATCCGGGAACGCTTCCCCCTCGGGTGACCGTTACCGCCGTCGCATCCATCACTGGCCGCAACCCTTTCCGGCCACTATGATGTTCGCTTATGCAAGAACAAGACCGGCCCTGCGCTCAGGTGGCGATATGACGATCTCCGCGCCCCCGCCGCATGATTCCAAGTCGCAGCTACGCAAAACCATGGGTTTCTGGGACGTGCTGCTCTTCAACATCGCTACCGTTCTCGGCCCGCGCTGGATTGCCGCGGCGGGACACAACGGCACATCATCTATCAGCCTCTGGGTCATAGCTGCCCTGTTCTTCTTCGTCCCCGGCGCGCTGGTCATCAACGAGCTCTCCTCCCGATTCCCCGAAGAAGGCGGCCTGTACGCCTGGTCAAAAGGGGCCTTCGGCGATTTCCACGGCTTTATCGCCGGCTGGACCTACTGGATCTACACCGTCTTCTACTTCCCCGGACTCCTCCTCGCCAGCGCCTCCATGGCCGCGTACATTATGGGCGGCCGCGGCGCAGTCCTCGCGCAGGACCGCACATTCCTTCTCTCCGTCTCGCTCGGCCTGCTCCTGGTCGCGGTCGTCCTCAACATCGTCGGCCTCAACATTGGCAAGTGGCTGCAGAATGCCGGCGGCGTTGGCACCTACGTGCCCCTTGTCATTCTCGCTGTTATCGCTCTCGTCATTGGGATTCGGAACGGAAGCGCTACCCATTTCACTCTGCAGAACATGATGCCGAGCTGGAACTGGGACACGGTCAACTTCTGGTCGCAGATAGCGTTCGCTTTCACTGGCCTTGAACTGGTCTCCGCGATGAGCGAAGAGGTTCGCGATCCGCAGCGCACACTACCCCGCGCCGTCTTTGGCGCCGGAGCCATGATCGCATTGATGTACATCATCGGAACTTTCGCCATCCTCACCCTTATGCCCGCGACAAAGGTCGATCCGCAGAGCGGCGTTTTCAGTGCGATTACCACTGGCTCAATAGCGTTGCGGATCGGATTCCTCGGAGTTCTGGCCGCAGTGCTCGTGACTTTCGGAAACGCTGGCGGAGTGGGCAGCACGGTCGCTGGAATCGCGCGGGTCCCGTTCGTCGTCGGAATTGACCGGTACCTTCCAGCGGCATTCGGAAAGATCCATCCGAAATGGAAGACTCCTTATATCTCCATCCTGGTTCAGGCCATCACCTCCGGACTCATCCTCCTCATCAGTCAAATCAAGAGCCCAACCGTGATCGAGGCCTATCAGTTCCTCATCGACGCCGCGATCATTCTCTACTTCATCCCGTTCCTCTACATGTTCGGCGCGGTCATCAAGCTCTCCCGCCGCCGCGACCGCGCTCAGAACCCCCGCGCCGTTCTCATTCCCGGCGGTATCCTCGGCACCTGGATCTGCGGCGGCCTTGGTTTCGCCGTCGTCCTGCTCGGAATCATTGTCTCCGCTGTGCCGCCCGGCGAGTCCGTCAACAAAGTGGGCTTCGAGTTGAAGCTGGTCGGCGGCACAGTGATTTCCATTCTGCTTGGCCTTGTCCTCTACTGGCGAGGAGCGCGTTCCAAATTAAACGCCTGACCAAGGTTTGCGGTCGGTAACCTGACGGTCTGGACGCGGATACCATCCAAGGTGCTATAGTCTGCAGGTTTGCGTGAGTGACGAATGCCCGAAAGCCCCAAGCTCCAAAATATGATCGAATCCAGCTTCGATCCCAACTCCCCCCGTGCAAAAACCAATCGCGCCGCGCTGATCGGAACACTAAAACAGATCGGCGCGCAAGAGGAGACAATCCGCCAGGGCGGCGGCGAAAAAGCCATCGCCGCCCAACACGCCAAAAAGCGCCTCACTGTTCGCGAGCGCCTCGCCCTTCTCCTCGACAAAGGCAGCGATTTCCTCGAACTCGGCCTCTGGGCCGCTCATGAAATGTACACGGACTATGGCGGCGCACCCGGAGCAGGCGTCGTCACGGGACTTGGCCGCGTAAGCGGCCGCCTTTGCATGATCATCGCCAACGACGCCACGGTCAAAGCCGGAGCCTTCTTCCCCATGACAGCGAAGAAGGTTCTCCGCGCCCAGACCATCGCGCTCGAGAATCGCATTCCCACGCTCTACCTGGTCGACTCCGCTGGCGTCTTTCTGCCATTGCAGGAGGACGTCTTCCCCGATACCGACGACTTCGGCCGCGTTTTCCGCAACAACGCCGTCATGAGCTCCCTCGGCATTCCGCAAATCACCGCCATCATGGGCATGTGCGTTGCGGGCGGCGCATATCTTCCCGTCATGACCGACACGGTCCTTATGACCGAGGGCTCCGGACTCTTCCTAGCAGGACCCTCGCTCGTGCAGGCAGCCATCGGACAGAAGACCGACCCAGAAGAGTTGGGCGGTGCGGCCATGCACGCCGAAGTCTCAGGCACCATCGACTTCAAAGAACCCGACGACCATCACTGTCTTGCCAGGATGCGCTCGCTGGTCGACAAGTTCGGTACACGACTCTCATCAACTCCTTCAGCAGATCGATTCAGTCGCACTCCATACGATCCGAAGCAGGATGCTCCGAAGTTCGCGATCGAAGATGTGTATGGACTGCTCAATCCCGCGCCTGGAGCCAGCAACGTCTACGACATGCATGACGTGATCGCCCGCATCATCGACCGTAGCGACTTCGATGAGTACAAGGAGGAGTTCGGCCGAACTGTTCTCTGCGGTTATGCGCGCATCGGGGGCTTCGCCGTGGGCATTGTCGCGAACCAGAAAACAAACCAGAACCAGGTCGTCGCCATGGGCCCGTCGGCAGGCGCGAAGCGAATCGAGGTTGGGGGCGTCATATACACAGAGGGCGCGCAGAAGGCCGCGCGCTTCATTATGGATTGCAATCAGAATCTGGTACCGCTGGTGTTTTTGCACGATGTGAATGGCTTCATGGTTGGCAAGGACGCCGAGTGGTCTGGAATCATTCGCGCTGGCGCAAAAATGGTCTCCGCCGTCAGCACCAGCGTCGTTCCCAAGATTGCCGTCATAATCGGCGGCAGTTTCGGCGCCGGCCACTACGCCATGTGCGGCAAAGCCTACGATCCGCGTTTCCTCTTCGCCTGGCCGACAGCCCGCTACGCCGTCATGAGCGGCGCATCCGCCGCGGGCACTCTCGCCGAAGTCCGAGCGAAACAGGTCGAACGTGGCGGCAAGGTCCTCTCGGAAGCTGACAGGACTGCGCTCTATGACGAGATCAAGTCGACCTATGATGCTCAAGCCGATCCGAGGTACGGTGCAGCGCGCCTGTGGATCGATGTGATCATCGATCCGGCGAAGACACGCGACGTTCTCATCACGGCTCTTGAAGCCTGCGCGATGAATCCAGATGTTCCAAGATTCAATCCCGGAATTCTGCAGACGTAGCAAAAGGGCCCCGTCACCAGACGTACGTATGAAACACGGCATCTTATCCACTCAGCAAATGGGCTGGCGTCGATTCCCTAAGTCCCCCATTGACGAACAGGAGCCAACATGACCGTCGAGCTCGAAACAACCGAAAGCCTTTATCCCTTTGTGCTCAACGAAGAGCAGGAACAACTTCGTCGCGAAATTCGCGACTTCGCCGCGCGCGAGATCGCGCCCAACGTGATGAAGTGGGACGAGGCCAGCGAGTTTCCGCTTGATGTCGTAAAGAAGCTCGGGCAGATGGGCCTGCTCGGGGTCATCTTTCCACACGAACTCAACGGCTCCGGCCTGGGCTACGTCGACTACGTGCTCGCAATCGAAGAACTCGCCGCCGTCGACGGCTCTATCGGGATCATTGTTGCCGCGCACAATTCCCTCTGCACAAACCACATCTTCTTGGCCGGTAACGACTCGCAAAGAAAGAAGTATGTCTCCAAGCTCGCCAGCGGCGAGTGGATCGGCGCCTGGGGTCTCACTGAGCCGGGAGCCGGCTCCGACGCCAGCAACTCGCGCACTACAGCGGTTAAGAATGGCGATCGCTACGTCCTGAACGGAAACAAGACCTTCATCACCAACGGCCACTACGCCGACTGCGGCGTAGTCATTGCATCTACCGACAAGAGCAAAGGCACGCACGGCCTCTCCGCCTTCATTGTTGAAAAGGGAACCAAGGGCTTCCGCGCGGGCAAAAAAGAGAATAAGCTCGGCCTCCGCGCCAGCGACACCAGCGAGCTCATATTTGAAGATTGCGAAATACCAGAAGAGAACCTCGTCGGAGTCGAAGGCGAAGGATTCGTCGACGCAATGCGCGTACTCGATGGCGGCCGCATTTCAATAGCGGCACTCGCGCTGGGCATCGGACGGGGAGCGCTGGACGCGGCACTCAAATATGTCAAGGAGCGGCGTCAGTTCGGAAAAAGCATCGCCGAGTTTCAGGGCATCCAGTGGAAGCTCGCCGACATGGCGACAGAGCTTGATGCCGCGCGTCTCCTCACGCAGCGGGCAGCCGTTCTCAAAGACGCGGGGCGCAAAGTGACGCGCGAATCGTCGATGGCCAAACTGTTCTCCAGCGAAGTTGCGGTCCGAATCTGCGATGACGCGGTCCAATTGTTTGGCGGTTACGGGTTCATCAAGGATTACCCCGCCGAGAAGTATTATCGAGACGTGAAGCTGTGCACCATCGGCGAAGGAACCAGCGAGATCCAGCGCATGGTCATCGCGCGAGAGATCCTGAAGGTTTATCCGTCGCGCGGCTGACCGGCTTCCGCCCGTATAACCAGATTGCATGACGAACGCAGTGAAAATCATCGAATGTCCGCGGGACGCCTGGCAGGGACTGCCGAATCAGATCTCAGTTGATGTGAAGGCTGATTATCTGCGCAGACTCGTCAATGCCGGATTCAAGCACATTGATGCGGTGAGCTTCGTTTCACCCGCGGCTGTGCCGCAAATGGCGGATTCCGAGCAGGTGCTTTCGCAGCTTTCCATTGCTTCGGACGTTGAGATCATTGGGATCGTAGTGAATAAAAAGGGCGCTCAACGAGCGGTTCGCAGCGAAGCGGTGACTACACTGGGATTTCCCTATTCGATTTCGCCCGAGTTCCTCCGTCGCAATCAGCACCAGACACTTGAGCAGGCACTCGACGTATTGCAGGCTATCTACTCGCTCGCCGAGGACGAGGGCCGGAGCGTGGTCGCTTATGTTTCGATGGCGTTTGGGAACCCTTACGGAGACGAGTGGAACATCGATGAGGTGCTCCAGGCCTGCGACCTCATCGCTGAATGTGGAGTTTCGCAGATCTCTCTAGCAGACACGGTGGGTCTCGCTAAAACCGATCAGATTCAGCAGGTGCTCTCCGCCGTGATCAATGAGTATCAATCTCTGGAGATCGGCGCTCATCTGCACGCGCGTCCAGATCAGGCTGCGGAACGCGTACGGGCGGCATACGAGGCTGGGTGCCGGCGTTTTGATTCAGCAATCGGTGGATTCGGCGGATGTCCGTTTGCGCAGGACGTTCTCGTCGGGAATATTCCGACTGAAGTACTTGTCGAGGAACTGCGGATGTGCGGAGCGGTCGTACCTGATCTTCGAGGAATCGATGAACTGGCAATGGCTAGCAGCGAGATCTCGAGCCGCTTCGGATCTCCAGTTCAATGAGAGCCGGGTTGACGGAGGAGAGTGTGAACTATAGGACAATCCTGATCGACGACAATCCTCCGATACGCACCATTACGCTGAACCGTCCTGAGCGCCGGAATGCGATGACGCATGAGATGCAGGCAGAGCTGATCAGCGTGCTCGATGAGACCGCCGGAGGAAACTGGCGCGTTGTCATCCTGACTGGAGCAGGTGAGGCGTTTTGTTCCGGACTTGACCTATCCGAGTTGCAGGCGATGCAGAGCAAAACCATAGCCGAACACCGAACTGATGCGGAGCGGATTGCCAAGCTGTTTGTTGGTTTGCGCGAGCTGCCGATTCCTACAATCGCTGCGGTGCACGGGCCGGCGATCGCGGGCGGAACGGGCCTGGCGATGTCTTGCGATTTCACATTGGCAACTCCTGCTTCGAAGTTCGGATTTACCGAGGTCCGCATTGGATTTGTCCCGGCGCTGGTTTCCGCCTTTCTCTCGCTGCAGGTCGGCGAGAAACGATGCCGCGACCTATTGCTCACAGGCCGACTCTTTGATGCAGCCGAAGCACATCAGATTGGGCTAATAGATGAGGTGGTACCCCACTCAGAGTTAATGGTTCGGGCACAGGCGCTCGCTGAAACCCTTCTCGCCAACAGCCCGGGGTCGTTGAAGGCAACCAAACAGTTGCTTATCGCTCAGAACCGTTCATGGCTTGATAATGCGATCGTTGCGGCTCTTGCGGCAAACGCCGAATCGCGAGAGACTGTCGATTTTCGTGAGGGTGTCGCCGCGTTCCTTGAGAAGAGAAAGCCTCGCTGGAACACAGAGTGACGTCCAGATTCCTAGCTGAAATGAACTTCCGCACCTGTGCGCTGCCGCACCTGTTCGCGCGAGACGCCGTCTGCAAGTTCGAAGATCTCAAATCCTCGAGCGGTCACATCGATTACGCACAGGTCGGTAATGATGCGGTGAACGACTGCACTCCCTTTGAGCGGTAACGAGCATGCGCGCAGAAGCTTGTGTCCGCCATCGGGCGTTGTGTGTTCCATGAGTGCGATTACGCGGCGCACGCCAGAAACAAGGTCCATTGCGCCACCCATTCCTTTTACGCGTTTGCCGGGAATCATCCAGTTGGCGAGATCGCCGCGCTCTGACACCTGCATCGCTCCCAGGATCGCAAGATCAATATGCCCGCCGCGAATCATCGCGAACGAATCCGCACTGGAAAAGGTGGCCGCTCCGGGAACAAATGTCACGGTCTCCTTGCCCGCATTGATGAGGTCGGCGTCGATTTCTGACTCCCGGGGGTATGGCCCCATGCCGAGAAGTCCGTTTTCCGACTGCAGCGTCACCGTCATCCCTTGAGGGATAAAGTTGGCAACGAGCGTCGGAATGCCGATCCCGAGATTGACGTAGAACCCGTCCTGCAACTCTTTGGCTGCACGAGCCGCCATCTGATTGCGTGTCCAGGGCATCTGGGTTAACCTTCTCTCGTTGTTTTCTTTTCGATTCGCTTCACCGGGTTGGGAACGTGCACGAGGCGATGAACGAAAATGCCTGGCGTGTGAATTTCGTCCGGATCGAGCTCGCCGGGTTGAACAAGATGTTCTACCTCGGCAACTGTGATCTTGCCGCAAGTGGCAGCGTTGGGATTGAAGTTGCGTGCGGTGCGGCGATAAATGAGGTTTCCTTGAGTATCCGCCTTCCACGCTTTCACCAGAGCGAGATCGGCTTGAATGCCGCGCTCGAGAATGTAGGTTCTGCCATCGAACTCCTTGTGCTCTTTCCCTTCTGCGATGATGGTGCCGATGCCGGTACGGGTGTAGAAGCCGGGGATGCCAGCTCCGCCGGCGCGCAGACGTTCGGCTAGAGTTCCCTGGGGGCAGAATTCCACTTCGATCTCTCTGGCAAGGAACTGCCGCTCGAACTCCACGTTTTCGCCAACGTAGCTGGAGATCATTTTCTTGATCTGGCGTGTGGCCAGCAGAAGCCCGAGAGCGGCGCCATCGACACCGGCGTTATTGCTGGCGATGGTTAGGTTGCGGACACCCGAGTCGCGGAGAGCGAGGATGAGCTCCTCGGGCACACCGCACAGGCCGAAGCCGCCCACGGCGAGCAGCATGCCGTCGCGCACAATCCCGTCCAGCGCTACTTTCGAATTGGGGTAGATCTTATTCATGAAGAGAATTGAGCCTTGCTAAGAAATGATCCCGGCCACGTCGCCTGTTTTACATGAGTCGCCACATCTCCGCCAAGTCAGCGGAATCGTGGATGTTCATCGCAGATGAATGGTTTACAGTTTCGGCATGCTCGCCTGTCGCAGATCTTGCAAGTTCCGGTCACGGATCTTGCTTCTTGTGGCGGCATTGGCTGCTGTTCGCTTTCTCTATGCACTTCCGCCTGCTCCGACGGCCCAGCAACCTGGCAAAGCAAACGCCATAGTGGTCTTGAAGAAGGATCACATCATGGAACTTCTGTCCAATGGCAAAGTGATTCGCACCTACAAGGTCGCGCTTGGGCAAGGAGGACTTTCGCCAAAGCAGAGAGAGGGCGATGCGCTAACGCCCGAAGGCCATTACGTTATCGATGCGAAGTACGAGCACAGCAAATACCACAAGGCTTTGCATGTCTCGTACCCAAGCGCTGAGGATCGGAGGCGAGCTGCACGCCAGGGAGTTTCTCCTGGAGGTGCAATCATGATCCACGGCCTGCCGAATGGCAAGGGCTGGGTCGGCGCGCGCCACCGCCTTTTCGATTGGACCCTGGGGTGTATTGCGGTCACGGATGAAGAGATCGATGAGGTCTACACGCTCGTTCCGGTGGGCACACCCGTTGAGATCCGCCCTTAGTGCTTCCCTAAATCTCGACATGTTTGCCTTACCTCCTGATGCGGAATATTCACTCAGTTCGATCTGTGTGGACCTGACACTTCACCGGTGAGATGAACGTCTTGACCATGCATTGTGAGTCTTCCGAACGGTATAAATCCATTGTGACTGAAATCGAGAATTAGGCTGCAAAGAAGTGGAGAGCTTGAGACGATTGCAAATGGGGCTCTTAGCTGGGGGATCGGCTGACGCAAGCTTTGCACATGGCTGATCGGCGGACCTGCTGAGTACAACGTCGGGTCTCTGGCGGGCATCGAACTGGAGAGTATTTCGTACACATGCTGTAAGTCATAGTTCCGCCGATATAGAAAGTCCGAACGATGCTTAGACTACTTCGCTACCGCAAGCTGTTGAAACTCCTTCCGATTCGTCCTGTCGCCCGGTTCTTTGCCGTCCTCTTTCCACTTTTTATGTGTTGCGGGACGTCGCACGCTTATTCGGTCCTGACGCATGAGGAGATCATCGATCTGCTTTGGAACGATCACCTGCGGCCGATGATTCTGGCACGCTATCCGGGATTGACAGACGATCAGATGCGTGAAGCGCACGCTTACGCGTATGGCGGCGCGGTGATTCAGGACATGGGCTACTACCCATTCGGCGACAAGGAATTCAGCGACCTCGTACACTACGTGCGCAGCGGCGACTTTGTGCTGGAACTGATCAAGGAGAGCCAGAACGCGAATGAATACGCTTTTGCGCTAGGAGCACTGTCGCACTACGCAGCCGATGTTACCGGCCACCCAGCGGTGAACGAGGCGGTCGCGATCACCTACCCGAAGCTGCGGGCGAAGTTTGGGCCGATCGTGCTCTACGCACAGGATAAGACCGCGCACATCCGGACAGAGTTCGGCTTCGACATGGCGCAGGTGGCGAAGGAAAGATATGCTCCGCAACAGTTTCACGACTTCATTGGCTTTCAGGTTTCGAAGGAGTTGCTGGAGCGCGTCTTCCCGGTCGTCTACGGAATGCAATTGAACGACGTGGTGGCGCATGAGGATCTGGCGATTGGTTCGTTTCGCTATTCGGTGAGCAAGCTGATTCCGCACATGACGCAGGTGGCGCTGAAGACGCACAAAAAAGAGATCATGCGCGAGGTGCCGAACTTCCAGAAGCAGAAGTTCCTGTACCGGCTGTCGCGGGCGGACTACGAGAAGTCATGGGGAAAGAACTATCAACACGCGGGGTTCGGCACACGACTTCTGGCGCTGTTGCTGAAGCTGATTCCGAAGGTTGGGCCGCTTAAAGCTCTGGACTTCAATGTTCCGACGCCAAAGACGGAAAACATGTACTTCACGAGCATCAACAAGACGGTTGATCACTACGGGGCGCTGCTCGGGAACCTGCAGAAGAAGTCGCTTCAGCTGCCTGAAAACGATCTCGACAGCGGCAAGCCTACGGCGGCAGGCGAGTACAGCCTTGCCGATGACACATACGCGAAGATGCTCTCGCAACTGGCCGATAAGAAGTTCGCCGAGACTACGCCTGCTCTCCAGAAGGATATTGTCGCTTTCTACGCACACCCAGCACGGGTCGAGACCAAGAAGGATGCGGACAAGTGGCAGAAGGTGCAGACCAATCTGGAGGCGCTTAAGGCATTCACTCCCAATCCAGCGCAGCCGACTGCGCAGCCTGTGGCTACGGCTCCGACAGGCGGACGTTAGCCGATCTTCTGCGAGAATGAGAGAGGAATGCTCTCTCTGCAGAATGCCGGAAAGCGCTTTGGACCTCGCGTGTTGTTCACCGAGGCGAACTGGCTCATCCGGAACAATGAAAAGACGGCGCTGGTGGGTGCGAATGGCACCGGCAAGTCAACGCTGATGAAGGTGCTCGCCGGGCTCGAGTCTCTGGACTACGGGATCATGCAGCAGACCCGCGGCATGAGCATCGGCTATCTGCCGCAAGAGGGGCTGACGCTAAGCGGACGGACGGTGTTCGAGGAGTGCCTGAGCGTCTTTGACGAGCTGCGCGCGATGGAGGGCGAGATTGAGCGCGCAGCGGCGCAGATGTCGGAGCTGGATCACGCGAGCGCAGAGTACGAGTCAGTTGCGGAGCGGTTCTCGATGCTGCAGGAGCGATTTCACGCGCTGGACGGTTATGCGCTGGACGCGCAGGTGGGGACGGTTCTGACGGGGCTTGGGTTCGGCAAAGAGGACTGGTCGCGGCAGGTAGACGAGTTCTCGGGCGGATGGCAGATGCGGATCGCGCTGGCGAAGCTGTTGCTGGCAAAGCCGAATCTGCTGCTGCTGGACGAGCCCACCAACCATCTGGATCTGGAGACGCGCAATTGGCTCGAGGACTATCTGCACGGCTATCCGTTCGGCTACATATTGATCTCGCACGATCGCTACTTCCTGGATGTGACGATCGATCGAACGGTCGAGATCTGGAACAAGCGGCTGACGATCTTTCAGGGCAACTACACAAAGTACCTCTCTCAAAAGGACGAGCGGCGGACGCAGTTGCTCTCGGCGTACAAGAACCAACGCGACCAGATCGAGCATCTGGAGGCTTTCATCAGCCGGTTCCGTTATCAGGCGACGAAGGCGAAGCAGGTGCAGTCGCGGATCAAGGAGCTGGAGAAGATCGAGCGGATCGAGATTCCCGAGGAAGAACCCGTCATTCACTTCAAGTTCCCGCAGCCCGCTCCGTCGGGGCGGATGGTGGTCGAGGCAGAGGGGCTGGGCAAGAGCTACGGGCAGAAGCGGGTGTTCGGCAATGCGCGGTTCGGCATCGAGCGGGGGGATCGCGTGGCGCTGGTCGGAGTGAACGGGGCGGGCAAGTCTACGCTGATCAAGCTGCTGACCGGTGTGGAGCAGCCGACTGAGGGAACGATCAAGCTGGGGCATAACGTGGTGAGCGAGTACTTCGCGCAGGACCAGTACAAGGTGCTCGATCCGGATGCGCGGATGCTGGACGACATCAGCAGGGCTGCGGTGAAGGTTCCGGAGAGTGAGTTGAGATCGTTGCTGGGGTGCTTTCTGTTCTCTGGCGATGATGTGTTCAAGCGGCTGGGGGTGCTGTCGGGCGGCGAGCGGAACCGGTTTGCGCTGGCGCGGATCCTGGTGTCGCCTTCGAACTTTCTGCTGCTGGACGAGCCGACGAATCACCTGGATATGCGGGCGAAGGATGTGCTGCTGGAGGCGATCGCGGCGTTCTCAGGGACGGTTGTGTTCGTATCGCATGATCGCTATTTCATCAACCGGCTGGCGACGCGGGTGATCGAAGTGGAGAACGGAGTCATCACTTCCTACCCGGGTAATTACGAGGATTACCTGAGGAAGAAGGAGGAGCTGGCGGCCGCCGTCGACTTCTCGTCCGAAGAGGAACATCCATCCCAGATCCCCAAAAGCAAGGGACCTGGAGCACCCAGTTTGTTGTCTTCCGAAGGAGTTGCGCCCGCCATCGGCGGGACGACGATTGTGATCGAGGGTGGGGTGGATGGGGTGGCGGGGAACGGCAGGGCGCGGCGGTTGAATCCGATCAAGCAGAAACAGATGGAGGAGCGGTGCGCGTTTCTGGAGGAGGAGATTCCCAGGGTGGAGGCGTCGATCGCGCACACGGAGGAGCAGCTCGGGGTGTTCGTGTCGGCGGGGGAGACGCAGCGGCTGACCGAGCTGGCGATGGCGCTGCGGGAACAGCTTGGGCAGCTAACGGCGGAGTGGGAAGAGCTGATGGTGCAGCTGGAGGGAGCGTAAAGGCGACG
>Ga0207674_10004288_pt1 | contig 17197 bp, 9 predicted proteins | sample KBSCornC72_FD_184303 | JGI IMG/M metagenome (GOLD analysis project Ga0207674, IMG submission 184303) | Corn rhizosphere microbial communities from Kellogg Biological Station, Michigan, USA - KBS Corn C7-2 (SPAdes) (version 2) | ecosystem: Host-associated > Plants > Roots > Rhizosphere > Soil ... | reverse complement strand
CTGACCACCGAGTAGCCGTGCCCGGCCATGTCGACGAATTCCAGGTGCGGCGCGACGTCGGGATTGGTCCTCGCCCGCGCCTTTGCGATGTCGCCGCTCGCTGCATATTCGAGCGCTGCGCGCACGCCGTGCTTGACTGTCAGGTTAATCGTCGCTTCGGGCGCGGCGCCTGGCGCCTTGCGCACGAACAGCGGAAGCAGCGGGAAATCCTTATAGTATTCGGCGGCTTCGGCGAGACCGGGGGCGGAGATCGAACCGGTGATGAAGCTCAGCCCGACCGGGTCGAACCCGGCTGGCGGCAATTTGGGCGCGGCATAGCCGGCCCAGAAGCTGTGGCGGTCGCCCGAGATCGTGACGAACCCCGACAGTTTGTGGTCGCGGACGGTGTCATAGATTTCGGCACGCTCGCTGAACGCCCCGCTGAAATCGCCGCCGCCGAAAGTACCGAAATCCTTGCCCGGCCATTTGTCCTTCGCCAGCCCGGCGGGCAGGTTCTGCGGATCGGTCCGCATGTCGAGCGTGCCGTTTGTCGCGCCCCAGATCTTCCAGGTCGCAGCCGAGCGCGTCAGCTGCTCCTTGAGCCATGGTTTCTGCTCGCGGCCGAGCATGGTGTAGGCGGGCTCGTCCTTGCGGAAATTGGGCGCGCTCTTGTCGCCGATGGTGATTGTCGCGGGGGGATTGCCGCCAGCATAGTCCTTGCCCGCGTCGATGATTTCCAACAACTCCTGCGGAACCACTGGGAAGTGAAAGTCGAACACGTCCGTTTCGGGCCGCTCCCCGGGATTCCGCATCGCGTAGCTATGGAAATCGGTGAGGATCAGATCGACATGCTTGCCGTAGCGCATCGCGCGATAGGCGGTCATGCTGCCGACAGCGGTGCGGTTGTTGGCCTCGGTGCCGAACCCATGATCGTCTAATGTGTCGATCGGCGCGCTCGTCACCGCCGGCGGGCCAAACTCGTCGAGCCCGGGGCCCGAGGCCTTGCGGACGCGCGAGGGGATATATTCCCACCACGCCTGATTGGCGGCAACGCGCAGCGGCTGCGCGGGCTCGATCTTGCCGCCGTATTCGATGAAGCTCTGCCAGCCCTGCCACGAGAATTCGTGGTTGTCGCCGATGCACACGAACGGAAAATGCGCGCGCGCGTCTTGGATGTCGGGATCGTTGATGTGCGCGCGATAGACATGGCGATAGCCGGCGAGGTTGGTCGGCACGTGGAAATTGCCCACCTTGCGGCCGTCAGGAATGCGACCAAGGTCGTAGACAGTGCGCGAATAGCGATGCGACACCTCGTCGGGATATTCGACAACTTCGTAAATGAAGTCACCCAAGTGGAGCACGAAGCCCAGCTTGCGATCGGCTGGTGCGTGCTCGTCCTCCCAGATCATCCGGCGAAAGGCGTTCTGCGCGCCTTCGTTGACGCTGTTGCACGACACGAAGGCGAAGCGAACGGGGCGCGGGTCGCTGGCACGCGGGGCGGTGATCGTGCGCCCGATTCGGCTGCCGGCGCCGCTGTCGTCTGTGAAGCGGTACCAATAAGTCGTCGCCGGCAAGAGGCCGCCGATCAGCGCGCGGCACGTCCAGTCGGCCGCCGCCAGCACCGGCGTGCGTGCCTTGGCAACGACGCTGCGGAAATCCGCATCTCGCGCCACTTCCACCGTCAGCGCCTGGCGCTCGCCTTTGTCGAATGGCCGTCGGGTCCACAAGACCACGCTGTGATCGTCCGGATCGCCAGATGCGACTCCTTGGGGAAAAGACGCGCGGTCCTCTCGCCATACGACTCGCGACGGTACGGCAGGCGATCGCGTCGCCCACACGCCAATGATTCCTAGAGAAGCAGCGCTCGCCAGAAATCGCCGTCGATCCATCTCACGCTCCTTATTGAGGGCTATAGTTTCATAACTGGCATTGGTGCAATCGACTCACCCTAGCAGTCGCCAAAATCGCGTGTAAAGCCATTGGTGACGAAGGCGCTACAGCGGGGATGAAGAACGGCGAGTGCTCCCATCGCGCGCCACAACCGCGATACTACGGGCGGAATACCCATTCACAGTAGTTCAAGCCGCAGCGTTGAATCGAGTCGAAGACGTTAACCCAGACTCGATCCCGCGTGCCTACCTTGCGGGCGCTCGCGCAGTGATGATGTGGACGGGGTTCGTCTTGCTGTGTCCACTTCCCATCTACCTGCCCTGCTCAAAAAGGAAAGCGTGCGGGAGGACAAGGTTGACTGAGGGAGGCAACTGACACCACTACTGATACCAGCACGACATGTCCACCCAGACGAAGTGCGGTCACTTCTCTGGAACACCTTTGTTTTGCTTGGTGCCGGGAGGGGGGGTCGAACCCCCACGACCTTGCGATCGGCGGATTTTGAGTCCGCTGCGTCTGCCAGTTCCGCCATCCCGGCGAGAGATGGAGTGCATGAAAAGTATCGCACAACCGTTGGTGACCGGGCCACTGCGGAGAGTTGGCCAAGACCTTTCAATCACCGCAACGCATGCGCCGAAAACGCTCAGAAGACGGCTGTCTCGCTTCTGCACGGCGAGATAAGTCCTTTCCTCATGCATACCGTTAAAGCTTGAGGTACATCCCATGCGACAATGGAGGCAATCGTGATGACTACTGCCTCTTCTGCAGTCGTTCCCGATCCAGTCGTGATCACCCCGGAGTTGCTGTCGCAGCACAGCATCACCCGGGAGGAATACGAACGGATCCTGGCGGCACTCGGACGCGTCCCTTCCCTCACTGAACTTGGAATTTACAGCGTGATGTGGAGCGAGCACTGCTCGTACAAGTCGAGCCGTGTGCATTTGAAACGCCTCCCGACCAAGAGCGACCTTGTGGTCCAGGGGCCGGGAGAAAACGCGGGCATCATCGACGTTGGCGACGGCTGGGCCTGCGCCTTCAAGATCGAGAGCCATAATCACCCCAGTTACATCGAGCCGCACCAGGGCGCGGCTACAGGCGTCGGCGGCATCTTGCGCGATATCTTCACGATGGGCGCTCGACCGCTTGCAGTGATGGATTCGCTGAGGTTCGGCCCTATTCTGCCCGAGGCAGGCTCAGAGCCGGAACTCGTGCAGAAAAACCACTCCATCGTCGAAGGCGTGGTCGACGGCATTGCAGGCTACGGCAACTGCTTTGGAGTGCCCAACTTCGGCGGTGAGACGAAATTTGAGCCATGCTACAGCGGCAATCCGCTGGTGAATGCCTTTGCACTCGGGCTGGTGCGCAAGGACGAGATCTTCTATGCAAAGGCGACCGGCACAGGAAACCCCGTCCTATATGTAGGAGCGAAAACTGGCCGCGACGGCATTCACGGCGCGACCATGGCCAGCGAGGAATTCAAGGAAGGCTCAGAGCAGAAGCGGCCCAATGTTCAGGTGGGCGATCCATTTATGGAGAAGCTGCTGCTCGAAGCTTGCCTTGAGGCGATGAAAACCGGCGCGATCGTCGGCATCCAGGATATGGGCGCAGCGGGACTGACATGCTCGACTTGTGAGATGGGCGCACGCGGCGGCGTGGGCCTGGACGTGGAACTCGACCTGGTACCGCAGCGCGAAACCGGGATGAGCGCCTACGAGATCATGCTTTCCGAGAGCCAGGAACGCATGCTACTCGTTGCCGAAAAGGGCCGCGAGAACGAGGTCCTGAAAGTCTTCGCAAAATGGGGGTTGGACGCGGTGATTGTGGGTACGGTGCAACCGGAGCCCCGCTTGCGGATCCGCCACCATGGCGAACTGGTTGCCGATATTCCGAACCAGTCGCTTACCGACGACGCCCCGCTGTATCACCGCCCGGTTGGAACATGGAAGCCTGCAGTATCGTCCGATCCGTCGGAGCGGGTGACCGCCGAGTTGGAGAAGGATCGCGACCTTACCTCTGATCTGAAGATTCTGCTGTCAAGCGCGAACGTCTCCTCGAAGCGCTGGGTGCATGAGCAGTACGACTCGATGGTACAGACCAACACTGTGCTCGGGCCCGGCGGCGAAGCTGGCCTCATGCGTATCAAGCAAACTGGTGAGTTGCACCACGAGCGCGGGCTTGCAATGGCGCTGGATGGCAATGGCCGGTGGTGTTATCTCGATCCGAAACTCGGCGCGAAGCACGCGGTTGCCGAAGCGGCACGCAAAGTCGCATGCGCCGGAGCCACTCCCGTAGCAGCGACGAACTGCCTGAACTTTGGCAATCCGGAAAAGCCGGAGATCATGGCGCAGCTTTCGGCGGCAATCGACGGCATTGCCGAGGCATGCACGGCACTGGGAACACCGATCACGGGAGGCAATGTTTCGCTTTACAACGAAACCAAGGGCGAGGGAATTTACCCGACACCAGTTCTCGGCATCGTCGGCATTCTCGATGACGTCACTAAGGCAGTCCCGGCCGCATTCCAACGTGCAGGCGACGCGATTCTGCTCTTGTGGCCCGTGCCGCGCGGCGACGAACCCAAGCCCGATCTGAAGGTCCCTTTCCAACCGGAACCGATGCGCTACTACCCTGTAGAGGCACAAGCGGATCCAGTGCCCGATACCGATCCTGAGGCGCCGGAAGCGACCGCTGCGCTGAACATGTCGGCATTCGGCAGTTCTGAGTATGCAAAGGCGGTGCTCGGCGAACTATGGGGCGCGCCTCCCACTCTCGATCTCGATGCGGAAGCGGATCTGCAAAAGCTGCTTGTCGCACTCGCAACCCGTAGATTGATTCGCTCTGCGCGAGACATCTCTGATGGCGGCATAGCTACCGCTCTCGCTCAAGCCACCTTCGACAAGGGGATTGGTGCGAAAGTAGACCAGGAACCGTCTTTAATGACGCATCCGCTCTTCGGCTTGTTCGCGGAACCGGCCTCTATGGTGCTCGTCAGTACGGTGCATGAGAACATTTCAGAAATCGAGGAACTGGCGAACCAGTTCAGCTATTTCTGCTCCCGCATGGGAACCACCGGTGGTGACCGCATTGAGTTCTCAGTGTACGGTGATGTTCTAGTTTCGGCGTCGATTTCTGAGTTGCGCGGTCCGTGGGCGAAGTCTCTGGAAGCAGCACTCCACAACGAGGTCACAGCATAATGACGAGCCGGCTGATGTACCAGGGGGTTCCCGGCATTGATGACACCACGCGGTTTGCAAGTACACCAGATCTCGCTGCCGAGACTCGGGATCCCGATCCGAAACTCCGCGAAGAGTGTGGGGTTGTTGCGATCCACGGACATCCAGATGCGGCGAGGATGGCCTACCTCGGCCTGTATGCGCTGCAACATCGCGGACAGGAGTCGGCGGGTATTGCGACAGCCGACGGTCAGCACCTTGCCAACATCAAAGGCATGGGTCTCGTGTCCGAGATCTTCACCGATGAGGTGCTGCAAAAGCTTCCAGGGCAGATGGCCATCGGCCATACGCGCTACTCGACAACAGGTGACTCGGCCCTGCTGAACGCGCAGCCGATTCGCGTGGAATCGACCAAAGGGCTCATTGCGATCGCACACAATGGGAACCTGGTGAACCTCGGGACAGTTCGAGCGAAGCTGGAGCGTGACGGCGCGTACTTCCAGACCACGTCGGATTCCGAAATCATCGTGCAGCTCATCGCCCATTCGCGGGCTGGGACCTTGGTGGATGCGATTGCCGATTCACTGGGGCAGGTGGAAGGCGCATTCTCGATCGTCATGATGACCCGTGACCGCATTTTTGCGGCACGCGATCCACGCGGCTTCCGTCCGCTATCTATTGGCCGCATCCGCAATCAGGACGGCCCTGACACCATTGTCATTGCCTCTGAGAGCTGCGCATTTGACCTTCTTCGCGCCGAGTATGAACGCGATGTGCTGCCCGGTGAGCTCGTCATGATCACCGAGGACGGACTGACCAGCCGCCAATATGCAAGCGGCGTGCAGCAATCGAGCTGCGTTTTCGAGCACGTATATTTCGCGCGTCCCGACAGCAAGATTTACGGCCGATGGGTGCAGGAGAGCCGCGACCAGATGGGACGCCAGCTCGCGCGCGAGTCGGGCGTTCCGGCAGATATCATCGTGCCCGTTCCGGACTCCGGCGTAACGGCGGCACTCGGCTATGCGGATGAGAGCGGAATCCCCTTCCGCTTCGGCCTTATCCGAAATCACTACGTAGGCCGCACCTTCATCGAGCCCGAACAGCGCGTGCGTGACTTCGGCGTACGTCTGAAACTGAATCCGGTGCGCAATCTGCTGGAAGGCAAGCGCGTGATTCTCATCGATGACTCCATTATCCGTGGAACTACCAGCCGCAAAATCGTGCGCATGGTACGTGGCGCCGGTGCCAAGGAAGTTCACTTGCGCATCAGCTGCCCGCCCACAATTTCGCCGTGTTTCTACGGTGTGGACACGCCACGAAAGCAGGAGTTAATTGCTGCCAACAAGTCTATTGAGGAGATCCGGCGGTTTATTGAAGCCGATACGCTTGCCTATTTATCGCTCGATGGATTGCTGAAATCCTGTGACGGTGGTGAGGGCAACGGGTTTTGCGTCGCTTGCTACACAGGTAACTACCCAACGGCATGGGTGGATGTTGACGAGATTCTGCCGGCCACCGCAAGCATCTAGCAGCTACTTCGATTCACGCGCTTTCGCGTATGCGTAGTATCCCAAGCGCACCTGAATCTGTGCATGCGCAGCCGCACACTTCATCTTGATGTGGTGGAAAGTTCCGTCTCGCTTCAGTCCCGGCGGAGAGTAGATCAGTTCATATTGGTACCGCATGTCTGAGACGGCCAGGGCCAATGCATCGTGGGTGGACTGCCTGCTCTCGTAGAAGACTCGCCCGCCAGTCTTGGATACCAGATCTTCAAGTATCTGCTGACCGCGAGTAGCACGTGCCTTCCACTGTGGGACGAAGACGTATATCGCTGTGCGGGCTCGTTGGCACATGTCCACTGCCTCTCCTTCCCACACATGGCTTGAGTTATCTTCTCCATCCGTGAACAGGATGATGAAGTTCCCCGTCAGTTCCGCTGTCCGCGTCGAGAACTTATCTGTGCACGCCTTGTAGATGGCATCGAACATTGCGGTGCCGTCGCGCTCCGATGCTTCTCTTACAAGACTGGAGGTGATGCCCTTCGAAATCGGATCGGCTTGCTCCGTCCAATCCTGACTGAGTCGTGTGTCCACCCCGAAGCCCATCGTGAAGGCCCGGTCTGATTGTGGCCGGAAGAATTCCTTGATCAACTGCGACGCAATCAGCTGGCTTCGATCCAACTGTGTCTCCATCGATGGGCTATTGTCGAGCAGAAATCCTACCCGGATCGGCAGATCGTGATACTCGTGAAATGCGACCGTTCGATTCTGCCGCTTGCCATTATCGAAGAGTTGGATCTGGTCCTTCTTCAGATGCTCGAGCGGGTCGCCCTTACCATCCGACACATGAAACGTAACCTTCACCTCATCCACTGGCATCTTTAATGTGTATGCCTGGTCATCTGCGTTCTGCTTCGCAGCATCCTGGCCGCATGCGCCAGCACCGCAGGCACAGAAAAGAATCAGCAAATCGAGAGCGGTGACGATCTTCCGCGGCATAAATGAACAGATTGAACTCGATGCAAGGATAACGGATCTTCGGGCAAAGCGGTTCTTGCTCAAATGGCCTCGTTTGCCAGATCCACTTGCCGAGCAGGAATTCTGCGTTGCGCGAGGCTCCGGGTCAGCAAGAACATTACGAGCCCTGCAGTCAGACTAGGAACGATAAGCCCACGCAAGCCAAGATTGTAGTTTCCCGTTGCGTCTTTCATTCGCCCCATCCAGAAAGGGCCAACGAAGCCGCTGAACATGGTGATGGTATTCATGGCAGCGATTCCCGCAGCAGCAGCACGGCCGGCAAGAAATTGAGTGGGTACTGCCAGTGCGGGCGCTTGAAGGGCCATGAAGGCAACGAAACTTGTTCCGAGCGCGATCACTACAAGCCACCCTGGACCTCCATAGCTCGCAATGAAGTAGCCTGCTCCCATCACGCAGCATGGCACGATACAGTGCAGCGCGCGATCGCCGGTGCGATCGGAGTTCGCACCGCCAAATAACATGCTGGCCGCACCCGCCAGTCCAAATATTGCAATCAGACCTCCAACCCTCCCAACACTCCATCCGGTGGCTGCCTGCAGAATGGCCGGAGCCGAAAACCCATATGCATAGTTGCAGGTGAGAGCAGAAAAGAAAAATAGCCCGATCATCCACACCTTTGGTGAGAGCAAGGCACGCAGTACGCCGGCTTCGTGTCCAAGGTGCGCGCATGAAGCGTCCGCTTCAAGTTGTCGGCGAAGCCAGGATTTCTCGCTTTCTGTGAGCCACTTCGCCTTCTCCGGGCTGTCAGGCAAGGCGGCAAGAATGACAAAGCTGAACAATGCAGCGGGCAATCCCTCCACAAGAAAAAGCCATTGCCATCCAGCCAGGCCAAAACTTCCCTGCAGACCCATGAGCCAGCCGGCCAGCGCGCCCATCACCACCGTGCTGAGCGGCAACGCGACATAGAATCGGCTCACCGCGCGTGCCCGCATCCTGGCCGGAAACCACAGGGTCAGGTAGTAGATCACACCAGGGAAGAAACCCGCCTCCGAGATCCCCAGAAGGAGACGTACTCCGTAGAACTCGAGTGGTGTCCGTACAAACATCATCGCGGCTGCCAGCAAACCCCAGGTCAGCATGATGCGCGCCAGCCAGCGGCGCGGACCAAAACGCAAAAGCAGCAGGTTCGATGGAATCTCGCACAGAGCGTATCCGATGAAGAAGAGCCCGGCGCCGATTCCGTATACCGTCGCGCTAAAATGCAGATCGCTGTTCATCCGCAGTGAGGCAAAGCTGATGTTGATGCGATCCATGTAGGCCATGCCATAGCCGATCGCGATGATGGGCAGAAGGCGGATGGCGGCCTTCCGCTGGGCGCTCGCACCGATCGCATCATCCTGACTTCCGGGTGCAGGCTCGCCGAGCTTCAATCCCAACGGGGACATACGGAACTTCCTTTGAACAATTCGGAACCCGGCAGGAAACGAGAAAAGCCCGAAAGTGTATGGCGAATCTACCACAAACAACATGAAGCCACGCAAACTGATTCGCATAGTGGATGTGATAGCATCCGCGTGATCGAAAATGATTATCGATGCAGAAGTTACCTCTGAGGTCCGCATGACCGGATCGCGCTGGCTGTTTGCGACCGCGGTCTTCCTTGGTGCGTTCCTGCTCTTCCTTGTCGAGCCCATCGCCGCCAAGCAACTCGTTCCCGTTCTGGGCGGGTCGGCTGCGGTCTGGATTACCTGCCTTGTGTTCTTCCAGGCGGCGCTGCTGTGCGCGTACCTATATGCGCACTGGATGGCCCAGCGTCCGCGTTGGCTGGTCTACTTCGGGCTGTTGGTCGCCGGATTTGCGACCGCTATCGGATGGTGTCTTCGAAGTCTCGTTTTCGGCGGCGGATCGAATCACCCCGTTCTCGCAGTATTCTCGGTTCTAGCCGGCACCATCGGACTTCCCTTCCTTGCTCTCGGCACAACCAGCCCGCTGATGCAGGTATGGTGGACGCGCCTGCACGGGACAGCAATTCCCTATCGTTTATTTGCGCTTTCGAATTTAGCTTCATTGCTTGCGCTCGCCTGCTATCCAACGCTGGTCGAGCCGCACTTGACGTTGCGTGCACAACGGATCGCCTGGTGCTGCGGGTTCGCAGCATTTGCGGTGGTCACAGGTATCTTGGCGTGGCGTGCCCGTTCGACGGACGCGGGGCTGCCGAGTTCCGCCGAAATGGATGACAGCGACGGTGCTCCAGTATCACTCACGCAAAAACTGCTTTGGGTACTGCTTCCCATGGGTGCGGCAATGCAGCTGAGTGCGGTCACCAGCTACCTGACAGCAAACGTCGCGGCGATTCCCATGCTCTGGGTTCTGCCTTTGGGCGTTTATCTGTTGACCATCATTCTGGCTTTCGAGTTTCCGCGGGCGTTGCCGCGGAGTATCGTGACGCGGTTCCTCATCATCATGCTGGCGAGCCTGGGATACGCGTTTTCAAAGCAGGATGTGGAATGGCCCTTGCGCATAAGCATTGGCTTCTTCCTCGTTGAGGCTTTCGCATCATGCCTGTTCTGCCATAGCGAGGCATACCGGCTTCGCCCGCAACGCGCGTCGGAGTCTACGAAGTTTTACCTGGTCTTCGCCGCTGGCGGGGCGTTGGGCTCATTCCTCGTCGGCATTGCGTTCCCTTTGCTGTTCCGCTTCAACATGGACCTCGTGATCACCTGCTGCTTCACCGCCCTGCTCGCATTCCTCGTAACATGGCAGGACGGCTGGAGTTCGCGACTGCTCTGGGGTGTAGGCACCCTCATCATGACCGTGCAGACCTTTTGGATTTACACGGTCAGCTCGCGGAACACCCAGGTCGCTGTTCGCAACTTCTATGGCGCGCTTCGTGTAAAGCAGAACTTCGGTTATCCAGGAGCCACGCTGCGCACCCTCACCAACGGCAACGTCGAACACGGAACCCAGATCTTCGGTACCGACGCAGAGCGGCACACACCGACGACCTACTATGCGGAAGATTCTGGTGTGGGCCTCGCAATCCGAAATTGCTGCAATACCCGCCCACGGAAAATCGGCGTCATTGGCCTGGGTGCCGGAACGATAGCCGCCTATGGCAGGCTCGGCGATCGCATTCAGTTCTATGAGATCAATCCCGCAGTCGAGCCGATTGCCCGCAACGTCTTTACCTATATCCGCGATTCCGGAGCCCAGGTCTCCGTCATCACCGGCGACGCGCGAACCTCGCTCGCCACTGAGTCGCCTCAGGACTTTGATGTTCTTGTTGTTGATGCATTTTCCGGTGACGCGATCCCCCTGCATCTGCTCACGACGCAGGCTCTCGCTCTTTATCGCAGGCACCTTGCGCCGGACGGAGTCATCGCTTTTCACATTTCCAACCGGCACGTCGATCTTGAACCGCCGATTGCGCTACTCGCCGCCTCCGCCGGAATGCAGTCGCGCCATGTCTACAGTCTGGCGAACGAAACGCGCGGAGAGTACACGGCCACCTGGATGCTGGTAACCAACAGTCCCGCTTTCTTCCAGCAGCCCGAGCTCGTCTCACATGCCTTCTACCCCGAAACGCTGCCCGGCCTGCGCCCCTGGACCGATGATTTTTCGAGCCTTCTCCCGGTCCTTCACTGGTAACGAGAAATCTGGCATTGCCGTTTGGATATCCACAGCCCGCAAAGCAGCAAAAAGCCAATAGCCTCAGGCTGTAATTCCAGTCACAGGACGTTCATACTCCCGCTGTGATAGCATCCGCTTCTCAAAGCTAGACGCCGGGCGGCCTCCCGATACTTGAGAATCTGCCCCGCGCCTGCCGGAGACTCTCCGCATGGACGAGGAAGACGGCAGACTGGGCCCTCGAGCCCTGAAATCGGGACGCGTTGACGTCCTCACGGACGCCTTCACGAACTCCCTGTGCCACCCGTCCACATATTTCTCCTGGGTGCCCCAGCTCTCAAATCTGAGACTTGGACTGGATGTGCGCACCCTCAAATACCCAATCCAAAGCGAGGTAATGCCATGAAAACCTACCAGGGAAGTGAGATCCGCAACGTAGCTGTAGTGGGGCATGCTCAGAGTGGCAAAACATCTCTAATTGCCGCCCTGCTGCATGCCGCCAAAATGACGCCAACTCAGGGACGCGTGAGTGACGGATCAGCCGTCACCGCTTATGACGAAGAAGAAATAGCGCGCGGCACAACCATGTCCAACGCGGTCGCATTTGCCGAGTGGCAGGGAGTGAAAATCAACTTCGTCGATACTCCGGGATTCCACATGTTCACGCATGAAGCGAAAGCCGCATTGCTGCCCGTCGAAGCCGCATGCGTGGTCGTGAATGCCCAGCATGGCGTGGAACCGGTGACCGAGCGAGTTTGGAAGAGTATTGAAGAGGCGAATATCCCTCGCTTTGTGGTCGTAAACCAGATGGACCACCCGAAAGCCGGCGGTGGCAATGGATTAAGCGCGCTTATCGAAGATCTGCACGAGCGCTGGGGTCGGCAATGTGTTCCGATTCAGCTTCCCATCTCCGATGCAGGTGGATTCCATGGCGTAGTCGACCTGGTCACAATGGAAGCTTTCCACTACACGCCCAACGGTGATGGGCACGGCAAGATCACCGGTGAGATTCCCGCCAGCGTCGCGCAGCAGGCCAAAGAAGCGCATGAGGCTCTGGTTGAACTGGTTGCCGAAGGCAAAGACGAGTTGATGGAGGAGTTCTTCGCCGAGGGAACAATTCCCGAACAGCATCTGATCACCGCTCTGCACGAGGCCATCCGCGAAGACCGTATTTTCCCGGTGCTGTTTGCCAGCGGTGGTACCAACGTCGCAACAGACCACCTGCTTGATTTCATCAAGGTTTACGCACCCTCGCCGACTGAGCGCCCTCCTCTTCCGGTAAAGACAGCGGCAATGCAAGCGGTTGCAGCAAACGGCGCCTCCTCCGATTCAACTTCAGGCGGCACATCCTTCCGCAAAATCGAGGACTCGGAACCGGTCGCAGTCGTCGTTTACAAAACAATGAGCGATCCCTTCGCCGGCCGCATCAGCTTCTTCAAAGTAGTCAGCGGATGTGTAAAGAACGATGCGACGCTCGAGAACTACACACGCCGCAGCCAGGAGCGCTTGTCCCATCTGAGCGTCATGCAAGGCCGCAAGGCGGTCGAAGTTGCCGAATTGCATGCAGGCGATCTCGGCGCGGTTGCCAAGCTGAGAGACACTCTTACCGGAGATACGCTCGGCGCCAAGGGCGCTGATGTCCAGGTCGAGCTTGCAGCCATGCCCGAACCGGCGATGACCTACGCGATCGAACCCAAGACGCGCGGCGACGAAGACAAGCTTGCACCCGCGATTCACAAGCTGATGGAAGAGGATCTGTTGATCCGCTTCTTCCGCGATCCGCAGACGAACGAATTCCTGATCGGCGGAGCGGGTCAGCCGCACATCGAGACCATCGTGTCGCGCTTGAAGAAGCGCTATCACGCCGAAGTCACGCTCAAAGCGCCGAAGGTCCCCTATCGCGAAACCATTCGCGGCAAGGCTGATGCGCAAGGACGCCACAAAAAGCAATCCGGCGGACACGGACAGTTCGGCGACTGCAAAGTCAGGATGGAACCTCTGCCCCGCGGCAGCGGTTTTGAATTCGCGAGCGAAGTTTTCGGCGGCGCGATCCCCCGCAACTTTATCCCAGCCATCGAGAAGGGCGTCGTAGAGTCAGCCGCTCGGGGTTATCTCGCCGGCTATCCCGTGGTCGATTTCAAGGTCATCGTCTACGACGGCAGCTATCACGATGTCGACTCGAACGAACTTTCCTTCAAGAAAGCCGGTCGCCTGGCCTTCCGCAAAGCCATGGAACAAGCCAAGCCCTGCTTATTGGAGCCAGTCATGAAGGTTGCCGTCGAGGCTCCCGACGAGTTCGCCGGCGCGCTCATGGGCGACCTCAACGGTCGCCGCGGTCGCGTCCAGGGCATGGAGTCGAAAGGGAGAACGACGGTCATCAATGCCGAAGTTCCGATGTCCGAAATGCTTACCTACGGCACCCAACTCACCTCGATGACACAAGGAAAAGGCAGCTACCGCATGGAAATGGATCACTACGACATCGTTCCACAGTTGGTAGCCGAAAAGATCCTTGCTAACGCCAAGAAGCCGTTGGAGGAGGAAGAAGACTAGTCACAGTTCATCGTTCGCAGTTGCAGAGCCCGACGCGACCTTCGCGTCGGGCATTCTGTTTTGGAGGTGGTCCCTCGCAGCGTGCTGAAAAAACCAGCAAGAGGCCGAGCTGAACCAAACCGTCCCTCAGCGGCTAAAGCCGCCATTCATTTTGCGGTACTTAGCGGCACGACTAAAGTCGTGCCCTTTCAAAACAGAGACTCGAGGCGAGTTTTTCAGCAAGCTGCTAGTGCTCCCGCGATGGTCGTCAAGATTGTGTTTCTTCTGTTCCACAATCTGGTACCGCTGCCCCCCCCCCCCCGGGGGGGTATCAATGAAATCAGTGGTTTACGGCCATATCACGCCGCAAATATTGCAGCGAAAAGACTTAGCCTTCAAATATTTCTAAACAAACCACTTACGCGCCGTGGTTTCGGGGCTTGCTGCCGGACCACTTCGCGAAGTGAATGGTCTCATGTCCGGGTGCGTCCCTCACCAGCAATGTTCCAGGACCGGTCTTTCTCCCATTTTCCATTCTCCTCTTTCAGGCGAAATAACCTGCAAAACGGCGCGGAATATTTGGATGATTATGCACTTAACACGTAATTAGATCTTTGCTCTAGATTAGGTTCATGCACGGGTGGGACATCTTGCTATTCATTGTCGGAGCTCCACTTGGCGTGTATCTCTGGTGTGTCCCATCGAGAACCATCGAACGCCACCTGAGTAAGCCTTGGAATATTTTGAGATCCAAATGAAACTGATGGACGCCACTGCGGCTTTCCCCGACAGACGAAGAGTGCCTGAAATACATAGAAAAGTCGCTGGCCCGACGACGTGGTTCCCTGCCCTGTCTGCGGCTGCGTCAAGGTTCCGACTCTTGAGCAGCGACAACTTCGCAATTCTGGAGAATGCGTTCCTTCGACGAGATTTTCGCTGGAAAAGCAAACTGATTTCGGGTTATAGTTTGAAGACCCGCCGGTCCCGCCGGCCATTGGAGGAAACAGTGTTTCAGCCCGTCACCGTCATTGTCAGACTCCGACCTATTCGCTGAACATTGCCTCGGGTTTTCCCTTCTTCTCGACCCCGAGGTCAGATTTCAGACCTGGGTTAGGCGACCCCACGAACATGGACCCGTTCGCGAGGGCCCCGCACCTGCAAATCACAAATTGATGGCAGCGTGACCCCATTGCTATTGGTGCGCATCTTTTGCGCGCGCCAACGTGGAGCTTTGTATGTCTGTTCTTGAATGGTTGATACCGCCACCTCAAACTGAAGGTGAGCGGGGCTTCTGGTCCTCAGTGCGCGAGGCGTTGAAGGGCTCGCACCAGGACTTTACAACTGGAAATCTGAATCGCGCCATTTTGCTGCTGGCCATTCCCATGGTGCTCGAAATGGTTCTGGAATCGCTGTTTGCCGTCACCGATGTGTTCTGGGTCGGCAGGCTCGGCGCGAATGCAGTCGCGACGGTCGGAATCACCGAATCGATGCTGGCTCTCGTGTTTGCCATCGGCCTCGGCGTGGCCATGTCGACGACAGCGATGGTCGCACGTCGCATTGGTGAAAAGGACCCCGAGGATGCGGCAATCGCAGGCGTTCAGGCCATCATGCTGGGACTGGCGATCTCGCTGCTCATCGGCATTCCTGCGGGGATCTTCGCGCCGCAATTGCTTAGAGCCATGGGCGCATCGCCAGAGATCGTCGCCACTGGTTCAGGATATGCGCGGGTTGCGCTCGGCGGTTGCGGCGCAATCATCATGCTCTTCCTCAACAACGCAATCTTTCGCGGCGCGGGTGATGCGGCCATCGCGATGCGGCTGCTGTGGGTATCGAACATCATCAACCTGGTGCTCGATCCCTGCCTCATCTTCGGGATCGGTCCTTTTCCGCGGATGGGCGTAACCGGCGCTGCACTTGCAACGCTAACGGGTCGCTCAATTGGAGTGCTGTACCAGTTCTATCGGCTTCTGAAGGGAACGGAGAGGATTCACGTGTTGTGGCGTCATGTTCGCATTCACGTCGACGTGATGATGCGGCTGCTACGTGTGTCTGTAACAGGCATGCTGCAGTTCGCAATTGCGAATGCGAGTTGGATCGCGCTGGTGCGGATCATCTCCCTTTTCGGAGCAGCCGCGGTGGCGGGATACACGGTTGCCATCCGGATCGTGATCTTTTTCATCCTGCCTGCGTGGGGGCTGAGCAATGCTGCGGCCACTCTGGTGGGCCAGAACCTTGGCGCCAGGAAGCCTGATCGCGCGGCAAAGGCGGTTTGGCAGACAGGCTTCTACAACATGATGTTTCTCGGCATCATCGGCGTGTTCTTCATTGTGTTTGCGACCCCGGTTGTGCGGCTGTTTGTGAATGATCCGGCAGTGGTGCCAATTGCTGCGACGGCTCTGCGCACATTCAGTTGCGGCAACGTTGCGTATGCCTACGGCATGGTGATGCTGCAGGCGTTTAATGGGGCCGGCGATACGATGACTCCAACGATCGTCAACTTCTTCGGGTTCTGGGTGCTGGAGGTGCCGCTGGCGTGGCTTCTCGCTATGCCGGCGAAACTGCACGGCCTGGGAGTGTTTCTGTCGATCGTGGTTGCACAAGCATGCGTGGCGGTGGCGGGCATCGTGCTCTTCCGTCGTGGAAGGTGGGCGCGGCAGAGGATCTGATGCCGAAGACTTTAAACTGGCCGAGCCAACCGAAATTGACCGGGATCTGGTGCAAGAACTTTCATTTTTGCACCGGATTCCGGTATTTTCCTGCTGTATTTGGGAATCCTTCACAGCCCTTAAACATCTGAGAAAATGATGGATGTGAAAGAGGCTGCACAATTTGCCTGCCGAGCGGCGCTGGGATTTCTTTTCCTCGCGACTGCGACGGGCGCTTTGGGGCAATATTCCGGTTCGGCGCAGAATCCAAGCTCGGCAACGAATCCCTTCTACGGCAGCGTTACTGCTCAGACCATCAGCGATGAACCGCTGAAGCTTTCGCTCGATGATGCAATTCGCCGCGGTTTCGAGAACAACCTCGGCCTCAAAGAAGCCGAGAGCGGCGAGAAGTTGTTCCAAGGCGAAAAGAACATCGCTCTTCAGCAGTTTCTTCCCACCATCAACCTGACAGGTAGCACCGGTGTCTTCCAGCACAACCTGGCTGCCCAGGGGTTCGGGCCCAGCACGTTGAAACAATTTGGATCGCTCTTTCCGGGTGGACCTCCTCCGAACATTTCGCTGATCACGAAGGATGACCTCACCCAGGGGCAAATCTCGTTAAAACAGACATTGTTTTCCGGCGTGGTGATCGCTGGATGGAAAGCAGCAGGAGCGGCTGCGCGTTCCGCTTACTTTTCGAAAATGAGCGCGCGCGGCGAAGTTGTCCAGCAGGTGGCTACGGCGTACCTGCGATGCATTGCCGACTCCAGCGAGGTCGACAATGCGACGGCTCTTGTGAAGGCCGACCAACTCCAGTTTGAGAATGCGAAGGCGGCACACGAAGCGGGCACAGCCGCCAATCTCGATGAACTGC
>Ga0207674_10004285_pt1 | contig 17203 bp, 15 predicted proteins | sample KBSCornC72_FD_184303 | JGI IMG/M metagenome (GOLD analysis project Ga0207674, IMG submission 184303) | Corn rhizosphere microbial communities from Kellogg Biological Station, Michigan, USA - KBS Corn C7-2 (SPAdes) (version 2) | ecosystem: Host-associated > Plants > Roots > Rhizosphere > Soil ... | reverse complement strand
CTTGCCGTCCTTGCACGTGTAGACCCGGTAATAGTTTGAGGCACCGGCAAGAAGATTGTCCCCGCGCTTCAGTGACAGAGCACCCGTTGCCAGGTGCCCTGCTGCACCGGCAAGCAGGGTTGCCACACCATCGATAATCGCCGCGTCGACCACCTGCCCCCGGCCAGAGCGCTCACGTTCCCAAAGGGCCGCGAGGATGCCGGTGATGAGCAACATCGATCCCCCGCCGAAATCGGCGACGAGGTTCATTGGCGGCACCGGCAATTCGTCCTTCCGGGCAAAGGCGTGAAGGGCACCAGTAATAGCGAGATAGCTAAGGTCATGCCCGGCCCGCGCGGCAAGCGGGCCATTCTGTCCCCAGCCCGTCATGCGCCCATAGATGAGGCGCGGATTGGCGGCAATCGCTTCGCCCGGACCCAGCCCCAGGCGTTCCATCACGCCGGGTCGGTTTCCTTCGATCAGGACATCCGATTGGCTGACAATCTCGAGCGCCCGTGCGGCACCTTCTGGCTGGCGCAGGTCCAGGACGAGCTTGGCGCGGCCCCGTTCGGCGACCGGGTTGATCGTGAATGATGCCGGATTCGGTCGCTCGATCCGCAGCACGTCGGCACCCAGATCCGACAGCATCATGCCGCAATGCGGGCCAGGACCCATCCCGGCGAATTCCACGCACCGCAATCCGGCAAGCGGTCCGCTCCGACCTGTCTGCGCTATGGTCCTGCTCCCTCGGTTGCGGCCACTATAGTCTGACGGTCACTTGCAGTCTTGCCGGAGAGCATTGAGCCTCGAAGGCTCCGGATATGCGTCAATGCAAAGCTTCCGGTCCCCAAAGGTGATTGGGAACGGCAGGGCTGTCTTGCGCTGAGAGTTGACCGCGATCTGGATCCTGACGGATAGCCGTTAATCGAAACGCCGACGCTCCAAACTCTCCCTCGCGGTTGCATGCGCTTGCCATACCAGTACAGCGCCAGCGTGCATTATTCACACCATCGCCCCATGCTAGCGCTCGCCCTTCGCGCTGTCGCGTCATTCCTGATCGCAACCCTTTACATGCTGGTCAAGGTGGCAGGTCAGAGAGGTGTCGCCCTGCCGGAAATGCTCTTCTGGCTCCAGTTCATCTCATTGCCGATTTTGCTGGCCTGGTTCACTGCGCGTCGCAAACTCCGCAGCCTGGCAACTGCCCAGATCGGCAGTCACATCGGTCGCGCGCTGGTCGGGATGACCAGCGTCGCGCTCTGTTTTGCCGCGGCGCAAATGTTATCCCTGTCCGATTTCACCGCGCTCACCTTCACCGCTCCATTGTTTGCCGTAATGTTCTCGGCTCTCGTCCTGCGCGAACATGTGGGCTGGTGGCGGTGGGGCGCAGTTGTTTGCGGCTTCATCGGAGTGATCATAGTCGCCCGACCCGGCAGTGCGGCGATACCGGCAATCGGCGGCATCTGCGCCCTGCTCGCGGCGATGACCTCGGCAGTGACCAGCTTCCAGATGCGCCACCTGGGCCGAACCGACGATCCGGCGCAGATGGTATTCTGGTATGCCCTGTTCGGGAGCAGTCTGACTGCCGGATTCCTGCCGTTGTTCGCTCATGGGCATGATGCGGCTACCTGGGCGCTGTTGCTGGCCATCGGAATTGTCGGTGCCCTGGTGCAATTCACCCTTGCGGCCTCGCTTAGACACGGGTCGGTAGCAAGCGTCATTGTGGTCGATTCAACCCAGTTACTGTGGGCCGCGGCGTATGGATGGGCCGTCTGGAATGAACTGCCGATGCCGACATTTTGGCTGGGGGCACCCTTGGTCCTTTTGGCTGGCAGCGTCATTGCGTGGCGTGAGCACAGGCTATCCAGAAAAATACCGGCCAATGCACCGGGAAGTGCCCCCTCACCTTGCCCGCCGCCACCCGGTGGACCTGCTGCATCCCAAGCTTTCTGAGCGGACAACGGGCAGCGGGTCCGGGGGCTGCACTGTTTTGCTATTCCGTTTTAGTTGGCAACCAGCTAAGCACGATTATTGACCGGGGCGCGCTCCATACCTGTCCTGCAATCGGAATTTACTATATATGGCCACGTCTGCAATTGCAGGTCAGGATCACGAAGACCGCACTAACACCCGCAGAAACATAAAGGTTGCCGCCCGCAGGCTGTTCGCCGAGCGGGGACTTGAAGCCGTCACGGTGAGGGAAATCGTCGCCGCAGCCGGTGCCAAGAACGGCGGGTCCCTGAATTACTATTTCAAGTCCAAGGAAGGACTGATTCTTGAACTCATCAACGAGATTTTCAATGACTTGAGCCGAGTCTGGCTGGAACACCTGTCCGAACTCGACAAGAATGGCGGGGCGCGCTCGGTAAGGGATATCGTTGAAATCATTGTTCGCGGCCATAGCGCGGAAAATATTTCCGACCCGACGCCAACCATGAACCGTTTTGTTGCCAGCGTGCTCTTTAACCGGCGCAAGGAACTGAGCGATTATCTCGATCAGATGAACATGCTGGTTTACAAGCACCTGTTGCAAAAGATCGTCGAACTCCGCCCGGACCTTCCGGCGCCAGTGATGCAGCAGCGACTTGTGTTTTTCTCCTGGTACCTGGTTGCGGTTCAGGCCGCCTATGAAACCTGGCGGGCGTCGCGCAAGCGGGGGGATCTGTGGACCCAGCCCGATCCGCTCGTTCACCTGGTAGATACAGCGACGGCTCTGCTGGAAACCGGGGTGCCGGAAATGGGTGCGCGCGGTGCTTATGACCGGCCCAGCCGCGGCAGTGCCGGCATCGCGCCAACACAATAAGACGGGCCTTGCGCCGGTCAGGCTATTGCGCGGCGATTGCGCTTCGAGCCGTCTGTCCTTTCGCCGGGCGATGGTCGATTACCCACCTTACTGACCGCCGCATAGGCTCGATACCGTCGTGCGGCAGGCCCGCCGGATTGGTGTTGAATTCCTGGTAGACGCCTGCCGGATCACCTCCCGACAACGGCACGAACTGTTGAACGCCGGCGAGCGCGAAGGGGCCGATCACACGGTCACGCAGCGATTCTGGATAAATCCCGACGTTCTGGGTGGTATCGTTGCACCATTTGATGGCATCGAACAGGTCCGCGACAGGGACCAGGTTGACCACGCGATTGTTGAGCTGTTCGTAGAAGTCGACACGATCCGGGAAGCGCGAAATGATCACGCCGCCGTCCACGGTGTTTCCGATCACGGTATAGAAGTCGTTCTCCATCGCCGCGGATTCCAACTCCGCCTCCAGTTCGAGGCTGGGAGCATCGGCGGGTGTCGAGAAGAACGATGGCAGAGTCTTGTAAGCTGCGGCAATGCGCCGGCCAAGGTCTTCGAGCCTGGCGAGGCTGTCGTCGTCCTCACCGCACTCGACATAGACCAAGCGCGTGTTGACACAGGCGGTCTGGTTCATCAGCCCGGACATGACGGCAATACCGGTGGCCGCCTCATCCAACGCCGCCTCGCTCTCCAGCGCCTCGGCTCCGATAAGCGAGATCGAAAACTTTGGATTGAGCGCGATCAGGTCGAGGCCGGGATGTAGAAACTTCTGGATATGCTTGACCGAGCTCATCCCGCCCCAGGCAGTGATCTTGTCGATGCGCGTGGTGCGAACGATTTGCTGCTCCATCGCCTCGTCCCCACCCTTCCAATAGGCGACGGCAATGTGCCTGGTCACAGGGTGCGAGGCGTCGAGCTCGATCATGGTGCGGGCGATCGCACTGGCGGTCAGCGGATCGTTCGAAGGCAACTTGATCAGAATGTCGGACTTGGTCAGCGCACCGCCGATAATGGTCGTCGCAGCAACAACCGGGACATTGCCCGCGGTAATGTGCAGCTGGCGTGTGCCGACAGCACGGATGCGATGGCGCCCCTCGAAACTCTCCAGTGGCACCCAGCCGTCCAGAAAGGCGCTGCCAATAGTCTGTTCGACCCGATCCCTTAGTACCGCGCCGTCGAACATCGCCGGCAGGCGCTCGTAGATCGACCGCAGGATCGGCTCGGAAAGGCCGCCAGCGAGCAGTCCAAGCTCGAAGCTTTCCTGGAAGAAGGAATTGTCTTCGAGCCGCAACCGCTTGCCTACTTCGACCAGGAACTCGATGATCTGGCTGATGGGAGTGTCCATAAGGTCGGTCAGCAGGACCGGATTGCCCAAGATGAGGTCATGGACATGGCGATGAGGATCGGGCGCGAGGAATTCCGCGCCGCCCCGCCCGTTGAAGATCACAGAGTCATCTTCAGTCGGTCGGATGACGCGGCCTCGCGAGACAATCGGGATTTCGTAGGTGGCGCTCATCGCCCTAGCCCTCCGACACGAAGCTCAGGAAGTCGTCATAGGCCTTTGCGGTGCCGGCACAGGTGATCTTGTCGTCGCCACCGTCTTTATCGGCATAGCGGGAGATCGCCGGGCCGACGAAGGGCTGCTTCCAGCCGCAGGCGCAGTCCTCTTCCCAATGAATCGTCACCTCGTCTCCTGAGATGAACCCGCCCCAGTAGGTTTGCGCGAGCAGGTCGAAAAAGCCGAAACGCCCGGTCTGGCTGCTCTCGCGCGGGAGGGGATTCATGTCAGCATCAAACAGGACGGGGACCACCATCGGCATAATATGGTAGTTGCCGAGGCTGCAGCGCGGGGACTGTGATATCACTTCCGACATGCCGTAGCAGGTCCCCAGCCGTTCCATCCCAAAGAATTCGCAGACATAGGCTTCCCAGTCCGGCAGATCGTGCTTGAAACCTTTCAGCCCACCACCGTAAAAGGCGATCGACCCCGGTGCAAACGTCGGCTTGATGCCTTTGCTCGAACCGTCGATAGCGGTTCGCAAAAGATCGCCGCCAAGGCCGGAAATCTTGACACGCTTGCCCCGGTAACCTTCGAATAACGCCTCGAACCAGTCAGCGAGATCCTGCGGGCGGCGCCTTGCCAACTCGATCATTTCCTGTCGGGCCGACAGCAGTGCCGGATCCAGCCCTAGTCGATCAAGTTCGCCGCGATCCTCTGCTGCCTGCATCCGGCCAGCAAGCGACATCAGGTCGGCTGACATGTGTGTGTGGTAGAGCGTGTGATAATGCTCGGCTCCGCCCGCAGCAAAAATATTGAACATCATCTGCACCTTAAGCGCCGTCTGATGTCCTCCACGATAGGACGGCGAAAAGGTTTCGATCTTGTCCGTGTAGGGGTCGACCCCCAGACTGGCGTGCAGAGCGAGCATGTAGCTTCGCTCCCAAGCCGGGTATTCAGTGCGCGAGCGGGGAATGAAGCTGAGCTTGCCGGTGGTTCCAGACGAAGTGGTGACGATCATTCCGAATTGGTCGAGGCGGTCGAGCCAGGCCTCTATCGTAGGCAGCCCATCCAGATCCATGCCGGAGAGGTCATGGGTGGTGAGCCTGCCGAGCCACGCATGGAGTTTTGGAATGTTGCGGGTTTCGATCAGCGACAGCGGATAGTTCTTGAAGACACGATGATCGAACATGAGCGGCAGGGCATCCTCAATGCCGTCGATCTTGGTGATGCCTTCTTTCGAGGCCAGCTTGTCCATTGCCGGAAGCTGACCGCTCATCTTCTGGAACCGGAGCCTAAGCGCCTCGGCCTGTGCTTCAAGGCAGTCCCGCCAACTGATGTCATAGAGTGCTTCGAAGCCTTGATCTGACCAGGACTCCGGCCGGGCGGGATCGAGCACCACTCCTGTCGCGGTCACAGCCTCAGCCATGTTCACTCTCCAGTGCTTTTGTTGATCAGTTTCTTAGCAAATCGAACAGCGCATATCAATGCGCTAGATCAGCCGCAAAACGACGCAACTCAGCCGAACTTTTCGAGCAGACCGTCCAGCAGCGTTCTGACCTCGTCATGTCCTTCAGTCATGCCCAATGCTGCCTCCCGCGCTATGACCAGCGACGTGCAGTGAAGGATGAAGGCGAGCGCAAGGGGGGTTGCGGGGGAAATGTCGACGCCGCGTGAGACGGCATCCTGGGCGATCGTTTCCGAATGCAGCTTTCGCGCCTGCGACAGAAAGCGATTATACACCTCTCGCACTCGTTCATTGTGGCTGGCCAATGATACAAAGGCGAATGACATCTTTGCGTCGAGCCCTTGATTGAGCTCTTTCCAGATTGCAGCGACTGGCTTCTCGCCACCGGCGACTTTCTCGTAGCGCGCCATGCCCCTTTCGGTGCGGCGTTGAAAAGTAGCTACGAGCAGGTCGTCCATCGACTTGAAATAGTAATAGACCAGGCTTTGCTGAATCTCGGCGACTTCAGCTACGCGGCGAGATGACACCGCGGCATAGCCCTCGTCGCGAATTACCTTTTCGGTCGCATCCATGATCGCATGGGAGATTTCTGAATTGCGCGGACCAAACCGCCGTTTCGATGCCAAGTTCAACCCCTGCCACAAATGTGGAAGCGTAATAGCCGGAAGGAAGTGGCTTTACAATTTGCGGAGCGATCCAGAACCTGTGATCGTTTCGGCCGCAGCGCCCACCGCGTCGCCGCCGCCAAATATAGAGACATCAGGAGAGTCGCCCATGACCCAGCCGCAGCGCGTCGTAATCGTCACCGGGGCCAGTTCGGGCATTGGCCTCGAAACCGCGAAAGAATTTGCCAGGATGGGGTGGCATGTGATCGGACAGGGGCGCAATACGGAGCGATGTGCCGCCGCTGAAGCTGCGATCAGGGAAAAGTGCAAAGCAGGCGGAAAGATTGACTTCCTGCGCGCCAACCTCTCGCTCATGAAGGAGACCAAGCGCCTTGCGGAGCAGATAGGGGCGCTCACCAACCACATCGATGTGCTCATCAACAACGCGGGAGGCATCCGTGACGGCAAGTATCTGACCGCCGAAGGCACCGAAGAAACGTTTGCCGGAAACCACCTTGCTCCATCCCTGCTGACCCGGGAACTGATGCCGCTGATTGAGACTGCAGCAGCCATTCGACCGCCGGAAACCGTTCGCATCATCGCAGTCTCGTCAACTGCATACGCCAATGCCGCTCACGGCCTGAATTTCGGCGACATCCAGCACCTTTCCGACGAGTTCGTTCCCGGTGCGGTCTATTGCGAGGCCAAGCTTGCCAATCAACTGTTCAACGTGGCGCTCAACGCGCGTCTAGCCGGCACGGGCATCGTCTCTCAGGCCCTCGTCCCCGGCCCGGTCTACACCAACTTTTTCTCATACGGGAATGACCGGATCAAGGACATGATCAAGACTGCATCGGCGCTAACGCCGGCAGAGGTTGCTGACACCCTCGTATGGATAGCCACGGGACGGGAGACTGGCGCACCGGGCGGGCGGATGTTTTACGAGATGAAAGAACAGCCAGTCCTGCCCCACGGCACTGACCAAGCCGCGGCGGAGCGTCTCTGGGCCGAGACAGAACAGATCCTTGCCACGCTCGGATTTTGATCTCATTCATTCGTCCGAGGCGCTCTTAGAGTCCGTTCGAACATGCGCGGGAGAGCGCATTTCAGGAGACCGCACCGGCCCGCGCCAAAGGCGCATTTCCGAACGGACTCTTAGGCGTCTGCCAGACAGGAGGCAGCAGGGGTTCAGAAATGCGGACGCGTGCCCGAGCCAAGCCGGGGCACGCGTCAAATCAGTGGCTTGCAAGTACTATTTTGCGTATTTCATGAAGTCTGGCTTGCGCTTTTCCATGAAAGCATTTTTGCCCTCAACGGCCTCTTCGGTCTCATAATAAAGCGCCAGCGCAGAGGTTGCGAAATTGCCGAGCGCACGAAACTGCTCGGTGGCGCAATTGAACGACTGCTTGGCAAGCTTGATCGCCGTTGGGCTTTTGTCTGCAATCTCAAGCGCCCAGGCGCGCGCCTGATCCATCAGTTCCTCGTGCGGGTAGACGGCGTTCACCAAGCCCATTTCGAGGGCCTGCTGGGCGGTGTACTGGCGGCACATGAACCAGATTTCACGCGCCTTCTTCTCGCCTACGACATGGGTGAGATAAGCGGTGCCAAAGCCAGGATCGACGCTGCCGACCTTGGGGCCAACCTGGCCGAATTTGGCCTTGTCCGAAGCCAGGGTCATGTCACACAGCACGTGCAGCACGTGCCCACCGCCAATTGCGTAACCGTTGACCGCGGCGATGACCGGCTTCGGAATGTCGCGGATGACGGAGTGCAGCGCGTCCATGTCGATTCCGGTGGCGAGACGGGCCGGACGCGCACTCTGATAACCTCCTTCGGCGCGTTTCGACAGGTCACCGCCGGTACAAAAAGCGCGGTCGCCAGCGCCTGTCAGGATCACTGCGGCAATCGCCCGATCAGACCAGGCGTCGAGGAATGCCTCTACCATCTCGTCCACCGTCTCGCGCGCAAAGGCGTTCATCTTTTCGGGACGATTGATCGTGATGGTCGCGACCGGGCCGGTCTTGTCGTAAATTATGTCCTGAAAGTTCATGAAAAATTCCTCTCTAAATGCGATAATCGCCACGGCCCACTCGCCGTCCCGACCATCAGAAGGCTGGTTGCGCGTATTACGTGCGCTATGCAGTGCGTCTCAAGACTCATCAGCAAGTCTCGCAAATCGCCCCATACTCGTCACATTGCTGACCTTGGTCATGACCCTCGATGGAATCCTATATTTGGTACGAAGCCTGTCATTTGCGTCGCGCTTTACTTTTTGAGTTATCCTGCTCACACGGCCGTCATCACAAGGCCCGGGCACCTTTGCGAGTGGCATGCGTGGGCAGTGGATCGATCGGCATGCGGACAACTGCGCTTCATCGCACAGATTTTTCTGCACGGAGACGGCCGATCCGTTCCTCGTCGTAGCCAAGCTCGCGCAGGACCTCATCGGTGTGCTGCCCAAGCTGCGCCGCAACGCCGCCGCCAACTGCTGGCGTAGACTGGAAATCGACCGGATGGGCAATTGCCATGACCGGACCGTAGCTTTCGGTCACGTAGCGCTCGACGCATCCCAAGTGCTCGACCTGAGGATCTTCGAGAAACTCGTCGAGGGACTTGAGCTTGCCTAAGGGCAGACCCTCGCTGATTGCCAGAGCCTCAAGCTCGTCCGAGGTCATCTTGATCGAACCCTTTTCAAGCTCCACCCACATCGCTTCCCAATTCGCGACGCGCTTCATCGGCGCATTGAACCGATTGTCTTCAAGTAGATGCTCCATGCCAAAGGCGCGGCAGACCGCGGCGAACAACTCATCGGTCTGGAAATACCCCATGAAGACGCCATCGGATGTCCGGAACGGGCGGGTTACGTTGGGAGCGATCAGCCCGTCATCGCTATCCGCGAAGCAGTGGTTGTAGACATTGTCCACGAGGTTGAGGAAGGAAAACGCCTTCAGCAGAGCAACCGAGACGAACTGCCCGTCCCCGCCATTCTTCTCGCGATGATAGAGAGCCGTGGAAATCGCGCTCGCCGCTGCCGTCGCGGTAAACTTGTCCACGAACATCGAACGCAGCGGCTTCGCTGGAAGAGCGCCATCGCTCTGGATATGCATTGCGGCGGAAAGGCCTTGGATCACCTGATCATATGCGGGCCGATCGGCATATGGACCGTCGGGGCCAAACCCGCTGATCATGACATATATAAGTCCCGGGTTGGATTTCTTGAGCGTCTCATAGTCCAACCCAAGCCGCTGCATGGCAGCCGGGCGAGTGTTGACGATCATGACATCCGCCGCCGCAGCCAGTGACTGAGCGATGGCCTGCCCTTCCCGACTCTTGAGATCGAGCGCGACGCTCCGCTTCCGCCGGTTCATGGCGAAATAATGCGCCGAAAGGCCATTGTGCATCGGCGGCACCCAGCGAAAGGGGTCTCCCGTAGTCCCTTCGATCTTGGTGACCGTGGCCCCCAGATCAGCGAGCATCGCGCCGGCCAGTGGGCCTGCCACCATCGTCGTGATCTCCAGGACTTTCAGCCCCGCGAGCGGCCCCTGCCCCGTTTCCTCTCCCATAGCGATATTTTCTCCTTGCATGTTCCATTCGGGCCAATTCCGCTTAGGCGTTTCAGCACCTGTGAGGGACGGTCGCAAACGCTCAAAGTAGGGCGCACGCCCTGCCCTCAAAACCTTCGCGGTACTTCACAGGCTGAATTGCCAGCTTGACCGTAATCGGCCCCAGTTCAACAGCCTCGTGATACATTCCTCAATTGTGTTACTTTCAAGAGTCCGTTTGGAAATGCGCGGGAGAGCGCATCTCAAGAGACCGCACCGGATACGCCAAAGGTCTGTCCAACCCGATGCGCTTTGATGTTCCGGAGCGGAGCCCATCGCAGTGCTACTCAGTCTGGTTCCGCCGTGAAACATGCCCGTCGGGTATTCCGCCTGACAGCAGCCTGTCAGCGCATCGTGAGCACGATCTTGCCGCCGCCCCCAGCAGCCATGCGCTCATGCGCCGCACCCGCTTCGCAAAGAGGCATGTGCGCGCTGATGGGGAACGAGAATCGACCGTCGCGGACGTCCTGGGCAATGCGGTACAACGTGTCCGCCGCAGGTGTGCCGTGGACGCGTGCCACGGACACATCCGGAAAGCGACTCGCCACTCCTTCGGGTATCCTGGATGCATAGCCATAATGTCCACCCGGCCGGACCAGCGCAATCAGGCTCGGCGCCAGATCGCGACCGATCATATCCGCGACCGCATCGATCTTGCCGAGCCGCGCGAGCGCTTCCGGGTCATCGATCGCGACCGTCCCTGCCACCTGGAGGGCCGCTGCTTCGCTGAGCTGGCGGGCGCGCACCCCCGCAATGACACGCGCGCCAAGTGTGTTGGCGACGTGAACTGCTGCCCGTCCGACGCTGCCAAGCGCTGCGGTCACGAGAACCGTCTGTCCCGCAGTGACCTGGGCGACATTCCGAACGAGCTGGTCACCCGTCAGCACTACGGTCGGCAAGGCAGCGGCGTCCAATGGATCCAGCCCCTCAGGCAGGCGGGCTACGGTCGCCGCGGGCACTGCGACCAGCTCGGCATATGTGGCCTCTGCCATGGCGATCACCCGCTCACCGATCTGGAAGCCCTGCACATCCTCGCCGACCGCGCGTACGATGCCGCTGACGTCAAACCCCGGAATGTGAGGAAACTGCACCGGGAACACCGCCTGAAGGGCGCCAGAACGCGACTTCCAATCGTGTGGATTCACGCTCGTCGCATCTGCTTCGATAAGCACCGCATCTCTCGAAAGCAACGGTTCCGGCACGTCCTCGTAGCGCAACACCTCGGGACCGCCATACTCGTGGAAACGCACCGCCTTCATAGCAGAAAATCCTTGGTTTCCACGCACTGGCCGCCTCGTGAGTGACCTGCGGTTGATCGGCTGGCAAACCGGGAGGATCCGCGAAGCCAGTCCAATAAGCCTATTTCGAATCTGACCGTCTCGTCATGCGTATCGGGACCGGCACGACATTCAAGCACCGAACGTTTCGCTCAAAATTATCGCACATATGTGGAGGAGTGACAGATGCGTCATCGCAAGCGGGGCCTTTCCCCGCTTGCCCGCACAAATCCATCCGAAATCAGACGCATTCTGGGGTGATCTCGGTCGACCCAAGGGCGCGCGGGGAATGGAAGGGACAGCGCAGCGCAGCGCCGCCACCGAAGGTGTAGACCTGCTTCACGCTATCACCCTCTGGAGAAGTCCAGGGCGATATCGACGATCATGTCCTCCTGTCCGCCGACCATCTTGCGCCGACCGACTTCAGCGAGGATAGTGCGGGTATCGACGCCATAATCAGCACTCGCCTTTTCAGCATGGCGCAGGAAGCTGGAGTATACGCCCGCATAGCCAAGCGTCAGCGTCTCGCGGTCGACACGCACCGGCCGATCCTGCAATGGGCGGACGAGTTCCTCGGCGGCGTCCATCAGCGCATAAAGATCACAGCCGTGGTTCCAGCCCATGCGGTCGGCAGCGGCGATGAACACCTCGAGCGGAGCATTGCCGGCGCCGGCCCCCATGCCGGCAAGGCTGGCATCGACGCGAACCGCGCCGTTCTGCACCGCGACGATCGAGTTTGCGACGCCAAGGCTGAGGTTGTGGTGGGCATGGACGCCGCGCTGCGTTTCAGGCTTGAGCACCCGGTCATAGGCCTGAACACGGGCGGCATATTCGTCCATGTTCATCGCGCCGCCACTGTCGGTCACATAGACGCAGTGCGCGCCATAGCTTTCCATCAGCAGGGCTTGCTGGGCCAGCGCCTCCGGGCTTGTCATGTGGCTCATCATCAGAAAGCCTGATACGTCCATGCCGAGATTGCGAGCCGCTTCGATGTGCTGTTTGGAGACATCGGCCTCGGTGCAATGGGTGGCAATTCGGACCGATTTCACGCCCATTTCGCAGGCATGCTTAAGATCATGGACGGTGCCGATCCCAGGCAACAGCAACGTGGTCAGCACGCTGTGCTCAAGCACTTCGGCAACGGCGCCGATCCAGTCCCAATCGGTATGGGCACCGAAGCCATAATTGAAGCTCGAACCCTGCAGGCCGTCACCATGCGCTACCTCGATGGCGTCGACTTTCGCCTTGTCGAGCGCGCGCGCGATCGCCCTGACATGGTCGAGCCCGTACTGGTGGCGGATGGCGTGCATGCCGTCGCGCAGGGTGACGTCCTGAATGTAGAGCTTGGTTTGCGAGGGATCGAATGTCATGCCGCCATCCTTTGCGCAATCTTCTCGGCGGTCTTCAGAGCAGCCGAGGTCATGATGTCGAGATTGCCAGCATAGGCAGGCAGGTAGTGCGCGGCGCCTTCCACCTCGAGGAAAACGCTGACCTTGAGGCCCGTATATTCGCCGTCCATCTCGGGAATACGCAGGGGGCGGTTGGAGCCGATATGCTCGAACTGAACTGCCTGCTTGAGCCGGTAGCCCGGAACGTAAGTCCGCACCTCGGCAACCATGGCCTCAACCGACTGACGGATTGCATCCTGGTCAGCGTCGTCGCACAGGCAATAGACGGTGTCGCGCATGATGAGCGGCGGCTCGGCCGGGTTAAGGATGATAATTGCCTTACCGCGTGTAGCGCCGCCGACATCGACGATCGCCTGGCTGGTAGTTTCGGTGAACTCGTCGATGTTGGCGCGGGTGCCCGGCCCGGCGCTCTTCGACGAAATCGAGGCGATGATCTCACCATAGTGAACCTTGGCCACCCGGTTGACGGCAGCGACGATGGGAATCGTTGCCTGCCCTCCGCACGTCACCATGTTCACGTTCTTCTCGTCGAGATTGGCATCGCCATTGACCGACGGAATCGTATAAGGGCCGATCGCTGCGGGGGTAAGATCGACCATTCTCTTGCCGGCGGCGAGCACCAGTTCGCTGTTGCGCTTGTGCGCGCCGGCCGATGTGGCATCGAAGACTATCTCGATGTCGGCAAATTCGGGCATCGCCAGCAGGCCATCGATGCCTTTGGCGGTGATCGGCACGCCCATTCGCTCCGCTCGCTTCAGCCCGTCGCTTTCGGGGTCGATACCCACGAATGCGCCCATTTCCAGCCGCTCCGAAAGTCGCATTATCTTGATCATCAGGTCCGTGCCGATATTGCCCGAACCGATGATCGCCACCTTGGTCTTGCCCATATCGATCGCCCCCTATGCGTATGTGAAACTGCAGGTGCCGACGCCAGCGACCTCGATTTCGACCTTGTCACCCGGGGTGAGCGCGACCATCGGGCCGAGCGCCCCGGCGAGCAGGATGTCCCCCGCCCGCAGCGGCTCCCCGCGCGTTGCCAGCGTCTGCGCCAGCCAGGCGGCCGCATTGAGGGGATGACCAAGCGCCGCGGCACCTACGCCGGTGGAAACTTCCTTGCCGTTATAGCGCATCACCATCGCCGCACCGGCGAGGTCGAGTCCCGCGAGTGGCAGGCCTTGATCGGCCAGCACGAAGAATGCCGAGGAGCCGTTGTCAGCCACAGTATCGCCAAAGGTGATCTTCCAGTCAGCGATTCGGCTGTCGACGATCTCGATCGCGGCATGAACGGTGGCGACCGCGGCGGCGACCAGTTCTGGAGTGGTATCGGGCGAAAGCAGGTCAGCCGCGAGGACAAAGGCAATCTCTGCCTCAGCCTTGGGCTGGAGGCAATGGGCAGACGACAGTGTGCCGCCATCGGCAATTCGCATATCATCGAACAGCACTCCAAAGTCGGGCTGGTCAACACCAAGCTGGGCCTGGACCGCCTTTGCGGTCAACCCGGCCTTGCGACCGACGATTCTCCGGCCCTGCGCTTCCCAATAGCGGGTGTTGATCGTCTGCACGGCATAGGCGCCAACGGCGTCGGTCGGCTCAAGGCCGTCACGCATCGGCGGTACCGCGCCCCCGGTGTAGGCGTCGCGCAACCGCAGCGCCAACTCTTCATGGGTAGGGACTGTCATCGCCACATCCTCTCTGTCTGTTTGAGAGCGCCTTAAACTAACGGGAGACTTGAATATAGATTCCCCCCGCGCCATCATCTCACATCGTGAGAAAAGGCACGCCACTTATCGCGTCGCTCGGTCGCACCCTTGCGCTGCTCGAGGCTGTGATTGCCGATGGCGGACAATCGAGCATGGCAGCCCTTGCGCGCGCCAACGGCATTCCAGTCACGACTGCGCACAGGCAGGTGCTATCACTCGTCGCAGCCGGATATCTGGGCCTATCGGATCGAGGGCGATACATACCGGGACCGCGGCTGCTTGGGCTTGTCCATCGGCTGGATGTAAGACAGGTGATCGTCAACATCGCCTCGTTGCCGCTGCATGAACTGGCAGTCGCGACGAGCTGCGTGGTACAGTTGGGCACCTACGAAAACGAAATGGTAACGTATCGGATCAAGACCGGAGAGGCAGCCGGTTTGCTTTTCACGCAAGTAGGAATGCAGCTCGAAGCCTATTGCTCGGGCATCGGCAAAGTCCTGCTGGCCCACCTACCCGAAGCGCAGCGTCGGGCCTATCTGGCTGGGGGGCCCTTGATTGCGCTGACCAGCCGCACGATAACCGATCCGGTAGATCTGGAACAGGAACTGAAACGCATCCGATGGCGAGGCTACGCTATCGATGACGGCGAAATTGCCGAAGGACTGGCCTGCGTGGCAGTTCCGATCAAAGCGCCTGACGGCGAGGTGCACGCCGCCATATCCGTTTCGCACGCGAGGTCGGGGGACAACTCCGGAGAGACTGGCCAGATCCTAGAGGAACTACGTCTGGCGGCAAAGAAAATCGAGCAAGCGGCCTTTGGAACTTCGAACTAAAAACTTGCGATCCGCGAGCCACCTGGATTTCGCTATTGGTAGTTCAGGCTTCGCGCCATTGCTTCGACCTGGTCGAGCAGCCGCAATTGTGGGGCCAGTTCGCCAGCGATTTCTCTCGCAATTCCGATGTCCTTGTGCAGGATGTTTAGCTTTCCCGCGTATTCCGGCCGGACATGGCCATTGATGAGATCGACATAGGCATCGATAATACCCTTGATGCTGCCGCTCTCACCTGCTGCGGAAGCTCGCCGATACTCCGCCAGGGCAACAGAATCGCCAAGACCGCCGGTCATGATCTGCGCAAGATCGATCGGTGACAGCCCAGCTGAGCGGGCAACTGACATCCCCTCTGCAATCGCTGCGGCAATGGCAAAACCAATGACCTGGTTGCAGGCCTTTGCCGTGTCGCCCATTCCCAGGTTGCCGACATGCGTAGGCCGGCCCAGGCTGTGCAACAGGGGCGCAGCAACGTCGTAGTCAGCTGACCGTCCGCCGGCCATGATCGCCAGGGTTCCGGCGCGTGCTCCCGCAGAGCCGCCCGAAACCGGAGCGTCGAGCCAGGCCGTGCCGGTCAGCGCTTCCAGTTTTTCGGCAAAGATTTTCGTGTCCAGGGGTGAAATCGTCGAATGATCAATCATGAGGCGCGGCGCGCTCTTTGCCCGAGCAGTCCCCTCCGGACCAAAAACCACCTCCTCCACGGCATCCGCATCGAGGAGGCACAGGGATACGATGTCAGAGGCTTCGGCAAGTTCAGCAGCCGATCTGGCGACCGGAACACCTCGCTCAGCCAATTCCTGCGAGCGACTGGCGGTCCGGTTCCAGACTATCAGGGCATGCCCAGATTCGCGCAGCCGCATAGCCATCGGCAGGCCGATATCACCGAGGCCAATGAAACCGACCCGCGTCATTGCGCCGTCCTTGCCCGCAGTCATCCCGCACCTCGTGCATGAGTGAGTTCGCCCATGCCTTCATGCCTTGGATGTGAAGGCCCGAACAAGCGCCGAGCGCAGTTGCCACATGTGCGTCAAGCCCTCCCTCAACTGAAGCGCATGGCGCTGTGCACTTGACAAGCGACGGCAGCCACCGGCGAAATGCTTAGCGATAACGTGGCCCGCGAAACTGCACAGATGCGGGCTGGTGAAAAGGTAGAGGCGATGATTGAATCGAAGCGCAACGGCCAGATCCTGACTATAACCTTCAATGCTCCTGAACGCCTGAACGCGCTGACCACAGAGGACTGTATCGAACTTTCGAACATATGGGACATTTATGAAGCGGACGACAACCTCCGTGTCGCGGTCATAACCGGGACAGGTCGCGCCTTTTGCGCTGGCCATGACCTTGCCGATGATTTCTCAACTCCCTTGCCCGACACCGGCTGGGGCGGCCTCGCCCACAGGCAGACCATGAACAAGCCGATCATTGCCGCGGTCAACGGCCTCGCCGTGGGTGGTGGTTGGGAAATCGCACTCGCGTGCGATCTGGTCATAGCCGATGAAACAGCAAGGTTCGGACTGCCGGAAGCGCTTGTCGGCTACGCTGCACTGGGCGGGGGCGCGAGCCTGTTGCCGCTACGCATGCCCTGGCACATGGCGATGCGCTACCTGCTGACCGGGGAAATCATGGACGTGCACGAGGCCCAGCGCTGGGGACTGGTAAGCGACATCGCCCCGCTCGGCACGTCGCTCCAGGTTGCCAACCGCTATGCTCAGGCAATCATTGCCGGCGCGCCAGTTTCGATCAAGGCCACCAAGTCCGTCGCGCGTGCCGCTGTCGAGCCGGCCACCGCCAACGAAGCGGTCTATCAACTGTCGATGGAGTGGTTCCACCGCATCAGGAAGATGAATGACGCCAAGGAAGGCGAAGCGGCCTTCCGCGAAAAGCGCAAGCCGAACTGGACAGGGACCTGAACTGCCCCTCTCCCGTCTAGGGTGCAGACCCATTACTTTTGAGGTCGAGATGGCGACGAAAATGGCCAGTGGGAGGGAGGGCGCGAAGCCGGATACTGGTAGTATCCGGCGAGCGGCCGACGGCGCCAATG
>Ga0207674_10004284_pt1 | contig 17204 bp, 10 predicted proteins | sample KBSCornC72_FD_184303 | JGI IMG/M metagenome (GOLD analysis project Ga0207674, IMG submission 184303) | Corn rhizosphere microbial communities from Kellogg Biological Station, Michigan, USA - KBS Corn C7-2 (SPAdes) (version 2) | ecosystem: Host-associated > Plants > Roots > Rhizosphere > Soil ... | reverse complement strand
GACGCACTGCTCGAGGTGCGCGAAACGATGTATTGCATAAACACGTCGATCAAGCCGCCACAGAAGAAGAAAGCGCCGGCCAAGAAGAAACCGGCCAAAGCTCCGCCGAAGAAAATGCCAGCGAAGAAGCCCGCCAAGAAGGCACCGTCCAAACGCAAGAAATAGCAATGCCTTAGGACCCTCAGTTGGTCGACTATACGCAATGCCTGCGGAAATCGCGCCCGGCCTCGTTCGCCGGGCGCGCGTTTGTGGCAATCCTGTTGATAGCCGGATGGATCGGCTGCGTGACTGCACAAACCGCCGATGAATTGCTACAGCGTGCAGATCACTTGAAGACGGCCAACAATTCCGAATTTCAGACAATCGTCAAACAGCTCGACGCCGAAGCCAGCGCACTATCTCCTGCCCAGCGCGACTTCGTCGATTATCTACACGCCTGGCAACTGGGCTATCTGGGCCAGTACGCCGAAGGCGTATCGGCATTCCAGGCCCTGCTGGCACGAACGACGGATGCCGCCGTTCGCGCTCGCGCCCTGATTTCCCTGATCAACAATCAGGTCAATGCCTCGCACTACGAAGAAGCTTATTCGAATCTTAGTCTGCTGCTGGACTCCTTGCCCGAGATCCAGGACCACACCGCTCATTTTCTCAGTCTGATCGTGGCCACAGTTCTGTATAACGAAGCTGGTCAGCATGATCTGGCGTTGCACTCTATCGATCAGGCGCTCGCCTACGACCGCGGAGATCGCTCGAGCTGCATCGCGCTGAGCCAGAGAGCTGCGACGCTGGTCAAGGACGGCAAACTAGGCGCAGATGACGCGGATACCCAAGCCGGGCTCGACGCCTGCTTGCGCATCGGCGATGTCCTGTACGCGGGCGTCATCCGCACCTATCAGGCACAAGCTCTAATCGATGCCGGCCGCAATAACGATGCATTGCAACTGCTGCAAACGCACGACGCCGAAATGCTCGGCACCCATTCGGCCGCAGCAACGTCGATCTATCGCGCGCTGCTGGCGCGCTGCCATCTGCTCGCCGGCGACCTCGACAAAGCCCGCGAATACGCGCTGAGCGCGATTGATTATGGCATCAAGCAGTCGTATTCGAAATCCGTAGCCGACGCGTACGAAACCCTCTATGAAGCCGCCAAGCAGCAAGGCCACTATCAGAACGCGCTCGACTACCACGAAAAATACGCCACCGCCGACAAAGCCTATTTGAATGATACGAAAGCGCGCGCACTGGCCTACCAGATGGTGCATCAGGAAGTACTCGACAAGAAGCGCGAAGTCGATGCGCTAAGCGCGAAAAACAAAGTTCTGGAACTACAAGGCGAAGTCGATGCCAAGGCTTCCGAGGCGCGGCTGCTCTACATCGCGCTGCTGCTCAGCTGTTTGGTCATCGTCGGCCTGTGGGCGTACCGCACCAAGCGTTCGCAGATCAAATTCCAGAAACTGGCGCGGCGCGACGGCCTCACCGGCATCTTCAACCGCCAGCATTTCTTCGAAACCGCGCAGGACGCGCTGCGTTATTGCGCGAAGAGTTCGCGCGAAGCCAGTCTGCTCGTGCTCGACCTGGACCACTTCAAATCGGTGAACGACACGCATGGCCACGCCGCCGGCGATGCCGTGCTCAAGCGGGCGGTCGCCGCCTGCCAGGCGCGGCTGCGCTCGATCGATCTGTTCGGCCGTCTCGGCGGCGAGGAATTCGCCGTGTTGCTGCCCGATTGCACGCAAGTCACCGCCGCGCAACGCGCCGAAGAAATGCGCGAGGCGATCGCAGCGTCACGTCGTACTGGAGATGCCGCAGCGGACGTGCAGATCACGGCGAGTTTCGGTGTCGCCGCAACGAAAGTGTGTGGATACAACCTGCCGACATTGCTCGCCAATGCGGACAATGCCCTGTACGTCGCGAAAAACTCAGGCCGCAATCGCGTGGCGACGTTTCAGCCGCCAGCCAGCTCAAACGCAGTGCCAGCCTGATCGCGGGTTTCAGGCCTCGCGCCGCGCCGCGCGATGGGAAAACGCGAAGATGCAGAACACGATCAGGACGAGTAGCGCGGCCGTTGCGCTGTAACGGCTGAGCTCCAGCCCCCCTTCGGCATGCGGTTTGTCGAGAAAATCGCCGACGACTGCGCCCAGCGGACGCGTCAGGACGAACGCGGCCCAGAACAGCAGCACATGCGACAGGCGCGTCCAGAAATACGCCGCCGCGATTACGAACAGCAACGCACCGAACACGAGCGCGGCGCCGACATAGCCCAAGCCGAGGGAATCTGCGCTCCAGTCGCCGAGCGCAGTGCCGAGCGTCTGCGAAAACATGATCGTCGTCCAGTAAAACGCCTCCGAGAGGGGCGACGCCACGGTATCCACGGCGATCGTGCCGAGCGTGCGATACCACGCGAACAACGAGGCCAGCAGCAATGCCAGCAGAATCGCGACGCCCCCCGGATAGCCGATGCCGAGTGATCGGTCCGCAAAGTCCGCCAGCGTCGTGCCGACCGTCGTGGTCGCGATGATGGTCGCCCAATACAGAACCGGGTGGAACTTCCTCGCCGAAGCCTGCGCGATCACCATGACGACGAAAATCGCACCAAAAATTCCGGTACTCACCAGGTAACCCAGATCCATCGACATCGATACGGCATCGCCGCCGGTTTCACCGATTGTCGTGCACAGAACCTTGATGATCCAGAAGACGAGCGTGACTTCCGGAACCTTGCTGACCACCATTTCCTTGTGGGTGTTCATTGGCTTCCTTTCTCGCGCCGGCAGACCCGAGAGTTTTACTCAGCAACCTGAAACTTTCCATAAACGGCAGATGCAACGGCTAGAATTGTTGCCTGGATTCCGCGGGACTGGCGCATGTTACCTGCTCAATTGCACCTCACTCTGCCGCTATGGCTACGCGATGCGATCGACGATTCGCGCGTATACGCGGACGACGAGGCGCGCGTCGCACTCGCGATCGAATTGGCGCGCGGCAATGTCGAAAATCGCAGCGGTGGCCCGTTCGGCGCCGCGGTATTCACCGGCGAAGGCCGGCTCGTATCGGTCGGCGTCAATCGCGTCATCACCCAGAACTGTTCAGTCGCCCACGCCGAGATCATGGCCTACATGCTTGCGCAGCAGCGCCTGCAGCGTTTTCGTCTCAACGAAGATGGCGCAAAGTTCGTGCTTGCCACGAGCGCACAACCTTGTTGCCAGTGCTACGGCGCGACCGTATGGGCCGGCATCGACGAACTGCTGATCGGCGCGCGTTCGGAGGATGTGGAAGAGCTCACCGAATTCGACGAAGGCCCACTGCCGCCCGACTGGATCGGCGAACTGGAAAAACGCGGCGTGCGAGTCAAGCGCGACATCTTGCGCGCGCGTGCGCGCGAGGTGCTTACACGCTATGGCGAGCTCGGCGGCCAAGGGTATTAGCGATCGCCAAGATCGTTCCGATTGCTCTTTGCTGTGCTATCGAATTGCCGCGCGGATAAGAGAAAACCGAAAAAAAAGGGCGTGTTTCCACGCCCCGGAGTTTGGTTGTGCCGGGTTCAAGGCGAACCCGGCACGATTGCATTGCTCAGTGCTGGATGGCAGTCACCGGTGTTGCGGTCACTGGATAGTTGGCATCGTTGCTGTCCAGGCAAAGATAAGCCGTCGCGGACTGACCCACACCGGGCACCGGGAACTGCGTGCTGTTGGCCGTGACCGTCAGCGGGGCGCTAGCCAACCCGGCGAGTGACAGAGTCGCCGGAGTGGTGCTCAACCATGCAGCACCGCACGGAACCTGTTCCTGGATATGCATTGCAAATCCCGGTGCATCCGTGATCGCCGACCAATTGGTTTCGCTGAACACCGGACCATACTCTGCACCGGTATTGCCTTGGCCCGTGGTCGTCACGAACTGGGCGAAACCGCCATCAGTGCCGAAGGCCATGTCGACGTACACCACGAGCCAGTACGTACCGGACGGAAGGTTCGTGGCCGGTGCGCCGGCAGCGGCGAGGTCGAGCGTGATCGTGTTGCCGGTGACGTCGAGACCAGTCGAGCCGATCGTCGTGTCATAGCTGTACACGGGCGCGTTGCCAAGACCTTCCGGGCCGCCGTTCGGCAAACCGCCGGCATTGCCGTAGACCTGGAAGTGCACGCCTGCACCAGTCAGTGACGATAGTGGCGAGCCCGTGGAGAAGCCCGGAACCACGACCAAGCTGAGGTTGGTGCCGTTGACGGGCGCCACGAAGTCGTCCGATGCGTAGGAACCCGCACCGGCATCCGTGAAGAACGTGGCGTAGTACCCGTTGTTGCTGTTGGCCGGCTGATCAATCACGACGTAAACACCGCTGCCACTGGTTTCGTTGGTGTTCGTGACGTTCAATGTCGGACCGCCGGTGTTGCTTACTGTCAGCGTGCCGTTCTTCGTCGTCGTGGAGTGCGGGATGTTGATGACTAGCGGCACTGGCGCAACCGCGATTACCGGCGGCGGCACCCTGACGGCGATCGGCAGATGCAGTGTCGGCAACGTCGTGTCATCCGGCGTCAACGTCATTTCACCGAGGTGGAATGCGCCATCCGATGCAAAGCTGCTGGCATCCACAGTCACTGCGAGCGGCTGCGGGGCCGAGAGCGCAAGCACCGTCAACGTCGCCGGCGTGGCGATGGCACTGACTCCGCTGAAGGATGGTGTCCAGGTCACGGTGTGATCCTGCGTCGAGCGGAAGTAGCGCGTGAACGTGCAGCTGGCGCCACTGACCGTCAGGCAGGAGTTGGACTGCATGCTGGCGATGTTCAACAGGCTCGGATCGCCGCCTGTTCCCGGATTCGCACTGGTGAAGTTCAAGCCCGTCTCATTCAACACCAGGCCGGCCTTGCTCGCCGTGAAATCCTGCAGACGACCGGAGCCGCGATCGAAGAAATCGCTCGGCGTCGTACCGTCCGGTTTCGTCAGGCCAGCTTCAAGGGCCGTCATCATCAGCGCGGATTTGACTTCCGCAGGCGTCCAATCCGGATGCAAGCCATACATCAGTCCGGCCGATCCGGTCGTATGCGGCGTCGCCATCGACGTGCCGTTATACAGTGCCACAAGGTCCGGTCCACCCGCTGTGCCGTCGTTGGCAACCGCAGCGAGAATGTTCACGCCAGGCGCCTGCACATCCGGTTTCATTACGCTGATGCCGGCCGGTCCGAGCAGACTGAAGCCAGCCAGCTCATCGGGCTGTTGCGGCAAGCGCGACGGCGGATACGGAATGACTGCCGTACCCGTGTTCGAGTTGGCTGCAAGGAACGTCTGCAGATCCGTGCCCTGCGATTGCAGCACGGCGTATGCCGGAACCGTCGTGCCAGGAACGCTTGGGGTCAGTGGACCTTCCACACGGTTGTCGGAGATCACTACCGCCAGAGCTCCCGCTGCCGTGGCATTGTTCACTTTGATGCTGAATGAGCAAGTGCCGCGGCTGACCAACGCGACAGCGTTGGTAAACGTACCGGCGGCAAAAGCGGAACAGCCGTCACTGCCGGTCAGATCCGAGTTGTGGAACGTCGGACTGAGCACGATCGGGCCGGTGAACGTCGCCGTCGCGGAAACGCCGCCGCTACCAGCGGTCAGCGGCAAACCTTGAACGTTGGCGGGAGGTGAACCAGGGCCAGTGACCGTGAGAGTCGGAGCAATCGAACCGCCGGTATGCGTACCTGCGGCCACGGTCGTCACCCACGGTTCCGAATGATTCGCCGAACCCGGTACCGGGACCGGCACGCTGGCGTTGGTATTGCCGGCGGCCGCGGCGACGAAGATGCCGGCATCCGCCGCTGCGAGGAATGCGAGCGAAGTCGAATCGTTCCAGGGATCGGTGCCGCCGCTGATCGAGTAGTTCAGCGCGTCGACAACACCGTCCTGAATGGCCTGGTCGACCGAAGCCGTCGTTGCAGCCGTGGAGCACTGCACGTTCGCATCCGGCGAACAGGCGTAATAGATGACCAGGTTCGCGTGCGGCGCGACACCGGAAATATTGGTCGTGTAACCGGAGAATGTCGCCGAACGACCGTTACCGCCAGCCGTGCTGGCCGTATGGCTGCCGTGGCCTTGGGTGTCTTCGACGGAGAATGTGGGAGGACATGCGCCCGTGCAACTACCGGTCAGATCGATTTCATCGTAAACGCCGATAACTTTGTCGTTGCATCCGGCATCGCTGATGTTCGCCAAGCCGCACTGACCGATAAAGACGCCGGTGCCAAGTGGATTGGTGATCGTGTAGCCGCCTGCGTCGGTGGCGGTGAACGACGGGCTGGAGCTGTTGTAGCCGGTGTCGATGTCACCGATGACGATGCCATCGCCCTTGAATCCGGTCGTGCTTTCAAAGCCATTGGCGAACAGCGTATCTTGGCTGGCCGGTGTACCCCACCATATCGAAGCCGCACCGATAAAACCGGGGCCGATATCGGTAGAGAGAGGATGCGGCACGTCACGCTCGACCGCCGCCACGCCACTGACTTGCCGAACGCGATTCGCCTGATCCGCGGTGAGCTCGACGACCATGGCATTCAGCGCATGCTGCATGCTGTACTTCGGCACGATGGTCTGGCCAAGCGCCGATGCGATCGCACCGAGATGCTGCTGCTGCTGATCTTTCAAATACTGCACATAGCTCGTTGCCTGCGCGCTGTGCACATCCAAGCGCATGCGGCCATTTTTCATCGTCTTGCTGGGAATGCTGCTAATGCCGTTGACGGGCTGGCTGGCTACGACCGAGTTATACAAAGCCAGCGGCTTCTCGACGAAGCGCACGATGTAACGTGCTGGCGCTCCTTGCGTGCCGTACGGACCGATAACGGTGTACGGGCTCGCTTTAGCGGAATCATCGACGTAGACCGGTGACCCGGCGAACGAAGTGTTCGCTGCAAGCCCGGCAATGGTTACAACGGCGACAGCCGATGCGAGCGGCCGCAACCGAATGATGCGAGATCTCATTTGCCTTCCTCCCCTTCCCAAAAAAGTTAGAAAGTGCGGCGTCGAGCGAACAGGCGCCGTTGCGCCGCAAATTCGAATTGTGTGCCCTGCTTCACACTTCGCAGGGGCAACGGACTATATCGCAAAAATCGGTCTGTCGAGAGCTCGAATGATCAATCTTGCGGCGCCGCCGCAACGTGAGGCGCGAGGGACTGCCAGCTTCGGCATGTCCGCTACCTGAATGTAAAAGTTTGTACTCGCCATGAGCTGCGCCTTCGAACTCGACGGCGCCGCGCATTGCCCCATGCGCAAAAAAAAACGGCGCGGATTGCTCCGCGCCGTTTGAACTTGACTTCAAATTGACTTAGTGCGTGACGGGCCCCAGCCAGAGGGGAGCGCCGAGTACGATTGGCGCGCCGCTGGTGTTCGTGCCCGTGGCACGGATCAGGTAGTTGCGGGTGAATCCCGGTACCGCATCGGGATTTTGCGCTAGACCGACATTCGGATCCGCCAGGTCCGGCGCGACCGTGCCATCGCCCGAAGCATTGCCAACCCAGGAACGACCGACGTACGGACCCGAGTCAGCGCTGGCCGGCCGGCCGCCGACGTTGCTGCTGTTCGGATTCGACAGAGCAATGATCACATCGCCTGGCCCGTTCAGAACCAGCGGAGTGTCGAGCACAATGTCCACGAAGGCATTGGCTGGTGTGCCGATCGTGTACACCGTCGGATTCCCTACAGCTGTTGCGCCGTTGCTGGGATCGGTGTCGCCATCCTGATACACGAACACGCTGATCTTGTCGCCCGAAGCATTCCAGCCCGCGGGTGCAGCGAAGATCGTCTGCACGTCGGTGATCGTGATCGGATAACTCACTGGGTCGGGCGTAAAACGGTTCAGCCACAGTAGGCCTGGCGCACAGGCCGCCCAGGTGCTGCAGCCCAAGCCGGATGCGAGAGTATTCGTGTCGAGCTTGAACGTGCAACTGCCGCCACTGCAAACCACGGTCGGTGGTGGCGTGTCGGTACTGCGTACGGCGATCGTTACGTGCTCAGGCGGAGACAACGCCGTTCCTTCAGTGAGAATGAACTGACCGAACGCGAACGACGTAAGCAGCGTGTTCGGCGTGGCCTTGAAGGTCACCGTCTGGGTAGCGCCAGCAGCCAGCGTGAACGAGGACGGCGTAGCCGTGACTCCGAACGTGGAGTCGTGGCTCGACGTGATCGTCCACGAACCGGATGTAGTCAGTCGGTTCTTGAACGTACGCGTCCACGTGCAGTTCGGGGCGCACGTACCGTTGCGCAGCAACGGCAGATTCAACGTCTTCACGTCGCCCGCCAGAGCCGGATCTGCGGCCAGGAAGTTGGCGTAGGTTTCGTCCATCGTCAGTCCGGCCAACGCGGCCTTGGTCAGATCGACGCGACCGCTGCCGACATCGTCGACGGTCCACGGCGTGACGCCGTCTTCCAGGACGCCGTTGGTGTTGGTAGCTGTCATCATCAGCGCGGACTTCACTTCCGGCACGGTCCAGTCCGGATGTACGGCGCGGACCAGAGCGCCCGAACCAGTTACGTGCGGCGTCGCCATCGACGTGCCGCTCATGAACTGATAATCCCCGCTTGCTGGATCGGTACCGGCGTAAATGTTGACGCCTGGCGCGCTGATGTCGGGCTTGGTCGAATCCGACGTCGGCGGCTCCACCGGGCCGCGGTAACTGAAGCTCGCGATCACGTCGCCCTGCGTGGCGCTGATCACGTCGCGCGAGTAGGCGATGATGGCCGCACCCGGATAGGTCTCGAAGTGATCGGCGAAGATCACGTCGGGATCTGGAGCCGGAGGATCGTTCGGCGCGATCGCCGCGAGCAGGGCGTCGCCGTCGGTCTGCGACATGCTGAACGACGGTGTGGTGGTACCCGTCGTCAACATCGTGATGGAACCGCTCTGGTTGTTCGCAACCAGTACCATCGAAGCCCCTGCAGCTGCGGCATTGGTGATTTTTTCGACGAAAGAGCACGTGCCGCGGCGAACCAGGGCGACAGCGCCGTAGAAGTAATTCGGCGGGAATCCGCCGGTGGCCGTGCAACCGATGACATTGGTCGGATAGGACAAAATCGGCATGCCGGCGAAATCGACGGTCGCAGCGACAAGCGTCGTCGAGCCCGGCGTCAACTGGACATGAGCCAGATCCGGCGGTGGCACTGGCGGCGCTGGGCTGATCAAGGCGATCTGCGGACCGATGATCTGGTCCTGCGTGGACGCCGCGACCGTGGTCACCCACGGGCCGAGATGGTTGACGAGGCCATGCGGATCGGTTTCGCCGGTCTGCAGGTTGCCGGCGGCAGCTGCGACGAAGATGTCCGCGTTGACCGCGTCAAGGAAATCGCGGTCATTGTCGTTCCACGGATCGGTACCGCCGGAGATCGAGAAGTTCAGCACGTCGACCTGGTCGGCGATGGCGTTTTCGATACCGGCGAGGATGTCAGCTCCGGCGCACTGGTTGGTCTGACAAACCTTGTACTGATGGATGGCCGCGCAAGGCGCCACGCCGGACATGGTGATGCCGTCAGGAATCAACGGTGCCGGAGTGAAGGTGTTGTCGATCGTGTTGCCGGCGACGGTGCTCGACGTATGCACGCCATGGCCGTAACCGGGATTCGCTTCCGGATCAGGGCCGGCGCAATATCCATTGATATCGGTTGCGCTGCAATCCACCGCAATCAGTTTCGGTTTGGAGGCGCGGAATCCGCATACCGGATCGTTTGCAAACAACGGATTGGAGCTGCTCGTTCCGCCGTCGAGATCTGCGAAAACGATGCCCTCGCCCTTGGTGGCGAAGTTGGCTGGAGTATTAGTGCCGTTCCAGATCGTATCGGCACCGATGAATTTCGGACCGCGGTAGATTACCTGCTCCTGCGTCCCCGCCGGACGTACCGACTTCACACCCGGCATCCCGGCGATCTTCGCCGCCTCAGCCGCTGTCAGGGTGGCCGCTACGCCGTTGCGCGTCACGCCGTACATGTGGCTCACGGGCAGATCCCGGCCGATCGCCGACTTGATGTCGGCCAGATGGGCGCTGCGCTGCGAATTCAAGTAGCTGGAATAGGCAACGGCAGCGGCCGAATGCACATCCAGCTTGCGCTGGTCTGCCGTCGGCGCAGTGGCTTGCACGCCATTGCCGCCATGGTTGTGCAAGAGACCTTCTTCAACGAAAGTGATGATGTAACTCTCCGTGCCTCGCACTTGGCTGAGTTGCACGGACGTGGTCACTACATTGAGCGAATCCCTGGCGAGCGAGTCGGCGGAAACCAATCCGCCCCCCAGCGCTACACCAATCGCCGCCGTCAGCGACATGAATCGAATTGGTTTTACCATTTTGAACTCCAACGTTTAAAAGACGCAGACAGCCCCGCCGGAAATCCCTTCCGGATAGGCTCAAGTCTGAACAGACGAGCAGTTTGGAGAGAGTCCCCCAGACACCCCCGTCGCGTGTTATAGCACTCCCCTGCATTCGAGCCAATACGCATAGCAAAAACGCTGCAGCGTCCGAGGCAGACCTGTGCTCGCCGTGGCCGGGGCCGCTATGCTCGCGGACCGCTTATTTGAAAATCGCTGCCATGCCTGCCCTGCGCCCGCAACTACGCGGCCTGATCTTCAAACTGACATTGTTTTACATATTGCTGTCACTGCCGAGCCTGGTGCTGGTGGAAACCGGCAGTCTCGTCTACGAATTCAACGAGCTCATGAGCAGCGTCGAAAGCGGTTCGTTGACGCGCGCGACACACGCGGCAGCCGACGAACTGGCGCGCACGTGGCCGGGTGACGGCACGCAGGCGCGGCAATACCTGGCGGCGGCTTGCGAGGCGCTGGTGTTGCGTTTGCAACGTCCGCGCGGCGGACTGTTGCAGGAAGATTCCTCCATTCTCACGGAATTGAGCACCACGCCGCTGGCCGCAGCGGTGTTGTCCGCGGACGGCCAGGTGCTCGCCACCGCGCCAATGAATTCCGCACCGGGTCTGCGGATTCCGCGGCGAGATTCGGAGGAATGGCGCGCTCTCGCGGCCGGCCAGCTCGTCGATATCGCCGAAAGTCCTTTCCGCATACGCCGCGCGCTGGCGCCGATTCGCGAAGGCGGCTCTGCGCCTTATGGATATCTGCTGATAGAGCTGAGCCTGCCCGTGCCTTGGCATCGTTTTCTGCTCAACCTCAGTGTGGAATGGCCGATCGTGCTCGGCTATCTGCTCGTGTTCGGCATCGCTTCCTCGTTTTTTCTCGCGACATGGGTCACGCGCCGGCTCAATCGCGTCGCGCGCGCGGCGAGCGCGTGGAGCCGCGGAGATTTTTCCGATCGCATCGCCGACACTGCCAACGACGAACTCGGCCGAGTTTCGCATCTGCTCGACGATATGGCCCTGCAGCTGAGAGACCTGTTGCAGTCGCGCGCGCAACTGGCCACGCTCGCCGAGCGCCAACGCCTCGCGCGCGACTTGCACGATACGGTCAAGCAGAAGGCGTTTGCACTGAGCCTGCAGCTGGCAGGTGCGCGCCGTCAGTTGGAGGGACATCCGGCCGGCGAACGCATCGCGCAGGCGGAGAAACTCGGCCAGCAGATTCAGCAGGAATTGGCTCAGATCCTTGATGAATTGCGCGCCAGCGACAGCGCGATGCCTTTCGCCGCGCGCCTGCGCACGCGCGCGCAGGAATGGGCGCAATTGAGCGGCATTCGCCTGGACGTCGACATTGCCGAACTGCCGGCGCTGCCTGCGCAACATGAGGACGCACTGCTGCGCATCGCCGACGAGGCGCTGGCGAACGTGCTGCGTCACAGCGGCGCCAGCAGCGCGCAAATCCGCCTGCATCGCGCGGCCGATGCCGCGGAAATGGTCATCGTGGATAATGGTCGCGGCGCAAACGAGGAAGCGCGGCCGGGCATGGGCCTGGGCAATATGCGTGAACGTGCCGCATTGCTGCCATCCGGGCACTTCGAATTCTCGAGCTCCGAAAGCGGCACCCACGTTCGTATACTTTTTTCCCTGAGATCCGAAGCGACATGAATTCAACACCGATCAGCCTCGTCATCGCCGACGATCACGTGCTCGTGCGCCAGGGCATTCGCGCATTTCTCGACACCCATGCCGATCTCGCCATCGTCGGCGAAGCCGAAGATGCGGTGAGCGCGGCGCAGGTCTGCGCGCAGATGAAGCCGCAAGTCGCGCTCGTCGATCTGGTCATGCCAGGCGGCGGCATCGCGGCGACGCGCGACATCCGCGCGGCCAGCCCGGTCACACAGGTCGTATTGCTCACTTCGTTCGACGACTCGCGCCAGATTCTCGCTGCGATCCAGGCCGGTGCGCTGTCGTGCCTGCTCAAGGACATCGACGCGGACGGCCTCGCCGACGCGATCCGCAGAACGGCGCGCGGCGAAGCGGTGCTGCATCCGCGCGTCGCCGGCTACCTGCTCGATGCAATCCGTCGCGGCGCCACGCCCGGCGAGGAACCGCTGGCCACCTTGAGCGAACGCGAACGGGAAGTGCTCGAGGTGATGGCTGAAGGCATGAGCAACCAGTTGATCGGCGAAAAGCTCAATATCTCGGAAAAAACCGTGAAGACGCATGTGAGCAACATCCTCGCCAAGCTCGGCGTGGCCGATCGCACGCAAGCGGCGGTGTATGCGTGGAAATCCGGGATGAAACAGGCTTGATTGCATTCGCCTCTCCCGCTGGCGGGAGAGGCCGGCACGCGCAGCGCGCCGGGTGAGGGTGGCGCTCGGAAAAGGAAAACGCCTCGTGACTTCATTGCTGCTCTATTGCCGCGCTGGTTTCGAACGCGAGTGCGCGCAGGAAATCGAAGCGGCCGCGCAGGCGGCGGATCTCAATGGCAATGTGCGTTCCGAGGCGAATTCGGGATTCATTGAGTTCGCATGCAGCGCGGGTGAATCCGCTTTGCGCGCCGCAATTCACTGGCGCGACCTGATCTTCGCGCGCCAATGTCTGATCGCATTCGCGCGGTTTGAAGGGCTGCCGCGCCAGGACCGTCTGACGCCGATCATGGCCGCGCTGAATTCGCGCGGCGAGAAGTTCCAGGACGTATGGGTCGAAGCGCCCGACAGCGACGCCGGAAAACAGCTTGCGGCGCTGTGCAAAAGTTTTGGCAATGCGCTGATCGGAGCGCTGAAGAAGGCACGTCTGCTCGACACGGCCGCGCCGCGAAGACTGCACGTGTTTTTTCCGCAAGGCGACCAGGTACACCTTTGCGCAGCCGATCCAGATGCCAGCGCACCGTGGCCGCAAGGCATTCCACGCCTGAAACTGCCGCGCGAAGCGCCAAGCCGTTCGACGCTGAAGCTCGAAGAAGCATTCTTTTCGCTGCTGACCGACGACGAACAGAAGCGCTGGCTCAAGCCCGGCATGCGCGCGGTCGATCTCGGCGCCGCGCCGGGCGGCTGGACGTACCAGCTCGTGCGCCGCTCGATCCGCGTCAGCGCGATCGACAATGGCCCGATGGATCGCGCCCTGCTCGATTCCGGACTGGTCGAGCATCTGCGTGCCGACGGTTTTCGCTATCGCCCGAAGAAACCGGTGGACTGGCTGGTCTGCGACATGGTTGAACAGCCGCGTCGCATCGCCGAATTGATCGCGCAATGGCTGGCCGACGGCTGGTGCCAACGCGCGATCTTCAATCTCAAGCTGCCGATGAAGAAGCGCTACGACGAAACGCAGAGCTGCCTCGCCCGCGTGCGCGCGGTCGCGCGCGACGTGCGCGCGCGACAGCTCTATCACGACCGCGAGGAAATCACGGTGTTTGCGCAGCGATAGCCGTGGGGAAGCGGTACAATTCGCGCTCTCAATTGTGACGGGGCCGATTGGCCCCATTTTTATGCGCCGTTTTCGCTCCTTTCTCCCGCTCGTTGTGCTGATTGCAGTCGGCATCGCCCTGCTTTCGACCGGCGTGCTCAACCGCTTCCGCCCCGATACGCTCGCCGCCGAGCAAGCCAGTCTGCAGCTGCAGATTGCGGCGCATCCAGTAATTGCCGCGCTGCTGCAGATCGGCGTCATCACGCTGTCGATCTCCACCGGCATTCCCGGCGTCGTGGTGCTGATCATGGGCGGCGGCATGCTGTTCGGCGTGACCGCCGGCACCATTCTTTCGTCAACCGGCGTGTTGCTCGGCGCGCTGGTGTTGTTCTTTGCCAGCCGGCACGCATTCGGCGATCACAGTCATGCCAGCGCGCCGGGTTTCGCCAAGGCGCTGCGCAGCGGGTATCTGGCGCATCCGGTGAGCTACACGTTCTTTCTGCGTCTGGTGCCGTTCTTTCCATTCGGCGGCGTCACCGTCGGCCTGGCCTGGTTGCGCTGTCCGCTGTGGTTGTTCGTGGCGGCTACCGGAACCGGAGGAGCGGTGATGACCGGCATCGAAACGGCACTGGGTTCCGGTTTGGCCCGGAATATCGGCGAAAACCGCGCGATCAGCGCCGACCTGCTCGCCGATCCGAAAGTGGTCGTACCGTTGGTGGCGATGGGGTTGCTTGCGCTGGTGCCGATCGGCATCAGCAAGTGGCGCGGCGCGCGTGCGCAAACGCAAGTCCCGCCAGCGAATTGAGCGTTATGGCGCGGTCGGCTATCCTGCGGCGGCTTTGCCGTGAATCCGCTTGGACGCACTCTTGAACGCCACTCCCGCTCCGCCGCACAAGCCGTCGTTTTGGCGCGCGCTGCTGCTCGCCGTGCTCGTCGCCGGCTTGAACTTCGCGTTATGGCAGGCGCTGAACCGGCCGACGCAACCACCGAACTGGACCGGCAAGGTCGCCGGCTTCGCGTACGACCCGTACCAGCGTTATCAAAGTCCGATCAAGCAGATTTTCCCGAGCGTGGAGGAAGTCGAGGGCGACATCAAGCTTCTGTCGCAACATACCGATCGGCTGCGCACGTACGACGTATTGAACAACCCGGTGATTCCGTCGCTGGCGAAGAAATATGGCCTGAAGGTGCTCGCCGGCGCCTACCTCGACAATCGCTGGCAGCGCAACGAAGACGAAGTGGCCGCAGTGATCGAGGCCACTCGCCAATACGACAACATCGATCGCGTGATGGTGGGCAACGAAGTGTTGCTGCGCTCCGACATGGGTGTGGACACGCTGATCAAGTACATCGATCGCGTGCGCGCGCAGGTGAAGGTACCGGTATCCACCGCCGAGCCATGGCACATATGGCTGAAATATCCCCAGCTCGCGCAGCACGTGGATTTCATCACCGTGCACTTGCTGCCGTATTGGGAAGGCTACCCGCGCAAGGACGCCATCGGCCTGCAGGTGTTGATGCGTTATTACGAACTGCAAAGTGCGTTTCCGGGCAAGCACATCGTCATTGGCGAAGTCGGCTGGCCATCGTCCGGCGATCGCATCAAGGGCGCGCAGGCTTCAATCACCGACCAAGGCTTGTTCATTCGCCAATGGCTCAACGTCGCCGCGGAGCGCGATATCGATTACTACATCATGGAGTCGATCGACCAGCCGTGGAAGGAGCCTTTCGAAGGTCGCGTCGGCGCGTATTGGGGCATGTTCGGCGCCGATCGCCAGGCGAAATTCGCGCTCAGCGGTACCGTTGTCGAAGACCCGAGCTGGCCGTGGAAAGCCGCGCTGGCGAGTTTGCTCGCGTTGCTGCCGATGTTCTGGTTTGCGCGACATTTCATGCGCTTCAAGGCGCTTGGGTTGCTGTTCTTCTGCGCGCTGATCCAGCTTTCGGCGTCACTGCTGGTGTGGTCGGCGACATTGCCATACGCGTTTTATCTGGACCCGTTCGACTGGACGATGCTGCTGATCCTCGCGCCGGCACAAGTCGCCATCATCGCGATCCTGCTGATCAACGGTTTCGAGTTCACCGAAGTGTTGTGGCGCAAGCGCTGGCTGCGCGAATTCAAATTGCTGGAACCCAAGCCCGGCGACAAACAGCCGTTCGTGTCGATTCACCTGGCCTGCTGCAACGAGCCGCCGGAAATGGTGATTCTCACTATCGATTCGCTCGCCGCGCTCGATTACGAGAATTTCGAGGTACTCGTAATCGACAACAACACCAGACTCGACGAGGTCTGGCAGCCGGTCGAGGAACATTGCAGGAAACTTGGCAACAAATTCCGTTTCTTCCATTTGAATCCGTGGCCGGGTTTCAAGGCTGGCGCGCTGAATTTCGGACTCAAACAGACCGACCCGCGCGCCGAAGTCGTCGCCGCGATCGACGCCGATTACGTCGTGCGCGCCGATTGGCTCAAGTCGCTGAGCGGCTATTTCGCCGACCCTAAAGTCGCGGTCGTGCAATGTCCGCAGGCGCATCGCGACTGGGAACACAATTCGTTCCGGCGCATGACCAACTGGGAATACGACGGCTTCTTCCGCATCGGCATGCACCATCGCAACGAACGCAACGCGATCATCCAGCACGGCACGATGACGATGGTGCGGCGCGGTGCTCTCGAGGCGACCGGCGCGTGGAGCGAGTGGACGATCTGCGAAGACGCCGAACTCGGCCTGCGCCTGATGCATGCCGGCTACGACACCGTCTACGTCGACGAAGTGATGGGCCGCGGGCTGACGCCTGCGGATTTCACCGCCTACAAGTCGCAGCGCTACCGCTGGGCCTTCGGCGCGATGCAGATCCTCAAAGCACGCTGGCACTGGCTGGCCGAACGCGGGCCGCTTTCCGCCGGCCAGCGCTTCCACTTCCTCACCGGCTGGTTCTCGTGGTTCGCCGATGCCTTGCATCTGGCGTTCACGATGCTGGCGTTGATCTGGACGATCGGCATGATCGGCCTGCCCGAGTACTTCAATCTGCCGCTGGATCTGTTCATTTATCCCATCCTGGGATTCTTCGTTTTCAAAGCCGTGATCGGCATCTGGCTATATCGCGTACGCGTGCCGTGTTCGTGGAAAGACACGATCGCCGCGTCGATCGCCAGCATGGGCTTGAGCCACGCCATCGCGCGCGGAATTTATCTCGGGCTGTGGAAGCGGCACGGCGAATTCGTCCGCACGGCCAAGGGACGACGGATGTCCAAACGTCCAAACCCGTTTGCCGCCGTCAACGAAGAATTGCTGATGTTCATCGCCATCATGCTCGGCATCTTCGGCATGCTGCGCGCAGTCGGCATCAACTACCTCGAAGGCAAATTGTGGATCGCAATCTTGTGCGCGCAGGCGATTCCGTATTTGTCGGCGCTGATTGGCGCGGGCATCGCGGCGCAAGCCGGTGAGAAAAGCGGCTAGTTGCTAACGAGGAAATTCAGCCATGCG
>Ga0207674_10004282_pt1 | contig 17211 bp, 13 predicted proteins | sample KBSCornC72_FD_184303 | JGI IMG/M metagenome (GOLD analysis project Ga0207674, IMG submission 184303) | Corn rhizosphere microbial communities from Kellogg Biological Station, Michigan, USA - KBS Corn C7-2 (SPAdes) (version 2) | ecosystem: Host-associated > Plants > Roots > Rhizosphere > Soil ... | reverse complement strand
GCGCGCAAGGAGACGCCCCTACTATGGACGGGGATTTGTTATAAGTCAAATATTTTCGCGTAAAATGAACAGAAATCTCACTCCATCTGTTCATTTTTACGTGATAATCTCTGAATCGCTGGAATCCCCCGTACCATAGTAGGGGCGTCCGCTTGCCTGCGCCCTGGAGCCGCCGCACCCATGTTTGAGGTACGCGATTCGCCTTATCTTGACACCCATGGACGTCTGCGAGCCGCATCCGGGGGATGATGAAGGCAGTCTGCGTCCTGAAAGTGAGTTCACCATGCCTCAATGAGACATGATAGCTTGCTTTTATAAAGTAAGCCACGTATAATTGACTGCAATATCACTCTGATTTCAGCAGGCACATTCGGGGAACGATAGAGCCAGGCGCATCCGGGGAATGATAGAGCCGGGCGCGGAGGATTTGACTTGAGCAATAATCATAGCCAGGGAACGAACGGGAATAACACATTCGCGCAGAGGCGCGAACGCGAGGGACGCGGGCAGGGTCCGCACGCCTTTAACGGGACCGGAGCGCTACCAGCCTTGAACACCACGCGCAGCTATAGCGGTGGCTTCGATTTTGAGGCCATGCTCACCTCGCTCCACGAGCTTTTCGCCCAGGATCGCCAGGTGGCCAGCCAGCAAGAGAGCAAACGCTGTGGTATCTGCTATCTCTACTTCGCTCCCGAAGAGTTACAGTACCGCGAAAGCGAAGGGTTTTACGTCTGTGCCAGTTGCGCGCAAGCTCTCGGCAAGCAGACGCTTCCAATGATTCGTCGCCAACAAAAATAAATGGCATTAAAATACCTGTTGAGATGTGAAAAAATTGGAAATTTTTTCACATCTCAACAGGTATTTTAATAAAGAGCCTTATTCAATCACGGCTTCGCGCTCGAATTCCTCTTCTTCTTCCTCCTCGGAACTCACCTCGCGCAAATCTTCGGGGCGATCCAGGCGATCGAGGAAAAGAACGCCGTCCAGGTGATCGATTTCGTGCTGAATAATGCGCGCGAACCAGCCCTCGGCCTGCATACGGACTGACTTGCCGCGTACATCCTGAGCTTTCACCACGATCTTCTCGGAGCGACGGATATTCGCACCATAGTAGCCGGGAATGCTCAGGCAACCCTCGGCCCCAAGCACCTCACCCTCGGACTTGACAATCTCCGGGTTCACCAGCGCGATGCGGCGATCTTCGTACTCGGCGACAAAAAGACGAATTGAGATATCGATCTGAGGAGCCGCCAGACCCGCGCCATTGGCCTCGTGCATCGTCTCAAACATGTCATCTACCAGCTTCTGGATCGACGCATCAAAACGATGAACCTTCTTCCCTTTCACTCTCAGCGTAGGATTCTCGGCAGTAATAATCTTGCGAATAGACATCTTCTGGTAATTCCCCTGCACTCTTCCTGGTCAAACCAACACGATCCAAAGCAACAACGGATGCTTCTCTTTAGCTCTATGGTACCATATCACACACTGATTTGCCACTCACCCATAAGAAAGATGGTGTAATCCTCCTCCGCCTGTTATTTTTCGGTGGCAGCGCTCGTTCCACATGTAACCGGTATTTTTATCTATCTGTTTTCGCGAGAAATCACCCGGAGCAGGTGAATGAACCAACAAAAAACTCGCCCGGCGTCTATGAACAGAAACGCCATTTGTTGACCTTGTAGCCAAAAAGTTATAGGAGAGAACATGCAAAATCCTGTAGTGCAAACTGAGATAGACGATTTAGCTCGCGTAGCGCAAAATGGTGTTGATGAAATTTCATCTCTGTTGACTGATCTAAAAGAGCCGTCCACCGCGTTCTCTACCCGGACCGTAGACACACCCATTCCAGCAAAATCCATCCCCAGCTATCAAGTCTATCCCTGGAGCCTGCCCAATCGCATTCTGGACATCGTGGACGCGAAGACCCACGGCAAAGCAGGCCAGATCCAGCGCGTCATCAGCTATTTGTTCTTCGGTGGCGTCGCCGCGCTGGTCAATCTCGCCATCTTCTTTATCGCGTATCACTACATTTTTGCTGCTTTGGGAACTAACCCGATTAATTTCCGAAATTATGTGAGCTACATTCTCGCGGCAGAACTCTCAATTATCGCGAATTTCATTCCCAACGATCGCTTCACCTTTAATACGCTACCCGGTGCCAAGCGTCCCTGGATTCAGCGATGCTATCGTTTCCATATGACCTGCATCGTCGGCTCTGCACTGACCTTTCTCATTGAGGCGATTCTTGCTCACTTCTATCCGGCAGTCGATCCCGTTATCTTTGAGGCGATCGCCACGCTGATCGTGCTGGTGTACAATTTCACATTTCATCACCTCTTCACTTATCGACACGTCAAACATGCATAAAAGAGCAATATAACAGATAGGTGAGCAATGAGGGCAAAATATTGCCCTCATTTTTCGTTTCATAGGATAGCAAGCAAACGATAGCAGCAACCTGTTCGCGTGGTGTGTGATAATGAAAAAGAAATCCGGGTCAACGTGAAAGGGAGAGTTATGCTTGAGCAAGTTGTTGCCTACATCGATCGTCACCAGCTCTTGCCGGAGCAAGGCGAAATTATTGTGGCTGTTTCTGGTGGCGCTGACTCGCTTTGCTTGCTTCATCTCCTGAACCGGCTCTGTGGACCCGGCAAGCACTATCCAGGTGTAAGCTTGCACGCGGCCCATCTCGATCATATGTTGCGTGGTGCGGAAAGCGCGCGGGATGCTCAGGCGGTCGCGGAACTGCTCGCGTCCTGGGAAATTCCCCTGACGCTGGGTGTGGCTGATGTTCCCGACCTGGCCAGAGCAGAGAAACGCTCACTGGAGGACGCGGCGCGAGTTGCGCGCTATCGCTTTTTGCGCGAGGTCGCCGGAGGTCAGCGCATCGCGGTTGCCCATCACGCCAACGACCAGGTGGAGACGCTGCTTTTGCATTGGGTACGCGGCAGCGGGCTGGCGGGATTGGTCGGCATGCCGCCGCGCCAGCAGGATATTATTCGCCCGCTGCTAGAAACCACCCGCGCCGAGACTGTCGCCTACTGTCAGGAACACGACATCATCCCATTGGAGGATCACAGCAATAGCGATCCGCGTTTTTTGCGCAATCGTATCCGCCATGAAGTCATCCCCTTGCTGCAAGAGCTGAATCCCAGCCTGCAGCGCACGCTGCTGCGCAACGCGGAGGTCATGCACGTGGACCTGGAGTGGCTTGAAACACAGGTCGATGACTGTTGGGCCGGAGTGGTCGTCTCCGAAGAGGAGAACACAATCAAGCTCAATATGCGCGCCTTGCTCGCACTCCCCTTGAGTCTGCAACGCCACCTCTTGCGCCGGGTGGGCGCGCATCTGTGCAAAGGGCAATCTCCGTTTGAGCCGCGCCATCTTCTGTCGATCCAACAGCTCCTCAGCAATCGCAGCGCTGGACCAGAGCGCACGCTCCACTTACCTCAGAAAATCCAGGTTCACGTCAGAGCTGGCCACGCGATCTTCGTATGCAAACCACTCCCCACAGCGTTAGAGCCAGGTCAGGAAGCCACGCATGGCGAGATAGCTTTGACCATTCCCGGTATGGCACTGATCCCCGGAACTCCCTGGGCCGCTCAAACAGAGGTGCTTTCGGCACCTCTAACTGCCAGCGTCATACGGGCTTTGCGTCAGGAGAACTGGGAGGAAGTCTGGCGAATTTTAGAGCAGCCCACGCGCTATACAGTTTATCTCGATGGTGAAACCATTGGCGCGCAACTGCTTGTACGTACGCGCCAGCCCGGTGATCGTATCCAACCTCTGGGCATGACGGGCGAGAAAAAGGTGCAGGATGTCTTTGTTGACAACCATATCTCACGCGAGGAACGCGCCACGACACCTCTTTTCTTTGAGGATGCCCATTGTCTCTGGGTTGCTGGCCTCTGTATCGATCACCGCTCGCGCATGACCCGGAATACACGGCGAATTATACGCCTCTCAATCCAGCTCGCCTAAAAAGTTTCCGCAATGCGACATTTGGGGGCCGGAAGAAGATAAATTCATCTCAAGAGAGAAGCGGGTTCCTGAAATATCATCAGGAATCCGCTCACCCGAATGTCACGCTCTCTTTTCGCTCACACGCGCTGGTGTGATATCATGCTTCCATATTTAGGCAATCAGATGACGCAAGGGATGTACCGTTCAGGTCTGTCCCCATCTTTTCATTCAGGAACGAGAACTATGCATCAGGATATTGAGGAGGTCTTATTCTCCACCGAGACCATTCAGGCCAGAGTCGCTGAATTAGGAGCACGCATTACCAGCGATTACGCAGGTAAAACGTTGTTGCTGTTGGGAACGCTCAAGGGCGCGGTCCCATTTATCGCCGACCTGGCGCGCGCTATTGAGTTGCCGTTGGAGCTGGATTATATGGCAATCTCCAGCTATGGCAACAGCACGCAATCGAGCGGCGTCGTGCGCATTCTCAAGGATCTCGAAGGGCCGATCGACAATAAGCACGTGTTGATTGTTGAGGATATCATCGACAGCGGGCAGACGCTGCATTATTTGATGGAGGTGCTACGCCAGCGCCGACCGCTCAGCCTGCGCGTCTGCACGCTGCTCGACAAGGAGCGCGAGCGCGTGAAGCCGGTCATCTGCGATTACACCGGCTTTACCATTCCCGATCGCTTCGTTGTCGGCTACGGGCTGGATTACGCGCAGCACTATCGCAACCTGCCCTACATCGGCATCCTCAAGCCCGCCGTCTATCAAGACGACGATCCAGAGCCAGAACGCCAGCATATCAGCCCGGCGGAATATAGATAGCACCACAAAAATCACCCACCAGTAACGCGCATTATTGGTGGGTAATTTTCATGACCATCCAGCTTATTTTATCTGAGTGGCAGCAATCCCTTTTCAATGAGACGTGACCTTCGTTTCCCCGGCGTATGGTTTCATCTCCTGAACAGCCTGCTCATCGTCCGGGCGAGCGGGAGCATGCTTGCCAAGCGTATTCACAATGAGAACGCCAACCAGCACAACAGCACCGCCGAGAAATTCCAGCAGCGTCGGAACTTCGCGCAACCAGACCCAGGAAATGAGGAGAGCCAGGATTGGTGAGATATTGAGAAAACTGGTGGCCAGGGACGCGGGCATGCGCGAAAGCGTAAAGGCCCAGGTCCCATAGGCGATCGCAGCAGGAAAAACGCCGAGATACACAATTGCCAATGTAGCGGCCAGGGGCGCCGAAGGCAGACTCGTCACCAGTTGAGGCAGGAAGACCAGCATAAAGAACGTCCCGGTCCAGATCGTATAAGTAGTCATTTCCAGCGCGCTATATTTTTCGAGGAAGCGTTTCTGGAAGATAAAATAGATGCTTTCGCAGAGAGAAGCCAGCACCACCAGGAGCGCTCCAGGCGTCAGGCTGAACCCACTTCCACTGCCAAAAGAGAGCAATGTCACGCCCAGAAAACTGATAATGATGCCTAACCATCCCAACCATCTGAGACGCTCTTTCAGAAAGAAGAAGGAGAGCAGCGCCGTAAAGCAAGGGACACAGGAGACTAAAAAACTGGCTGTTCCGGCGGTAACACTCATTTCTCCAAAGGTCAGACAGATCTGGTAGCCGGTAATGCCGATCAAGCCCAGGAAAAAGAGGACGAGGATATCGCGCCGATCGGGCAAACGCATGCGGGTGAGCACGGCATAGAGGCCGAGCGAGATCGATGCCACCAGGAAACGCGCCAGCACCAGCGCGCCAGGCGGATAGCCCTGCAAACCGGCGCGAATGCCCGCGAACGCCGATGCCCAGAATACCAGCGTGACGACCAGCGCCACAACTCCTTTACGATCCCCAGACTGATGTGAAGCGTCGCTCTGAGAGAGTTTAGCCGACATAAAGAGAAACCTTTCGAAAATAAAAGTAATGGAATGGATGAGTTATATTCTCATCCATTCCATTATAGCATGCTTAGAGATACGTGGTTTCACTGATCTAGATTTTTTCTTTTGGAACGCCATAGTGCATGTTGTGATCCCTCCCTCAGCGGTACGCGGGAAAGGTCGAAACCATTTCCCTGTACCGTACCCTGCACACTTAGTGATGTTTTTTCGGCGTGTATTCGCCCGGCACATTGCGGAAGCTAACGCCGAAGCGGTTCCAGGCATTGATGGTGGCGACGGCCAGAGTCAGATTGGTCAGTTCCGTCTCGCTAAAGTGCTGGCGTACCTCCTCGAAAACCTCATCAGGCACATGATCGATCGAGATCAGAGTGAGTTTTTCGGTCCAAAGCAGGGCCGCGCGCTCGCGTTCGCTAAAGAAAGGCGTTTCTTGCCAGACGGGGAGTGCGTAGATGCGTTGCTCCGTTTCACCAGCGGCACGCAGATCCAGGCTATGCATATCCACACAATACGCGCACCCATTGATCTGCGAGGCGCGCAACTTCACAAGATCCAGCAATCCAGGCTCAAGGCCGCAGTCGGCGAGATAGGTTTCAAGGCCATTCATAGCTCGCATCGCTCCTGGAGCGGCTTTCCCATAATTCATTCTGGCTTCCATTAGTTTGACTCCTTCGTGCATTCAGCAACTTTCTTTTTATCGATGTCAGAAGTATACCTGAGAAATGGACTTGTTAAAAGAGCCATTTTTAATTATAATATCGGTGCCATTTAGAAGCAAATAAGTCTCGCGAGTACAATAAAGCAAGTTTGTTGTAGCGTTTAATTTTCGAAAAGCAGTGAGGAATATATCACCATGGCAAAAAGAAGCATGTCAGGCAAAAGACCGGCTATCACGCTCGATCAGAATGCAGCCATGCCGCTCTACAGGCAGCTTTATGAACGTTTACGCTCAGCAATCCTCGCCGGGCAACTGGAGGCTCATACGCGCCTGCCCTCAACGCGCACGCTGGCGAGCGAGTTAGGCGTGTCGCGCAACACGACGGCGCTTGCCTATGAGATGCTGCTACTCGAAGGTTATATTGAAAGCAGAGTGGGAGCTGGTACGCGGGTCTCTTCTCTGCAAGCGGAACAATTATTCTCACCAGCGAAACCTGGCAAGGAACAGCGCGAGCCAACTCTTACCGATCCATCTCCGCGCTTGCTCGCACAACGTGTCCAGACGCTAATCGATACAGCAAAATCAGAGAAATTCTCTCCCAGCGAGATCAACGCTATGACCAACGTGTTTCGCGCTGGCCAATCAGATATCTCCAGCTTCCCATACGAAACCTGGGCCAGACTGGTAGCAAAGCACGCCCGTCATTCGCTTCAGGCGGTCTCATTCTATCAAGATGCACAGGGCTATGCTCCACTCCGCGAGTCGATTGCCACTCACATTGGCATTACACGCGGTGTCCACTGTTCGCCCGATCAAATTATTCTCACTGCTGGTTCGCAGGGCGCTCTCGACCTGGTTGCGCGTGTTCTGCTCGATCCCAACGCTCCGGTCTGGGTCGAAGATCCTGGCTATCTGGGAGCGCGTGGGGCATTGCTGGCTGCCGGAGCAAAGCTGATCCCGGTACCCGTAGACCAGGAAGGAATGAAAGTCGAGGTTGGGCGCCAACTCTGCCCACAGGCGCGGCTGGCTATCGTTACACCTTCGCACCAATTCCCCACATCTGTGACCATGAGTCTGCCTCGCCGCCTGGCACTGCTAGAATGGGCCAAAGAGGCAGGGGCCTGGATTGTCGAAGATGATTATGACAGCGAATTTCGTTTCAGTGGGCGACCGTTGGAAGCGTTACAGGGATTGGACGGGGCACAGAGAGTGATCTATATTGGAACATTTAGCAAAACGCTTTTCCCCTCGCTACGCCTGGGCTATCTGGTTGTCCCTCCCGCACTCCTGGAAGGCTTTCTCGCCACACGCAACTTTATTGATACTCACTTGCCGTTGCTGGAACAACTGGCTCTGGCCGATTTTATGGCCGAAGGACATTTCGCGCGTCACCTGCGTAAAATGCGTGCGCGCTATCTGGAACGGCGCGATACACTGATAGAAGCACTCACGCGAGAACTGGGAGAGCTTCTGGAAATCGACACCCCGGAGGCTGGTATGCACCTGGTCGCCTGGCTCCCCTTGGGCGTGAGCGCTCGGACAGTAGCCGAACACATCTCCATGCGCGGTCTGCGTATTTTCCCTGTGGTACCGTCCACTTCGCAACCGCGACAACGCGAGGGTCTTTTATTCGGCTTTGCCAGCGCCTCTCCGCAAGAACTGCGCGCGGGCGTAAAGCTCCTGGCACCCGCTCTCCGGGCAGGCCTATCGGGCCAAATTATATAGAAATTTACCAGCCTATGCTACAATAGGAGCGATCTCAAAACATTGCAGAGAGGCAAGGGACAAACAGCATGGTTTCTGTAGGAGTTATTGGCAGCGGAGCCTGGGGAACAACTCTGGCGCGCATGTTGGCCGGCAAGGGCATCAACGTCACACTCTGGGAGCATCATCCCGAACGAGCCAGTGCCATGCAGGAACAGCGCGAGAACACTATGTTCTTGCCAGGCTTCCGTTTTCCCGACAATCTCCAGGTCACGGCTGATATCGCCCAGGCCGCTCAGCAGAAAGATTTACTCCTGCTGGTCACTCCTTCACAGAAATTGCGCGAAAACCTGCGTTTGCTGGCGGGTACGCTCAGCGCGGAGACACTGCTGGTCAGCGCGAGCAAAGGCATCGAGATCGGCACGCTTAAACGTATGACCGAAGTCATTTGTGAAGAGCTTCCCGACGCAGCCCGCCGTCTCGTCGCGTTGAGCGGCCCGAATCTCTCACGCGAGGTGGCGGCAGAGAAACCGACGGCGGCAGTAGTCGCCTCCTGCAAGCCAGAAGTAGCTCTGCGCGCACGCGAACTGCTGACTACCAGGCATTTTCGCGTCTATAATTCGGACGATGTGATTGGCGTGGAGCTGGGCGGCGCGCTGAAAAATATCATCGCCATCGGAGCGGGCTTTAACGATGGCATGGGCTTCGGTGAGAACGCCAAAGCAGCCTTTATCACACGCGGCCTGGCGGAAATCTCGCGCCTGGGCTGCGCCGCTGGAGCTAATCCGCTAACCTTCGCGGGCCTGGCTGGCATGGGCGATCTGATCGCGACCTGCGCGACGCCACTGAGCCGCAATCAGCAGTTGGGACGCCGCCTGGCCGCTGGCGAAAAGCTCGATGATATCCTCGCCTCAACCCACTCCGTCGCGGAAGGCGTCTCCACCACGCGCGCGGCCCTCAAACTCGCCGAGCGTTACAAGATCGAAATGCCCATCACCTATCAACTCAGCCAGGTACTCTTCGCGGGCCTCGATCCACATAGGGCGGTACCCGAATTGATGATGCGCGATCCTAAACACGAACTCCAGGGCACCAACAACGATCACTAAACATCGTCGCTTTTAATTGGCGCAAAAAAGGAGACGGGCACTCAGATGAGTGCTCGCCTCCTTCGCTTCTTCTGGCTTATTCAGCCGCCATCACTTCGCCGACTGAAACTTCATCACCAACCGCCGCTTCGACCGCAACTTCCTCGGTCGTGGCCTCGACTTCCTCCGCCGAAGTCTCAGCCTCTTCCCCGGCTCTCACTTCATCGGGCGCAGTAGCAGCCTCCACTTTGACTTCATCATCCGTGTTCGACTCGGTGGTCTCGGATGCTACAGTTTCCAGCGCGTCGGTCACAACGGCTTCCGCGAGAGGCTCCGTCATGGGCTGCTCCGTGGGTTGCGCGGGCAGAGGACTGATGGGATTCTCTGCGAGAGCCGTGGGCAGGTTGCTTTCGCTGACCATGCCGTTCTCGATATAGACATGATGATCGAACGCGCTCGGATCGAACGCGCTATCGTGCGAGATCAGCAGAACCTGCTCGAAGTGTTCGCTCAACATCTCGCCAGTCACGATATCTCCCAGCGCCTGCATGCGTTCGCGGCTGGAAGAGGTCAATGGCTCGTCCAGCAGCATGAAACCGGGCGCGGCATTGAGATCACGCGGCAGAGCCGCGACCGCGAAGGCCAGACGCAAAGCCAGCGAAATCTGGTCGGCGGTGCCGCCTGAGAGGGCCGTGCGCGGGATATACGCCCCGGCAGCCGGTTCCCAGACGCTCAACTGGAACGCTCCACCACTGGCCAGTTTCGTGTCTTCCTCGGTCGTCAGGCGCACATCGTGATAGCGGCCAACGGTGAGGACCGGTAAGAATTGTTGCAGATAGTGCTCGATACGCGGCTGCATTTTGCGCTGCAAACGCTCGCTGGTGGCCTGGAGTAACAGGCTGCCGCGCTTCTTCGTCTGGTAGTTGCGCTCCTGACGCTCCATCTGCTGGCGCGCCTCCGCCAGATCGAGCTTCTTGCCGCCCGTCCCTAACTGCTTGCTCAGTTCAAGCTCCTGCTCCTCTAACCGGCGCACATCCTCAGCAAGTTCGGCCTGCTGAGCCTCAAGACCGCCGCGATCCTCTGGCGTATGTCCGCCGACCAGCGGCCAGACTGCGACGATTTCGTTGCGCGCGTAGCCTTTGGGAGCTGGACGGCTGCGCTGAGCGAGCAATTGAGCGATATGCTCCTGCGCCTCCTCGATCTCCTGTTGGCAAAGAGCGATTCTGGCGTTCAGCGCGCCCTCCTGCATTTTCAGAGCCTCAAGCTCCTCTGGAATGCTGGTCTCCCTGGCCTCCTGGATTTCGCGCTCACAGCGCAAACGCAGGGCCACCAGCGGTTCCGCAAACGTGTTGCGTGGGACCACCCAGCTCCCCAGCGAGCCGCTAAACTTGGCAAGCTGGCGATAGTGCTCCGAAAGCCCCTCCTGCTGATCTTTGAGGCGCGTCGCGTAGGCGTCGTGGCGCGTCTGCATCTCTTCTTTGTTACCCAGAGCAATATGCAGGGCATCGAGCTGTTTGCGCGCCGCCGCCTCGGCAGTCGTAATAGCAGCCTGGCCAAAGATCACGCCCAGCGGCTGTACACGCAGGCGCAAGGTATCTTGCAACGAACGCAGGGCCTCGCGCAGGGCCGTTTGCTGCTCTTTCGCGCGCTCCATACGCTCCGTGGGATTGCTGGCCTGGAAGGCTTCGTTGCGCTCGATCAGGGCTTTTTTGCGCGTTTGCAGAATCTCCAGCGCATCGCGGTGGATCTTGACCTGCGCCTCCAGGTCCGGCACGACATCCATTTTGCCCTCAAGAATGGCGATTTCGCGTTCGGTCGAGCGAAGAGCATCGTCGAGATGGACTTTCAGCTCGGCCTCGTTTGCCACATTCGCCGACGAGGTTGGATGAGTCCCGGAAACACTGAGCGCCACGCCGACCGGGATCGGCAGACCCTCCTGACCGGCTGCGGAGATGATCTCCGCGCGTAACTGCTCGATTCTGGCCTCAATGGTGCGCACTTTTTCGTCGATCACGTCCCAATCGGCCTGACGGCGCTGATCCTGCAAGCGTGTGTATCCGTTGCGCAGATTGTTCACCGTCTCGATGATCGCGTTTACGTTGTTGCGAGCCGCCAGAGCCTCGTCACGGCTGGCATTAAGCTGCTGCTGAAGCTCGGCAATGCTCGATTCGCTCTCCGGTTGCTGGTTCAAAACCTGCTGAGCCATCTCGACTGAGGCCGGGATCGAGCCACCGAGCGAGAGAATTTCACGCTCAATCTGAGCCAGCGCCTCGTGATTGCCGCCCATGCGTACCGCCGCCTGGCGATTGGCGACCATCATGCTCACCTTATTCACGCCCTCTTGCATTGCCAGACCGGCAGCCTGGTGGCCTCGCACAGCGCGCCGCCACTGATCTAATTGCCGTACACAGCCTACCGCGAGGACGACCATCAACAACCCCATCCCTCCGCCTATAAGGTACATACCAGAGGCAAAGAAGAACACGGCAAGAACCGCCGCGATTAAGCAGACGCCCGCAACGACGAAGAAAATACCCATCATGCGATTCTTGCGAACCTGGGCTTCTTGTTGCGTGTTGGTCAGCTTCTCCTGCTCCATATGGGTTGCCTGGAGTTGCTGCTCGGCTACTGCAAGGCTCTGGGAAAGTGCTTTGAGGCGCTGCCACTCGGCCAATTGACGGCGAATAGTAATTTTTCGCCAGCGTTGCTCAACGCCCTCGGCCCGCTGTTGGACCTGGCGGGATTCGAGTTCAACCTGCTCATGCTTCTGCTCGGCCTCCTGCAACTCGCGCCAGACCTTGCGCAGATTCGCGCTGTTCTCCTCGGCCAGATCGTTCTGAGCCAACGTTTGCAGACGCTGCTCCTCGGACTCTTGCAAGCCGCGCAGCTTCTCCGAGAGGATACGTAAACGTTGCAGGCGGGCCTCAAGTTTGGGCTTGCCAGAGCGATTCTGCTCTTCAACCTCTTGCCGCGCCTGTGCCGATTCATCTACGAGCAGTTGCGCGTGCTCGATCTGTCCATCCAGATCGGTCAGCGACTCTTGCAGATGGTCCTGTTCGCGTAGCTCCCGATCGATCTCTTTAATAGTGTTCACCACGACCAGCAGATCAGCGGCCATGTGTTCCAGCGTGCCAAAGGATTTGGAGAGTTCGGAAAGCTCTCGTACACGCTGCTCAAGCGCGGGCAGTTCTTCGCGTTCGCGGCGCTCAAGCTCAGTGATCTGGCGTGCCAGTTCGGGCATTTCACGCTGAGCCTCGGCGATCGCGTCATAGGCAGCAATAACCTCGCCCAGTGTCTCGTTCGCCCGCTTGAGTTGTTTAATGCGACTCTGACGCCCCTTGATATCGTTGCGCTGAGCCCCTAATTGCTCAAGCGCGTTGTTCTGATCAGTAATCTCTGTTTCTTGCAGATCGATCTCCGCGAGATCCTCGGTCACGATTACCGCGTCCAGCGCCTCTTCAACTTCGCCCAATTGCGCGCTCACCTCTGGGAGACGCGCCTGCAACTCTGCCAGATTCAAATGCTCCTGGCTCTCGTGCAGCGCCTCTTCGTCGGCGGGCGTCAATTTGAATTGTTCAGTCAGGCCGGTAAATTTCTCCAGGCCAAGCAGGCGGCTCACGGTCGCTTCGCGTTCCGCGCCGGACAACCGCTCCAGGCGGCGCAATCCGTTCTGCTCAACCAGATCAGAGTTACGTAGCGCCTCACCGTTGATCTGCCCAAGTTCGCGAATGATCCGCTGATTGACCGTCGTCAAACTCTTCACAGGCGTCTCTTCGGGCATGCCCAGGCGGCGTACCGCAAGCGATGCCTTCTGGCCGCGCCCGCGTTCGATCGTGCGTGTCACCGTCAGCTCGGTAGCTCCGATTGCGATGGTGAGCGTCACCGTCGCAGCCTTTTCGCCATACGAAATCAGCTCATCAAGAGTAGAATGTTCGCGCTTCGCGCCTTCTGCAGAGAGGGTTTCGCCATAGAGGGCAAAATAGATACTTTCAAATAGCGTGGATTTTCCAGCCTCATTCGGACCCTGGATCAGAATATTGCCGCGCTGCGGAAAATGCAGATCTATCTGGCGTAACAGTCGCAAATGTTCAACAAAAAGATGTTTCAGAATTATCATAAGTCGCCCCCTATTGCAGATACCCACCCCTGGACGCAGGGTAGCGTACTCCGTCCAGAGCAGCCAATAGCTCTTCTTTGGTCATACGTAATGCTTTGCGCTCCTGCTCCTCCTCTGCCGCGAGAATCCATTCGTCGGCCAGGGCAATTAGTTCTTCACGTGGAGAAAAACGCTCGTTGGCCTCGGCTACCGTTGCCTGCTCTTCAGCTAAGAAAACAAGCGTGCTATCTTCGATGGTCAGCGCGAAACCTTTCTCTTCCCCGAAACGTCGGATGGCCTGGAGATCCAGTTGATGATACTGTTCGCGCGTCAATTCTCCCTCCAGGCGCAGATGCACCAGCACGTCCGGGCTACAGAGTGGGCGCAGGCGTTCGAGAATATGCTCGGTCGGAGGAATCCCCACAGCCTCTTCACCCTCAGGCCACAACTCAGAGGTACGCACCAGCAGACGATGCAGATGCAGCGCGTCTACCGCGATGTGTTTGCACCAGCGCACGCCATCAGCCGCCAGGCCCAGGAAGACAAAACCGGGATCGTCGGTGGGATCGTTGAAATCAACATGCTCAGTAGCTCCGGCAATCACAACTTCGGCCTGACCAATCTGCACGCGTCGATAGCCATGATGGTAGCCAGCCAGAATATAGCGGAAGGCCGCCTGCTGCTCAATGCTTGCCCGTCGTACCAGCGCACGTACATCCGGCGTTCCCGTTGAAGTCTCAATGTCTTCGATCGGCGCGTGAAGCACCAGCAGAGAGAGCGCTGCGCGCTCGATATCGTCCTCAACGCGCACATGCTCCAGCGGATCGCCCTCCTGGCCCGCGACCACGCCCAGACCACAAATACCAACTTTCGTGCCGCGCACATCAAAAATCTGCGGCTCCAGGGAAGCAGGTCCGTCGTCCAACTCAGCCTGCGAATCATCAGAGGCAGCCTGTGGTGAAAAATAATGCCAGGCACCCAGACGGGCATAACTGATCTGCGGAGCCGGTAGCGCCTGGTTTTTTGCGGGCGTATCGTGCAACCCGCCCAGGGCAAACGCGCGAATACCAGCCTGGCGCAACTGAGCCAGGCGAGCCGCGACAAAGCTGCGATCGTGTTCATCGGGACGAGTCGAATCGAAGAGATCCCCGGCCTGAATAAACAGATCAACCCCCTGGCCAACTGCAAAATCGGTCGCCTGCTGAAACGCATAACGCAAACGCTGCTTGCGCTCCTCACGTTTGCGCGGGCTTTGACCGGGAGCAGCATAGCCGAGGTGATTATCCGCCGTGAGGACCACCGTGATTACCCCCCCCGCCTGCTCGTTTGACGCTGGAGCAGCGTTGGAAAGCTTTTCTTCTTCCACATTCTGTTCTGACATAGATTTACTACTTCCGTCTGGTAGAAACGAAACGATATTCGGGGTCATCTGTTTTGCTGTGAGTCATGACCTGCGCGACTCAAAAGCTGATACTGTCTAAAGGAGTCTAACACAAATGCCGCGAATTACATACAAATGAGAGAAAAATAAGGACTATTTGGGGAACGTTGACGCATGTTGTCATGGAAATACCTTAAAGAACGTGTCTCTAAATAGACAGGTTTTCCGCACTCCATCGGGATCTAACGTCTCTGGCATCAATCAACGCGCCATCATATGAGAGACGCTGGAGAACAAGTCAGCTTGTTTGTAAGAGAAGCGGTAATAATGCTTGCTTGTTGCATAGTTTGTGAAACTATGCTACGATAACCGGCAAAAATACCGATCCGTTTGCAGAGGGCAAGGCAGTCAGCAAAATTCTCTATGTTTTCGTCTCGTTTCTTCGCGCAATATATCTATACATTGGCAGAGATTTCATCAGAATATGTTCATGCTAAGCCGGAAGTCCTACCATTTTGACCTGTCTCGTGTCTCTTGCTATGCTATAAGTAGGCAATGGCATAGAAAGACGCTTGTTTACGCTATGCGCGTAGGAAAAGGAAACATTGGCGCGACTTTTTTAGTAGCAATGGGGCTACTTTTTTGCAGATATGAGTAAATACAAATCTCTTCGAGCAAACATGCGCGGGTATGTAGAGAGGGAAACCATCATGGGGGTCATAGCGAAAGTCGGTCAGGAACAGGACGTTCGTCAGGTTTTGCTGGCCTTTGCCAACAGCATTCAAGAGCGGGATATTGTGACATATGAACATTCGCGGCGAGTCGCGACCTATGCACAACGCCTGGCTCGTTATCTAGGTTGGAGTCGCCGAGACGCGCTCGACCTGGCTCTAGCCGCGCTGGTCCACGATCTCGGCAAGACGTGGATTGCGAACGATATTTTGCTGAAATCAGCGGCACTCTCCGACGAGGAACGCCGCACGATGGAGCGCCATCCGGTGATCGGCGCGCGTATTCTGATTGGCTGCGACGTTCATCCCTTTTATGTTGAAGCAGTCCTCTACCACCACGAAGCCTGGGATGGGCACGGCTATCCCACTGGCCTGCGCGGAGAAGAAATCCCCCTGAGCGCGCGTATCCTGACCGTCACGGATGTCTTCGATGTGCTAACCTCACAGCGCCCCTATAAAGCTCCGCTCTCGCCCGACGCAGCCAGGGAACGGCTCTTACTCGGCTCAGGAGGCAGCTTCGATCCGCAAATTATCCAGGCTTTCCTCCAACTCCTGGATACACGCCCGGATTTTACGCTCCCACAACACGTGTGCGCGATTTCCGTTGACGCGGATACCCTGGAACAACAGCAGGCCAGGCACACGGCCCGCAAAAAAATGTACGTCATGCCAGACAACCAACAGGCACAGAGATTGGCCCAGTAAAAAGTTCAAAAATCTACAAGCTCGCTCAAGGCAAAAACAGGTCCGTCGCAACACACAAGCCGGGAGCGTTGCCGCGTCTCCACCTGGCAGGCGAGGCAGGCTCCGCTGGCACAGGGCAGAGGCGGCGCGATTACCACCTGCGCAAAAGATTTCTCACGCCAACGCGACCCTGTGCTCACAAGCATCTCCAACGTTGCTGCCGTGACGCTACACGACGCGGCATCAGCCCAGGTCAGATAATCAGCTAACTGAGCAGCAACCCCCTTTGGCTCATCCAGACCACTCACGACGCTATACTCAATCTCTGGCGGCAGGAGAGCTGGCGGATAGGCGCGCTCCGGCTCATTGACGAAATGAAGCAGCGTGACCGCGATTTCAGCTTCGAGCGCGCTGCGCGCCAATGGCAGAAGCGCGCCCAGCAGCGGCTCCTCACCAATCAGCAGTAGATTGCGCACTTGCGGGCGAATCGTCCAGCCGCGACCGAGTGGCCCCAGGATATCCAGTTCCATCCCGGCCTGGAGCCTGGTCAACCAGCGCGAGCCGCGCCCACGCTCGTAGATAAGAAAGCCGCATGTTCCCTGCTCAGGCTCGTAGCCGGCCACAAAAAACGGACGACGCAAGAGCGGATCGCTGGCCTCGCTGGCACAACAACGTAGCATACAATACTGGCCCGGTTGCACCGACCGCGCCAGTTGAGGAGCCTGCACCTCTAAGAGATAACCACCAGGCAGAATTTCAGTATTCGCGTTGAGTATGCCCGTTGCAAGACGCATCGCTAACCAATCATGCCTAAAAATTCGCGTGTACGCGCATTCTCAGTATACTTGAAGATTTGCTCCGGCGTCCCCTGTTCGACGATTGCCGCTTTATCCATAAAGATCACGCGATCGGCAACCTCGCGCGCAAAGCTCATTTCGTGCGTCACCACAACCATCGTCATACCCTCTTCAGCCAGTTGACGCATCACCTTGAGC
>Ga0207674_10004281_pt1 | contig 17213 bp, 14 predicted proteins | sample KBSCornC72_FD_184303 | JGI IMG/M metagenome (GOLD analysis project Ga0207674, IMG submission 184303) | Corn rhizosphere microbial communities from Kellogg Biological Station, Michigan, USA - KBS Corn C7-2 (SPAdes) (version 2) | ecosystem: Host-associated > Plants > Roots > Rhizosphere > Soil ... | reverse complement strand
CGACCTTGAGGCGAAGAAGGACCTGTATTATTCCGTCACCACCGGCCTGTCCGCCGTCACCAGCGCCATGAAGGCCTTCAAGGGCGACGACCAGCTGAACCAGGACGCGGAAAGGGCATTGGCCGTCTTAAAGGTCAACATCGGAGAAAAGATAGGACATATCAAGTCCGCCATCGATGTCACCGCCCGCTTCATGGACGACAAGGTCCTGGAAGATAAAGCCAAGTCAGCCCAGGCCATCGAGCTGATCAACAAGTTCGATCTGGGCTCCGACTTCCACTATACAAAAGACGCCCTGAAGGCGGGCGAGGACAAGGGCAGACTAAAAGACGTCAAAACCCCCGACCGCTACAAGGGCTTATTGGACTAGTCCGCATCCTATGGAACTACTGTTATACGCCCCCCAGACAACAGATCGTCTGGTCAGGGAAATTTTTCAAACCATCTAAATTTTAAACATATGTCAGTCAAGATCAAACCCGCCGGAAAATTACTCATCATCGCCGCCGTCATTACGGCCGGTATCCTGAGCGTAAAATGGTACCAGGCCCGCCCAAAAGAGGCCGGCAAGGCCGTCGAAGTCGGTAAAATAGTATTACCCGACGCACCCGAAGCATCGCTTAAGGACAACGCCGTGCTTCTGCCTCTGCCGTCCGATGCCGACGCCGTCAATGGCGGTACCCGCATCACCTGGGAACGCATGGCCTGGAACAGCCAGTTCTCCGGTATGTATGCCAATGGTGGCGTACGTACCACCAGGAATTCCTTGTTCGACAAGGCGCACCTTGACATCTCTTATATAAGACAGGACGACTGCAATAAGCAGATGGCCGACCTGGTGAAATTTGCCGGAGAGTACAAGAACAACCCCAACGAGCCGGGTGTCCTCATCACCTTCATGGGTGACGGTATGCCCGCCTTCATGAGCTCGCTGTCCAAAGAGCTGGAACCATTGGGCCCCGAATACCAGCCTATCATACTGCCCATCGCCCACGGTAAGTCCTACGGTGAGGACCAGGTGATGGGACCGGAATCCTGGAAGCAGGATCCCCACAATGCCATCGGTAAATGTGTGGCCGGTGTACTGAGGGACGGCGACGTCAATATCCTGCTCAAATGGGCCGGTGACAACGGCCTCAAGGTCAACCCCGACGAGACCACCTATGATGGCGCCGCCATCAACCTCATCGCCGCCAGCGACTTCCTGGACGCTCCCAACAAGTATATCACAGGGTATACGGAGAAGAGGAAGATCGTGACCAACGGCAAGACCACCGGTGTCGATACCGTAGTGGGCGTGGATGCCGTCGCCACCTGGACACCCGGTGACGTGAATGTCGCCACAAAGAGGGGTGGCCTGGTCACCATCGCCAACACGAGGCAGTATGCTTCGCAGATGCCCAACCAGACCATCGCGATCAAAAAATGGGCCTATGACCATCGCACCGACATCGAGAACATGATCATCGCCCTGGCCCAGGCCGGCGACCAGGTACGCTCCTTCAGCGAGGCGAAGCAATTCGCCGCCGAGGTCAGCGCTAAGCTGTACCAGGAGAAGGACGCCGCCTACTGGCTGAAGTACTACAATGGTGTCACGGAAAAGGATATCCGTGGCCTCACAGTGAACCTGGGTGGCTCCACGGTGTTCAACCTGTCCGACATGGCCAACACCTATGGGTTAGGCAGTGACAAGGTCGATCGTTATAAAGCCGTCTACAACACCTTCGGCAATCTGATGGTAAAAATGTACCCTTCCATCATACCCAGCTTTATGCCCTATGAAAAGGCCGTGGACAAATCCTTCCTCCTCAGCGTGATCTCCAATCACCCCGAGCTCCTGGAAGGAAAGGCCATCGAGACAAAGTACGCCGATCAGATTACACAGGCCGTGTCTTCCCGCTCGTACCACATCGAGTTCGAGACTGGCTCTGCCGTCATCCGGAGCTCCTCTTACAGGACGCTGGATGATATTTTCGAGTCGGCCGTGGTTGCCGAAGGCCTGAAGGTCGGTGTCTATGGCTACACGGACAACAAGGGTCTTGATCAGGTCAACATCCCCCTGTCGGAAAAGAGAGCCGCTGCTGTAAAAGACTACCTGATCCGTAAAGGTCTCAAAGAAAGCCAGATCGAGTCCAAAGGCTTTGGCTCCGCCAAACCCGTGGCCGACAACAGCACCGAAGAAGGCCGTAGCCGCAACCGTCGCGTGGAGATTGTATTAGGAAATTAACCATTAACCCGGGGGCAGCGATTGGCTGTCCCCCTAAACGAACCACGGGTTCGTTGGCCGAAGGCCCATCATTAAACGTGCACCGGGGATGGGATACATTTCGGAACTAACCATACCCGGTGCACAACTCCTCAACTATGTTTAGACCTTTTGAAAAGATCAGCCGCACCACCTTCCTTACACTGGTGGCCCTGGAGGCGATCGTCTTCCTTTCCCTATGGCAGTCATTGCCGGCTGGACTCATTCCCTCTCCGTTGAAGATCGGCGAGGGACTGGGAGGACTGATCACCTCCAGTCTCTTATGGGACAATGTGCTCGTAAGCCTGGTGCTGACTTTAAAAGCCCTGTTCTTCTCCGTGCTGATCACGCTGCTGTTTTCCTATCTGTCGGTGGTGCCTTTCTTCAGACCCATCGCACAGTTCATCATAAAATGCCGCTATCTCACGTTGACAGGCCTGATATTTATCTTTACCCTGCTCACAAGAGACGGCAGCCAGCTGAAGCTATCGCTGCTGGTATTTGGCATCGTGCCTTTCTTTACCACGTCCTTTATGTCCGTGATCCTGCAGACCAACGCCCAGGAATTCGAGCTCTGTCAGACATTGGGCTACACTCGCTGGCAATGCCTCTATGAGGTCATCATTGTCGGCAAGGCGGACCAGGTCTTTGAGATCGTTCGACAAAATTTCGCCATCGCCTGGATGATGATCACCATGGTGGAAGGATTGAGCATGAGCGAGGGCGGCATCGGCACCCTGCTGATCAAGTACAATAAATACAACGACCTGGTACATGTCATTGCACTTCAGACCGTGATCTTTGGCCTGGGTCTTTTCTTTGACTACTTACTGGGCATATTACGCCATTGGTTCTTCCCTTATACAAAATTATAACTATAACTATGACTATCTATTCCAGAGGGGAAACTCTTTTGCAGGTAAAAGACCTTTCCCTGTATTATGACAACAAATGCATCCTGTGCGATATCAATTTCAGCATCGACGACATCATCCGTCCAGGCATCCAGCAGGGACAGGTGGTATCCGTCATCGGCCGCAGCGGCATCGGTAAGACACAGCTCTTCCGTACCCTGTCGGGCCTGCAGCAGCCGGACAAAGGCCAGATCCTTGTGCGGGCATCCCAGGACACCACGCCGTTCGAAGCCCCGTCGCTTCGCACAGGCCTTCCCTGGACTCTCCGTCCGGTGCATGCCGGCGACATGGGTGTTATCTTCCAGAACTACTATCAGTTCGGATGGCGCACCATAGAGCAATCCCTGCGACTGGCGGCCCATCGGAACAAGACGCTCAAAGGAATGGAAAATGATGCCATTAAAGAATATGCCGCCCAGTTCGGCCTGTCCGATGTATTGAAGAGATATCCGAGACAGCTGTCCGGCGGTCAGCAGCAAAGGGTCAGCATCATTCAGCAGCTGTTGAAAGGTTCAGACTTCCTTTTGCTGGACGAACCTTTCTCGGGGCTCGACGTCTGTGTGCTCGACAAGGTGGTAAGCCTCCTGCTGAAAGTATCCCTTTCTCATGAGTTCAAGACCCTGATCATCGTGTCGCATGATATCCCCACGGCAGTGGCCATCTCCGACACCGTGTTCATCCTGGGTAAGAAGGATGGACAAGAGGGTTCTACCATCGTCCGGACCATCGACCTGATGGAAAGAGGACTCGCATGGGAAAAAAATGTCGCCGAAAGGAAGGAGTTTGCCGAGACCATACGGGAAATAAAATTATGTTTGTAGCACTGTGAAAAGATATCTTCTTATCCTTGGGAGTATGGGTCTTTTGATCACTATACCGTTGAACAGCATTACTAAAATAGAAGTGCAGGACAGCCATAAGAAATATGTCTATACAAATCAGTATGGTCAGTATCAGTAGCTTCAGGCCTTGAGCAACGCCCGTACCCCTGCAGAAGCTATCTGCATGCCGATACAAAAGACGAGAAAGGCGCTCAGCTTATTGACGATCTGCTCGCCCCTTGGCCCAAGTCTTCTGATCAGCCGGGGTGTATTGACATAACAGATATAGATCAGAATGCATATGAGCACGATGGCGATAAAGAGAGCGCTCAGCTTGACAAGATGCTTGCTGATATCCGTATCCTCCCCATGAGCGCTAAGCGTCAGCAGTACGGAGATGGTCCCGGCGCCCGTGGTCATGGGAAAGGCGATGGGATAAAAGAGAAGATTCTCTATCTCCCCTGAGGGCCGGGCGGTCTCTTTATTGCCTTTTTGGATGCCATCCTCCGAGGTCAGCAGCTGCCAGCCCATGCGGCAGATCATTATGCCCCCGCACAGCTGGACGATGGGTATGGAGATGCCAAAAAGCTGCAGGATATACGAGCCGGCGATAATGGACACCGTACAAATGATCAGACAGTAAAAGGCAATTTTTTTGGTAGCAGCCCTCCGCTGCGTATGATTGAGCCCCGTAAGCAAAGGGTCCACGATAAAGGCGGACCCGACAGGATTCACCGCCGGGAATAAAGCCAGAAACCCTACGAAGACCAATTGCAAAAAAGGGAAGTCCAGTTGCATGCGGCAATATCGTTATTATTTAGGTATTTTGCGTCATGCGCAAGTATTACCTGCTGATATCTTGTTTAGTATTTCTCTTGTCCTGCGGAGGAGGCTCGGATAACAAACATCCTCATGTGCAGATCCGCACGGCGGCAGGTGACATCGAGCTGGAGCTGTACCCCGAACAGGCGCCAAAAACTGTCGCCGCCTTTTTATCTTATGTCGACAGCGGGTTTTACCACAACGCCTCCTTTTACCGGGTGCTCAACGATGACAATCAGTCCTCTGAGGCGGAGAGATCAAACCTGATCCAGGGCGGCATATGGCGTACCAATCAAAAGAAGGCATCCTCTCTCCCAGGCATTCCCCATGAAAGCACCCGGCAGACGCATATCCTTCACAAGGACGGGGTCATTTCCCTGGCCCGCACAGCGCCGGGCACCGCTACGACGGAGTTCTTCATCTGTATAGGCGATCAGCCGGGATTCGATTTCGGAGGAGAGAACAACCCCGACAAACAAGGTTATGCCGCCTTTGGAAAGGTGGTAAAGGGAATGGACATCGTCCGGAATATTTATGCCCGGCCCGAGAACAATCAATCCTTCGATCCGCCCGTGGCAATCTACAACATCGTAAGAAAATGAAATACATCTTAACCCTTTTCCTATTGTCCGCAAACTGTTTCAGCCATGGACAAACCATACCCACGGAAATAAAATCCGTTAAGACCTCCGCGCATGTTAACATCCCCGGATCAAGGGTCTTTATCATACCCCCGCAGGGATTCACACCGTCCGATGAGCTGCCTGCCATTCAGGACGGGGACAACGGGATGATCGAGGCGCTGGACCTTGTAGAAGGTAATTTTTACACCAATGCCGCCACTTTCAATCGAAAAAGTTTCGAGGACAAAGGAATAAAGGTCCTGGACTACAGCGAGCTCAAGGTCGATGGCTATCCTGGCAAAATGATCCTGGCGCAAACTCCGGATGGAGCAAAAGTGTACAACCTTGTCTTTGGGGATACTACCTTCTCCGTATCGCTCATGGCTGTTTACCCCCAGTCCAACGATAAAATGGGCACTGAGCTGCAAAAAGCTTTACAAACCATCTGTTACGATAAGTCCTTTAAAATAGACCCTTTTGCACTTGCCGTCTTCACGCTGGATGATTCCCTGACGCATCTGAAGTTCGTCAAATACACTGCCTCTGTATACCTGTATACGCTTAATGGCAAGACCAATAGGCAGATGGAATTGTCCGACGACAATCCAATATTTATGGTGATTCCCCTACCGGCCGAATCCACCATGCCCGAGATCATAGCCGACATCATGCTAAGCAAGCTCCGGGAGAAAGGCACTACCGTCCTCTCCATGGAAAATGCCGTCACCGGCAAGACCAACGGCTTTCCTTCTTTTCAACGCGAGGTCTATGCCATGATACAGGATAAAAAAACGTTGCTCTACCAGGACGTGGTCATCATCAATAAGACCGCCATTATCATGCAAGGAGAAGCTACCGCCAATTTCCCCGCCTATCTAAAAGATTTCCAGGCGCTAAGCAGCACCATTCGGAAAAAATAAAATTTTTTCGAAATTTTGTCCAAAACCCTTTCGCCCGTTCGTCATAACGCCTGTCCCTCGGACAACGTACCCCGCCTATCAACCCTTCTTGAGAAGCACCTTTTGACCGGCGAAGTCGGTAGCCGCATCGATGATGGCCAACAGCTGTGACCAGCTGGCAGCCGGCTCCTGGTCATGCTTGTACTGACGGCGGAAATGTACGATCAGCTGATTCCCCTGGACCTTCCCGCTCGTGACGACGGATCCGCACGCATTCTCCACTGTCTTATTCAGCTTGTCGACCCCCTGCACAGTATACCCGTCGGGTATGAGAAAGCTCACCGTGCAATCCAGGGTCCGCGCATACGACATATAAATATCCACATTGCGGGTTCGCTGAGATGGGGTCAGCTTCAACGGAGAATTGACCACCTTGCCGATATTGAGTATAAAGTTATTGCCTGCACGCTGCATCAGACCATCCACGGTAAATTCCGTCGAATAGACCAGATCGGGCGCTGAGCTGCGCAGCCCTGGGTTATCCACTTTCCAGGCCAGGACCTCTTTAGGGTCCTTCTCGAACTCGGAAGAGATCTCCGCCTTGAAGCGGTCTTTCAAAGATGCCCTGGCCTTCTGCAGAGCAGTGGCATAATCTTCCGAAACATTCTTGCTCCTCCGGACCTTTTTCAGCTCATCCATAATGGATTTCTCCACATGCAGCGCGGCTCTTTCGGATTCGTAGCAGTCCTCGAAGTTGAGGAGACGCAGCTGCTCGCCTTCTTTCAGCTTGCCCGTGAGAACCGTATGCCTTTTAACATGCAGCAGCTGCATATCGGCGCCGTTCAGCTTTACTTCCAGATTCTCCATCTGCTGATTGTCTTCTGCGGTGCTGAGAGGCAGCTTCGTCTCCAGCCCCTGCACCTGCCCGTTGTACATGCTCTTTGGATGGACTTCCGGGCAAGGCTGTCCTTCGAGATACGAGGGAATATACCCCGGACAGGTGAACATATTGTCACAGGTGAAATAAATAGGTTTTGGCAGGTTCACCCGCAGCATCACGGTCATATCGCCGGGTCCCATGATATGCTGAATATCCGGCCCATGCTTGTAAGGCGCCAGCATCAGCGTCGCCTTGATATCCAGATGCTTCAGCGCGAACTGCAGCGGCACCAGATAGTCGTAGCTGTTTATATCCATGCTGTTGCGGTCCTCGCCAACTTCCAGGGCGTCATCCGTCTTGTTATAATAGCGCATGAATCGATAGGCATAATATACCAGCCTGGCCAGACTGTCGGGCGGCAGCTTTTTGTAATCACGGTCGGCTGCTTTAAGCAGGTCTGTCAACCGCCCTTTGAGCATTTGATACTGCAGCTCGCCGTTGTAAGTCACCACTGAATAGTTGATCAGATTGACGTAATCCACCAGCGGAGGATCTTTCACCACATCGCCCAGGCTTCGGCCAATACCGCCCCCGAGGACATTCAGCCGGAAGGCCGGCAATTCCCGTACCGGGGCCATCCAAAATCCCGTCGGGGCGGCAGGGATATGCTTCATGCCGATGTCGAGAATGAGATCCTTGTCTTCATTCGTCGATTGTTTGGCTTCAGGCGCCTTGTTCATGGAATGGTATTCTACCACGTATTTGTTGCCAATCTCGCAATGGAGGGAAAAGTCCACAATAGGATGGTCGTCGCCAAAATAAAATATCAGCCTCTCCGGCTCCTTGATATCCTGTGATGCCTCTTCCGTCCTGACATAAAAGTCGAGCATATCGCCCACCTGCAGATCGCTGACGGCCAGCTTAGCCTGCCGGTTCGTCTTCGTATCGTTCAGCGTCACCGTTTCGTCGGTATTCACCTCCTTTACGGACCCATCCGGCTTGATGATCCGGGCGCCTACAAAGGTGGTAGTGGTAGACGACATCCAGCCGTTCAGCTTTTTGAACTGCCGGTAGCTGAGCTCGGAATATTCTTCCAGGGATGCCTTGTCATTGATCTTTACCAATTCCCTCACCGTGCTGTTGTAATAATAATTCCGGTGACTGCCCAGCGCCCAGTCCAAATGCTTTTTTGAATCCGCCTCGATAACGGCCTTTCGCGCCATGATCACGCAGGACTCGCCCGCAAAATCAGCAGGCACCGCCCTGTTCGCAAATGCCGGCTCCTTCCAGGCCCATACCTCCGATCGGACGGCAGCGGCCCTTTCCTTATATTTTGTCAAATCGGCCTGGCCAAAAGCTGCAACGGCAGTAATGGTCGCAAGGGCGGAAACTAAACAGGTACGTAACGGATGGTTCATGGAGGAATATTGAAAGTGAATTTATTTTCGGGTCAAAGTGATTTGCTGCAGATAGGATTTTTTAAGCTGCGCGATGTCGCTGTTCCATTGCCCAAAGCCGGACCTGGGGAGATGTACGTCTTTGATGATAATGGTCTTTCGATATCTCAGGGTGGTGCCATCCAGCTTGTAGGAAATGGAGAAACTGTATCCTTTCCGCTGCACCTCCAGTCCTGTGGGTAGCTGCTGTACCTTATATCCGGCAGGCAGCCCGATATTCGTCTCCGTGATCCAGTCGCCCTTGCAGTCGAACAAATAATCCTTTCGACGGCTGGTGGTATCGATATCGGCTTCACCGAATTCCTTCCGGAAATCAGGGTCCAGATAAATATCTTTGTCGAATGCGGTGGCTGCATTGTTGTACACCAGCTTGTACTGGAAGGAAAGATCGGCATTGCGGTTGTCCAGGCCGTCCTGCTTCATGCCTGAAATGATATAATCCTTATTGCCGCGGGAGAGGAATTCCAGGAGGGACTCCTCCAGCTTATTCTTATGGATGGCGTTGGCCTGCATCAGGATGTCCTCCTTATTCTCGCCTTTCCAGACCTGGGACACCTGGCCCGTGAGCGTGGTGCCGTTGAGCTGGAGGTCATATTTATGATGCACCTCGTTTTGTTCACAGGCGGGGGTGGGTATGCGCTGTAGCAGGTAGCTGTTCCCATTCTCGATCAATACCTGACGCCCCTCGATACGTTGCGCATATTGGCCAAATCCAATATAGGATTCAGTAGCATCTAAAAAATAAAACTTACCCTGGTAGTTCAGCGCACAGATCATATGGTTATCCACCGCCATGGAGGGCGTCGAATAATCGTACGCGATATGGTCAGTGCCGATCCAGCACAGACGAGCGTCGAACCCAAGGGCTGTCAGCAGATTCTTGGTGAGGTTGGCCATTCCTTTACAGTCGCCGTATTTTTTGCTCAGCACTTCTTGTGCCTTCTCCGGCCGGAAACCCGCCACGCCATTCTCAAAGGCGATATAGCGGATATTTTCCTGCACCCATTGATACACAGCCTTCACTTTATCCAGGTCGCCGGTAATGCCTTTCGTGATCTCGGTAGCCTTGGCTTTCATCAAAGAGGCATCGTTATTCACCTGAAGCACCAGGCTCCGGTACCAGGCATACTGGTCCTTTAGCTCATTGAAATATTGTTGTTTGCCCGTCTTCAGATCCGCATACTTGCTGAGGATCAGAAGGTGCGGATATACATACGAAGGGCCGGGACTGTTGTCCTCGCTTTTGAAAGGAAGGAGATCCTTGATGGTGTAGGTATAGACATCCACTCCCTTGCGGTCGTCACTCTGATGGCCCTTGGTGATAGCATACCCTGCAAAATTCATTTCCCTGATGTCCACGTGCATCCATTTGGGGACCACGATCTCCACCGTCTTTTGACGAACGGTCTGCTCCTCGGGAAAATACACCGTAGTGAAATACCGGGGATCAAGGGTGGTCTTTTCCATGTCCACCTCGCTGGTAGTACCCTTCTTTACAAAAGGCAGGGAAAAATAATAGACCCGCTCGTCCGAGTAAAAGAAGTCGCCTGATGAGTAATAGTCATCCTTTGGCTGAATGCTCCTGTCACGCGACCCGTTGACGAATATCTTCACCCCATCGATCCGGGACTGGCCGTCATACATCTCCACCCAGGGGATGGAAGCCCGTAATTCACTACAGTAATACTGGGTCTTTGACTCCTGGCGGACAACTACAGGGTGTTCCTTCTCACCTTCTTCGAATGAATATCGCTCGACTTTGCTGTTGATGACGATATTACTGTCTTCGCCGTCATAGGCAGGGGATGCCACCAGCATGTTTGAAACAGCAAGGGAAAAGGTCAGTGCCAGGGCGGGGAGGAGTATGCGTCTCATAAAATATCGGTCTAGCTGTAAGGGCCCACGGCCCGTTACGCTTATTTCTAACGACAGCCGGGGAATAATAGTGTGTTCTGCCCTATCTTTAAACCCTGAAGAAGAGAGGCATGAACACCCGTATATTATTGATCGAAGATGAGCATTCCGTGGCCTCCCTGATACGAAAGGCCCTGACGGAAGAAGAATATGAGGTATCCGTAGCCATGGATGGGCAATCCGCATGGGATCATATCAGCCGGTGGCAGTATGATCTTTTTATCATAGACGTCATGCTACCGGGGAGCAATGGCATGGATATTTGCCGCAAGGTCCGGCAACAGGGCATACCAACACCCATCCTGATGCTGACCGCCCTGGGGTCGGTGGACAATATCGTGATGGGCCTGGATTCCGGCGCCGATGACTACCTGACCAAGCCTTTTAAGATAGCGGAGCTCCTGGCCCGGGTACGATCCCTGCTGCGGAGGGCCCCGGCTACCCCTCCAACCGTCGGGTCCACCGTCACCGCCCCCGCCGCCCACACCGCGCAGCACAGCGCCAACGTACTGGTATTCTCCGATCTCACCCTAAACCTGGATGAAAAAAATGCCCGGCGGGACGACAGGACCATCGAGCTCACCGCCACTGAATTCAGACTGTTGGAATACCTGATGCGAAATCCCCGCAAAGTGCTCTCCCGGATGGACATACTCGAAAAGGTCTGGGGATATGACTTTAACATGAACACCAAATCCGTGGATGTATATATCAACTATTTGCGTAAGAAGCTCGAGACCACCGGCGCTTCACGGATCATCCACACAGTGGTAGGCATGGGTTATATTTTAAAAGGAGAATAGCCCATGAAGATACAGCTAAAGATCACCTTGTTATTTACGCTTCTCTGCCTTTCGGTGGTGCTGCTGCTCAGCACGGCCGTGTATTATTTCGCCAATGAAAAGGCATTCCAGGATTTTTACACCCGGCTGGAATTACGGGCCGTCATCGCATCCAAGATCAACTTCGAGGTCAACCAGGACAGCCAGGAGGCATATGAGCACCTCCGTCAACAGCATCTGCAGCAACTGCCGGAAGAAGAAGAATTTATCATACGGACGGACACCCTCGACAGAATAAAGAATACCCCCCTGTACAAAGCCGCCGGCAAGACATTCTTCGAAGATGCCCAAAAGAATGGAAAAGCCATAGCCCGTCATAATTTTCAGTTCTTTGCCGGCATCATCCATCCGTCGGGACAGCAGCAGTACCTGATCATCGTAACTGCCGTCCATAGCTATGCGCAGAATTTCCTGGCAAACCTTTCCAAAATACTGATCATATCGAGCATCCTCTCGATCATTGTACTATTTAGCATCGGGCTCCTTTTCTCCCGCCAGGTGCTGTCCCCCATCCGGAGAATTGCGGACAGGGTGAACACCATCAGCATCACCTCCCTGCACGAACGTCTGGACACAGGGAAGGGCAAGGACGAGCTGACCCTGCTGGCCGCCACTTTCAACGACATGCTTTCCCGGCTGGAAACGGCCTTTGAAACACAGAATAATTTTGTCAGCAATGCCTCTCACGAGCTGAATACACCCCTGACCGCCATCATCGGCGAGGCCGACCTGTCCCTGGTCCGGCAACGTACACCCGGTGAGTACCAGGAGACCTTGAAAGTCATCATGAGCGAAGCCGAAAAGCTGAAGGCGGTTACCAGCGGACTATTGGAGCTGGCGCAGTCGAGCTTTCACGGCCACCTGGTATATGACGAGGTCAACGTCGACGAGCTGGTGCACAACAGCATCCGGGTGGCAGCGAACGTATACCCCGGATGTCCTGTACGGCTGGATCAAAGCCTGCACCCCGCGGCGCAAAGGGAGCTGACCATCCGTGGAAATGCGCAATTGTTCGAGCTGGCCATCTCCAACGTATTGCTCAACGCCTGCAAATACTCAGGGGACAGGCCGGTGACCTTTGCCGTGGGCGTCACCAAATCCCAGGTCATCTTTATCATTACGGATCACGGTGTTGGCATCCCGGCCGGCGAGATAAAACATATTTTCGATCCATTCTTCCGGGCATCCAATGTCAGGAACACCCGGGGCTACGGGATTGGACTGCCGCTGGCCCGGAACATCGTCCATCTGTACAAAGGCGTCATCGAAATACACTCCAAAGAGAACAGCGGCACTGAAGTGCTCATTAAATTCCCCCTGTAAGGTCGCTTCTTCCGATAGGCCCGCCGATAAGCATCGGACGATCAGCCTGTTAGCTATTCTTACCAAATTCTTACCAGATTCTTATCACATTCCTGCCTCCCTCTTACCCCGCTTTTACTCCGGCAATGCATCTTGCTGGAAAATCAATCGCTATGCAATACAAAACACCCGCCAGATCCATCTTATTACCCACGGACCTCAGCATCTCCTCTTTGTATCCCATACACGAGATCTGCAAAAACGCAAATGGGCAACATTGCAATATCTACGTCGTTCACGCATTGAATACCCCTTCAGGTATCATGGACCTCCTCTTCCTTAAGGAAAGGAAACCCTATAAAATGCTCTCCTCCTCCTTTCTGGAAGGATTGGAAATGTTGAGAAAAAAATATGCTTCTGCCATCCACCTGTTGTCGTTCGAATTCCTGTACAGCAATTCCCGCTCCTATCTCCGCAGCTATATGGATGCCCGGGGCATCGGATCCATCTATATATTGAAAGACTATCAGTATCTCCCCGGCCTGGAACAATCCGTGAATTGTATCCCTGCCCTGCATAAGTGCAGAAAACCCATAACCTATGTCGAAAGGGCCTTCCATCCAGAGGTCGGCACGCTCACAACCTTATTGACCCATGCGGGAATTGGTCGTCCTGGAAAAAATAGCCCAATTCCCGCAACCATCTAATAATTGTCCTTCGGACGAACCGCTTGTAGCGGTTCCTGAAGAAAAAATGCTCGCATAATATGTTACTGAAAAAGAACATCCCCCTGAAATACATTATCGGGAAGATCAGGACCGAGCTGATCCTGGTAAGCGTTTATTCCATCCTCGTGGTCGTACTGTATAAGGTATTTCACTTTACCCACCTGGCGATCCCCCTGTCCATTCCCATGATCATGGGTACAGTGATCTCGCTCTTGCTGGCCTTCCGGTCGAACCAGGCATACGATCGCTGGTGGGAGGCAAGGACCATCTGGGGAGCCATCGTGAACGACAGCCGCTCCCTCGCCAGACAGATCAGCTGGTTCGTAAGGGAAACTGAACAGGATGAGCACACGCATTTTTTCAAGTCGAGGTTCATCCGGCGGCAGATAGCATGGTGCTACAGCTTGAGCCGTTCGCTAAGGGGGCAGGACAGCCAGCATGGTATCGAGAAATTTATCAGCCGCAGCGATATGCAGCATATAAAGAACTTTAATAACTCCCCTATGGCGCTGCTGGACCTGCACGGGCAGGACCTGCAAAAAGCCTATCAGAATGGATTGATCAACTCCTACCAGCAGGTGGAAATAGATAGGACCCTCTCGAAATTGTGCGACGCCATGGGTAAGTGTGAAAGGATAAAAAACACCATATTCCCGGCTACCTACAGCCTGTACATCCATTTTTCGCTGCTGTTCTTCTTTCTGCTGTTACCCTTTGCCGTAGTGGATTTCTTTGGATTCATGAGCATACCCGTCGTGGTAGCCATTGCAGCCGTCTTCTTTCTGATAGAGAAAATGGCGATCCACCTGCAGGACCCTTTCGAGAACAAGCCGACCGACACGCCAATGACGGCCATCTGTTTTACCATCGAGCGCGACCTGAATCAGATCATCAATGATATGCCACATCATCCCGAGGCCGTTGCACATAATAAAAGATTCTATGTCCTATAGCTTCCTATTTGCGCCCCTGTATGACCCGGCAACTGTCCGGTGCTAATGCTTGATTGTGTCCCTGGGGTTGGGAGTAGGTATCCTTTCCGGCGGAGGTCCATCCGTCGCCTTTACCGAACCCAGGGTGCCGCTGGTGCTGACATTAGGGTCTGGGCGCCCTGTCACCGGCGAAGGAGTGGCACAGCCGGCCGCCATCAAGAGGCCGGCTATTATCATATATATCCATTTACCAACTATCATAATTGATTTTTAAGGAGTTGGTGATACTTCGTGTTCATAACTTCTGGTTAGACATAATGGTCGTAAATTTATTGTATGCAAATCACCGGCCATGCCGGAGGCCTGTCAGCGCCTGACGCCGGCCAGCGCCTGACACCGGGATGAAGTCATATAATAGATTGTATATGCTGTTAAAGATTGGACGTATTATCCTGAAGACCATTATCTGGGTGCTCATTCTCCTCATCCTGCTTCTCTTCCTGTTCGATCGCCTGGTCCAATTTCGCATGGACGATAAAGAGCTCTCCGATTATTTCCATAAGCAGAACGTCTCCGCCCATATTGGTTACTATAAGTCCAGAGGCCGGAATATCCGCTATGTAGAAGTGGGAGAAGACACCTCAAAACCCACTATACTTTTTATCCATGGAGCGCCCAGTTCTCTCAGCTATTGGAAAAGCTATCTTTCGGACAGCACCTTACGCAGCAGGGCTGTTATTTATGCATTGGACAGACCGGGATACGGCTACTCAGGACTGGCCAACCCCATGCCGGATATTCAAGCCCAGGCCGCCGTCATCCGGCCCATACTGGACAGCCTCCATCATGCTCATCATCCAATAGTGGTCGTGGGTGTATCATACGGGGCGCCAATTGCCTGTCGCCTGGCGATGGACTATCCCGAGCTGGTGGATGGACTGGTATTGACAGGTCCTGCCATAGGCCCCGGATTGGAGCGGTTCTTCTGGTTCACCCATATTATCGAGTCTCCCCTGATACACTGGACGATCCCCCGTATGCTTCAGTCGGCCAATCAGGAAAAGATCCATCACAAGGAGGAATTGACGAAGATGCTTCCCTTATGGCCGCGCATACACGTGCCCGTTGCTTACCTGCAGGGAGTCAATGACGAGCTGGTCTACACTTCCAATGCGGACTTCGCCAGGACCCATTTGACCAATGTCCCCTCGCTGGATCTTCAAATGATCCCCGGAAGAGGACATCTTATCGCATTTGCGGAGAAAAACCGCATTCGCAAGGCGATATTGAACATGCTGGACAAAGCTCACCGGCCATGAAAAGCCCTGATTAGCCTCATGAACCAGCCGGTAGATTTACTCCGTTCTTAAGCTCCGTACAGGGTTCATCATTGCAGCACGGATGGCCTGATAGCTGACGGTCAGTATCGTAATGGCAAGCGCGCCGGCAGCCGCAACGGCAAATATCCACCACGACATGGGAGCGCGGTACTCATACTGCTGGAGCCATTTCGCCAGAAAATACCAGGCTATAGGTATGGCGATTGCACAGGAGATGAGAACGAGCAATACAAAGTCCGTGGAGAGCATCTTCCAGAGATGGAATATGGATGCCCCCAGCACCTTTCGCACGCCGATCTCACGGGTCCGTTGCTCAGCCACAAAAGAGGCCAGGCCGAAAAGCCCCAGGCAGGAGATGAAAATAGCCAGCGCAGCAAAGACGGTTGCGAGCCGACCGATCCGACGTTCGTCGGAGAACTTCTTCGCATACTCCTCGTCGACGAATTTGTATTCGAACGTATTGCCCGGATCATACCTTTTAAAGACGGGTTCGATGGCGGTCAGGGCTGCCTGGGTGCTCATGGACGGCTTCAGCCGGAGCGTGATGATATTCGTCCAGCCATAGTCCAGGAAGAAGATCGTAGGCTTGATGGGCTGATAAGGGGATTCCATCACCATGTCATGCACGACGGCCAGGACCGTATGATTCTTATCATTCCATTTAATGATCTCACCTACTGGGTGAGGCAGACCGATCAGCTTCACAGCAGCCTCGTTCAGGATCAGGCCCCCCGTGTCGGTAGGGAAACTGCGGGAGAAATCGCGTCCTTCCTTGATGGACCATCCCATCGTGCGCCCGAAATCATGAGTGCAGGCGCAAATGCCAAAGAGAGGCACCGTATTGGGATCTTTCCCCTTCCAATCAAATCCGATCTGGTTGGACCAGACATTCGTCACGGGACCGGAAGATTCAGACATGTCCACGACAGCGCCGGTCCGCAGGAGATCATCCCGCATGGCATCGTAATGACCCGAGATCTCCGGAGTGCGCATATCCACCGATATCAACCCTTCCCGGCTATAGCCTACAGGCCGGCTCCGCGCATACTCGATCTGACGGAAGACGAGGATAGTGCCGATGATCAATGCGACAGAGACGGTGAACTGAAGCACCACCAGCACCTTACGGGGCAGGGAAGCATTGCGCCCCGCACGAAAGGAGCCTTTCAACACCCTTATCGGGTCAAAGGCGGACAGATAAAAGGCAGGATAGCTGCCCGCAAGGACGCCTGTGATCAGGGTGAAACCCAGTGCCGCCAGCCAGAACAACGGTTGCGCCCAGGGAAGATGCATCTCCTTATCCGCGATGGAATTAAAGAAAGGGAGGGCCAGGAGCACCCAGCCGATGGATAATATAAAGGCCAGTAAGGCCACCACGAGCGATTCGCTGAGAAATTGACCGATAAGCTGTCCCCTGAGTGATCCAACAGTCTTCCGGATACCCACCTCTTTGGCCCTCTTCTCACTCCGCGCGGTGGAAAGGTTCATGAAATT
>Ga0207674_10004280_pt1 | contig 17215 bp, 17 predicted proteins | sample KBSCornC72_FD_184303 | JGI IMG/M metagenome (GOLD analysis project Ga0207674, IMG submission 184303) | Corn rhizosphere microbial communities from Kellogg Biological Station, Michigan, USA - KBS Corn C7-2 (SPAdes) (version 2) | ecosystem: Host-associated > Plants > Roots > Rhizosphere > Soil ... | reverse complement strand
GAAGCGGGCGTTTGCTGATCTGCCAGGGCTGGGCTTGTTCGTGAGCGAAGCGTACTGCCGGCAGGGTCCGGCGGCTCTGAGCCGAGCCTATGAGCCGTCACGGGTAGGGCCGCTGCTTCCAGATTCCAGCTGAGCGAATGCCCGGGCGGCGTCGGCGACAGCCTCGGGGTGGACGTCGCGGGCCGTTCGCCCGCCGGCGATTCTCTGCCAGTTAGTCTGGGCAAGTACCCGTTGGACCGCGAGCACCTGGGCGGCCTGCAGTCGTGCCTCGATGCCCGGGCCGAGGGCGCCCGCCAGTGCCTCCTCGTCGTCGAGCATGTACCGCGTGAGCCGTCCCGCCAGGCTCGGTGTGGTGAACACCAGCCGATGAAACGCCACCACCTCGGGATGGTCGTTGAGGCCGGTGACGGGGTCGTAACGGTCGAGACCGGCCCGGAAATGCCGGTGCAGCGCGGTCACCGGCGGGACACTGGGCTGGCGGTCACGTACGACCCGCGCGGCCTCACCCTGGTGATCCGCGATGCGGTGCAGCACCAGGTCCTCCTTGGTAGGGAAATACCGAAAGAGGGTCGGTTTGGAGACCTCGGCCGTCGCGGCGATGTCGGTGACCGAGACGTGATCGAAGCCGTGCGCCAGGAACAGCGTGATCGCCGCGTCGGCGATGGCGTCATGGGTCCGTGCCATCTTGCGGGCCCGCAGCCCCGTCGGCTCGATCACCTTGTCAGCGTAACATTATTAACCGAGTTGCTTTTTTAACTCGGTAACGTTTTGATGGAGGGCATGGCGCAGACAGATGTCCTCGTGGTGGGGGCCGGCCCAACCGGCCTGACGCTCGCGTGTGATCTGGCCCGACGCGGCGTCGCAGTCCGCATCGTCGACCGGGCACCGGAGTTTCCTGGCGGTTCCCGGGGCAAGGGGCTGAGCCCGCGCAGCCTGGAAGTGTTCGATGACCTCGCGGTGATCGACCGGATGCTGGCCTCAGGGATCACCCACATGCCGCATCGCAAGTACCGGGGAGCCGAGGTGATCGCTGAGATCGACCCCGAGGCCGGACGAGTGCCGACGCCGGATATCCCGTACCCGACCGGCCTGATGATCCCCCAGTGGCGGGTGGAGCAGATCCTGCGCGAACGACTGGCCGGCTTCGACGTTGCCGTCGAACTGGGCGCCGAGGTACGCGACTTCAGCCAGCACGCCGATGGCGTGACTGCCACGATCGGCGAGGCCGAGATTCGGGCGCGATACCTGGTCGGCTGCGATGGCGGCCGCAGCACCGTCCGCAGGGCACTCGGCCTGAGTTTGCGCGGCGAAACGCCGGACGTCCAGCTCATGGCCGTCGGCGATGTCGAGGTTGACGGGCTCAGCCGCGACGCCTGGCACCAGTGGTTCACCGACGACGGCGCGATCATGCTGTGCCCGCTCCCCGGCACTGCCGCCTTCCAGGTGCAGGCATCACATGAGCTCGACCAGCACGGTTCGCCGCTAGAACCCACGCTGGAACGATTCCAGCAGACGTTTGACCGGATAGCCGGGATTCCTGGCGTGCGACTGCGCAGCCTGGCGTGGCGCTCGAGCTACCGGGTCCAGGTGCGCATGGTCGACCAGCTCCAGGTGGGCAGGGTGTTCCTGGCCGGGGACGCCGCGCACGTACACCCGATCGCGGGTGGCCTCGGCATGAACAGCGGGATCCAGGACGCCTACAACCTCGGCTGGAAGCTGGGCCTCGTGCTAGCCGGTCATGCCACGTCAGGCTTGCTCACCTCGTACGAGGAAGAACGGCTGCCGATTGCGAGCTGGCTACTCGATATCACGTCGGAACGGCTCAACGCCGTCCTCGACGCGATTAAGAACGCGGGCGGCGGTGTGGACGCCGCGGCAACGCCCGAACTCACGCAACTCATGCTCGGATACCCGTGGAGCCGGCTCTCCCGTCACACCGCAAACCGGTCCACCAGACCCCGGCCGGGCGACCGGGCACCGGACGCGCCGCTGATCGACGCCGCCACCGGCTCGCCCATCCGCCTTTTCGATCTCTTCCGCGGGCCGCATTTCACCCTGCTCGGTCTGGGTGAACGCTGCGCCGCGGTGTTCGCCAATGCGGTGTTCGCCAATGCGGTATTCGGCGACGTAGAAACGGACGTGGTCAAGCCCTACCTTGTCGGGGCCCGCGGTCTCCTCGACGACGGCGGACACGCGGCCCGCGCATACGGCACCGACGCCCTGATCCTCGTCCGCCCGGACGGATACATCGGGCTGATCGCCGACCCGGCGGAGGCGGAAACAGTTGCCGAGTACCTTCGCTCCCTGTAAGAGGCGACCAACTCCAAGGGACCGAACGAGCAGGGCCTAGTCGTCACTCCCGGCCGCGCTCGTCCAGCGCGCGCAGGGCCTCGGCGAAGGGCCTCTCCAGCCAGGCGAGGTGGTCGGCCTCGCCGTGATGATGCGTCGTGAGCTGGTCAGACCTCCGGACCGCGGTGTGCCGTACGTATTCGCGGGCACCCTCGACGAGCGTTCGCATATAGCGGATGCCTTCGGGGTCGGTCATCGTCCAGCCGCCGCCGCCGCAGGCGAGGTAGACCGGAGAGGTGTGGGCGAAAACCTGGCGCCCCCATTCATCGAGGTGGTAATCGACACCGAACGCCCGGCAGGCTATCCACGAGCTCTCTTCGATGCGCACGTCCTCGTTGATTTCGGCCTGCCGTCTGCCGTTGGCTTCTGCCCTGGCCACGACCTCGCCGTTACGCACGACTTCAAGCGAACGGAGCGGGAAAATGCTGCGCACCGCGGCGTGGATACTGACCGTTCCCGGCCCGGACAGCTCGACGGTGCCGCCCGGCTCGCACCCGTCGACCGAGAGCGTCACCAGCGGCCCGCCGGAAAGGAACGTCCGACCCGACCGTACCGCCCGGCACCAGGCCTCGTAGCTGAACTCCTCGTCCAGCCGCGCGTACGTGCGATACAGGCCGACCGGCACGGCGCTGGACATCTTGTCCGTGCCGCCGACGAGCGGCAGCCGGTAGCCGCTGTTCAGGTACCGGTAGTACTCGAGCATTCCGTCGTCGGAATGGGTCAGCATCTCGACGGCGTCGGCTCGGCCGGTCGCGACGAGAACGGCCGGCTCGCCGTTCGGATGCGGGAAATGCGCGGCGACGACGGTGCCGCCCTGGTCGTGCGTCCGGTCGGCCCAGTCGCTCAACGTCGCGTCGAGCGCGCCGCCGAGCTCGGCCTCATCGGGACCGTCGCTGCACCACGGCATGACCGGTTCCTTCAAGTCCCACAGGACCATGTGGCCGAGCGCGTGCTGCCGGTTTTCCTGGCCGACATACGTCACGTAGCCGCCGCCGTCGACAACACTGGGCCGACCGGAGAAATCCTCGGTATTGGTGAACAGCGCGCCCCATTGCGTCTGCAGCAGGTTGACGACCCGCAGATCCTCGCCCCTCTGCTCGAGCTGAGCGCCCGGGGTCGACAGGAAGTGCACGTGCGAGTCGCCAGACCACCATCCTTCCGAAGCCATGTCAGCGACGCGCCCGATCCGCAGCGTCAGGTCGCGCTGACCCGGCTCGATCCGCACGGTCTGCCGGAGCGGCTCGTATTCGAACCCGCGCGCGACGTCGACGACGACGTCGCCTCGTGGCAGCCATCCCTGGCAGGTGCCGTCGATATACGCATAGCTGCGCTGGCCCAGGCGGACGTCACCGCCAACGTCGTAGTGCCAGCTGCCGAGGTTTTGCGTGACGTGATTGTGGTGGCCGTGCGGCTGGTACGGAATTCCCGCGGCCGAACGGAAATGGACCCGGCACGGCACCGGCCGCCCGGTCGCGTCGTCGACGACGCGGACATGCACCCAGTTGCGGCCGCCTTCCACGAGCTCAAACGAGACCTGGCCGGCGTCCGCCCGCCCGTCGCGTTCCACATCGCCCCAGCGCACCCGGCCAAGCTCATCGTCGCCCTGCCGGACTGCGACGGTGGCCGACGGCAGCGCGGCGATCGACGTATACGCGGACGTTCCCTCGGTCGCTCCCCAGCCGGCCCGGTCGTCCTCGCCGGGCAGCGGCTGCGGATAGGTCGCGACCCCGCGGTCCACGGCGATACCGAGGACGCCGTTCCGCCCGTTCTTGGCCACGAGCCGCACCGGGCGGGCCGGCTCACGGACGAACGGGTGCTCGTCAACGTCGCTGGTCGTGATGCCGGCGACGACGAACCGGCCGCCGCGCGGGATGAACTCGAGCTGCTCGACCGGCCGTTCGGGATGAGGATTTTCCCAGCACCACAGGTAATACCTGGCGGGCCATCCCAGGGCGTGCTCGGTCAGGCGGACCCCGGCTTCGTCCCACCGGCCTTCGAAACGCGGAAGGTTGTGATCGCTGGTGTCGGGGACGGCGAGGAACGGCAGACGGCCCCACTCGGTCGGCACCACCTGGATCTCGAACCGCTCCCGGATCGGCGCGACCACGACCTCGCCGCCGGCCAGGTGAAACGCATACTCCGCGACGGTCTGCCCGACGGCGTGACCGGCTGGCGCGCCCGGCTCGAGCAGCCGGTGCGCGATGATCACCCGTCGCGCCAGGCGGCCGATCCCCACCGACGTCGGGGCGCCGGGCAGCAGCAAGCACCGCTCCGCGGACGGCGGCTCGGGCCCGATCAGGAACGGCAGGCCGCGCAGGTCCACCCGCCCGAGCGGAACATCACCCGGCTCATCGCCAAGAACCTCCACCCCGGCGTTACATATACCGGACAGGTCTACGGGCTCGTAGCTCGGCATGCGTCCGATCGTAGGACGAGCGGCCGGGCCGATCCCAGTCGATTTCTGCCCCGTAGGGGCGGCGCCTAGGGTGAGCGTCATGCTCTCGTGGTGGCACCGCGACGTGATCGCGGCCGGCAAGCTGCCGCTGATGCTGTGCTTCGTCTCCTTCGTCGTCACGTTCGTGTCGACGCGGACGATCACCCGCCTGATCCGCGACGGGCGCGGCCCGTTCCGCAATGTCACGGCCGGCGGGACGCATGTTCACCACTCCGTGCCCGGCATCATCCTGCTGATGATCGGCGCCTTCACGGCGGTCGGCGGGCCCGGCACGCTGGGATGGCTGTCGTTCTCCGCGATCGCGGTCGGGATCGGGACGTCGCTGGTGCTGGACGAGTTCGCGCTGATCTTGCACCTGCAGGATGTCTACTGGAGCGGCGAGGGGCAGCTCTCCGTCGAGGCGGTCAGCCTGGTCGCCGCCTGCCTGGGGCTGGCCCTGGTCGGGTTCAGCCCGCTGCGGGTGCCGGACATGGGCACCGCCGAGCGCTTGCTGCGGGTCAGCGCCACCGGGATCCTGGTCATCGATGCCTGCCTGGCGCTGGTCTGCATCCTCAAGGGCAAGTACCGGACGGGTCTGTTCGGCCTGTTCCTGCCGCCGGTCGGGCTGTTCGGCGCGGTGCGGCTGGCCCGGCCGAATTCGATCTGGGCGCGGCGCCGCTACCACGGCGAGCGGCTGGAGCGCGCCACCCGCCGGGCCGCGGACTTCGACCGCCACTGGAAACCGGTGCAGGCGGACTGGGAGGACTTCATCGGCGGCCGGCCGTCGCAGCCGGACCCGCCGCCCAGCCCGGACTCGCCGCCTAGCCCGGCTCCACCACCCAGCCCGGCTCCGCCGCCCGCCGGGACCGCGGACGGCTGATCGAATCGCTCACATGCCGGCGATGAGCCTGGCGACCCGATCATCGGCCGAGCGGAACGGATCCTTGCACAGCACGGTCCGCTGAGCCTGGTCGTTGAGCTTGAGGTGCACCCAGTCGGCGCTGAAGTCGCGTCCCGTGTCCTCGGCCCGGCGGATGAAGTCGCCGCGGAGCTTGGCCCGGGTGGTCTGCGGCGGAACGGACTTGGCCGCGAAGATGTCGATGTCGCGGGCCGCCCGCTCTACCACCCCGGCGCGCTGCAGCAGGTAGTACAGGCCGCGGCCGCGGCGCACGTCGTGGTAGGCGAGGTCCAGCTGGGCGATCCTGGGAGCCGACAGCGGCAGGTCATGCGCGGCCCGGTACCGCTGGATCAGCTGGTACTTGGTGACCCAGTCGATCTCGCGGGCGATCTTGTCGAGGTTCCCGGTCTCGATCCCGTCGAGCGTCCGCTCCCACATCTCGAGCACCCGCTCGCCGACCGCGTCCAGCCCGTTCATCCTCGTGAATTCCCGTGCGCGGGTCAGGTACTCATACTGGATCTCCAGCGCGCTCATCGTGCGCCCGTTCGCCAGGCGCAGCTGGCTGCGGCCGGTCATGTCGTAGCTGACCTCGCGGATCGCGCGGACCGGGTTGTCCAGCGTCATGTCCCGCAGCGCCGCCCCGGCCTCGATCATCCGCAGCACGAGGCCGGTGGACCCGATCTTGAGCAGCATCGTGGTCTCGCTCATGTTGGAGTCACCGACGATCACGTGCAGGCGCCGGAAGCGCTCGGCATCGGCGTGCGGCTCGTCCCGGGTGTTGATGATCGGCCGGGACCGGGTGGTGGCCGACGACACCCCCTCCCAGATGTGATCGGCGCGCTGGCTCACGCAGTACACGGTGCCGCGCGGCGTCTGCAGCACCTTCCCGGCGCCGCAGATCATCTGCCGGGTAACCAGGAACGGCGTCAGGATGCCCGTCAGCCGCCCCAGATCCTGATGCCGCGGGACCAGGTAGTTCTCATGGCAGCCGTAGGAGTTCCCGGCGGAGTCGGTGTTGTTCTTGAACAGGTAGATGTCCCCGCCGATCCCCTCCGCGCGCAGCCGGCGGCCGGCGTCCGCGACCAGCCCCTCCAGGATCCGCTCGCCCGCCTTGTCGTGCGTGACCAGGTCGATCACGCTGTCGCACTCCGGGGTGGCGTACTCGGGATGACTGCCCACGTCAAGATAGAGGCGGCTGCCGTTGCGCAGGAAGACGTTGCTGCTCCGCCCCCATGACACAACGCCCCGGAACAGGTAGCGCGCTACCTCATCCGGAGACAGTCGCCGCTGCCCGCGGAAGCTACAGGTGAGGCCGTACTCAGTCTCGACCCCGAATATCCGCCGGTCCATGTGCCTAACCTACGTTCCCCGCGGCCGGCGGGTCTTATCGCGGCGGACCGGCGCGCCCTATTGTGGGGGTGTGCCCAGCGGACCGCGCCTGCGCCAGGTCGCCCTGGTGGCGCGCGACTGCGGCCAGGTGGCTGGTGAACTGCGCCGGGTCTTCGGCTGGCCGCCGCCCTTTCACGATCCGGGGGTCGGACAGTTCGGCCTGACCAACGCGGTGTTCGCGGTGGGCGACACGTTCGTGGAGGTGGTGGCCCCCGCGCGGCCGGGCACCACCGCCGGCCGGTACCTCGAGCGGCGCGGCGGTGACGGCGGGTACATGGCGATATTCCAGGTCAGGGACCTGGCGGCGGCCCGTCGCCGGGTCGCCGGGCTGGGGGTGCGGGTGGTCTGGACCGCCGAACTGCCCGACATCGCCGCGACTCACCTTCATCCCGGGGACGTCCCCGGCGCCATCGTGTCCCTGGACTGGGCGGACCCGGAGCAATCGTGGAGGTGGGCGGGCCCGTCCTGGACGGGGCGCGTGCCCGACCACGCTCCCGGCGGCGTGACCGGGCTGACGATCGAGGTCAGCGACCCGGCCGCCGCGGCACGGCGCTGGGCGGAGGTGCTCGGGATCCCCGCGCCCGGCCGCGGGCCCGCCACGGTAGACCTGCCGGACTCGGGCCAGCGGCTGCGGTTCGTGCCGGCCGGGGCTGGTCGTGGCGAGGGCATCACCGAGGTGACCATCGCCGGACTGCCCGCCAAAGGCGGTGCGGGGCCATGGGTGATCGGCGGGGTCCGCTTCGCCGGCGAGGAAGGATGACATGACCGCGATCGATACAGGGACCGAGGATCTGCGCGCCGAGATCGACAGCGGCGTCGCGGTGATCACCATGAACCGGCCGGACCGGCGGAACGCCTTCTCCCAGGCCATGGTGTCCGCCCTGGGGGCGGTCCTGGCCCAGGTGGAGACCGACGACGCGGTCGGCTGCGTCGTGCTGACCGGGGCGGGCGGCGCCTTCTGCGCCGGCGGCGATGTCAAGAGCATGGCCGCCCCGGCCGCGGACCGCGGGAACGGTGCCGGCCCGTCCCTCGACGCCCGCATCCACCGCCAGCGGCTGAACCAGCGGGCCACCAGCGGCCGCCTGTGGAGCATGCCCAAGCCCACGATCGCGGCCATCGGGGGGCCCGCGGCCGGCGCTGGCCTGTCGCTCGCGCTCGCCTGTGATCTGCGCTACGCGGCGTCGGGGGCGGTGCTGACCACCGCCTTCGCCAAGGTCGCGTTCGCCGGGGACTACGGCGGGACCTGGTTTCTCACCCAGCTGGTCGGCAGCAGCAAGGCCAAAGAGCTCTACTACTTCTCCGAGCGGCTCAGCGCCGAAGAAGCCGAGCGATTGGGGATCGTCAACGCCGTCTTCCCGCCCGTCGACTTCGAACGGGAGGTCATGGAGCGCGCCCGCCGGCTGGCCCAGGGGCCGTCGATCGCTTACCGCTACATGAAGGAGAACCTGAACCGCGCCGTAGCCGGCGAGCTGGGTGAATGCATGGACCTGGAAGTGACCCATCATGCGCACACTGGGCTCACCGAGGACCACCGCGAAGCCGCCCAGGCCTTCGTCGACAAACGCGAACCGCGTTTCCGCGGCCGGTAACCGTCCCGCCCGGCAGGCATTGAACCAAACCCCGGTCAATTACTCAGCAATTCCCGCCGGATCGCGATCCTCCTGTTATGCAGAATGTCCAGGCATTGCATTGACAGGCCATACCGGCTCCGTGACACTTTTCCCTCATGGAAGAAGCCGCTGATAAAAACCTGGTCGTGGGGCTCGGTTTCGACGCGGCCCGGGGTTATGCGCTGGCCGACCAGACGAGCCCGGCGCTGGCTGGCGCGGCCGGGGCCCTGACCGACACCACGATGACCGGTGAACGGGTCACCGAACTGCGCATTCACGGCGTCTCGGGGTCTAACGGCCCGACCATGCTGGAGCACCCGCAGGCGCTGCAGGTGGCCGGCGACGGCGTGGCGGGGTTCTTCCGGCGGTGGAGCCCGGACGGCCCTGGCCAGCCCAGCGTGCCGTGGAAGCTGGAGGCCTACTCGTGGGGCGGGCTGACCGAGGCGCCGCTGGCCTCGGCGTCCTGGCTGGCGCTGGCCCCGTTCATGATGTACAACGTCGCCTACTTCATGCTGCCGCCCACCGTGGCGGGCAGTGAGCCCATGGTCATCGAGGGTCCGGAACCGCACATTCGCCGCGACCGGGGCCACCAGATCGCGCACGCGCTGCTGAGGCTGCTGGCCCTGGCGGCGACGATCCAGTTCGTGAGCGCGGCCGCGACCGTGACCATGAGCACGGTCGCCTGGCAGGCGGCCGACCAGATGAACCCGCTGCTGCCGACCTGGATGGGCTGGTACGAGTCATGGACCGCCGGGTGGCGGGTCGCCCTGGCGCTCGTGTTCACCGGCCTGATCGTGGTCCTGCTGTGGATGATCAGCGTCAGGACCACGAGCAAGTACGAGGCACGGATCAGTGTCGCGCGGCCCAAGCTGAACGAGGACTGGATGCTGACCCAGCCGACCTTCTGGCGGGGGAACGTCCTGGTCACTCGGCAGCGCTCGCTCCACGTGGCCGCGGCGGGCGCCTCGGTGGCGCTGATCGCCGTCCTGCCTTCCGGCCATCCGGCCGTGGTCCGGTGGGTGGCGATCGTCGTGGCCGCGGCGGTTCTCGTGGCCGCGGTCGTCATGAGCACGATGCCGCTGGCCGACCGCTACACGGTCACCGTGGTCAACGGGGGAGAGCCGGACGCGGCCCGCCCGGGCGGGCGGATGCCGGCCGGCAGGTCGGCCGACTGGTGGTGCCGGCGCGTCCTGCACGCCGCGCTGGCCTGCCTGGTCATCTCGGTGGTGGCGAGCGGCTGGACCGAACAGCAGCACGATCGGCACCCGGGAGCACTGCCGGGCCTGACCACGTTCCTCGTCGTCCTGCTGCTCGCGCAGGTGGTCTTGCTCGTCGCGCTGGGCGTCGTGGTCAGCGGCCTGGCCCGGCGGGCCCGCGCGGCAGGCTTCGACCGCGCCATCCGTCCCTACCTGGGCGGTAACCTCGCCACGCTGATGGCGACGCTGGGCTTCACCCTCGGCGGGCTGCTCACCGCCGTGATCAACTTCGGCGTGACCCGCCTGCTCGGAACGGCCGAACCCAGCGACGTTCACTTCATGACCGTGCCGAAGGATGCGCTCGCCATGCCCTGGCCGGTATTCGCCTTCGGTGCCGCGCCCATCGGGCTGCTGGCCGGCGCGATCGCAGCGGGCATCGTGCTGTATCTCCGCTACCGGCGCAACACCCGCGCGTTCTCGTCCGTAGCCGCCGACGGCCCATCGCCGGTAGCCGCCACCTACGCCGGCTCCATCGCGGGCGCCCCGGATGGCAATGCGAGCAGCGGCGACGGCGACGCCTACAAGCAGCGCCGCGGCGCCATCGCCAAAGCCTGGGCCGTCGGCCTGCTCGTCGACGACGCCGATCTCGCCACCGCGCTGGCCGTGGGCGGCGCCCTCGCCCTGGTGCTCGCCGCCGAGATCATCGCGGCGGTCTACGTCATCACCGCCGGTCCGGACAGCAAGCCGTACGAGGCCTGGCACGGCCTGGCCGCCGTGGTCTCGCTCATCGCCATCGCGGTGGCCGGCTGGCTGCTCACGCTGCTGCGCCAGGACTACTCCGACCCGGCCAAGCGCAAGACGATCGGCGCGCTGTGGGACGTGGGCACCTTCTGGCCCAGGGCGGTCCACCCGCTCGCCCCGCCCTGCTACGCCGAACGTGCCATACCCGAGGTAGTGGACCGCATCCGCCTGCTGACCGGCCATATCAGCCACGACCCAGACGACGTCGCGACGCTGAAGTACCAGGCCGGGCTGCCGGACCTGGGCCGCACCACCGGCCTGACCGTGCCGTCCGGCCCGCTGCTGCTGACCGGCTACAGCCAGGGTTCGGTCATCGCGCCGGCCGTCGTCGCCCAGCTGCCCGCCGACGTCCTGCCCGAAGTCGCCCTGCTCACGCTGGCCTGCCCGGCCCAGCGACTGTACGGACGGGCCTTCCCCGCCTACTTCGGCCAGCGCCAGCTCACGGAGCTGGCCCGCCTGCTCGACGCGGACCCGAAACCCGGGCGCTGGAAGAACCTGCGCCGCCGCAGCGACTACATCGGATCGTTCATCTTCGCCGAGCCAGAGCCCCGGCTGGACGAGGACTACCTGCGCGACCACATCGACCAGCCGTGCCTGGATCCCCCCGTCCTGGTCCAGGACGCGAACCCGAGCCCGCCGCCCACCCACCGCCACTCCCAGTTCTGGCCCGACCCGCGCACCACCGAGGTCGGGAAGCACCTGGTCGAGCTGCTGAGAGACGAGCCCCCTGCTCAGCTAGCCCAGCGCGGCGACGGCGGCCACGACCAGTTCCCAGAAGCGCCCGGCATCTAGCTCAGGAGGTACCGGCGGCCGACGGGGTCGGCCATCTCGGTCTGGTGGGGGAGCATCGCGAGGATCCGCGCGCCGGCCGCGGCGTGCCGCGCGGCCAGCGCCCTGCGGTCGGCACAGCCGAACGCGAGGTGCCCGGTCACGCGGTCATCCAGGCCGGCCCGCCGTAGCTCCAGCCGTACCGGTAGCGCCGAACGGTCTCCACCCTGCCCCTCCCACCCGGTCAGCGCGGCCCAGAACGAGCGCTCGCGCTCGAAGACACTCGCCGGGACGTCCAGGCGGAACTCGTCCACGCGGCTCGAGTCCCCGGCATCGAGTAGCACGGGACCAGGCACATCGCCTTCCCCGTGCCAGCGCACCAGGCAGAACGTGAACCCGCCCGGGCTGGCCGAGATGACGAGGCCCAGTTCCCGGTGCAGCACCTTCGCCCCCAGTGCGACCGCGCGTTCGGCCGCCTGCTCCACCGAAGCGAGGGCGGGATCCACGTGCAGGTCCAGGTGGTGGCCGCCGCTGCGGCCGGCGACGCGCTGCACCCGCAGGTACGCGTCTCCGTCCGCTGGCAGCAGCGTGGCGAATTCCCCCGCCGCGCCCCGGAACGGCGACAGCGTGCTGCCCGTCACCTCGCGCCAGAACGCCACCCCGGCGCCGAACGAGTCAGCCGGGAAGTCCAGGAACACGGTCAGCCACCGGACCGGGATCGCGGTCACGGCCTGCGTGCCTTCGGCAGCGACGCGACCACCAGGTCGTAGGAGTCGCCGAGCAAGTCGGCCACCATCTCGTCGGGCACCGAGCCGTCCAGCGTGATCGTGTTCCAGTGCCGCTTGTTCAGGTGATACCCGGGCGTGATCGCCTCGTACGCCGAACGCAGCTGGACCGCGAGCTCCGGATCACACTTCAGGCTCACCTGCAGCGGCTCGGCGTCCAGGCTGCACAGCGCGAACATCTTCCCGCTGACCTTGAACACCGACACCTCGTCCCCGAACGGGAACTCCTCGCTCGCCCCCGCCAGCCCCAGGCACCGCTCCCTGAGCCGCCGCGCCTTGCGCTCATGTTGGTCCATGCCTCACCATCCTTACCTCCGCCCCCTCACGACCCAAGCCCGCTAGGTATGAGAGTGGCGTTGTGCACACTCTTTTGTGCAGAGCGCCACTCTCATACGCAATCCCTAGCGCGACCCGGCCCATCTAGACCGTGAAGGCGGCGCGGAATCGGGCCAGGGCGCGGTCGCTGTCGCCGTCGGCGGCCCAGGCCTCCAGGCCGACGGTGCCGGTGTAGCCCATCTCGTTCAGCGCGGCGGCCACGGCGGGGTAGTTGATCTCGCCGGTGCCCGGCTCGCGCCGGCCGGGCACGTCGGCGACCTGGATCTCGCCGATCAGCGGCCCGGCCCGCCGGACCAGCTCGATCAGGTTCCCCTCGCCGATCTGCGCGTGGTAGAGGTCGAGCATCAGCCGGACCCGCGGATGCCCGACGGCTTCGACCAGGGCGAGCGTGTCGGCGGCGCGGGCGAACGGGACGCCGGGGTGGTCCACCGCGGTATTGAGATTCTCCAGGCAGAACGTGACCCCGGCCCGTTCGGCCATATCGCCGAGACGGGTCAGGGTGCGCGCGGCCGAAATCCACAGCGGACCCGGCATGTCCTCGCCGGGCACCACCGGCAGGCCCTTGCCGTCCAGCCCGGTGCCGTGCAGGTTCAGCCGGGGGCAGTCGAGCGTCTGCGCCACCGCGATGGACTCCTGCGCGGTCCGGATCAGTTCGTCGGCGCCGGCGCCGAAGTCACCCCTGATGTAACCGGTCATGGACGAGAACATCGCCCCGGTCGCGGCCAGCGCCTCGACGTCGTGCCGGGTCCAGTCCCAGATCTCGGCGTCGAAGCCGGCCTCGGCGATCCGCTGGACCCGTTCGGTGATGGGCAGGTCGAGGAAGATCATCTCGGCGCAAACGGCCAGTCGCATCGGCATGCTCCTTCCGTATGATGCCGTCATGTCAGAGTCAACACCAGCGGGGGTACCCGCCGCGACGTTCCCCATCACTACCGGCCTCGGCCTGCCGGGCGCGGTCATCGAGAGAGACCTGGGGCTCGCCTTCGGCCTCGTCGTGCGCAGCATGGGCTTCGCCAAGTCGTTCGGCGCCGGGCTCACCTCGCTGCGCCAGGGCGAGGTCCCGCAGTACACCCGGCTGCTCGAGGACAGCCGCCGCCACGCCATCGACCGCATGGTCGAGAACGCGCGGCTGCTGGGCGCGAACGCGATCGTCGCCATGCGGTTCGACTCGTCAGAGATCAGCCAGCAGCTGACGGAGATCGTGGCCTACGGGACCGCGGTCGTCGTCCGGCCTGCCGGGTAGCCGTGCCCGGCGCACGGCCGCTGGTCTCCGACGCCGACCGCGAGCGGCTGATCGCGCTGCTGCGCGAGCACTACGCGGCGGGACTGTTCGGCCTGGACGAGCTGGACCGCCGAGTGGGGACGGTGCTGGGCGCCCAGTTCCTGGACGAGGCGGCCGCCGCGGTCGCCGACCTGCCCGCGGTCGCGCCGGGGACGGCCGCCGCCGGGAGCGCGCCGCCGCGGCGAGCCAGGCGGCGGCGCGGGCACGGGCACGCCGATCAGCCCGCCGCGGGCTGGGTTCCCACCAGTGAGCGATTCCGCGACCCCAGCACCAGCATGGTCATGCGGGTCTGGGTCGACCCGGCCGACCAGAGCCGTCACTACGTGCCGGAACCCGAGTCATAAGTCAGCGAGCGGGCCGGTAGGTCGCGATCAGCGTGCCGGTGCTGGTCGGGGTGGCCTCGGCCAGCTCGAACGTGGCCGGCGCGGCGTCGTCGGGGAACAAGCGCCTGCGGCCGCCGCCGGCCACCACCGGGCTGATCATCAGCGTGAGCTCGTCCAGCAGGCCCGCCTCGATCAGCGACCGGACCAGCGACGGGCTGCCGCCGACGCCGATGGTCCCGCCGTCCTGCTCGCGCAGATCCGCCACGAAGTCGGTGACCGGGCCCTTGATCAGCGTGCTGTTCGGCCACTGCTCCACGGTGTCGAGCGTGGTGGAGGCGACGTACTTCTGGGTGCCGTTGATCCAGCTGGCGAACGGCTCGTCGGTCGAGGTCGGCCAGTACCCGGCCCACTCGGTGAACGTCACCCGGCCGAGCAGCACCGCGTCCTGCCCGTCGAGCATCCGCGACAACGCCGCGCCCATCTCCTCGTCGAAGGCAGGCTGCCACTCGTTCGGCCTCTCGACCACGCCGTCGATCGAGCTGAACAGTCCCGCGTACACCTTGCGCATGTGATGAATCCCCTCGTATCGATCCGAACGGTCAGTGCCGAATAACCTGCCCGGCCGCGGCGAACTGCCTGAGGGCGGGCGCGAGCACGTCGGCTTCGACGTTGTGCTGGGCTCCCTCCACCGCCTGCAGCGAGGCGGTGGGCAGCAGGCCAGCCAGGGCCCGCGCCGCGGCGATCAGCCACGGCTCGGTGCCGCGTCCGTACATGACCAGGGTGGGCACGGTGACGGCGGCCCAGCGATCGGCCGGCAAGGGCTGGCCGCTCATCGTGTCGCCCATGATGCGGCCGTCGTAGGCGATGGTGGGGGCGACCGCCTCCAGGGCGGGCCAGAACGGGCTCTCCCGCAGGCCGGCCAGTACCTCGGCCGGCATCCCGACCGCGCCGGTCATGAACAGCTCAACCGCGTCGCCGGGGCGGCCCGCGGCCACGGCCGCGTCCAATCGCTCGACGTAGTCGGCCGGCCGTGGCGGGCGGCTGTCGTCGACCACGAACGGCGGCTCGAACAGCGCGAGCCGCGTGATCGGCAGCCCGGCCGCGGCGGCATCCAGGGCCAGGACCGCGCCGGAGGAGAAGCCGCAGACGAACGCCGGCCCGCCCGCCTCGTCGATCAGGGCGGCCACGTCCTCGATCTCGCGCCGCACCGAGTACGGGGGAGTGTCGCCGCTCTCCCCGCGGCCCCGGCGGTCATAGGCGTACGTCCGGAAGTCGTCTCGCAGCAGCGCACCCACCTGCGCGGCAATCGGCGACATGGCCCGGTACGCCGTCGCGCCGTCGATCATGATCAGCGGCGGCCCGTCGCCCCAGGCGTCGAAGCCGATAGCCGTGCCGTCCGCGGAAAATACCGTGCTCATCGCGATCCCCTCGTCCCGTTACCCTCGTCCCCGTACTGGTACTGAACGGTACCGTACTCCTTCCGTACGGTACTGTACAGTACTAATCGCCGGAAGACCTCAGGAGGACCCGTGGCCCTTCAGCCGGGCGCTGCCCAGGTTCAGCTGAGCGCCGCCCCGGATCAGGCGGAAACCGGCCGGTCCGAGCGCAGGCGGCAGGCGATCATCAAGGCGGCCACCGAGGTGTTCGTCCGGCACGGCTACCTCGGCGCGACCACCGACGAGGTCGCCGCCCGCGCGTCGGTGTCCAAGCAGACCCTCTACAAGCACTTCGCCGACAAGCAGCACCTGTTCGCCGAGGTCATCCTGGACGCGAGTGTCCAGGTCGTGGACGGGCTATCCAGCGCGGTGGCCAGCACGCTAGACGACGCGCAGGACGTGCGTCAGGGATTGCGCGCTCTCGCGGACGGGTTCCTGCGCGGCCTGCTGCAGCCGGACGTGCTGCGGTTGCGCCGGCTCGTGATCGCCGAAGCCGACCGTTTCCCCGAAATTGGCCGGGCCTGGTTCGACCGTGGTTTCAACCGCGCCCTGGTGATCCTGGGCGAGGCGATGCGGCGCCTGGCCGACCGCGGGCTCCTGCAGGGCCTGGCCGACCCGGCCCTGGCCGCCTATCAGTTCGCCGGGCTCGTCATGTACCAGCCGATGAACCAGGTCATGTTCGGCGGCACGGACGCGCTCCCGCCTGAAGACCAGCTCAACCGCATCGCGGACGCCGCCGTGGACATGTTCCTCGCCACCTACGGGCAGGGTTCTGTCTCCTCGAGCCAGCCGCCGAGCCGGTAGTACAGGTCTTCCCCGAAGCTGGTCGGAAGCGGGTCTTTCACGGCCAGCTTGTAGTCGCGGCGCCCGTCGGGCTGGCGTTCGGCTCGCAGGAACAGGGTGGAATCCGCCTGCTGGCGGTGGAAGTGCTCGGCGAAGCCGAACCGGTGGGTGACGAAGAACACCGTGGACCTCCCCGAACAGGGCCGGGGAGATCGCGCTCCTCGCGGTCACCCGCGATCGCGGCCACGATCTGGTCCAGGTTCAGGTCCCGCGCGAAGGAGCGATCCGTTGCGATATCCCCGGCCGCCAGCGGCCCAGCGCCCCAGCGGACAGCAATCCCGGGCTTCCGAGTGAGGACTGCGCCATTGGCATGCCTGCCTTCCAGCCTCTAAGGCGGTTAGCAGGAGCCATCAGCCACACGGGCAACTTCGGCGAGCTCCATCGCCGTGCTTCTCATTGTATTCGTCCGGCGAATACGGAAATAAGCTGGTGATCATGAACGATATTTGCTATTATGTTCTATAGAAATCATTCTTCCGAACGGGTGGTGCTCCATGCCTCCGGAACCTGTTCCCGCGGACCCCGGGTGGGACGAGGATCTCGCCTGGCTGGACCGCGACCCGGAACGGGAGACCTGGCTGGACCGGGCCCGCGAGCACGACGAGCCCCCGCTGGACGAGGAGTACGCGGACCACGAGCCGCTCACCGGGGAGGAGCTGGCCGAGATCCGCGAGGCGGCCGCCGATGAGCTGCTCGCCGTCGGGGCGGCCACCACCGGGCGGCGGGGTCCGGGTCAGCCGGGCTCGGCGCGGGTGTTCCCCGGCG
>Ga0207674_10004279_pt1 | contig 17216 bp, 15 predicted proteins | sample KBSCornC72_FD_184303 | JGI IMG/M metagenome (GOLD analysis project Ga0207674, IMG submission 184303) | Corn rhizosphere microbial communities from Kellogg Biological Station, Michigan, USA - KBS Corn C7-2 (SPAdes) (version 2) | ecosystem: Host-associated > Plants > Roots > Rhizosphere > Soil ... | reverse complement strand
AGGAAGCTCGGCTCGATGATGTGCGCGTCGGTCACGCCGCGCCACAGCCGGCGCAGCAGGTAGCCGCCTTCCGTTGCAACCTCGCCCGACCAGTTCGCTTCCGTATCGCCGGCCCCGAGCCATTCGGCGACCTTGGCGATTGCCCTGGCCTGGCCGTCGCGGTCCAGGTTCGGCTTCAGCGCGCCGTTCAGCGCCAGCGCCTCGATCAGCGCCGGGTCGTACTTGCGCGGCGCGTAGTGCATCAGCGTCCGCATCCGCCGCGCGTGGTCGACCAGAGCCTTGAGGTCGTTGCCCGAGCGCGGCCCCTCGCTCGTGTCGAGGATGACGCCCTCGAGCCCGGCTTCCTCGAGATAATCGTCGAGGGCGGCATCGTCCTTCACATAGACTTCGGAGCGGCCGCGGCTGACCTTGTAGAGCGGCGGCTGGGCGATGAAGAGGTGCCCCTTCTCGATCAGCTCGGGCATCTGGCGGTAGAAGAAGGTCAGCAGCAGGGTCCGGATGTGCGCGCCGTCGACGTCGGCGTCGGTCATCAGGATGATCTTGTGGTAGCGCAGCTTGTCGACGCTGAACTCCTCGACCCCGATGCCGGTGCCGAGCGCCTGGATCATCGTCCCGATTTCCTTGGACGACAGCATGCGGTCGAAGCGGGCGCGCTCGACGTTGAGGATCTTGCCCTTCAACGGCAGGATCGCCTGATATTTGCTGTCGCGGCCCTGCTTGGCCGAACCGCCGGCGCTGTCGCCCTCGACCAGGAACAGCTCCGATTTCGCGGGATCCCGCTCCTGGCAATCGTGGAGCTTGCCCGGCAGCGACGCGATGCCCATCGCCGACTTGCGGCTCGCCTCGCGCGCCTTGCGCGCCGCTTCGCGGGCGGCGGCGGCGTCGATGACTTTCCCGATGATCGTGCGCGCATGCGCCGGATTTTCCTCGAGCCATTCGGCGAGCTTGTCGGCCATCAGGCTCTCGAGCGGCTGGCGAACCTCCGACGACACCAGCTTGTCCTTGGTCTGCGAGCTGAACTTGGGGTCGGGCAGCTTGACCGAGACGATCGCGGTCAGGCCTTCGCGCATGTCCTCGCCGGCGAGCTGGACCTTCTCCCGCTTCATCATCCCGGAGCGCTCGGCATAATTGTTGAGCGTCCGGGTCAGCGCCGCGCGGAAGGCGGCGAGGTGGGTCCCGCCGTCGCGCTGCGGGATGTTGTTGGTGAAGGTCAGGACGTTCTCATAGTAGCTATCATTCCACTCGAGCGCGACGTCGATGCCGATGTCGTCGCGCTGCCCGGTGATCGCGATCGGGTCGGGGATCAGCGCGGTCTTGGCGCGGTCCAGATATTTGACGAAGGCGGCGATGCCGCCCTCATAATGCATCTCGACTTCCTTGCGCTCGGCGTGGCGGGCGTCGGCCAGCAACAGCCGCACCCCGGAGTTGAGGAACGCCAGCTCGCGGAAGCGGTGCTCGAGCCGCTCGAAGTCGAACTCGATCGACTTGAACGTGTCGGTCGAGGGGAGGAAGGTCACCCGGGTGCCGCGCTTGTCGGTCTTGCCGACGACCTTCAGCGGCGCCTCGGCGTCGCCGCTGCGGAAGCGCATGAAATGCTCCTCGCCGTCGCGCCAGATGGTGAGGTCGAGCCATTCGCTGAGCGCGTTGACGACCGACACGCCGACGCCGTGGAGGCCGCCCGAAACCTTATAGGCATTGTCGTCGCTGGCATTCTCGAATTTCCCGCCGGCGTGCAGCTGGGTCATGATGACCTCGGCCGCCGACACGCCCTCCTCGGAATGGATTCCGGTCGGGATGCCGCGGCCGTTGTCCTCGACGCTGACCGAGCCGTCGGGGTTGAGGGTGATCAGGATCCGGTCGCAATGGCCGGCCAGCGCCTCGTCGATCGCATTGTCCGAGACCTCGAACACCATGTGGTGGAGGCCGGAGCCGTCGTCGGTGTCGCCGATGTACATGCCGGGGCGCTTGCGCACCGCGTCGAGGCCCTTGAGGACCTTGATGCTCTCGGCATCGTAGTTGCCGCCGTTAGAGTTGTTCTGGGGGGGAATTGCCATAGTCCGGATATAGGGATTTTCCCGCGGAAGTCACGCGCGTGCGCGCGACGCGCGCACGTGCGCGCACGCGCGGGTCGGAGCCGGAAGTTGTCAAAGTTGTGCCCTCGACGCGCGCGCGGGCGCGCACAGTGGGTGGGGAGGGCCCGGGAGAGCGAAGTCCACAAGGTTCGCGGTCCAGCGCGCGCGCATGCCCGCCGCCCGTGCGAGCAAGCTCGAGAAGGACAGGGTCCTTGCGCACCGCCGAACGACAGCGTTTGTCGGCTTCGCGAATCGCAGCGGTGTTCATCCACCAGCTTGGATCACAAGTGACCAGCTGTAGGACAGCGCTTTCTTATGTCTGCTTTGGGTGGAAAGCGGACATGAGGCAGAGCCGAACTCTTACGTAAGAATACGCATTCCACACGCCTGTGCTGCCGACTAACGGCCGCCATGCGAAAGGCGCGGAAAATGGCGAAAGCGCTCAACCGGGTCGCTCAGCTGACCGAATATGGTGGTCCGGAATGCATTCGGATCGTGAACCTTCCCAAGCCGACGGCAGACGCCGGTGAGGTGCGAGTGCGAGTCCTCGCCTCCAGCATCAACTACACTGAGACATTGATCCGCCGGCATCTCTACCCACAGACGGCAGCATACAAGGCGCCGTTCGTCCTAGGCTACGATGTCGTAGGCGAAATCGATCAGCTCGGTCCCGGCGTAAGCGAATTCGAAATCGGCGACCGGGTTGCGGACATGACTGTCACGGGATCGGATGCGACCTATCGAACGCTCAGCGCGAAAGATGTGACGAGGGTGCCCAAGGACGTTGATCCCGCGGAAGCGGCGACCCTGATCCTCAGCTGGACGACCGCCTATCAGCTCCTGCACCGGGCAGCCAAAGTCCGCGCCGGCCAGCGAATCCTCGTCCACGGTGCCGGGGGAGCGGTCGGGCAGGCGCTGCTTTCGCTGGCCAAGCTTGCCGGCGTGGAAGCATGGGGAGGCGCCCACGCCAAACACGGAGCGCTGATCCGCGATCTAGGCGCGCGTCCGATCGACTATGACCGCGAGGACTTTACGCGCGTCTTACCCGGGGGCTTCGACGTGGTATTCGACGGCATCGGAGAAGATGGCTATCGCCGCTCCTTTGCGGCGCTAAAGCCCGGCGGCCTGCTTGTTGCCATTGGCTACTCTGCGGGAGCCCAAGCTGGGCAAGGGATGGTCCGCACGCTCGCGAATATCGCTCGGCTGTATCTGTGGGGCTGGATGCTGAGCGGAAAACGCACGCGCTTCTTTTCGATCAACGTGATGCGTGCCCGGCACCCGGATTGGTTCAAGCACGACCTCGCTTATTTGTTCGACTTGTTGAAAGAGGGCCGGATCAGGCCGAGCGTCGCCGAGCGCATCTGCTTTGACGAAGTCGCTGATGCTCATCGGCGGCTGGACGCGGGCGGCGTAGAGGGCAAGATCGTACTCTGTCCTGCTTGACGATAGCGGACGTCTGCTTTGGGTGGAAAGCGGACGTTGCGGCCTAACCTCTACGGGCGACTTTCCAGAGCGTTCGGCTGTATAGGGCAAGAGCCACGAAAAAACCGACAAGCAGCACCCCTTGGCCGACTCGTTCGCAGGACGGCAAACCGAGCTGATTCCCCGGGCCGCTGCAATAGCCGCCAAGGTTAATTGCCTCAACGCCATAGGCTGCAAGAACTATGAGGAGGGTGCCTACTCCAATCCAATACAGAGCTGCCAAAATCGCGAGGCCAAGAAGGCGGCGGGGTGAACTCATCCCAGCGTTATCGCGTTGATGCCTAACGTCTGCAATGGGTCGAAAGCGACATTAGCTCCGGCATCCTCAGGCGGCTCGGAAGCCGTTCCTTCCACCGCGGCGGCCGCGGAACTTGCGCTTCGGCTGGCCGCCCTGGGGAGGGCGGTCGGCCGAAGCCGCGCGATAGGACTCCGGCCGGTAGGCTGAGCGGCCGCCTTCGTTGCGCTGGTCATCGCGGCGCTGACCCGAGGAGTCCTGCGCGCCCGAACGATGCGCCGGATGCCCGTCGGCGCGATGCGCGTGACGCTGGCCGCCGTTGCGGTCCCGACGCTGCTGGCCATCGTGACGGCGGTCGGCCTTGGCCGCGGGGCGACGATGGGCGCGGTCCGGCTGGGCTTTGGGAGCCGGCTTGAGGCGCTTGAACGCCTCGGCCTGAGCCATGAAGTCGGCGGGCAGCGGCGCAATCGCAATCCGCTGGCGGGTGGTCCGCTCGATGTCGCGCAAATTGCCGCGCTCGTCGGGGCTGCAGAAAGCGACGGCGATGCCGTCGGCGCCGGCCCGAGCGGTGCGGCCGATGCGGTGGACATATTGCTCGGGAACGTCCGGCAGGTCGAAGTTGACGACGTGGCTGACGCCGGGGATGTCGATCCCGCGGGCGGCGATGTCGGTCGCGACCAGCACCGGCGCGTGGCCGGACTTGAACGCGGCGAGCGCCCGCTCGCGCTGCGCCTGGCTCTTGTTGCCGTGGATCGCCGCGGCAGCGATTCCAGCCGCTTCAAGCTGGCGGACGATCTTGTCGGCGCCATGCTTGGTGCGGCTGAACACCAGCGCGCGCTCAACCGGCTGACGCTGGAGGTAGAGCGCGAGCAGCGCCGCTTTTTCGGCCTGATTGACCATCGTGATGCTTTGAGCGATCCGATCCACGGTCGTCGCCGTGGGGGTGACCGAGACCTCGGCCGGATTGGTCAGATAGCGGTCGGCCAGCTCCTTGATCGCCTTGGGCATGGTGGCCGAGAAGAACAGGGTCTGGCGCTTCGGCGGGACCAAAGCGACGATCCGCTTCAGCGCGTGGATGAAGCCGAGGTCGAGCATCTGGTCGGCCTCGTCGAGCACGAGGATCTCAAGCTCGCGCAAACTCAGCGCCCGCTGGTCGATGAGATCGAGCAGCCGGCCAGGCGTCGCCACGAGCACGTCGAGGCCGCGGGCGACGGTGCGCACGCTTTTGCCGTTGGGAACGCCGCCGAAGATCACCCCGACCGACAGGCGCATGAACTTGCCGTAGGCTTCGGCCATCGCCGCGATCTGCGAGGCGAGCTCACGGGTCGGGGCGAGCACCAGCATCCGGATCTGGCCCGGCTTGGGAATGTTGCGGTCGGCCGCGAGCCGGTCGAGGGACGGCAGCATGAACGCCGCCGTCTTGCCGGTGCCGGTCTGGGCGATGCCGAGCAGATCGCGGCCGCTAAGGACCGTCGGGATCGCCCGGCTCTGGATCGGGGTGGCCTGCGTGTAATTTTTCGCCGCAAGCGCGTCGAGCAAGGGCTTGGACAGCCCAAGAGTATGAAAAGACATGAAAAATCCGATATGAAAAACCGCCGCGCGAAAGGCGCGGTCGGGAGGGGGTCAAAGGAGCGCCCCGCGTGAATTGGAGAGCAAAATCGATCGAGGCGCGGGCCGGGTCCTCGATTTGGTCGAGACCGTTCACGCCGCTTGAAAAGCGCCTCGTGCTGCGGTGCAATATAGAGAGAAAGTGAAGAAAGTCTAGGCCGGGTCAAGAGTACCGGGCCGGACGTGGAAGCGCGACGCCGCGCCGATGCCCTCGAACAAGGCCGCTTCAGTGCCGGTCAGCCACACCTGGCCGCGACCGTCGAGCCGCTCGAACAGGGCCGCCCGCCGCTTCGGGTCGAGGTGCGCGGCGACCTCGTCGAGCAGCAGGATCGGCGGCTCACCGCGGCGCTCGGCGACCAGCTCGGCATGGGCCAGCACCAGGCCGAGCAGCAGCGCCTTCTGCTCCCCGGTCGAGCTGCGCGCGGCGGGCATGTGCTTGGCCTGATGCAGCACCACCAAATCCTGGCGGTGCGGGCCATGGGTTGCTCGGCCGGCGGCCGCGTCGCGCGCCCGGTTGGCGGCGAGGGCGGTCGCGAGGTCGTCGGCGACCCAGCCTTCGAGCGCGATCGACGCGCGCGGGAAGTCGTCGTCGCCGGCGCCGCGCAGCCGCCCGCCAAGCGCCTCGACCGTGTGCAGCCGCGCTTCGTGCAGCCTGGCGCCATGCTCGGCCATCGCTTCCTCGAGCGCGCCGAGCCAGCTCGGGTCGGCCGCCTCCGGCTCCGCCAGCAGCTTGTTGCGGGCGCGCATGGCCGCTTCGTAGCGCGCGGCATGGTGGGCATGGCCCGGCTCGAGCGCGAGCACGAGGCGGTCGAGGAAGCGGCGGCGGTCGCCGGCGCTGCCGGTGAACAGCCGGTCCATGGCCGGGGTCAGCCACAGCACCGACAGCCATTCGCCGAGCGAGTTCACCGCGGCCGCGGCGCCGTTGATCCGCACCTGCCGCCGCTCGGGCGCGGAGGGTTGGGTGCCGGTGCCGATGGCGATGTCGCCGAGCATCGCGGCGACGGCGAACCCGCCGCCCCCGTCCTGCCGCGCCATTTCGCTCAGCGCCGCGCCGCGCAGCCCGCGCCCCGGCGTCAGCAGCGAGACCGCCTCGAGCAGGTTGGTCTTGCCCGCGCCATTGTCTCCGGACAGCAGCACAAACCCCGGCCCGGGCGCGATCGACGCTGAAGGGTAAGAGCGGAAATCGGTGAGGGTCAGGCGGGATACCGGCACGGACGGCGGCTTAGCCGCTATTGCGCGCGGCGGTCGATCACTTCGTAGTGCGCGGCACGATCGTCGAAGCTGTTGAGCACCGCGCGAGCCTCCAGCGGCACATGGCTGACCGAATAATCTTCCCCCATGAACGCCTTGATGGCGTCGAGGGAGTCGAACCACATCAGCGTCTGGAACTCGATCTCGCCGCCGAGGTCGCGCTTCATCAGGTCGATGTGACGGAAGCCCGGGATCTGGCGCGCCTCGATTCCGGGAATGACTTCGGTCCGAACGATGCGCTCATACTCGCCGGCGTTTTCCGGTGAGGTCCAACCGCGCCACAGGCGGCAGATCATTTAGAATGAGGCCTCTGCGCGAGTGACCAGACCGTCGCCGGTGCATACAAAAAGCCCGCCGCGCACCTTGAGCGCATAAAGCTTGGGCCGCTCTTCATCATCGAATGAATCGATCAAGTCTGGCGGGATCAAGCCAAACCCATCCTCACCAATGGCCAACTCTCGGAGCTTTGCGGCGCGGATAGCGGTATGGTCGTTATCGTCACCTAAAGCTGTGAGGATCTCAGGGTTGTAACCAGTCCTTCTGTCACCTTCGAGCGTATTGCGAACCTGCTGGTAGCGCACGCCGAGGAAGCGGGCGATGTCCGCTCGCGCGTAGCCCGCTCGGTCAAGCACGCGCATCTTGTCTGCCTTTGTCGTAATGCCTTCAGTGAGGCTGATCATTTTGTCGAGATTCAACGAATCCACTCCTGCCAGCGAGCCACTAATATGCGACTCACGGCTGAGTAACTAGTCGAATGAACGTTAGATAGTCAATACAGCAGTCACACCCGCATCGGCATCAGTACGTAGAGCGCGTTCGACTTGTCGTTTTCGCGCAGCAAGGTCGGCGCCGCAGCGTCGGCGAGGTGGACCTCGACCGTGTCGCCGTCGATCTCGCCGAGGATGTCGAGCAGGTAGCGGGCGTTGAAGCCGATCTCGAGCCCGTCGGAGCCGTAGTCGGCGGGCAGCTCTTCGGTCGCGAGGCCGTTCTCCGGCGAGGTCACCGACAAGGTCACCTTGTCACGATCGACGCTCATCTTCACCGCGCGGGTCTTTTCCGAAGCGATGGTCGAGACCCGGTCGACGCCGGCCGAGAAACTCTTCGGGTCGAGCTTCAGAAGCTTGTCGTTGGCGGTCGGGATGACCCGGTTGTAGTCGGGGAAGGTGCCATCGATCAGCTTGCTGGTGAGGACCGCGCTGCCGAGGCCGAAGCGGATCTTGGTCGGCGACAGCGAGATTTCGACCGTGCCCTCGAGCTCCTCGAGCAAGCGATAGAGCTCGGCCACGGCTTTGCGCGGAACGATCACGTCGGGCATGCCGTCGGCGCCGTCGGGCTTGGCGAGGGTCACCCGGGCGAGGCGGTGGCCGTCGGTCGCCGCGGCGCGCAGCTGGTCGTCGATCACGTGCAGGAAGATGCCCATCAGATAATAGCGCGTCTCCTCGCTTGAGATGGCGAAGCGGGTCTTTTCGATGACCTGGCGCAGGGTTGCTGCGGGCAGCTCGAAGCGGGTCGGCAGCTCGCCCTCGGCGATCACCGGGAAATCGTCGCGCGGCAGGGTCGACAGGCTGAACCGGGAGCGCCCGGCGTTGATCTGCATCTTGCCCTCGGCGGCCGAGAGCTCGACCTGGCTGCCCTCGGGCAGCTTGCGGACGATGTCGAACAAGGTGTGTGCCGACAGCGTCGTTGCGCCGGCCTGCGAGACGTTGGCGGGGACGCTCTCGTCGACCTGAAGGTCGAGGTCGGTCGCCATCAGCCGGAGGGAGCCGTCGTCGCGCGCCTCGATCAGCACGTTCGACAGGATCGGGATGGTGTTCCTGCGCTCCACGACCGATTGGACGTGGCCGAGGCTCTTCAAGAGTGTCGCCCGTTCAATCGTCGCTTTCATGTCGCCACAGCCCCTTCGCCACGCGTGTCGGCTCGTTATAGCGAGCCTTCACGCGCGCGGAAGTGGCTGTTTGAGCGGCGGCGCTACCCGCCGGCCTTGGTCGGCGGCGCGGCGGCCGGCCTGGCCGGCATGAGGACGGTGTCGAGGTGATGGACCACGCCGTTGGAGAAGGTGTCGTCGGCCTTGGTCACGGTCGCCTTGTTGCCCTTGGCGTCGGTGAGCACGATCTTGCCGCCCTCCTTGGTCGCGGTCAGGGTCCCGCCGCCCATGGTCGCCAGCAGCGCCTTGCCCTTGCCGGTGTCGATCGCCTTCTCGATGTCGGCGGCCATCACCGTGCCCTGCAGGAACAGGTTGGTGATGACGCCGGTCAGCTGGCCGCGATTCTCCGGCTTGCTGTCGAGCGTTCCCGAGGGCGCCTTGTCGAAGGCGGCGTCGTCCGGCACCAGCACCGTGTAGGGGCCGGCGCCGGCGAGCGTCTGGTCGAGCCCGGCCGCCTTGGCGGCGGCCATGAACTTGCCGTCCTGCGCCAGCCCCGCCGCCATGGTCTTGGTGCCCGCGACCTTCTGGGCTTCCGGGGTCTGGGCGTTGGTGCGGTTTTCGGCCGCCTTGTTGGTGCAGCCGCCGGCGGCGAGCAGCGCCGTGGCGAGGGTAAGCGTGAGGACCTGGGTCTTCATGACCTTCTCCCGTTTCTGTTTCTTTTCGCACATCAAACGAAATGGCCCGGCAACGCACGCCGGGCCATTCGCGATCCACTTCTGAACCAGATTTAACGCAGCTAGGTCAGAATCGATGCGACGATCGCCGTCACCAGCTGGGTCGTCGGGTCGACCTGGTAAATGTAGCCGTTGTTGTACCGGTACCAGGCGTTGGGCGTGTCGTAATAGGTCGCCCGATAGTCGTACGGAACGTTGTACGCGCTGTACCCGTACGGCAGCGGCTGGCCGACGTTGAAGCCCGGCGACAGCAGCGCCGCGACCGACGTGATCAGGCTCGACGACGGGTCGTACTGATAGATCGCGCCCGGCGCGTACCAGTAATTAGAATCGGACGTATCGTAGTACAGGCTGCGATACTGGGACGGCACGTTGTAATAGCCGTAGCCGCTCGGCAGCAGCTGCCCGACGCCATAGCCGCCCGCGTAGAGCGGGATCACGTCCTCGACGAAGCCGCTGGCGCAATCGACCTGGTAGACGACGCCGTTGACGTAGCGGTTGCAGAGGTTGTCGTAGCCGTAGCCATAACCCGAATAGCTGGTTGGGTAGAAGCTGTTGAACCCGTAATAGTCCGGAACGAAATAGTTCGGGGTCATGTACGAGGAGGGGAAATAGCTCCCCGGCGTGTAGCCGCCGAACGCCAGCGGCAGCAGCGCCGAGATCAGCGCCGAATCGCGGTCGACCCGATACGCATAGCCGTCACCGAACCGGTAGAAATAATCGTTCGTGTCCGGATAGAGGTAGCGGGCCGAGACCGGGAAGGTGTCGAAGGTGGCGAAGCGCGCCGCAGTCGACAGCGGAGTCCCGAGCAGCTTGGCCGCCTGACCCGGCGGCATGCAGCCCTTCGACATCAGGCCCGGCGGGCACCCGCCGACGCCCCAGCCCTGCGCCCGATCGCCGAAATCTTCGGCGCGGAGCAGGCGCGGGCCGTTGCGCACATCACGAACGAAGACGCCGTTGTCGAGCCGCTCGATGCGATTGGCCCGAAGCTCATCGCGGAACAGGTCGCGGTTGTGAGCCAGCTCGACCCGGTTGCCGCGAAGCTCGTTGCGGAAGGTCTCGTTGGTGCGGACCTGGTCGAACCCCTTGCCGCGCTGACGCTCGAAATTCTGCGCCTGTTCGAAGCGGTTGCCGTGCTGCCGCTCGACATTGCGCACCTGACGCTCATCGACCCGCTGGGTCCGCATCATGCTGCGATTGCCATGCTCGGCGCGGACGGCCGAGGCGCCGCGGCCATGGCCGCGGTCCTGGAAAGCGAACGTCTGGCGCTGGCTCTGCCGCATTGAAAAGCCGCCGCCGCGCTGCTCGAAGCTGCGGGCCTGGGCGTGGCCGCCCCCGCCATGGCTCTGCATGCGGAAGGCTTGCCCGCCGCCGTTCCCGCTCTGCATGCGGATGGTCTTACCGCCGCCGCCGCCGCCGCGGGCCTGGACATTGCCGCCGCCGCCGTGGGAATTGCCACGAGTCTGGACGGATTGCTGATCGCCGCCCCCATGACCGCCGCCCGGCTTCGCGCTCGCCGGCATCGAGATCGCCAGCGCGGCGACACCGGCGGCAAGAAATAGCCTGGTCATCAGAATTTCTCCTTTCAACTCGATCAAACGGGCGGGCGAACCGCCCGTTCCACCGCTTGCCGATGCAACCGCCCACTATGGCGCTTCGGGATGAACCTCCGATTTCCTTGTTGTTCAGATACTTAGATTTGTTCGAGAAGCGCGATGAGACGGTCCACGTCAGCCTCGTCCTGATACAGGCCGAAACCGATCCGGAGGACGTCGCCGCGCACGTCGGTGATGCAGCCCAGCGCCTTGAGATCGGCATACCAGCGTTGCGCGTCCGGGCTGCGGAAGGCGAGGAAGCGCGCGTGCGGCCCGCCGTCGAGTGGGTTGAGCAATTCGGCGTCGCGCAGCGCCGTCCGGACCAGGGCGTCGACCAATTGCCGCTGGAGGTGCCCGGCATGCTGCGAGATTGCATCCGTCGTCAGGCCGTTCTCCTCCAGCATCCGCTGCACGGCGTTGAACCGGTACAGCGCCGACGGATCGAACGTCGCGCCCATGAAGCGGCTGGCGTCCTTCGCGTAGCCGACGCTTCCGGGGGGCAGGGTCAGGTCCTCGAACTCGGCGAACCAACCGGTCACCGGCGGGCGGGGACCGAAACCCGGCGGCGCGCGGAGGAACGCGCAGCCTTCCCCGGACATCGCATATTTGTACCCGCCGCCGAGGTAGAAAGCGGTGCGCGCAGCGGTTTCGCCGAACGGCCGCTCCAGCGCCATGAACGCATGATAGCCGTCGACGACGGCCCACGGCCCGTCCGGGCGCCCAATTGCGGCGAGCGCGTCGACCGCTGCGAAGATCCGGCCGCTTCCGAACAGCACCTGGCTAACCAGAACGAGATCGTGATCGCCGCTCGTCGCGGCCTCGAGAAACCGGTCGGTCAGGCTCTCGAACGGTTCGGCCGCGACCTTGTCGAGCGCGATCGTGCCGTTTTCCGCCCAGCGCGCGAACTGGCGCCGGGCGCTATGGAACTCGCCATCGGTCGTCAGGACCTTGAGCGGACCGTGCCCGCGCCGCGGCGCAGCCGCGATCAGCCGGATCAGGAAATCGTGCGTGTTCGACGAAAAGACGATGGCCGAGGGGTCGCCGCTGCCGAGCTCGCGCGCGACATGGCCCTGCGCCTCGGGCCAGACCTCGTCCATCACCTTGTCCCACTTGCGGTCGGCGAGCCGGGCGGCGTCGTTCCAGGCGTCGGCCTGGCCGGCGAAGCTGGCGTCGGGCCACAGATGATGGCTGTGCGCCGCGAAATGCAGTCGGTCGGGGTCCGCGGCGAGGCTGCGCGCGAACAGCGGCTTGAAGCTCAAAGTTCGGTCCTTAACGACCACAGCTCCGGGAACACCCGCTTCTCGAGCGTCGCGCGCAGGTACGGCGCCCCGGCCGATCCGCCGGTGCCGGGCTTGTTGCCGATGATCCGCTCGACCGTCAGCACATGCTTGTGGCGCCAGGCGGCGAGGGCGTCGTCGATGTCGACCAGTTTCTCGGCCAGCTCGTACAGCTCGAACCAGCGGTCGGCGTCGCGATAGACAGCGAGCCAGGCGTCGGCGAGCGCCGGCACCGAGCGGTCGCCCGGATCGAACCCGGCCCGGACCAGCGCACCGATCGCCGCTTCGCGCAGGCTCGGCTCGGCGAGCGCAATTTCGAGCCGCGCGCGCTCCGCGCTTCCCGGATCGTAATGGTTGACGAAGTTGGGCTCCTTGAGGCCGAGGCGGAACTCGATTTCGCGGAACTGCGCCGACTGAAAGCCGGACGATGTGCCGAGCACGCTGCGGAACTTCAGATAGTCGACCGGAGTGAGGGTCGAGAGCACGTCCCACGACAAGGTCATCACTGCCTGGATGCGGCTGATCCGGGCCATCGTCTTATAGGCTTCGGCGAAGCGGTCCTCGCTGATCAGTGCGATGGCGAACTGGAGCTCGTGCAGCAGCTGCTTCATCCACAGCTCTTTGGTCTGGTGGATGACGATGAACAGCATCTCGTCGTGGAGGTCCGACAAAGGCTGCTGCGCGGAGAGAAGCTGATCGAGCTTCAGATAGTCGGCATAGGTCATGCCGGCGGGCGTCGCGGTCATGGCACCGCGCTTAGGACAAAGCTCCGCGTCTAGGAAGCCGAGGACCGCCGCTCGCGGTCAATAGCCTTGCGTGCTGCTGCTGGCGGTGCCGACCGTGCCGATGTTGCCGAACAGCTCCTCGAAGAAGCTGCGCTGGCGGCCCAGCGTCGGGGTCTTGCGGTCGGTCGGGTTGATCGCCGCGATCAGCTCCTTGCCGGTCTTGTCGATGCCAATCACGTTGCCGGCCTGGTCGAACCGGACGCGATAGACCGTCTGTTGTGCGACTCGCGGATTGCGGAACGCGAACTGGTTGGTGTCGCGCGACACATAATACCAGTCGTTGGGAGTGAACTGGCCGGTGAACGAGGGCCGGCCGAGCGTCTTCTCGACCGAGGCCTTGTTGTCCACTCCGGGCTGGATGGCGGCGGCCAGCTGCGGGTCGACCACCGCGCCCTTGTGCGCGCGGACCCCGGCGCAGCCCGCGAGCAGCGCCGCGGCCATCGCGGCCGTGGAAAGCTTGAGCAGCGCAACCTTCATCGTTCCAACCTCTCCTGGGTGCCGTGCGATCTTGCCTGCCGCCCGGTCCGCCTCATATGCGGCCGGTAAGCGGGGGCGCAACCCTGCGACGGCACGCAAGGACGCTATGCTTCGATTCCTGTTCCCACGATTAACGGCCGACCCGGCCCGCGGCGCGGAACTGTTTCGCTGGGTCGTCGGCCAGACCCGGGCGCCGCACTGGTACGTGGCCGGAGGCATGGCCGACACGGTCGACGGACGCTTTGCGATGCTCGCCACGATCGCGGCGCTGGTCATGGTTCGGCTCGAACGGGACGGCGATTCGGATCCGGGAACGGCGGCGGCCCTGACCGAGCGCTTCGTCGAAGCGATGACCGCCGAGCATCGGGAAATGGGCCTCGGCGATCCCAAGCTCGGCCGGACCGTGCGCAAGCTGGTCGGCGCGCTCGCCCGCCGGGTCGAGCTGTGGCGCTCGGCGATTTCGCGGGCCGGCTGGGTGGAGGCCGCGCGCAACAGCGCCTACGGGGGGCAAGAGCCGTCGGCCGATGCGCTGGCGCACACCGCGGCCGCGCTGCGCGACCTGTGGCTCCGACTGGATGCGACTCCCGTCGACGCCCTCGCCGGAGGGAGGATCGAATGACCGATCGCTTCGCCCATCGCCTGAAGCTGGACGGGATCCGCGACGGCGACCGGATCGAGCTCATCGCCAACGACGATGAGCGGCAGGCGGTTGCCGAGCGCCTCGGATTGCCGAGCCTCGGCGCCTTTCAGGCGCACGCCACCCTCACCCGGAAGGGCACGCTGATCGAGGCGGACGGCCGGATCGTGGCGTCGCTCGAGCAGCGCTGCGTGGTCACCGGCGATCCCGTCCCGGCGCATATCGACGAAGCCTTCAGCCTCGTGTTCATGCGCGAACCCGAGATCCGCGCCGACGATGAGGTCGAGCTCGGCCCGGCCGATTGCGACGTCGTCTTCCACGACGGGAGCACGATCGATCTCGGCGCGGCGATCGCCGATACGCTGGCGCTCAGCCTCGACCCCTATCCGCGGAGCGCCGGCGCCGACGCGGCGCTCAAGGAGGCCGGAGTCCTGTCCGAGGCCGAGGCCGGGCCGTTCGCGGCGCTCGCCCAGCTCAAGAAGGGCAGCGAAAGCTCCTAGAAGGGGACGTCGTCGTCGAGGTCGGCGTCGAACGCCGCGGGCTGCGGCCGCGACTGCGCGCGCGCCGGGGCGGCCCCGGAATCCTCGAAATCGTCGCTGAACGCGCCCCGGCCACCGCCCTCGCCGCGGCTGTCAAGCAGCACCAGCTCGCCGCGGAACTTCTGAAGTACGATCTCGGTCGTGTAGCGGTCGTTGCCCGACTGGTCGGTCCATTTGCGGGTCTGGATCTGACCCTCGAGATAGACCTTCGAGCCCTTGCGCAAATAGCTCTTCGCGACTCGCCCGAGGTTCTCGTTGAAGATCACGACATTGTGCCACTCGGTCCGCTCCTGGCGGTTGCCGTCGCGGTCTTTCCACTGCTCGGAGGTGGCGACCCGCATGTTGACGACCTCGCCGCCGTTGTTCAGCGACCGCGCCTCCGGGTCCGCGCCCAGGTTGCCGACCAGAATGACCTTGTTCACGCCCGCCATTGCGAGTCTCCTCTTCCCAAGGGACCGCTATAAACCGAGCGCCACCGCCGTCCAGTAGGTTAGGCCGCGGCGAGCCGGGCCGCCGCGCGGCGGCGATTCCAAGCGAAGCCGGCGAAGAGGATCGCAAGCGTGGCGAGCTGGGCGAACACCACCTCGCGCGTCGGAAACAGGCCGAGCATCGAGATTCGCGGCACATCGACTGGCGTAACGCCCATCAGCCCCGCTTCCTGGAGCGCCGCGACTCCCTTGCCGGCGAGCACGACCGCGAGCACCGCGACCAGCGCCGAACTGTACGCGAAGAACTTCGAGATCGGCAGTCTCTGGCTGAATCTCAGCATCGCGATTGCGATCCCCGCGAGCAGGACGGCGCCCGACAAGGCGCCGGCGACGAGCGCTCCGACGTTCCCCTCAGCCGCCAGGGCGACGTAGAAGAGAATGGTCTCGAAAATCTCGCGGTAGACGGCGATGAACGCGAGAAGGAACAGGAACCCAGCCGAGCCGCCGGCCACCGCATTGCCCATCTTTTCGCGAATGTAGCGCTGCCATTCATCGGCCTGCGCCTTGCCGTGCATCCAGATGCCGACAAACAGCAGGATAAGCGCCGCGAGCACCGAGCCGAAGCCCTCGGTCAGCTCGCGGGTCGCGCCGCTGACAGTGATCAGCTCGGTCGCCGCCCACCAGGTGGCTAAGCCGCCGACCAACGCGCTGATCCAGCCGTAGTGGACCGGGCGGGTCATCTCGGCGCGTCCTCCCCTCTTGAGGAACGCGAGCATGGCGACGACGATCAGCAGCGCTTCGAGCCCTTCGCGAAGGAGGATCGTGGCCGCGCCGACGAAGGTCGAAACCGCGCTCGACTTGTCAGGCGAAAGGGCGCTCTCAACCTCGCCGAACAGGGCATTGAGATTCGCAATCCGCTGCTCGAGGTCTGCGGGCGGCGCATGGGCCGCGATCGCCGAGCGCAGGCCGGCCATGTCCTGTTCGACGCGGGCGAGCAGCGTTGCGTTGCGCGCGCTCAACGCGGCTTCAACCGGCTCGAAGCCGTCGAGATAGGCCGATAGCGCCAGCGATTTTGCCGCGGCCTGGTCGCCAGCCCGATACGCGGCGAGACTCTGCCGGAGTCGCTCGCGGGCAAGGCTCAGGCTCGAACCCGTGGCGCCGACCGCATCCGGATGGGCCCGCAGATATGCGATGACCAACCCGGCCTGATCGGCGCCGATTCGCGCCGCGAGCTGGGATTCCGAGAGCGCGCTGAGCGCGTTCAGGTCCGGCACGGCGGCCCTGACCGCCGCGTCCTTGTCCCAGATCACCTTGCCTTGCTGGATCTCGGCATCGGCATAAGCGAAGCGGCCGGCACGGAACGCGAGTGCCCATTTGTCGGCGTCAGGGAGCTGCGCGAAGCTCTGCATGGCCGTGCCGTCGAGGCCCTGGTTGATCACCTGGTACAAAGCGAAGGGACTGCGCTGCCTGGCGCGTTGCCGGTCGGCAAAAGCGATCGGCGGCGGATCGAGCTGTCGCGCCATCGCGGTCCGGGCATCGCCCCTGGCACCGTGGCAGCTGGCGCAATTCTGCTCGAATAACCGATCGCCACGGTCAAGGTCGGGGGCTTGCTTGGGCCCGAGCGGCACCGGGTAAGCGGCGAGCAGATGCTGCCCCAGCGCATGGGCGGCACTGGCGACGTCCGCTGGGCTGGCTTTGGTGTCGACCAGTGACGCGAACTGTTTGCTTTCGGCGACCAGCGCAGCCTTTGCGGGATTGGCCGGCAGAGCGGCGATCTTGTCCCGAGCGGAGGCCGAAAACTCGCGCATTTCGGCATATTCCGAAGCGCTGACCACTTTGCCGTCGCGGACCGCACCGCCGTAATCGACGGCAAGATAGTCGAGCAGCTGCCAGGTCGCCTGCACGTCCGCCGTGCCGGCGGCTGGCGCGGGCGCCGGGACGAAGGCGACGAGAAGGGCGAGGCTCAACAAGAAGCGGCGCAGCATAAGCAGGGCCTACCCTTGCTGCGAATGATTATCAATAGCCGCTCAGCGCGGCGGATAGCGCAGTCGCCCGAAGAAGCGCGACGGGCTGATCCGGCGGTCCGACGACCCCCGCCACTGCGCCTTCCACTTCTCGAACTTCATCACGTCGTCGATCCGGCGGTCGAGGAAGGCGGCACTGTCCGACCAGCCCTCGCTCTGGTCGTCGAGCCAGGCGAGCAGGGTCGAGGCATAGACCGCGCCGAGGGTC
>Ga0207674_10004276_pt1 | contig 17218 bp, 18 predicted proteins | sample KBSCornC72_FD_184303 | JGI IMG/M metagenome (GOLD analysis project Ga0207674, IMG submission 184303) | Corn rhizosphere microbial communities from Kellogg Biological Station, Michigan, USA - KBS Corn C7-2 (SPAdes) (version 2) | ecosystem: Host-associated > Plants > Roots > Rhizosphere > Soil ... | reverse complement strand
CGTAGACCTCGGCCTGGTGCGGGACGACGAACTCCTCCATCACCGGCGCGAACGGCAGCGGCACGAACTTCGCGCCCACACGCTCGATCGGCGCGTCGAGCCAGTCGAACGCCTGGTGCTGGAGGACGGCCGCGACCTCGGCGCCGAAGCCCATCCGCGTCACGGCCTCGTGGGCGACGACCGCGCGATTCGTCTTCTTCACCGAGTCGACGAGCGTCTCCTCGTCGAGCGGCTGGAGTGTTCGCGGGTCGACGACCTCCACCGACACGCCGTCCTCCTCCGCCTGCTCGGCGGCCGCCAGCGACTCGTGCACGAGCCGGCCGGTCGCGATCACCGTCACGTCCTGGCCCTCGCGGTGCACGCGCGCCTTCCCGATCGGGATCGGCTCGAGCTCCTCGGGCACGTCTTCCTTGAGCCCGTACAGCGTGCGGTGCTCGAAGAAGACGACCGGGTTGTCGTCGTAGATCGCCGACCAGAGGAGCCCGCGGACGTCCGTCGCCGTCGAGGGAAACACGACCTTGAGACCCGGGATGTGCACGAACCAGGCCTCGAGCTGCTGCGCGTGCTGCGCTCCCGGCGACCAGCCGGCGCCGCCCTGCGTGCGGATCGTGACCGGAACCTTCAACTGCCCGCCCGACATGTACCGATGCTTCGCGGCCTGGTTGACGATCTGCTCGGTCGCGAGCGTCAGGAAGTCCTCGTACATGACCTCGGCGACCGGCCGCATGCCCTGCATGGCCGCGCCGATCGCGCAGCCGACGAGCGCCATCTCGGAGATCGGCGTGTTCCGCACGCGTTCGGGCCCGAACTCGTCGAGCATGCCCTGCGTGACGCCCATCGAGCCGCCCATCTCTCCGATGTCCTCGCCCATGATGAAGACGTCGTCGTCGGAGCGCATTGCCTGTGACAGCGCGTCGCGAACCGCTTCTCGATAGCTCAGCTCAGGCATAGAGATTCTTCAGCGCGTCCTCGGGCTTCGGGTCCGTGCCCGCCTTCGCGAACTCGACGGACGCCTCGACGAGCTCGTGCGCCTCGCGGTCGGCGTCCTCGAACTCCTCGTCCGAGAGACCGAGCTTCTCGCGCAGCTTCGTGATCGGATCCTGCGTCTCGCGGAGCTCCTCGATCTCGCCTTTCGGCCGGTAGACCTGCGGGTCGCCGATGTAGTGGCCGGTCAGGCGGAAGGTCTCGAGCAGGAGGAAGACAGGGCCGCGCCCCTCGCGCGCGTGGTCCAGCGCCGAGTGCGCGCTGTCGTAGACCTCCTCGACGTCCTGGCCGTCGGCCTTCATCGAGGCCATGCCGTACGCGGCTGCGCGATCTGTCAGGTCCTGGATGGGCAGGTGCTGTTTCGCCGGAGTCGACTCCGCCCAGTGGTTGTCCTCGCAGACGAAGACCGCCGGCACCTGCCAGAGCTGGGCGAGGTTGAGCGACTCGTGGAACGTGCCGATGTTCGTCGCTCCGTCGCCGAAGAACGCGACCGCGACCCGGGGCTCGTCGCGCATCTTGAACGCGAGCGCCGCGCCGACCGTCCCGGGCAGCCCGCCGCCGACGACCGCGTTCGCGCCGACGTTCCCGCGCTCGACGTCGTACAGGTGCATCGAGCCGCCGTAGCCGTGCGACGTGCCCTCGAGCTTCCCGTAGAGCTCGGCCATGACCTCGTTCGGGTGCGTCCCCTTGGCGAGCGTGTGCCCGTGCGCGCGATGCGTGGACGCGATGATGTCGCGCTCCTCGAGCGCGCGGCAGACGCCGACGGCACACGCCTCCTGGCCGATCGCGACGTGCAGGAACCCGGGCAGCTCGCCCGCGCGGAAGCGCTCCTCGACCTTCTCCTCGAACCGGCGGATGAGCAGCATCTCGCGGAAGAACTCGCGCAGCAACTCGTCCGAGACGGCCCCCTTTTTCTCGACCTTCGCCACGGGCTTGCAGTGTACGCTCGTACCGATGAGTCTCGCCGCCGACTGGGACGAGCTACAGACGAGCCTGCCCGAGAGCTGGGGCACCGCCAACCTGCGGCTGACGGTTCCCGACGCCGCTGTCTGCGAGCGGGCCGCCGCCCTGCTCGGGCCCGCGAATCCCGGGCGGCGCGGCAACGTCATTCGGTTCTATTCCGCGCGAAGCGGCGCCGGACACTCGCCGGACATCATCCGGCGCCTGCTCGAGCGTCTCGACCAGGATGGGATCCGCGGCGAGCTCGACCTCGTCGGCTCACAGAAGGCTGAGGCCGCGCGTGAGGTCGAGCGCCCCAAACTCGTCGCAGCCTGGGACAAGGCGATTGCCGGCCTGCCGCCCGACTGGAGCGACCTGTACGTGGAGCTCGAGCTCGTGTCGAGCGACTGGCTCGAGCGCGCGGCGCTCCTGATGGCGCCGGTCAACCCTGCGCGTTACGGCGGGGTGCCCGGCTTCCGGTTCCGGGTCGCGAGCCGGTTCGGCTACGGAGCCTCGGAGCCCATGACTCGGCGCTGTCTCGAGCGTGTCGATGCGGAAGAGCTGCGCGGCGAGCTCCGCATCCTGCGCGTCCTCTCCGACACGCACCCGGTCGCGACCCAGGGGCCCGTCTGGTACGTCGGCGGGCGCGCGGTGTGAGCGATCCGGTCTCCTGGCTGCTCGTCGAGCCGGGCTGGGAGGTCGTCGACCCGGACGGCGAGAGCGCCGGCAAGGTGGACGAGGTCCTCGGCGACAAGGAAGCCGACATCTTCGACGGCCTGCAGGTGACGTCAGGAGTGCTCGGTGAGTCTCGGTACGTCCCGGCCGAAGAGGTCGGCGAGATCACCGAGGGGCGCGTTCAGCTCACTGCACCGTGACGAGCACGCGCTGCACGGCGTTGTTCACGTAGCCGCCCGTATTCCATTCGACCTCGTGCGCCTGCGTGTTGCCCGCGCCGTCGGTCGCGCGGGAGCAGAGCTCGTGCTCGCCGGGCGTCGCGTCCCAGTCGACGCTCCAGCCCCGCCAGCCGTAGTCGCCCATCGGCTCTCCGAGCTCGGCGTCCTGCCAGGTCTCGCCGCCGTCGACGCTGACTTCGACCCGTTCGATCGGCGCCCAGCCCGACCAGGCTCGACCTTCGAGCCGGCACGGGCCTGCCTCGAGGAAGCGTCGGCGCTCCGGGAAGTCCGGGATGCCGGGCGGGATGAGGAGTGAGCGCGGGTTGATGCGCGTCACCGGCTCGCCGGGGTCGTCCTCGTCCCGCTTCCTCCAGTACTGCTTCGTCTGCTGGAAGCCGTCGAACGGCTCGGTGATGGCCGTGATCCGGGCGAGCCACTTGACGTGGGTCATGCCGTACCAGCCGGGGACGATCAGGCGCAGCGGATAGCCGTGCTGCGGCGGAAGCGGCTGGCCGTTGATCTCGTACGCGAGCAGCATCTCGGGGCGGAGTGCCTCGTTGAGCGCGAGGCTGCGCTCGTATGCGTGCTCGACCTCGCCCTGGAAGCCTCGATCGAGGCCCGTGAAGAGGATCTCGACGGCGTCCGGGCCGATACCGGCTTCCTCGAGCAGCGGCGCGAGCGGCGTCCCCGTCCACTCGGCGTTGCCGATCGCCTCCTCGAGCCACGGCTGGCTCAGCGGGCGAGGCGTGAAGCGGGCTCGGCCGTTGCCGGCGCACTCGAGCGTGCAGGCGACGCTCGCTCGCGGGCGCTGCTTGAGCTCGTCCAGCGAGAGCGACACGGGGCGGTCGACCTCGCCGCCGATCTCGAGGCGCCACGTGGACGCGTCGACGAACGGGATGTCGAAGTGGATCAGCAGGTAGTGGAGCCCGATCGGCGTCAGGTCGTAGCGGAGCATCTCGAGCGGGAAGCCGTGGTTCCGCAACGCGAGTGCGACCTCGACGGTCGAGAAGTCATCGACCGCTGCCTGCCGCTCAGATTCGACCGCCATCGCCGAACAACGTACGTCCTCGCGGCGAGGCGAGCAACCCTAGTTGGCGGCCAGCTCGTAGTGGATTCGCCGCAGGCGCTGGTTCCGGTCGCGGAAGACCTCGACGACCTGCGGGTCGAACTGGTGACCGCTCTCGCGCACGATCTCGGCTGCGGCGTGCGCCCACGTGCCGGCCCGACGATACGGGCGGTCGCTCGTCATCGCGTCCAACGCGTCCGCCACCGCGAACACGCGCGCGCCGAGCGGAATCTCCGTCTCGCCGATCCCGTCCGGATACCCGGCCCCGTCCCACCGCTCGTGGTGATGCCGCACCACCTGCAGCCCCTGCCCCTGGAGCAGCGCGACGCCGCTCATCAGCTGCTCCCCGAGGACCGTGTGCGTCTCGAGCAACCGTCGCTCGGACGGCGACAACGAGCCCTTCTTGTGCAGGATCTTGTCCGGGATCCCGATCTTCCCGATGTCGTGGAGCAGGAAGCCGTACTCCACGCTCTGGTCCTCGAGGAGCGTCGGCTCGAGCCCACGTGCGAGCTCGACCGCGTACTTCTGGACGCGCTGCGAGTGCTGCCCGGTGCCGATGTCCTTCGACTCGAGCGCCCCGGTCAGAGCACTCACGGTCTCCCGATACGCGCGCTGGATGAGCGAGCGCTGCCCGCGCTCGACCTCGAGCAGCCGGCGCAGGTCCTGGGCGTACAGGATGAGCTGCTCCTCCGGCGGCGCGGCAGCCGACCGGTACGGGCCCTCGTAGAGACCGCCCGCGATCCGCTCGACCGCGTTCAGCAGCTCGAGCGGGCTGAACGGCTTGCGCAGGAACGCGTCCGCCCCGCTCGCCTGAGCCGCAAGCTCGGTTCCGCCCTCGGACCCGGTCAGGAGCACGACGCCGATGTGCGACGTCGCCGGGCTCGCCTTCAGCTCACGGCAGAACGTCAGCCCGTCCGTGCCGGGCATGTTCAAGTCGAGAACGACGACGTCCGGCGGGCGCTCCGCGATCTTCACCCGCGCGAGGTCGGCCGAGTCCGCCTCCTCGACCTCGATGTCGACGACCTCGAACGTCGTGCGCAGGAGGATCCGCAAGCCGGGGTCGTCGTCGACGACGAGCAGCCGAAGCCCGCGCTGGCTCTTCGCTGGATCGGACACGAGCCGAAGCTCCGGAACCGCGTCGGCCGGCTCGTCTCGCTCGCCGGTGAAGGTCTGCACCCGGTTCTTGCCCGCCAACTTCGCGGCATAGAGGGCAATGTCTGCCTTGCGCTGGAGGTCGTCGGCCGACCCGGCGTGGTCGGGAATCGTCGCCACTCCCGCGGAGACCGTCGGCAGCCGATGCCCGCGGCGCTGCTGCCCGACCGCCAGCCGAAGCCGATCGGCGACCTCGGACGCGAGGCTCGCCGGCCCGTCGACGACGAGCGCGAACTCGTCGCCGCCGACGCGGAAGATCTCGTCCTCCGAGCGCACGACGCGCAGAAACACCCGTCCGACCTCGCGCAGGATCTCGTCGCCGACGACGTGCCCTTGCTCGTCGTTGGCGCGCTTGAAGCCGTCGAGGTCGAAGAGCACGAGTGAGGTCGGGCCGTCGATCGGACGCGGCTCCGGCGGCAGCTTGCCCAGAAGCTCGTCGAAAGCGCGCTTGTTCGCAAGCCCGGTGAGCGCATCCCGCCGGGCCTCCGCGTGCGTCATCGCGAGGCGGCGCTCGTTCGCGAGCGCGGCGGATGCGAGATCGGCGACCGCTGACACGAGATCCGGATCTCCTGACGCCTGCACGCTCGCAGGGAGCGCCACGAGCAGCGCGCCCAGCGCTTCTCCGTCGGCGACCAACGGCGCCGCAATCGCCTCGCCGCACGCAGCGCCGAGCCGGTACAGCTCACCTAGCTCGTGCGTGTCCGCATGCGCGAGCGCCAGCTCCGAGAACGCACGCTGGACGACACCCGGCGCCGAGTGCAGCGACTCGGGAGGAGCGCCCGGCCCCGAGAGTGCCGCGAGCGAGAGCGACGTGTCGGCGGAAGCGAGATACGTCGCGGCGAACGCCGCGCCGGTCAGCTCGGCGAGCTCACGCGACACGAGCTCCGCCGTGCCCCCGGCGCTGACGGAACGCGCAATCGCGTGCGCGAGGCGAACGAGCGGATCGCTGGCTCCCGCGACGGCGCGCTCGAGCTCCCAGAGCTCCGCGCCCTTGAGGCAGTACGCGTCTGCGCCGGCCTCCATCATCGCCATCACGTCGCCGGCATCGTCGGAGCCCGCGTACGCGACGATGCGAGCCTTCGGCAGAAGCTCGTGGATACGCCTCGTCGCAGCCACGCCGTCGAGCACGGGCATGCGCACGTCCATCAGGACGACGTCGGGCTGGTGCGAGACCGCCAGCGAGATCGCCTGCTCGCCGTTCTCCGCCTCGGCCACGATCTCGATCTCCGGCTGCGCGGCAAGGCTCACGCGAAGACGCTCGCGCGCGTCGGGCGCATCGTCGCAAATCAAGAGACGGAGCATCGACCCACTCTCAGACGTTGGCGGCCTCCAGAACCTGACGGGGTAATCGGCGTTCCACTTCAGATGTTGACACGCAAGGAAAGTGCAGAATCGAGCGGTTTCAACGGCAATTTCTGCGCGAAGCCGACCGATTCGAAACGCGTATTCGCCGAAAAATCACCCCAAAGGGTGAGAAACCTTCAACCCACCAGATCGTCCAGCTCGCGGGCGAGCGCAACCGCGTCCCGATTGCCGCGCGCGATCACGATGCACGTGTCGTCGCCGGCGATCGTGCCCACGATCCGCGGGTGCTCGAGCCGGTCGATCGCGCGCGCGACGGCCGGCGCGGAACCGAGCTCGGACTGGACGACGACGATGTTCTGCGCGGCCTCGACGTGGCGCCCGAACTGCGAGAGGACGCCGGCGAGCGCGTCGCGCGGGTCGACGCTCCGCGCGGCCTGCGGCGCCACGTAGCGCGGCCGTCCGAGCACGTCGTGCGTCTTGTCGAGCCCGAGCTCGCGAATGTCCCGCGAGACCGTCGCCTGGGTGACTCGGCACCCGGCGCGGGCGAGCGCCTCGAGGAGCTCGTGCTGGGTCCCGACGCGCCGCCGCGTGACGATGCTCGTGATCAGCCTCTGACGCTCGTCCTTCTCGAGTTGACGCGGCTCTCGCTGCATACCGATGAGAATAAATATGCGGCACTCCCTCGTTTCGCGAATGTCGCTTCGCGGTACGCTTGACACGATGCTTCGCAGGCTCATGTGGACTGGCCTCTATGCGTCGCTGGCGGCGGTCGCGACCCTCGCGGCCCGCAAGACGGCGTCGACCATCTGGCGCGTCGCGACCGGCGAGGAACCGCCGATGCGGAAGTGACCGCGAAGGCCGACCAACTCGTGGACCGCGCCGCCGACCAACTTCAGGAAATGGCCGACAAGGCTGCGGCAGAAGGCGGGCTCGCCGCCAAGTTCTCGCAGGGGCTGGCCGACGACGCGGTGTTCCTGCGCAAGCTCAAGCCGAGCCTGATCAAGGCGCGCGCGAAAGGCCGGGCCCCGAAGAACCAGAAGCCGAGCCATGGCACGGTCGCTCCGAGCGCCGCGAAGCCGAAGAGTCCCGGCAAGGGCGGCGGCCCGAGCCCGTTCCTCGTCATCGGCATCGCCTTCGCGGCCGGCATCGTCCTCGCCAAGCTCATCGACTGGAGAAACGATGCAGAGCCCCGCGACTGACAGGAACTCAGGCCTCGGCGCGGTCGCCAAGCAGGTCGCCGAGCACGCGAGCTCGCTCTTCCGCCTCGAGTTGGAACTTGCGCAGCTCGAGCTCAAGAAGAAGGTCACGAACCTCGGTCTCGGCATCGGGCTCGCGGTCGCCGCGGCGATCTTCGCCTTCTACGGCCTCGGCTTCCTGTTCGCGACCATCGCCGCGGGGCTGGCCACCGCCATGTCGACGTGGCTCGCGATCCTCATCGTTACGTGCGGCCTGTTCCTCGTCGCTGCGATCCTCGGCCTGATCGCGGTCAACCGGATCCAGAAAGGGACGCCGCCGATCCCCGAACAGGCCATCCAGGAAGCGAAGCTGACGACCGAAGCGATCAAGTCCAATGGCAGTTAGCACGAACCATCGAACGCCCGCCGAGGTACGGCTCGAGATCGAGTCCGAACGCGAGCAGCTCGCGGGCGCCGTCGATCACCTCCGGGACGAGATTCGCGAGGCGACGAACATCGGCGCGAAGGTGCGCGCCAGGCTGCCAGTGATCACGGCGGGGGCACTGACGGCGGGATTCGTGGTCGCGGGGGGCATCGGCGCGACCATGCGGCTGATCGGCAGGCATCGGGAGGGCAAGACGAAGGCTCGCTTCGGACGCTTCTCCTTTGTCGACCGCGACTGAGGCGGGACGCCTCGGCGTCGGCGACTGGTTCTCGGTCTTCAAGTCGAGCGGCAAGGAGTTCCTGGACGACGACTGCATGGGGCTCTCGCAGCAGGTCGCGTACAGCTCGCTGCTCGCCTTCTTCCCGGCGATGATCTTCCTGATCGCCTTTCTCGACCTGATCGGCGCCTACAGCGCGCTCCTGAACTTCCTCGACCCGGTCGCCCCGCAGTCGGTCCTGAACATCGTCAAGCAGCTGCAACGCGACAGCGGTGGCGCCTCGGTCGTCCTGCTCGCGCTCGGCATCTTCGGCGCGCTCTGGGCGGGCAGCGGCGCGATGAGCTCGATGGTCAAGGCCGTCAACCGCGCCTACGACAAGGACGAGACCCGCCCCATCTGGAAGGTGCGGCTGATCTCGCTCACCCTCGTGCTCGCCTCGGCGACCGTGCTCGCCGGGATCCTGCTCCTGATCGTCCTCGGCGGGAGGCTCGGCGATGCGATCGCGGCCAAGGCGAACCTGGGCAGCGCGTTCACCTGGTTCTGGAACATCGCGCGCTGGCCGATCGCGTTCACGGTCGTCCTGCTCCTGTTCGCGCTCATCTACTACCTCGCTCCGAACCACGACCGGCGGCGCTGGAAGTGGATCAGCACCGGCTCGCTCGTCGGGAGCCTGATGTGGCTCGTCCTCTCGGGCCTGTTCGCGCTGTACACGTCGTTCTCGAGCTCGTACTCGCGCACCTACGGCTCGCTCGCAGGCGGCATCGTGCTCCTGCTCTGGCTCAACTACAGCGCCTGGGCCGTGCTCTTCGGCGCCGAGCTGAACAGCCAGCTCGACCGGAGACGCGGGCGCAAGCCGGCTGCCGGCTAGCTCGCGGCCTTGACCGTGAACGAGCCGTGCAGCGTGCGGCTCTTGTCCGAGCGGTACGTGTACTTGCCGACCTTCAGCGTCAGCGTCCACGTCGCCTTCGACCGTGCGGCGACGCCCGTCTTCTTGTTCACGCCCGGGCCCTTGAGATGGAAGTTCTGCGTCTTCGCGGTGTCGGAGACGGCGAGCTTGAACTTGCCGGCGGTCAGGGTCTTGACCTTCGAGGAGCCCTTCTTGAGCGAGATCGTCCTGGCCGTCACCTTGCCGCTCAGCTTCCCCGCGGGCGGCGGAGGCGGTGGTGGCGGCGGGACGTTCCCGACCCCGAACGAGCCCTTCATCTGAGTCGGATGCGCGTCGCAGCGGTAGTTGTAGATGTTGCCGTCGGCGAACGTCACCGTCCAGGTCGTCGAGCCGGTGCCTTCGACGTCCGTGGCCTGCTCCACGCCGGCGCCCATGAGGTGGAAGTTGTGGTCGATCGCGTTGTCCGTGACCGCGATCGTGTACGTGCCGGGGTCGAGATGCGACACGCCGGTGCCGTCCGGGTTCTTCAGCGAGATGTTGAAGCCCGGGCCGACGACGGCCGTGAGCGTGACGTTCGGCTCGCCGGCGGCGCCGGCCGGAATGGAAATGGCGGCAACCGCCACGACGGCTATGAGCAGCGTTCGAAGCATCAGACCCTCTCTTGGCCTTCTTACGCGCGTGCGCGCGAATCGGTTTTACGAATCAGTTTTTCTTACGCCGGTGGGCTGCCCGCGACGATGAACGCCCTCGACAACCCGGTGTTCCGGTCGGAACGGTAGCGGTACGAGCCCGGAAGCAGGCTGAGGGTCCACGTCCTGGTCACCTTCGCGGAGATCGACGTCTTCCGGTTCACGTTCGAGCCGATGAGGTGGAAGTTCTGCTTCGTCGTTCGATCGTGGACGACGATCCGGTACTGATTCGGCTGGAGCACACGGACGGGCTTGCCGTTCGCGTCGACGAGCGTGATCGACTTCGCTGTCACGTTCGCGGTCAACTGCGGGACGATCGGACTGCCGCTCGCACCGACGGGGAGCGCAAACACCGCGAGCACGCCTGCTGCTAGTAGCGGTCGCAACATTGTTCCCTCCTTTTCTACCACGACTGTCCTACCCACTTCGGGCGCTTTAGACTCACGCCCATGCGCTTACGAAAGGATGCCAAGGTCGATCTTCTGCGCGGGATACCGCTGTTCGCCAACTGCTCGAAGCGCGACCTCAACTCGGTCAGCGCGATCGCGGACGAGATCGACCTCAACGAGGGGAAAGAACTGACCCGGCAGGGCAAGCCTGGGCGCGAGTTCTTCGTCCTGGTCGAGGGGACTGCCGACGTGGTCAAGAACAACCGCAAGATCAGCACCCTGAAGGCCGGCGACTTCTTCGGGGAGATCGCGCTGGTCTCGGACGCGCCACGCACCGCCACCGTCCGGGCGAGCTCTCCCGTGCGGGCGCTCGTCGTCACGGAGCGCAACTTCAAGCGGCTCCTGGACGAGCAGCCCGAGATCGAGCGCAAGGTGCTGACCGCGCTCGCGGAACGGGTCGCTCCAACGACGCTCTAGGCCCGAAGCTCGGCGCCGTACTTCTCCGCCAGCGCCGCGACGATCCGTTCACGCAGGGCGGCCGCGTCCTCGTCCGACAGCGTGCGCTCGGACGACTGGAAGCTGACTGCGAAGGCGATCGACTTCCGGCCCGCGCCCACCTGGTCGCCGTGGTAGACGTCGAACGCGCGCATCGTCCGTAGCTCCGGGCCCGCAGCTTCACGGGCGGCTGCGACCAGATCGCCCGCGGCCACGTCGTCGGAGACCGCGAACGCGAGGTCCTGACGCACCGGCGGATACGTGATCACGTCCGTGTAGCGCAGCTCGACCGTCTCCGCGAGCAGCGTCGCGAGATCGAGCTCGAACACGCCCCAGGCGCCCTCAAGCAGGCTCGGGTGGAGCTCGCCGACGAGACCCGACCCGACCGAAGCCGCCTTGCCCGGATGGAGCAGCTCGTCGCTCGTGCGCTCGAAGACCGCCTCGGCCTGCACCGCGGCGTAGAGCGCTTCGACGATCCCCTTCGCCCGCGACCAGCCGCCTTCGACGATCCCCGCCACATGCGTGTGCTCGTCCGGGAGGCCGGCCGCCGGCAGGTAGACGCGCGCGACCTCGAACAGCGCGACGCTCTCGGCGCCGAGCTCGCTGTTCCGCCGTGCGGCCTCGACGAGGCTCGGCAGCAGCCGCGTGCGCAGAGTCGCGAGCTCGGCGGAGAGAGGCTCGGGAAGTGTCAGAGCCTGCGGATCGGGATCCTCGGCACGCAGCGACGGCGTGTACGTCTCGGCGAGCCCGAGCCCGGCCAAGACGTCCTCGACGCGCCGGCGGAGCTTCTGGATCGGCGTCAACGCGCCGAACATCTCCCTGCGCGCCGGGAGCGTGAACGGGACCTCCTCGAGCCGGAAGCGTGCGACCTCCTCGACGACGTCGACCTCGCGCGTGACGTCGCGCGCGCGGAACGTCGGTACGACCACGTCGCCGTCGCGGGCCTCGAAGCCGAGGCGCTCGAGCAGCCGCGTCTGCTCGCCGGGCGGCGTCTCGAGCCCGATCAGCTCGTCTGCGCGCTCCGGGCGGAAGGAGATCACGGGACGCTCCGGCAGCTGGCCCTGCACGTCCACGTGGCCGGTCCACTCGGCGCCGGCCGTCGAGACGATGAGCTCCGTCGCGAGCTTCGCGGCCTGCTCTGCGAGATACGGGTCGACGCCCTTCTCCCAGCGGTTCGAGCCCTCGGTGCGAAGGCGCAGTCGCTCCGAGGTGCGGTAGAGCCCGGTCGGCTCGAAGTTCGCGGCCTCGAGCAGGACGTCGGTCGTACCCTCGCCGATCTCCGTCTCTTCGCCGCCCATGATTCCGGCGATCGCGACCGCCCGCTCGGCGTCGGCGATCACGAGGTCCGCCTCCTCGAGCTTGCGTTCGACGCCGTCGAGCGTTCGGATCGTCTCGTCCGGCCGCGCGCGGCGCACGATGATCTTCCCGCCGCCGAGCGTGGTCAGGTCGAACGCGTGCAGCGGGTTCCCGAGCGCGAGCATGACGTAGTTCGTCGCGTCGACCACGTTCGAGATCGGGCGCATGCCGGCGGCGTGCAGCCGCGCCTTCAGCCACACCGGCGACGGGCCGATCGTCACATTGCGGAACAAGCGCCCGATGTAGCGCGGGCAGCCTTCGAGGTCGTCGACGGCGATGTCCACGGGCTCGTCGCCCGCCGGCTCCGGATCGACACCGGGCGGAGGCGCGAGCTCGAGGTCGTACAGCGCCGCCACCTCGCGCGCGATCCCGTACACCGAGAGCAGGTCCGGCCGGTTCCCGGTCGACTCGACGAGCAGCACGTCGTCGGTGAGTGGGAGCACGTCGGCGAGCGGCGTACCGGGCTCGGTCTCGGGCAGGAGCATGATCCCCGAGTGGTCGGCGCCGAGCTCGATCTCGTCCTCGGCCAGGATCATCCCGTTCGACGGCTCGCCGCGGACCTTGCGCTGGTCGAGCGTCAGTCCGCCCGGGAGCACCGCGCCGGGCAGCGCGACGGCGACGGTCGCCCCCGCGCCGAAGTTCCACGCTCCGCAGACGATCTGGCGCGGCTCGCCCTCCCCCACGTCGACGCGGCACAGCTGGAGCCGGTCGGCGTTCGGGTGCTTCTCCGCCTCGACCACCTTCCCGATGCGGAACAGACCGAGATTCCCGTCCTCGTCGGACACGCCGCGGCGCTCGATCCCCTCGATCTCGGCGGTCGAGATCGAGAGCCGCGTCGCGAGCTCGTCGAGCGGCATCTCGATCGGGACGTAGTCCCTGAGCCAGGAGACCGGGACTCTCAAAACTGCCTCAGCACGCGCAGGTCGCCGTCCCAGAGCGGTCGGATGTCCGGAAAGTCGTACTTCAGCTGCGCGACGCGCTCGATCCCACAGCCGAACGCGAAGCCGGACCAGTCCTCGTGGTCGATGCCGACGTTCGCGAGGACGCGCGGGTCGACCATCCCCGCGCCGCCCATCTCGAGCCAGCCCGAGTGCTTGCAGGTGCGACAGCCCGCACCGCCGCAGATCCCGCAGGAGACGTCCGGCTCGATCGACGGCTCGGTGAACGGGAAGTAGTGCGTGCGGAAGCGAACGCGCCGGTCGGGCCCGTACAGCGCGCGCATCACGTGCAGGAGCGTCCCCTTGAGATCTGCGAGCGTCAGGCCACGGTCGACGGCCAGGCCCTCGAACTGGTGGAAGATCGGATAGTGCGTGGCGTCGATCGCGTCGCGCCGGTAGCAGCGGCCGATCGAGACCATGTAGATCGGCGGCTCGCGCTCCTCCATCGCGTGGATCTGGGACGGAGACGTCTCCGTGCGCAGGACGTGGGTCTCGTCGAGGAAGAACGTCGCGCGCTGCGAGCGCGCCGGGTGCCACGGGTCGAACGCGAGCTTGTCGAAGTTGTACTCGGTCGTCTCGACCTCGCGGTCGTCGCGCACCTCGTAGCCGAGGCCGAGGAACGCGTCCTCGATCTCACGGCGCGTCTGCGTGATGGGATGCAGGTGGCCGAGCGGGAGATGGTCGCCCGGCAGCGTCACGTCGACGACGTCCTCGGTCAGAGCCCGGTCGAGCTCGGCGCGCTCGAGGGTCGCCTGGCGGGAGGAGACCGCCGCCTCGATCGCCACGCGCACCGCGTTCAGGGCCATGCCCGTCTCGCGGTCGCGCACCTCCCGGAGCGCGAGCTTCAGCTCGCTGGAGCGGCCGAGGTAGCGCACGCGCAGCTCGTCGAGCTCGTTCGCGGTCGAGGCAGCCTCGATCGCGCTCAGGGCCTCGCGCTGGAGCGCCTCCGCGTCCACGCGCGCGACTGTATCGCGTGACTCAGTCACGGCCTCGACTCTCTGCGTGGGACGCTCGCGCTAGCGCCGATCCCCGGCAGAGAGCCGAGGCCCGGTAAAGAAAGAACGTGCGCGCGTCGCGTTCACGAGGCCACAGGTTACAGCCAGAATGGCCTGATGGACGAATACGCCGCCTTCGCAGCGATCTACGACGACTGGGCGTCGCACATGACCGAGGATGTCCCGTTCTACCTCGATCTCGTGCGCGAGGCGGACGGGCCCGTCGTCGAGCTCGCCGTCGGGAACGGGCGTGTCGCGGTGCCGATCGCGCAGGAGACGGGCAAGAAGATCATCGGCATCGACCGCTCGCCGTCGATGCTCGAGCTCGCGCGCGAGCAGGCCGCCGAGGCCGGAGTCGAGCTCGAGCTGCACGAGGGCGACATGCGCGACTTCGTGCTCGACGAGCCGGCGGCGCTCGTCTACTGCCCGTTCCGAGCCATGCTGCACCTTCCGACGTGGAGCGACAAGCGCCGGGTCTTCGAGCGTGTCGCGGAGGCGCTGGCACCAGGTGGCCGGTTCGTCTGGAACTCCTTCGTCTTCAACCCGCGGATCGCGGCCGCGAACGACGGCGTGTGGGACGTGCAGCACGGCATTCGCCACCGCGTGGATCACTTCCCCGGCGACAACCGGCTCGACATCACGCTCGAGTCCGGCGGCAGCGTCTCGCTCTGGTGGGTCACGAAGAGCGAGTGGGAAGGGCTGATCGACGTGGCCGGGCTCGAGGTCGAGGCGCTGTACGGCGACTTCGAGCGCACGCCGTTCGACGAGCGGAGCGGCGAGTTCGTCTGGGTGGCGAGGAAGCCGGCGTGAAGGCGAGCCCGTACGACACGATCGCCGGGCTCTACGACCCGTGGAGCCGGAGCGTCGTCGAGGACGTCGGCTTCTACGTGGCCGAGGCGCGGAAGTCCGGTGGGACCGTGGTCGAGCTCGGGATCGGGACGGGACGGATCGCGATTCCGATCGCGGAGACCGGCAAGCGCGTGATCGGGGTCGACTCCTCGCGCGAGATGCTCGCTGCCTGCCGCCGGCGCGCCGATGAGGCCGGCGTGGCCGAGCTGCTCGACCTGCGGCTCGGCGATCTGCGGCACCCGCCGCTCGACGAGACCGTGCCGCTCGTCATCTGCCCGTTCCGGTCGTACCTGCACCTGGCCGACGACGGTGACCGCATGGAGGCGCTCACCGCGGCGCGCGACGCCCTCGTCCCAGGCGGGCGTCTGATCTTCGACGTGTTCGCGCCGGGCGACGACGACATCGCCGCCACGCACGGGATCTGGCTCGAGCGCGAGCCGGACATCTACGAGCGGGCGGACTGGGACACGGACGCGCGGACGCTGACGCTCTCGGTCAAGGGCCCGGAGGGCGCGGCGACGATGGCGCTCTCCTGGATCTCGCGCGGCGAGTGGTTCGACCTGCTCCAGGAGGCCGGCTTCGTGGTCGAGGCCTGCTTTGGCTGGTTCGACCGCAGCCCGCACCGCGGCGGCGAGGACATGATCTTCGTCGCCAGAGTCGTCTAGTACGAGGTTGTCCACAGCGGAAAAGCGGCGGACTACCGATGTCCGCAGGCTCCAATCCGTACATCGTGGCCCCATGTACAAGGACTGACGGCGTCGGCGACCGATGGCGTAGTCGTCGTTTGCGGCGCACAGGAGGCGAGAGTCATGCTGACGAGACGGCAAGTCCTCCAGCGAGGGGTGATCGGCGGCGTCGGGCTCGCGGTTGGTCGTGCCTCGTTTGCGGTTGGCGCACCCGTCGAGGTGGGCGCCACACCGAGGCTGCGGAAGTGGGTCGAGGCCCTGCCCGTGCCTCCGGTGCTCGACGGCCGGGGTGGCGGCAAGAGCTTCGCGATCGCGGCGCGAGAATCGACGACCTGGAAGTTCCACAGAGATCTGCCTGCCACGAGAACGTGGGGCTATTGGTCCGACAACCCGCAGGCGGGCTTGCCGTATCTGGGCCCGACGATCGAGGCGACAAGACGGCCGAACGACAACACCGAGACCTCCGTGACGATCCGGTGGCGCAACGAGCTCGCCAATGCATTCCTGCCGAACGACCCGACCATCATGGGGGCCGTGATGCCCGGCGAGCCGGCGCCGATCGTCCCTCACCTCCACGGAGGAGAGAACCATCCGCAGTTCGACGGCACGCCTCTGCAGTGGTTCACGGCCGGCGGCGTGAGGGGCCCGCACTACATCACGGACACCTTCACCTACTCCAACGAGCAGCGGGCGAGCATGGTCTGGTACCACGACCACGCGCTCGGCAACACCCGCACGAACGTCTACGCGGGGCTTGCGGGTGCGTACTTCATCCGCGACGACCAGGACACGGGCGAGGAAGGCAACCCGCTCGGTCTCCCTGCCCGGCCGTACGAGATCCCGCTCGTCCTCCAGGACAAGACCTTCAACGCCGACGGCAGCATGTTCTACCCGACCGAGGGAGTGACACCGGCGCACCCGGAGTGGGTGCCGGAGTTCTTCGGCGACGTCGCAGTGGTCAACGCAAAGATCTGGCCGTATGTCGACGTCGAGCCGCGTCGGTACCGGCTGCGGATCGTGAACGGCTCGCAGGCGCGCATCTACAGGCTTCACTTTGCCGACGAGCAGAGCGGCCGGGAGTTGCCATTCACGCAGATCGGCGCTGACGGCGGGCTCCTGCGAGCGCCGGTGACGATGACTGTGCTGCTGATTGCTCCTGGTGAGCGAGCAGACGTGATCGTCGACTTCAGCGGCCACCGAAACCGTTCCTTCATCGTCACCAACAACGCACGTGCGCCCTATCCGTTCGGCGGGCGAGCGATCGTGTCTCAGCTCTTGAAGATCCGCGTCAACCGCGCGCTGCAGGGCACCGACGACACCACCCCGCCGGACGAGCTGCAGCTACCGGAGTTGCCCGCGCTGCCGGCTCCGTCGGTCACGCGCGTGCAGCACCTGTCGGAGACGATCGACCCGTTCTACGACGCACCCGTGCAGCTCAACGTCGAGGACGCGCCCTATCTCGACGAGCAGACCCACCTGCCGGACGTGACGACGCGTCCGGCCGCGAACGCGGTCGAGGACTGGCTGCTGGTCAACACGACCGGCGACACGCACCCGATCCACCTGCATCTCGTGACCTTCGAGGTGATCGACCGCAGGCCGTTCGACGTGGACGCGTACGACCCGGCGACACAAACGATCACCTACACCGGCCCGGCCGTGCCTGCGGCCCCGAACGAGAACGGGCGCAAAGACACGGTTCAGGCCAATCCGGGCGAGGTGACGAGGATCAGGGCGAAGTTCGAGCTCCCCGACGAAG
>Ga0207674_10004275_pt1 | contig 17218 bp, 13 predicted proteins | sample KBSCornC72_FD_184303 | JGI IMG/M metagenome (GOLD analysis project Ga0207674, IMG submission 184303) | Corn rhizosphere microbial communities from Kellogg Biological Station, Michigan, USA - KBS Corn C7-2 (SPAdes) (version 2) | ecosystem: Host-associated > Plants > Roots > Rhizosphere > Soil ... | reverse complement strand
GTACACGATCGTGATCGGCGCCCAGACCCTGCACGCCACCGGCTACGCCATGGGCATGCAGCGCGACGGCGTCGTCGGCACCGGAGACCCCGAGCGCGACGCCGCCGTGATCGCGCACTTCGGCGACGGTGCCTCGAGCCAGGGCGACGTGAACGAGTCGTTCATCTTCGCCGCCTCCTACAACGCGCCGGTGGTCTTCTTCTGCCAGAACAACCAGTGGGCGATCTCCGAGCCGATCGAGCGCCAGAGCCGCATCCCGCTCTACCAGCGCGCGTTGGGCTTCGGCTTCCCGGGCATCCGGGTCGACGGCAACGACGTCCTCGCGACGTACGCCGTCACCCAGGCGGCCCTGCAGCGTGCCCGCGAGGGCCAGGGCCCGACGCTCGTCGAGGCGTACACCTACCGGATGGGTGCCCACACCACGACCGACGACCCGACCCGGTACCGGCTCTCCGACGACGTCGAGCGCTGGAAGCTCAAGGACCCGATCGCCCGGGTCGAGGTCTACCTCAAGCGCAACGCGATGGCGGACCAGGAGTTCTTCGACGCCGTGTCCACCGAGGCCGACGACCTCGGCCACCGGCTGCGCGAGGGCTGCAAGGCGCTGCCGGATCCCCAGCCGTTGAGCATGTTCGACCACGTGTACGCCGAGACCACCGGCGAGCTGGAGCTCCAGCGCGAGGGGTTCGCGGCGTACCTCGAGAGCTTCGAGGGGGCTCACTGATGGCGACCGAGGCGAACGCGACCCAGAAGGTCACCCTGGCCAAGGCCCTGAACATGGGCCTGCGCAAGGCGATGGAGGACGACCCCAAGGTCCTGCTGATGGGCGAGGACGTCGGCAAGCTCGGCGGCGTCTTCCGGATCACCGACGGTCTGCAGAAGGACTTCGGCGAGGACCGCGTGATCGACAGCCCGCTCGCCGAGTCCGGCATCGTCGGTACCGCGGTCGGCATGGCGCTGCGCGGCTACAAGCCCGTGGTCGAGATCCAGTTCGACGGTTTCGTCTACCCGGCCTACGACCAGATCGTGTGCCAGGTCGCGAAGATGTGCTTCCGCTCGCAGGGCAAGACGCCGCTGCCGATGGTGGTGCGCATCCCGTTCGGTGGCGGCATCGGGGCGGTGGAGCACCACAGCGAGTCGCCGGAGGCGCAGTTCGCGCACACGCCCGGCCTCAAGGTCGTCGCCTGCTCCAACCCGGTCGACGGCTACTGGATGATCCAGCAGGCGATCGCCCACCCCGACCCGGTGATCTTCCTCGAGCCCAAGCGCCAGTACCACGCCGACAAGGCCGAGCTCGACGAGACCGCTACCCCGGACCCGCTGTTCAGCTCGCGCCTCGTCCGGCAGGGCGGCGACGTCACGGTGCTGGCGTACGGCCCGACCGTGAAGACCGCGCTCAAGGCCGCCGAGGCCGCGAGCAACGAGGGCACGTCGTTGGAGGTCATCGACCTGCGCACGCTCTCGCCGCTCGACATGCGCCCGGTGTTCGAGTCCGTCCGCAAGACGGGTCGGGTGGTGGTCACCCACGAGGCCCACGTCAACCTCGGCATGGGCGCCGAGCTCGCCTCGCGCATCACCGAGGAGTGCTTCTACTCCCTGGAGGCGCCGGTGCTCCGCGTCGGCGGCTTCGACACGCCGTACCCGCCGTCGCGGATCGAGGAGGACTACCTTCCGGACCTCGACCGGGTGCTGGACGCCGTCGACCGCACGCTTTCCTTCTGAAGGGACCCGTACCCATGGCCGAGTTCAAGCTGCCCGACGTGGGCGAGGGCCTCACCGAGGCCGAGATCGTGACCTGGAAGGTCAAGGAGGGCGACACCGTCGTCATCAACCAGGTCCTGGTCGAGATCGAGACCGCCAAGTCGCTGGTCGAGCTGCCGTCGCCGTTCGCCGGGGTCGTCCAGAGACTGATGGTCCCCGAGGGCGAGACCATCCCGGTCGGGACCCCGATCATCGCGATCGGCGACTCGTCGACGACCGAGCCGGTCGAGCCGGTCGAGCCGGTCGAGCCGGTCGAGCCGACCGTCACGCCGCAGACCGAGTCCGATCCCTACCTCGCGATGGCCGAGCAGGCGGGCGCTGCCGGCGCCGCCGACTCGTCCGCCGAACCGCACGACTCCGCCGGGATCGACCTGTCCAACCCGGCCGCCAGCGGCTCGGGCGAGGGCGAGTCGTTGGTCGGCCGGATGAAGGCCGATCGCGGGGCGACCCGACGGGCGCGCAAGCCCGCGGCCGCCATCCAGACCCAGGCTGCCTTCGAGTCGACCGGCGACACGGCGCCCATCGACCTGGACGAGCAGGACGAGTCGGACGGTCCCGCCGTACCGGCGACGGCGGCTGCTCCCGTCGCGACCGGCAACGTGCGGGTCCTGGCCAAGCCCCCCGTCCGCAGGCTCGCCAAGGACCTCGGCGTCGACCTGAGCTCAGTGGTGGGCACCGGCCCGAACGGCGCGGTGACCCGCGACGACGTGCAGGCTGCGCACGGCGACAGTGGTGTCGAGGCGTCAGGGCCACCTCGGCGACCTGTGGCGCAGGGCGAGCGCGAGTGGCGCGAGCCGATCAAGGGCGTCCGCAAGATGATGGGCCAGGCGATGGTCCGGTCGGCGTTCTCGGCTCCGCACGTGACCGAGTGGGTGACGATCGACGCGACCCGCACCATGGAGTTCGTCGAGCGGCTCAAGGCCAGGCGCGAGTTCCGCGACGTACGGGTGTCGCCGCTCCTGGTGTTGGCGCGTGCGGTGATGCTGGCGATGCGTCGGACGCCGGAGATCAACTCGTGGTGGGACGACGCCGCCCAGGAGGTCGTCCACAAGAGCTACGTCAACCTGGGCATCGCCGCGGCGACCCCGCGCGGCCTGGTCGTCCCGAACGTCAAGGACGCCGAGCAGCTCTCGCTGCTCGAGCTCGCCGGCGCCCTGAACGACCTGGTCGAGATCGCGCGATCGGGGAGGACCCAGCCGGCCGAGATGAGTGGCGGCACCTTCACGATCACCAACGTCGGCGTGTTCGGGGTCGACAGCGGGACGCCGATCATCAACCCGGGAGAGTCGGCGATCCTGGCCTTCGGCGCGATCAAGAAGCAGCCCTGGGTCGTGAACGACGAGATCGTCGTCCGCCAGGTGACCACGCTGGCCCTGAGCTTCGACCACCGGCACATCGACGGTGAGAAGGGCTCGCGCTTCCTGGCCGACGTGGCCGGCATCCTGGAGGACCCCGCGAGCGCCCTGCTCTACTGACGCGCCGTTCTACTGCCGCGACGGGCGTGGCCCGGTGTAACGCGGGGTTATCACCGCACAAGTCGGCGGGAGCGCTGCCGCGCGTCTGGTGCGGCGTTCTGGCCACCGATGCGGTGCTGTGCCGGCACTTCTGCGGTGATAACCCCGCGTTACTTGAGGAAACCCCCCGACTCACCCCGCGTGCCAGGGCGGCTCCTCCTTCGCCAGCAGCCAGGCGTGGAACAGGGGAGCCAGATCCTGCCCGGACTCCGTGCTCCACCAGGCGGCCAGGGACTCGCGGTCCTGGCTGGTGAAGCGGTGGGTGCGCAGCCACCGGGTGGCCAGGGACCAGAACTGCCGGTCACCGAGCCGCTGCCGGATGGTGTCCCACATCAGCGCGGGGATGTAGTAGGCGTTGCCCTCGCCGAAGGACCCGGGCCGATAGTCGGCCGGCGGGCCGTACTCGTTCCGCATGCCGCCGGCGAAGGTCGACCAGCGGTGGAGGATGTCGTCGAGGCTCGCCGAGGTGTGGTCGGCGGTCCAGTTCGCCTCGGCGAGGTACGTCGCCATCCCCTCGTTCATCCAGAGGTCGCTCCAGTCGTCGGGCGTGACCGTGTCGCCGTACCACTGATGGGCGATCTCGTGGACGACGACGTCGCGCGACAGCGTGTACAGCTTGTCGCCGAGCGTGACCATCGACTGGGTCTCCATCGCGCTGTTCGACGGGACCACCAGGACGCCGAGCGTGGGGAACGGGTAGCGGCCGACGAGGTGTTCGAGATAGGCCACCGCCCGCGGCGCGTATCGGACCTGGCGCAGGATCGCCGGCCGGTCCGTCGGGGTCCAGTAGCTGATCGGCAGGCCGTGCGGTCCGCTGTCCCTGGTCTCGGTGAGACGCCCGATCGCGACCGTGATCAGGTACGACGCGGCCGGCTCCGGCAGGTGCCAGCGGGTGACCGTCCGGCCCCCGGCCGTCGTGCGCGAGCGGAGCTCGCCGTTGGCGACGCCCACCTGGTCCTTCGGGGCGTGGATCGTGATGTCGTAGAACGCCTTGTCGGAGGGATGGTCGTTCACGGCGTACCAGCTGTACGCGCCGTACGGCTCCTGCATCGTCCAGACGGTGCCGTCGGGCGCGATGGTCCAGCCGGTCGTCGAGAAGTCGGCCCGGTCGGTCGGCGCGGTGACCGGCTCGGGGGTTCCCGAGTAGGTGAGCTGGAGGACGTGTCGGCTGTCCGCCTCGACCGGCGTGGAGACGATGAGGTCCTTGCCGGTGTGCTGGAACGACACGGCCTTCCCGTCCAGCCAGACGTGGCCGACCACGAGCTGCCGGGCCAGGTCGAGCCGGAGCTGGTCCGAGGTCGACGTGGCGCGGAGCAGCAACGTCTCGGTGGCGGTCAGCCGCTCGACCTTCGGGGCCCAGGTGAGGTCGAGGAGGTAGTGCAGCGCGTCGACCCCGGGGTCACCGACGTCGGGGTAGAGCGAGTCCTCCCGCGGCTCGCTGACCGCTGCGTCGTACGCGCTGGTGTGGGCGTCGACCGCGTCGCCCGCGACGCGAGGGGCGGCGGGCGTGCCCGACGACCCGGACCCGCAACCGGCGGCGATGATCCCGAGCAGCGCCAGGCCGGCCGCGAGCCGCCGCATCAGTCGCTTCCGCGGAGAAGCGGCCTCGCGAGCTTCCGGCCGTGGTGGATCTGCGCCTTGACGGTGCCGAGAGGGACGCCGATCTGCTGCGCGATGTCGTCGTACGACATGCCGTAGACGTCACGCAGGATCAGCGGCTCGACGAACTGCGGGTGGTCGCGCTCGATGGTCTCCATCGCCTCGAGCAGGTCGAGCCGGGTGCCGGCGATGACGCTGGTCGTGCGCGGGTCTGGCTTCTCCAGAGGCAGTACGTCGCTGGAGATCGCCTGGTTCTTCATCCGGCGGTACGTCGTGCGCGCGCTGTTGACCGCGACGACGTGCATCCAGGTGGTGAAGCGTCCTTGCCGACCCCAGGAACCGATCTTGTTCGAGATGTTGATCAACGCCTCCTGGCAGGCGTCCTCGGCGTCGGGCGTGTACGGCAGCACCTGCCGGCACACGTTGAGGCACCGCGGCCGGATGGCGGTGAGCAGCTGCTCGAGCGCGTCGCGGTCGTCGCCCTGCGCACGTCGTGCGAGCTCGTCGACGTCGTCCGGCGTGAGTTCCTCTCGGATCATGCGTGTCCTTGCTCCCCGTGCCGCCCGATGGGGCGGAACCATCTCTGCACCATAATGCCGAGCGTGTCCATGCCTGCCCGCCTCGGCCGCTACGCCGTACGTCGGCGCATCGGCTCCGGTGGCTTCGCGACCGTCTGGCTCGCTTATGACGAGCAGCTCGACTCTCCGGTTGCGATCAAGGTGCTCGCGGAGAACTGGACCGAGGACTCCCACGTCCGCCAGCGGTTCCTCGAGGAGGGGCGCTTCCTCCGCAAGGTGGAGTCCCCGCACGTCGTCACCGTGTACGACGCGGGCTCGCTGGAGGACGACCGGCCCTACCTGGTGATGTCGTACGCCGACCAGGGCACGCTGGCCGACCGGCTCGAGGACGAGGGCCTGACGGTGCCGCAGGCCTCCGAGGTGGTGCGGCAGATCGGGGCCGGGCTGCACGCCCTGCACCAGCGGGGCGTGCTCCACCGCGACATCAAGCCGGCCAACGTGCTGTTCCGCACCGTGGACCCCGAGCACGAGGGCACCGTCGTGCGCGCCATGGTGGGCGACCTCGGCCTCGGCAAGGCGCTCGACGTGTCGTCGCGGCTGACCATGATCGCCGGCACGCCGTCGTTCGTCGCGCCGGAGCAGGCCCAGGGCGAGCACCTCGACGCGCGGGCCGACCAGTTCTCCCTGGCGGCGTTGGCCTTCCTGATGCTGAGCGGCCGTCCGCCGTACTCGCACAGCTCGCTCTCGGCGGCCGCCGCCCCGCCGCCACCGCCGCCCTTGTCGACCCCGGAGCGACCATTCCCCCCGGCGGTCGAGGACGTCGTACGCCGTGGGCTCGCGGCCGATCGGGACGAGCGCTATCCCGACGTTCCGGCCTTCGTCGCGGCGTTGGGGGAGGCCCTGGGCGAGTCCGGGATGGGATCGCTCCCGGCCCGCTGGCTCCCCGTCGACCCCGAGCTCACCCAGCCCGGCAACCGGCCCTCGCTGGTGCCGGAGCCCGGCGACCTGCCGGCGCTGGTCCCGCCGAAGCGACGCCCCTGGTGGCCGGCGGCGGTGCTGGCCCTGGTGCTGCTCGTCGCCGGCGGCATCGGCGGGTTCGCACTGTGGCGCCACACCCACGCCACGCAGACGTTCACCGACGACAAGAACGTGTTGTCGGTGACCGTCCCGAGGTCGTGGGCGCGCGACGTCTCGCTCTCGGGCTGGATCCCACCCGGCAGCACCGACGGCCGTCCGGCGATCGCGATCGGCGACCGCGCGGACTGGCGGGCCCAGGGGCAAGGCGTCTTCGTCGGGATCCTGCCGGAGGACACGCTGCCTCGCGACCTGCCCCGGCACCCGGACTGCGGCAGGCCGGGGAAGCCGGAGGACGGTCAGTACCAGAGCGACCCGATGGTCACCGTGACCACGCACGGCTGTGGTGGGGTGGTCGTCGACCGCGTCGTACAGGTCAACGCGACCTCGCTGCTGTGGGTGCAGGTGCGCAGCCACGACGAGGCGACCGCCGAGGGCGTCCTCGGGTCGGTGAAGACCCAGGGGACCCTGGGCTAGCCGGTCGGTGTCGACGCGGGGCTCTGCGGGGTCGGCTTGCCCGGGTGGTAGGGCTCGGTGGTGCCCAGGACGTTGTCGGCGAACCGGTTGAACAGGGCCTTCAGGCCCGGCACGTCCCGCTCGCGTCCCGCCACCGACATCTCCAGCGTCGCCGTCGACGACCCGGCGGCCGCGAACCACTGGAAGTAGTTGTAGCGCAGGTGGTTGTTCTCGTCGCGATAGGTGAAGTAGACCGCGGACGGCGTCTGCTTGAGCTTCTGGAACGTCTCGTAGCTCTGCTTGAACCCCTGGATCTTGGTGCTGACCATCTGGGCCGGGTTGAGGCCGAGGGTGTTGTCGAGGATCTTCACGCGCAGGCTGTAGCCGCCGACCGTCGGCTCGCCGGGCGGACGGAACCGCACCTCGGGCTGCCGCTTCGCCTGCTGCGGCGTCAACGGGGTGTCGGTGACCATCGGCGGCGGGCACTCACCGGCGTAGGTGCACACGGCGTACGGCTGCCACCCCTCGGGGATGTGGTAGGTCCAGGTCGCCAGGTCGTTGCCGATGGTGCGGTCCGGCAGCGGAAGGCCCAGGTCGGGGCTCAGCGGCGGGTAGTCGATGTCCTTCGCGGGAGGCACCACGGTCGGGATGTTGGTCGGCACGCTGGGGGAGCCGGACATCGGGTGTGCGTCGTCGGACTGCGACTCCTGTGGCTGCGCGGCGTACGCCACCACCACGCCGAGGCCGAGCCCGAGCAGGCCGCAGAGCAGGGCGACCACGAGACCCCGCATGCTCATGCGGCACAACCTACCCAGCGGTGCTACGGAGCCGGGGAACCGTGGCACCCTGCCTGATGCCGCCGACCCCTGCGAACCTGTGAACCGCGTTCGCATGCTCCCCACTCCGTTCCCGTTGCGCCCGCACCCGCGGATCCCGGTCCAGGCATTGACGACGGGCGGCCCCTACGGTTCCAGGTGGGCCGTGGTTCGGAGTCGGGCGCGTGAGATATCCCGGCCTCCTCCCATTTGCCTGCCGTGCGCCGTCGCGACAAGGTGTCGGCATGACCTCGCCGTACCTCGACAAGCACCGTGACAAGCTCGACGCCGCGGTGGCCGCCAGCGCCTCGCGCGAGTACTACTCGGCGTACGACGAGTCGCCGTCGCCGCGGGTGTACGGCGAGTCCGCGGCCGGCGAGGGCAAGGCGGCGTTCGAGGCCTGGCAGGGTCGGGCCTTCCCTCTCGAGACGCCGGGCAGCGACGGGACCGTCTCGACCGAGCGATCGCCGTTCGGCTTCGAGCTCGGCGTGAGCTACCCGCGCGCCCACGACGTGGACGCCCTGCTGACGGCCGCCCGGGCCGGCATGAGGGCGTGGCGCGACGCCGGGCCCGAGGCGCGCGTCGGGGTCGGCATCGAGATCCTGGACCGACTGCACCAGCGCGTCTTCGAGCTCGCCAACGCCGTCCAGCACACCAGCGGCCAGGCGTTCGTGATGGCCTTCCAGGCCGGCGGGGCGCATGCGCTGGACCGGGCCCTCGAGGCGATCGCCTATGCGTGGGTCGAGATGACCCGGACCCCGCGGTCGGCCGTGTGGGAGAAGCCGGGCAAGGTGCCCCTGAAGATGGAGAAGACCTTCACCGTGGTCCCCCGGGGCGTGGCGCTGGTGATCGGCTGCAACACCTTCCCGACCTGGAACTCGTGGCCGGGGCTGTTCGCGTCCCTGGTGACCGGCAACGCGGTCGTGGTGAAGCCGCACCCGTCGGCGGTGCTGCCGCTGGCCATCACCGTGCAGGTCTGCCAGGAGGTGCTCGCCGAGGCCGGCTTCGACCGCAACCTGGTCACGCTCGCCGTCGAGGACCCGGCCGACAAGCTGGCCGCGACGCTCGCCGTACGGCCGGAGGTGAAGCTGATCGACTTCACCGGCGGCAACGCCTTCGGTGACTGGCTGGAGCTGCACGCGACGCAGGCGGTGGTGTTCACCGAGAAGGCCGGGGTGAACACCGTCGTGATCGACTCGACGGACGCCTTCGGGGCGATGTGCCAGAACCTCGCCTTCTCGTTCGCGCTCTACACCGGGCAGATGTGCACGGCACCGCAGAACGTCTACCTGCCGGCGTCCGGCATCGAGACCGACGAGGGTCGCAAGACGCCCGCGGAGGTCGCGGCCGGGATCGGCGCGGCGTTCGACCGGCTGCTCGGGGACGACGCGAGGGCGGTGGAGCTGCTGGGCGGGGTCGTGAACGACGGCGTGCTCTCGCGGCTGGAGGCGGCCGGATCCCGGGGCGAGGTGTACGTCGCCTCGCGCACGGTGACCCACCCCGCGTACGCCGACGCCACCGTGCGGACACCCACCCTGATCGGGCTCACCGCCGCCGACTCCGACGTCTTCGAGGCCGAGTGCTTCGGACCGGTCGCCTACCTGATCGCGACCTCGGGCACCGACGAGTCGATCTCGCTGTTCCGATCGACGGTCCAGGCGCACGGCGCGATGACGGCATCGGTCTACTCGTCGTCCGACGACGTGGTGGAGCAGATGCGCGACGCCGCGCTGGACGCGGGTGTGGCGCTGAGCGAGAACCTGCTCGGGGGCGTGTTCGTGAACCAGTCGGCGGCGTACTCCGACTTCCACGGCACCGGTGCCAACCCCGCCGCCACCGCGTCGTACACCGACGGGGCCTACGTCGCCTCCCGCTTCCGTGTCGTCCAGTCCCGCCGCCACGTCTGAGGTGGCCTGAGGCGTCAGCCCCGATCACAACCGGTCCGACACTCGGCCCAGGACAGCTCGGCGAGCCGAGTGGTCGGGACGATCCCGGCAAACCGCCACTACGGTGTGCGCGTGGCCGACTTCGTCCTCCGCAACGTCCGGATCGTCGAGCTGGGACAGGGGCCGGGTTGGGCCGGCCCGGTGGACCTGGTCGTGGAGCAGGGCGCCGTCCAGAACATCGGGCACGACCTGGACAAGCCGCTCGGGATCGAGGAGTACGACGCGGACGGGCGGTGGCTGATCCCCGGGCTCTGGGACCACCACGTGCACCTGGCGCAGTGGACCGCCCGCGGCCAGCGGCTCGACCTGGCCGGCTCGGAGTCGCCGGCCCACGTGGTCGCGCGGGTCCGCGACCACCTGTCGCAGCACCCGGGGCCGTTGGTCGGGTACGGCCATCGCCTCGGCATGTGGCGGACCGAGCCCACCGTGGCCGCCCTCGACACGGTCGCGCCCGACGTCCCCGTCGTGCTGATCGCGGGCGACGCGCACCATGCCTGGCTCAACTCCCGTGCGCTCGAACGCCTCGGCCTGGCACCGCGCGTCGGGGTCGTTGCCGAGAACGAGTGGTACGACGCCTACACGCGCATCGACCTCGTGGTCGAGCCGGACGTCTCGCCGGCGGCCTACCGGCGCACGCTCGACCGGGCCGCCGCGCTCGGGATCACGGGCATCGTCGACCTGGAGCGTGGCCAGGTCCCGGCCGACTGGGAGCCGCGCGAGTCCCCCGTCCGCGTCCGCGTCGCGACGTACGCCGACGGCCTCGAGGCGACCATCGCCGCCGGGCTGCGCACACGTGACCGGCTCCCGGGCTCACCGGAGCTGATCACGATGGGGCCGCTGAAGATCATCAGCGACGGCTCGCTCAACACGCGCACCGCCTGGTGCTGCGACGAGTACGCCGACGGCTCCGGTGCCGGCGCGCCCAACCAGTCCAGCGCCGAGCTGGCCGGACTGCTCGACCTGGCCCACAGCCACGGGCTCGAGGTGGCCACCCACGCGATCGGGGACCTCGCCCTGCGCGAGGCCCTCTCGGCGTACGGCGTCACCGGCGCGGGCGGGTCGATCGAGCACGCCCAGCTGGTCAGCCGGGAGGCCGTTCCCGAGATGGCCCGGCTCGGCCTCCGCGCGAGCGTGCAGCCGGCGCACCTGCTCGACGACCGCGACGTGACCGAGCTGATCTGGCCGGACCGCGCGGAGCGCTGCTTCGCGTTCCGCTGGATGCTGGACGACGGTGTGCAGGTCGCGTTCGGCTCCGACGCACCGGTCTCCCCGCTCGACCCCTGGCTGGCCATCGCCGCCGCGGTCCACCGGAGCGACGACGAGCGCCCGCCCTGGCATCCCGAGCAGGCGCTGACCGCCCGCGAGGCGCTGGCCGCGAGCGTGGACGGCCGGGGCAGCGTCCACGCGGGGATGCCGGCCGACCTGGTGCTGCTCGACGCCGACCCGCTGGCCGAGCATCCCGACACGGCGTCGGCCGGGCTCGCGCTCCGCACGATGCCGGTCGCCCTCACCCTGGTCGGCGGGGCCACGGCGTACTCGGCGGTGTGACTCGGCCGACCCGGATCCGGATCGTTCGCGACCGATCAGGCCAGCGCCAGGGTCAGGTCGCGGATCGTGTCGGGTTGGTCGAGCCGGTCGCCGTACAGCTCGCGCAGCTGGCCCATGCGATAGCGCACGGTCTGCGGGTGGACGAACAACGCAGCCGCCACGTCGTCGCGCCGTCCCTGGTGGAGCAGCCAGGCGCGCAGGGTCTCGGCGAGCTTCTGCTGGGTCGCCGGCCTCAGGTCGGCCAGCGGCGCGAGCACCCGGGTGCGCAGGTCGGCCACGGCCTCACGGTCGGCGGTGAGCACCAGGTCGGCGAGGTGCTCCTCGGTGTCGTACGTCGCGTCCTCGTCGCGCAGGTCGAGCGCCCGGATCGCGCGCGCGTACGACGTACTCGCCGCCAGCCACGGTCGCGGCGGCCCCGCGACCGCCGATCGGCCGGCCAGGGTCAGCATCAACCGGGTACGCGCCCGGCCACCGACGTCGGGCACGAGCAGCACACCGAGCCCGTCGGGCAGGGTCACCGGCTCGCCCACCGAGGTCAGCGTGCGCGGGTCGAGCAGCCCCTGCACCGGCCGGAGCTGGGCGCTCGGCAGGACCACCGCGGTCAAGGTCTTCGGCGGCGTCCAGTCCGCACGCTCGGCGGCGGCCACGAGGGCGTCGGCCGGGTCGCCGCGCAGGATGCCGAAGGCGAGACGGTCGAGGTACCCCTGACGGACCCGGCCACTGGTCTCCAGCTCGTCGGCGTGGCCCGCGACCGACGCCGCGGACAGCTCGTCGATGTAGGCGAAGACCAGCTCGGCGAAGTCGGCCAGCATGTCGGCGGGAACGCCGGCAGTCACCGCCGTCTCGGCCAGCTCGCGCCAGGCGACCCGTGCACCCACGCGGTACGCAGACAGCAGCGCGTCGGCGCTGCGCCCGCTCCGAGCCTCACCACGACCGAGTGCATAGGCACCCTCGAGGGCGGGTGACAGCGGCTGGGCCTGGTCGACGACCCGGCCGCGGGCGGCCAGCCGGAGAAACCCCGCGAGCGCCATCTGCACGGCGTTCTCGACGTTGTCGCCCATCGGTCCGCCGAACGCGCCGGCGTACGACGGCACCTCATCGGTCACGGCCGCGATGGTGTGGGTGGCGACGTCGGGCAGGCGGCGGCGGAGCAGGTCGAGCAGCCGGGGATCGAGCGTGATGCGAGTGGTGCGGGCATCGGGGAGACTCATGGCAACGAATTGTTCCATACGAACAAAAGTCGGGCTCCGATTCACGTGTGACGGTCAGGAACGCATCACCTTCGGACGACATGCTGGGGCGTATGAGCACTACTCTCGCGCCCACCACTCGATGGCGCACGCGTGCTCTGAAGATCGCGGAAGCGGCCACCACGCCGCTGGTGCCCGGCGACTTCCTCGACCTCTTCGCACCTCTCCGTCCCGGCGCCGAGCTGCGCGGCCGGGTCGAGTCGGTCCACCCCGAGACCGCCGACGCCGCGACCCTGGTGATCCGGCCCGGTGCCGACTGGTCGGGTCACGTCCCGGGTCAGTACGTCCGGATCGGGGTCGACGTCGACGGGGTGCGCTGCTGGCGCGCCTACTCGCTCACCCACGGCCCACGCGCCGACGGCCGCATCTCGATCACGGTCAAGGCCGTGCCGGACGGCCACGTCAGCCCCTACCTCGTGCGGCACACCCGTCCCGGCACGCTGCTCCACCTCGAGCAGGCGGCGGGCGAGTTCGTGCTCCCGGTCTCCGGGCCGCGCAAGCTGCTGTTCATCACCGCCGGCTCCGGCATCACTCCGGTGATCGGGATGCTGCGCAACCTGTATCCGTCGACCGACAGCGGCGTGCTCCGGCTGGCCCGGTCCACGCCGTACGACGTGGTCGTGCTGCACGTGGCGCCGAGCGAGCCCGACTCGATCTTCCTGGGCGACCTGCGCAAGCTCGAGGCCGCCGGCGCGATCCGGCTGGTCGCGCGGTACGACGACGAGCACGGCGTCCTCGACCTGGCCGACCTCGACGCGCTCGTGCCCGACCTCGCCGAGCGCACGACGTTCGCCTGCGGACCGGGTGGACTGCTCGACGCGATCACCGGACACCACGAGGAGCGTGGGCTGCCGCTGTTCACCGAGCAGTTCCGGGTGACCACGCTCGTCGCCGGCGAGGGTGGCACCGTCACCTTCGACCGGGCCGGCGTCGACGTCGAGTGCGACGGCGGGCGACCGATCCTGGAGCAGGCCGAGGAAGCAGGCGTGCTCATGCCGAGCGGCTGCCGGATGGGCATCTGCTACCAGTGCGTGCTGCCGATGCGCGAGGGCGTCGTCCGCGACCTGCGCACCGGCGAGCTCACCACCGCCGTCCCGGGAGAGACCGGCTCCGGTGGGATCCGAATCCAGACCTGCATCAACGCGGCCGCCGGGCCGTGCCACCTCGACCACTAGGAGACGAGATGACCACGATCCAGAAGAAGCCCCGTATCGGCCAGGTCAACCCGATCGCGCACCTGACCACGGAGGACCTCGAGCTGATCGCCAAGGAGCTCGACGACATCCGCCAGTCGGTGATCGACACCCGCGGTGAGCGCGACGCGCGCTACATCCGTCGAGTGATCAAGACGCAGCGCTCCCTCGAGCTCGGCAGCCGCGTCGTACTCCTCGCGTCGCTGTTCCCGCCCGCCTGGCTGGTCGGCACCGCCGGGCTCTCGGCCGCCAAGATCCTCGAGAACATGGAGATCGGCCACAACATCCTGCACGGCCAGTGGGACTGGATGCGTGACCCGAAGATCCACTCCACCACCTGGGAGTGGGACTCCGCGACCCCGGCCGACCAGTGGAAGCACGCCCACAACGAGCTCCACCACAACTTCACCAACGTGATCGGCAAGGACAACGACCTCGGCTACGGCATCATGCGCGTCGACGAGGACCAGCCCTGGCACCCGATGCACCTGGGTCAGCCGCTGTGGAACTTCGTGAACGCCCTGTTCTTCGAGTACGGCATCGCGGCGTACGACCTGGAGCTCCGTGGCGCGGTCGCCCGCGGCAGGACCAAGGACCCGAAGTTCAAGGCGGAGTTCAAGGCGGTACGCGCCAAGATCCGCCGTCAGGTCACCAAGGACTACGTCGTCCACCCGGCCCTGTCGATGGTGACCGGCTCGTTCCTCTCGACCATGCTCGCCAACTTCACCGCCAACACCGTGCGCAACCTCTGGTCGCACTCGGTGATCATGTGCGGCCACTTCCCCGAGGGCGTCCAGACCTTCGAGAAGCGGTCGATCGACGGCGAGACCAAGCCCGAGTGGTACGTGCGCCAGATGCTCGGCTCGGCCAACATCTCCGGCTCGAAGCTGATGCACATCATGACCGGCAACCTGTCGCACCAGATCGAGCACCACCTGTTCCCGGACCTGCCGTCCAACCGGTACTCCGAGATCGCGCCGAAGGTCCGGGACCTCTTCGACCGCTACGGGCTCGACTACTGCGCCCGCCCGTTCCCGCAGCAGGTGTACTCCGCGTGGCACAAGGTGGTCCGGCTGTCGCTGCCCAACGGCTGGCTCGACCAGACCACGGCACGCACCCTGCCCTCCCAGCTCAAGCGCCTCTACCAGATGTCGACGGGTGGTCCGAAGGTCCGGCGTGCGCTCCAGGCCCGGATGGCGCAGGAGCAGCGTCGCGCGGTGGCTGCTTGAGGGTGGTGGTGCTGCTCGTCGGTTTCACCGCTCAAGCGGTGAAACCAATGCTTCCTGGCCGATGCATTGCCCAATAAGCATCGGGAAAGGCCAGGAACGTCGGCATCGGTGGTGAAGGGATCGAGGAGCGGAGGGCGTGTTCGAGTCGGTCGACCCCTCACCCGAGGACGTCGCGCGTGCCCTGCCGGGCGACGGCCTGGTCCCGCATGCGGACGTGGTCATGGACCGAGCCTTCGACCTCCCGGCCGCGCCGGAGGTGGTGTGGCCGTGGTTCGTCCAGCTCGGGAAGCGGCGCGCGGGGTGGTACCTCCCCGAGAACGTCGAGCGCTTCGTCCCGCGCTCGCGGCGAGCCCTTCGCACGATCGACCCGTCGCTGCAGGTGCTGCGTGTCGGGTCGGTCATCCCGGACTGGGGCGGCAGGCACGAGACCTTCACGGTGGCGATCATGGAGCCGCCGCACGCGCTGGTGCACACCACCCAGCGAGGCCGCACCTTCGGCTCCTGGGCGATCGTCCTCACGCCGTACGTGGACGCGCGAACGCCGGCGACGCACGTCCAGCTCCGGCTGCGGCTGTCGCCGGTGAAGCGGAGATGGCTGGCCGCGAGCGTGGGCGAGCTCTTCGACGCCTCCACCATCGCCGGCCTCGCCGCCGGACTGCGGGAGCGGCTGGGCTGACCCGGGGAGCAGGCGTGGAACCTTCTGCGCCACGGCCGCCGGCGGGCCGAGGTCAGAGCCCGGGGAAGACCGACCGCAGCAGGTCGAGGTCCACGCCCGTCGCCCGCACCGACGAGGGCGTGTGGTCGGGATCGAGCCGGCCGTAGACCAGGCGCACGAAGGCCTCGGTCGGCAGGGTCAGCTGCGCGGCGGCGGTGTCGTCGAGGGACGGCGTCAGCGAGACGCCCGACGGCCCCAGATCGAGATGGTAGGCGCGCTCCGGGGAGGTCGTCCGCACCTCGACCGACGTCTGCCGCTCGGAGGGCCGCCCGGCCCAGCCGACGACCATGCCGATGCCGTCCGCGACCCATGCGGCCGCGTCGTCCGGGATCGTGGAGGCGGGGTCGAGGGCGACGGTCACGTCCCAGGTATGGACGGCGTACTCGTTGAGCCGCATCCGCAGGAAGGCTGCCAGGTCCTGGTCCATCCCGAACACTTCCAGCCGCCAGCCCGCCCGCTCCTCGCGGCCCAGGGCCTCGGCGGCGTCCAGGAACGACGCGGTGACGTCGAGTGCGTCGCGGATCTGAGCGGTCGGCGACTTCGCGTTCCAGGCGTCCCACACGGGCTGGTTGATCTCGCGCCCCGGAGCCGGCTCGCCCTTGGCGCCCGCCTCCAGGTACTGGCGGAAGATCTCGGTGCCCGACCCGAGGTGCGAGGCCACCTGCGCCACCGACCAGTCGTCGTCATACGACTGCAGGGTGGCGCGGTCCTCCCCGAGCTCGTCGAACGCCGCGGCGAGGCGCTGGTGGGTGGTGCGGAGGGCGGCGAGGACGGCATCGGTTGAAGATTCACTCATGTCGCGGTAACCGGGCCGGTGTCAGACCCATTCCGGGAACGTCGGCGGCGGCAGCGGGCCCGTGCGTACGTCGCGGCCCGCCTCCAGGGCGCGGCCGAGCTGGAGCAGCGTGCTCTCGCTGCCGCGGGCGCCCCACAGGGAGAGCGCGACCGGTAGCCCGTGCGCGAGCTCGAGCGGGACGGTCAGGATCGGCGACCCGGCCAGTGCGCTGGAGTCGCTGGCGCCGTCGCCTCCGGGGTCGCCATTGACCAGGTCGATCGGCGTGGCCGGCCCGGTGGCCGGGGCGACCAGGGCGTCCAGGTCGTGCTCCCCCAGCGTCCGGTCGAGCTCGGCGAGCCCGACGGCGGTACACGCGTCGAGGGACTCCAGGTAGGCCGGGGACGACACGCCCTCGGTCGCCTCGGCCTTCTCGAACAGGCTCTGCCCGAACCACGGCAGCTCCTGCTCGGCATGCTCCCGGTTGAACGCGATCACGTCGGCCAGCGTCCGCACCGGTACGTCGCGCGTCGCGAGGTACCGGGGCAGTGCCACCTTGAGCTCGACCAGCATCAGGGTGAGCGCGACCTCGTGGTCGAGGTCCTTCAGGGCCGGCAGCGCGAGGTCGTCCACGATCACCGCGCCGGCCCCGGACAGCAGCGACAGCGCGCGTTCGGACGCCGCGTCGGCGGCCCCGCTGTACCCCCACAGGTCACGGGGTACGCCGATTCGGCGGCCGCGGACGCCGCGCTCGAGCTCGGCGGCGGCGCTCGTCCCGGCCATTGCGTCGAGCAGCGCGGCGGCTTCGGCGACGGTCGGCGTCATCGG
>Ga0207674_10004274_pt1 | contig 17218 bp, 14 predicted proteins | sample KBSCornC72_FD_184303 | JGI IMG/M metagenome (GOLD analysis project Ga0207674, IMG submission 184303) | Corn rhizosphere microbial communities from Kellogg Biological Station, Michigan, USA - KBS Corn C7-2 (SPAdes) (version 2) | ecosystem: Host-associated > Plants > Roots > Rhizosphere > Soil ... | reverse complement strand
CACTCCGGGCTGCGCTCGCTGCCGGAGATGCCGGCCGACAACCCGAATCTGGCGCCGGCCCTGCAGGCCGCGGGCGTCACGTTCCTCGCCTCGGACGCGTCCCGCGAGCCGCAGCCGCGCACCATCGGGCCGGCCCGGACCGTGCCGCGGCACCCGATGAACATCTACTACAACGTCGCGACGATCGCCGAAGAGGTCGACGAGTACAACTGGATCTACACGCGGGAAGAGGACGGTGGCAGCGGCATCTGCGCGACCAATCCGGCCTCGACGTGCATCGAGCCGGTGGGCAGCGACGGATTCCAGTCCTACATCGTGCCGATGGAGGTGCGCATCGCGTTCGACCACGTGGTGGCCGCCGACCCGGCCCCGCACTACGCGCACCAGAGCAACATCACCGAGGACCGGATCCTCTACCCGGTGCTGGACGCGTTGATCGCCCGGTACAAGCAGACGTTCGCGTCCACGGTGCCGCTTGTCAACCCGCGGATGTCGGCCGTGTCCGAGCAACTGACTAGGCAGCAGGCATGGCGCACGGCCGTCGCGTCCGGCAAGGTGACCGGCTACCGGCGGGGGAGCAAGGTGACGATCGTCAACAGTGGACCATCCAGTGTGGAGGTTCCGGTGACGGTGCCGGCCGGCACCCGCGTCACGACCCTGAACCTGCTCGGTGTCGAGATCACCGGCGCCGAGTTCGGTGAGGCGTACGGCGGGCAGCGCACGGCGTGGCAGTCGCTGGCGAAGACGAACGGCACGCTGACGCTGAAGCTGCCGGCATGAGAGTCGCGTTGATCAACGAGGGGACGTACCCGTACACGGGCGGCGGCGTGAGCACGTGGTGCGACCACCTGGTGCGCGGCCTGCCCGGCGTGCGGTGGCACCTGGTGTCCATCGTGGCCGGTGACAACGCTCCGCCGACGCCGGTGTTGCCGTCCACTGTGGACGCGCTGCAGGCGGTGCCGGTGTGGGGGGTCGAGCGGCCGGCGCGCTATCCGGCGGAGCGGGCGGCGGCCCGGATGTGCCGGGGGATGCTCGGCAACACCGAGGCCGACCTCGCCGTGTTCGCGGAGGGACTGCGCGAGCTGGCGTTCGCCGCCGTACAACCGCCGAGGCCCTGGTTCAGATCTGCGCGCGGGGATCAGCACAGGATCGGCCGCCACCCGCTGGTCGGCCTGCCGCTGGCGGAGATCCTGCTCGACGCCTGGGCCGGCAGTCCCGCCCTGCCCAGGCTGACCCTGCGCGACGCCGACGACGCCGCCGTGCTCCTCGAGCACGCGGTGCGCCCGCTCGCCGCCCGGCTGCCGGACGTGGACCTGTGCCACGCCAACGCCAACGGCCTCGCGGCGCTCGTCGCGCTGGCCGCGAAGTGGCGCGACGGACTACCGTTCGCGCTCACCGAGCACGGCGTCTACCTGCGCGAGCGGTACTTCGCGACGGGCGGCCTGGCACCCGGCGTCAAGGCGGCGCTGCTGCGCTTCCACCGTGCACTAGCGCGGCTGGCCTACCAGGAGGCGGCGCTGGTGGCACCGGTGAGCGGGTTCAACCGCCGCTGGGCCGAGCGGCACGGTGCTCATCCGGCCCGCGTCACGGTGATCCCGAACGGCGTCGACCCGCAACGGTTCGCTCCGCTGGACAGCGAACCGGCGGTGCCCACCATCACCTGGGTCGGACGCATCGACCCGTTGAAGGACCTGGAGACGCTGATCCGCGCCTTCGGTTATGTGCGGGCGTGGTTGCCGGGCGCCCGGCTGCACCTGGCCGGCCCGGTGCCGGCGGGTAACGAGGACTACGCGGCCGCCTGCCGCCGCCTCGCCGCCGACCTGCAGGTGGCCGACGCGGTGACGTTCGCCGGCCCGGTCGCCTGCAGCCGCGACGCCTTCGCCGCCGGGAATCTCGTTGCCCTGTCGAGCGTGTCGGAAGGGATGCCCTACACAGTGATCGAGGCGATGATGTGCGGCCGCGCGACGGTCAGCACCGACGTCGGCGGGGTCGCCGAGGCGGTCGGCGATGCGGGACTCGTGGTGCCGCCGCGCGATCCGCGGGCGTTCGCGGCCGCCTGCCTGGAACTCCTCACCGAACCGGCCCGGCGCGCCGGACTGGCCGCACGCGCGAGGGAGCGGGCGCTGGCCGAGTTCACCTTGAACCGTTGCCTGGAAACCTACGGCCGGCACTACGCGGCGCTCGCGGGCCGCCCGATCCTCGCGGGGAGCCCGACGTGAGTGCCTCGACGGTGCTGCCCGGCCGGCACAGCGCGCTGTCCACGCTGTCCACAGTGGACCAGGACCCGTACGGCGACCTCGAGGTGCAGATGGCGCCGATCTGCCGCTCGGCCGTCGACACCGGGGAGGTGGCCGCGCACCTGGAGGCGGCCGGCGTCAACGACCGCATCGCGGCCCGCGACTACGGTGTCACGAGCGTGTTCACGCTCGCCGCCAGGCTCCGGGCCGACATCGCCGGCTATCCGACCGCCGGATACGCACCGGGTGCCCCGTACACGGCTCCGGCGGAGCCGGAACAGGCGGGCGAGGGTTCGGCCGTCACCGCGGCGCTGCTGCGCTCGGCGCTGTACCTCACGCCCGCCATCGTCGCCGTGGGTGCGGCCCACCACCTCGTCGGGCTGCCGGCGGCGGCCGGACCCGGCGCGCTCATCTTCGGCTGGGCGACCTCGCAGGCGTTGGCGTACCTGGGTTACCGGGGCCTGTCGGCCAGCGGTCCCGCCGCGGCGGCCCGGGTGCTGGCCCTGGGGTTCACTGTCGCGGCGGCCGGATGGACCGCGCTGATGGTCGCCTTCGGCGTGACCGACCCGCTCGCACACGCCGTCGCCACCGGCCAGCTGGCGCTGTTCGCCGCGACGGCGGTGGCGCTGGTGACCGGCACCGAGAAGCGCGTCCTCGGCGCGGCGGCCGGGGTCTGGATCGCGACCGCCGCCGTGGTCGCCGGAACGGGGCTCTGGGTGGTGGGCGCGGCGATCGTCGTGCTGTTGCTCGTCGCGTACGGTCCGGCGACAGCGCGGGGGGACTGGTTCCGGCCCCGCCCGCGGGAAGCCGCCGCCGCGCTGGCGTACGGCGCCGTCGGGGCGGGGCAGGCGGTGCTGTTCGCCTCGGTGGTGCTCGCCGGCGACGATCTGATGCGGATGCCGGTGGCCGCCGTGCCGTTGCTGATCGGCGTCCCGCTGGCGGAGCTCGTGCTGGTGTGGCACCAGCGGCGGGTCGCCGCCACCCGGGCCGCGCTCACCGACCGCTGGCAGTACCCGCGCCGGCTGACCCGTGTCTCGCTCGCAACCCTTGGGGTGCTTGCCGTTCCGGTCGTCGCGGGGGCGGCGCTGACCGCGGCCACCACCGGACGGCTCGCCGCCGCCGTCCTGCTGACCGCCGTCAACGCGCTGTGCCTGGTGCTCGTCGCGCACCGGCGGCTGGGTCTGGCCGCCCTTCTCGTCTGGTGGCCGGCCGTGCTGATCGGTGTGCTCTACCGCGCGCTGCCGCCCGCGGCGGCCGGCCCGATCGACACACTGGTGGCCGTGGTGCTGTTCGCCGTGTGCCTGCCCGGGTTGGGAGTCGTCGCGATGGTGCTGAAGGACCGGTGGAGCTACCGGTGACCACGCTGTTGCCGCTGTACGTCTACCCGACCGACGATCCGGACGCGTGGGCGAGGGTGGCCGCGAACCGTTGGGACATGAGCGTCGTCGTGAACGTCCACAATGGACCCGGCGGGCGCTACGATCCCGCCTACGGGTACGCCACCGCAACCCTGGCCGAGGCCGGGGTGCCGATGCTCGGCTACGTCGACGTCGGGTACGGCACCCGTACACTCGTCGACGTGCGCTCCGACATCGAGGCGTGGCGCGCGTACCCGGTCGGCGGTGTGTTCTTCGACCAGGTGCCGTCGGACCGCGCATCGCTCGGCTGGATGACGATGGCGGCGGCCACGGTGCGCGGCCGCATCGTGCTCAACCCCGGCGTGCGCCCGCATCCCGGCTACGCGGCGCTCGCCGATCTGGTGTGCACGTACGAGGGCCCGTGGCCGCGCTACCGCGCCACACCCGCCGAACCCGACTGGCCGAACGCCGCCCACATCGTCTACGACGTACCGGTTTGCGACCTCGCGGAGGCCACCCGCCGCCTCTACCGCCGCGTCGCGCACGGCCTCGTCACGGATCTGGCCGGCACCAACCCGTATCGCGGCCTGCCCGCGCCGCTGCGGGCGCCGGCCCGGGTCGTCGCGTGATACCCCGCTCGCGCCGGTACGCGATCGGGGGCGCCGGGCTCGCGGTGGTCCTGGCCGCCGGCCTCGCCTTCTGGTCGTTCCGTCCATCCACAGTAGACGGTCGTGGGGCGGGCCGCGGGCAATCGTCATCCGACGCGCCCGGTGGCACCGCATGGGTCCCCCCGGGCGGCTCGCCGTCGGCGTCGGTGTCGGCATCTGCGCCCGGGCCGGTTGCCGGGTCGGCGGTGCCCGCCGGTTCCTGGTGGCGGCCGCGGGCCGGCCTCACGTGGCAGTGGCAGCTGTCCGGCCCGCTGGACCGGGGCGTGTCCGCCGAGGTCTACGACGTGGACGCCGTCAACACGAGCGCGGAGGACGTGGCGGCGCTGCACGCCGCCGGTCGCAAGGTGATCTGCTACGTCGACGCGGGATCCTACGAACCCGGTCGCCCCGACGCCGGTCGCTTCCCGGCGGCCGTGCTGGGCAAGGAGTTGGACGGCTGGCCGGGTGAGCGGTGGCTCGACGTCAGGCGCTGGGACGTGCTGGAGCCGATCCTGGCGGCACGGTTCGACACGTGCCGGCAGAAGGGGTTCGACGCGGTCGAGCCGGACAACGTCGACGGGTACCAGAACGAGTCGGGTTTCCCGCTGACCGCGTCGGATCAGCTTGTCTTCAACAAGCGGCTCGCGGACCTCGCGCACAAGCGCGGCCTCGCGGTGGGGTTGAAGAACGACATCGACCAGGTGGCGGAGCTGCAGCCGCACTTCGACTTCGCCGTCAACGAGGAGTGCATGCAGTACGACGAGTGCGACCCGCTGCGCGCGTTCGTGGCGGCCGGCAAGCCCGTGTTCCACGTCGAGTACGCACAGGAGAGCGGCGGATTCTGCCCGCGCGCCAAGGCGTTGGGCTTCTCCTCTATGCGCAAGCGCCTCGACCTGGACGCCTGGCGCGAATCCTGTTGAGGGTCACGGCTGCCAACCCGCAGCGAGCAACGCCGCTCGAACCTGGGCCACGACCTCGTCGGGGCGATGCCGGACCGCCCACGACGGGAACCGCAGAACCCGGTCGCCCGGGATCCAGAGGTCGTTCTGCCGCTTCATGTCCGCCCACCAGTGCCGGACGTCCATGTGCTGTGCGCCATCGATCTCGACATGGACCTGCCAGTCGTCGAACAGGGCGTCCAGATAGCGGCGGGACCCGGTGGAGCCGGTTCGCCGAACCTGACACGAAGGGCGGGGCAGCCCGGCGGCCCGGCAGATTCTCAGGAACTCGGCCTCCGGCAGTGAGTGGACGCCGCCGCGCGCGTCGGCGATCGCCTCCCGGATGACGGCACGGCGACGCACCTTCGGCAGCGCGGCAAGCGCCTGCTCGACATCGTCACCGATGACGAGACGCTGCTGGAAGGCGGCTGCCACGATGGCGCGGGCTCGGTCGTCATGGCGGGCCCATCGGGCGGCGTCCACGACCGAGCGCGGGACGCGGACCGCCGGCGGCGACGAGTTCCAGTGCACGTGAGCACGCGTGATGTCGCCGCTCCGGTGCACCACGACGAAGATCGGCGGGTGACGGTGGCGCATCTTCTCGGGTAGGACGACGTGCACGTCACTTTCGGTGAACCCGCGAAGCCCGAGGACCGCGAGCGCCGAGATGCCGCCCAGCGGCGCAGCCCGACCCGCTCCCGCACTGAGCGAGGCGATCCATCGGCGTTGATTTTCGTCGGCGATGGTAAAGCCGTCCGAGCCGACCAGATACACGCCTCGGTGTGCGACCGTCCATCGCTTGCTGGCCAGCCGTTGCCTGACGGCGGCCGGGCCGAGCAGCCGGACGGCCTGGCGCCGGCTGATCACATTGTGCTGCCGGAACAGGAGATGGGTCAGCTCGCTTGCGTTGTCTGGCGGGAGGGCGGGTGCGGCCACGCGAGAAGAGTCTGAAGCCTCCGGCCCCCTCGTGTCACCGATGAGTTGCTGCCTGTGGATAACCGCCTCTCGTTACAGCGGACACTTTTGCCGGCCTGGCAACCAAAAGTGTCCGCTGTGAGGAAGGAGCATTCTCGCGGGGTCAGGCAGGATGTTGGGGTGCTTGCCGACATCGCGCCCGATCCGGAGCCGTCCACCGACAGCATCCTGGTGCTCGGCCTCGTGGGCCTGGTCTGCCTCGTGCTGGTGGCGGCCGCGGTCACCGTGGTCGTGCTCGTCCTCAGGCGGCGGCGCTGACCAGCAGCCCGGCCAGGATCGAGGCGGCGTTGGCGCCAGCGCTCACCACGGCCAGCACCCACATACCGCGTCGCACGGCGAGCCACAGCAGCCCGGCCTCGGCGGCCCACACGAGCACCTCGGCGACGGCGATCCGGCCAACTGGAGGCCGAGAGCCGAGCCACCACCACAGGAGCGGATGGGTAACCAGGTTCACCGCCGCACCGAGCAGCGCCGCCCGTGCGGCCGTGGCGAACCGTAGAGCGGCGAGCGCCGCCGCGTACAGCGGCACCTCGACCGCGAGCGTCACCAGCAGTGCGGCGGGAAAGGACACGCCATGACGGTAGCCGCGCGTCTCACCGGTGGCCTGCTGCTCGCCGTGGCGGCCGCTCTGGCGCTCGCCCTCCGGGCGCCGCTGCCGACCACCGTGCTCGGACTCGTCGCGTTCGGGGTGCTGCACAACGCGCTGGAACTGCGGTACGTGGCCGGCCGGTTCGCCGGCGTGCTGGCCGGCCGGTTCCTCGCACTGCTGGTCGCCCTGGTCAGCGGGATCGTGCTGTGCCGGGTGGCGGCGCTCGTCGTCGGCTCGCCGGCCCGGTACGCGGAGATTCTCATCGGCTACGCCGTCCTCGTCGCCGCGGTGGTGCGCCTACCGCGCTGGCCGCGGATCGCCGGACTGGCGGTACTGGCCCTGGCGGCCTCGGCGTCGCTGTGGTGGCCGGCGTACCACTTCGTTGTGCTGGCGCACCTGCACAACGTCGTCCCGCTGGTGTTCCTGTGGGAATGGGCCCGGCGGCTGCCGACGGCGGCCGCGCGGGCCGGCTTCCGCATCGTGCAGGTCGGCTGGGTGCTCGCGGTGCCGGCGCTGATCCTCGCCGGCGTGGCCGACGCGTGGACCGGCCGGGTCGCGCCGGGCGTCGCTGCCTTCGCCGGCGAGCCGGATCCGGCGCGGGTGCTGGCCGTGAGCGCACCGCCATCCACTGTGGACTCGACGATGGGTGTGCGGTTCCTCGTCGTGTTCGCGTTCCTGCAGACCATGCACTACGTGGTGTGGGTGTGGTTCCTGCCGCGGTACGCGCCGGACGCCACGGCCGCGTTCGAGCGACGGGTTCCTGCGCTGACCGGGCGGCGGGTGTGGGCGCTGGGTATCGCCGGCGGCGCGGTGCTGGCCGTGCTGTTCGTGCTCGACTACGCGGGCGGCCGGTCGGTGTACGCGGCGCTCGCCACGTACCACGCGTACCTCGAGTTCCCGGTGCTGCTCGCGCTGCTCCTCGCGCCGGTGCGGGCGGCCGCGCCGGCGCCGGCGCCGGCATCCCGCGATCTTGGACGCCTGCTATCGCCCCAGCAGCGGTAGACGTCCAAGATCACGGAGGTGGGCCCCGGCGGGTGGCGGCGCGGCGGGGCGGCGGCGCAGCGGGCGGCGGGAGCGGGGGCGGCTAGGACGGCTCGGGCGGGCGGCGTGACTGCTTCGTCTGGGCGCGTCTGCGCTTGGCGTCCAGGCGCCGCTGGACCGCGCCCCGCGACGGCCTGGTGGGGCGGCGCGCGGGTGGGTTGGGCGCGATCGCGGCCGCGACGAGCGCGACCAGCCTGGCCTCGGCGGCGCGCCGGTTGCGCAACTGCTCACGGTGCTCCTGCGCGGTGACCACGAGCACGCCGTCGACGAGGCGGCCGGCCAACCGGTCCAGCGCCCGCGCCTTCATGACCGGCGGGAGCGCCGCGCTGCCGGCGAGGTTCCAGCGCAGCTCGACCCTGGAGTCGGCGGTGTTGACCGACTGGCCGCCCGGCCCGCTGGACCGGGAGAACCGCCACGCCAGTTCGGCGCGGGGGATCGCGATGCTGCCCCGGACGGGGAGATCGTCGGCCGCCATGCCGACCAGCATGCCAGCCGATCTTGGACGTTTGCTATCGCCCCGGCGGCAGTAGACGTCCAAGATCGCGGAGAAGGCGGCGCGGCTCAGGCCAGCGACGGAGGGAAGCCGCCCGTCGCCACGGGGCCCCAGTCGTCGATGGTGACGCGGATCAGGCACTTGCCCTGGCGGACCATCGCCTCCCGGTACTCGTCCCAGTTCGGGTGCTCGCCGGAGATGCACCGGAAGTACTCGACCAGCGGCTCCAGCGCCGCGGGCAGATCGAGCACTTCCGCCTGCCCGTCGACCTGCACGTAAGCGCCGCCGAAGTCGTCGGAGAGCACACACATCGACACCCGCGGGTCGCGGCGGGCGTTGCGCGCCTTGGCCCGCTGCGGGTAGGTGGACACCACGATCCGGCCGTCGGCGTCGACGCCGCAGGTCACCGGGGAGAGCTGGGGCCGGCCGTCGGCCCGGGTGGTCACCAGGATGCCGTTGTGGCGCTCGCGGAGGAACGCGAGCAATCCGTCCCGGTCGACCTTGTCTGCCGTGGCAATCTTCATTTCACGAGCCTACGGGGTGCAACCCCGGACCTCCTCGACCACGTCTAGTCTCCTGTGAGGTTCCATGACCGTCTATCTCTGGGGATGGGTGCATGACGCACGGGGTGACCAGGCGTGCTGCGATCGCGGCGGGCGCCGCCACGGCAGCGGTGTTCGCAGTGGCCGATAAGGCAAGTGCCGCACCGGCGGGGCCGGCCGTTCAGGCGCCGGGCCAGCCGCCGGCGATCGAGGCCAACGGACCGAAACGCGTCCAACGGGTCTACGACCGCCAGAAGACCCGCGCCGGTGGCCGCTGGCACTCCCACATCGCGGCGCTGAACCCGGACGGGTCGGCCACCGAGATCGTCGCCGACGACGCCGACTTCGTCATCAACGGCTACAGCGTGCAGAAGCTCGCCGTCGCCACCGCGGTGCTCGACAAGGTCGACCGCGGCGAACTGACCCTCGGCACGCTGACCCCGCTGTCCGCCGACATCATCGCCGGCGGCAGTGGCATCTACCACCTGCACCGCGTCTACGGCGACCAGATCACCGTCGCCAACTTCCTCACCGCGATGCTGCTCGTCTCCGACAACACCGCGGTGCGGCTGTGCGGCCGGTTCGTGCCCGCGCTGGAGCTCAACGAGATCCTCGCCGCCAAGGGCTTCGTGCACACCAGGGTCGAGCCGGTGGCCAACCCGAACCGCTTCTTCCTCGGGGTCACCACGCCGCGCGAGATGCACCAGCTGCTCACCCGGCTGGCGAACAAGACCCTGCTGTCGACGGGCTCGTGCGACTTCTTCCTCAGCATCCTGCGCTGGATCAACGGCTACCACGACGGCGTGCGCCGCGAGATGTCCTCCGACGAGCGCAGCCGCGTCGCCACCAAGTACGGGGCCGACTTCAACACGCTCGGCGGCTCCCGCCACGAGGCCGGCATCATGTTCGGGACCGACGGCGCGCCGGTGCTCACGTACTCGATGTTCTGCGACGCCCATCCGGACCAGAACAACTACGGCGCGACCCATCCCGTGGTGCAGGCGCACTCGGTGATCGGCCGGGTGCTCTTCGACACGATCGCCATCGCGGCGGCGCCGAGTGCCAAATCGCACCACACGGTCCCGAAGTTCCAGCCGTACAAGGGTGACTGAACCAGGGTGGTGCTAGCGCCCGTGCCGGCCGCGTCGACGGCGCGGCAGAATCGGGCGCATGTGGTACGGCGTGCTGGGGCCCACCCAGGTCCGTGCCGGCGGGGGAGAAGAGGTGGCCCTCGGCGGCACGGGCCTGCGAGCCCTGCTGGGGATGCTCGTTGTCGACGCCGGCCGGATCGTCGCCGCCACCCGGCTCATCGACGGCCTGTACGGGGCGAACCCGCCGGCCGGCGCCGCCAACGCGCTGCAGTCGCAGGTGTCGCGGCTGCGGCGCGCGCTCGGCGACCCGGAAACGGTGGAGTTCCACCCCGCCGGCTACCGGCTGGCGGCCGGCCCGGACGACACGGACCTGCACCTGTTCGAGCGGCTCGCGGCGGAAGCCCGGCGGGGGCTTGCGGCCGGCGACCACCGCACCGCCGCCGAGCAACTACGGGTCGCGCTCGAGCTGTGGCGCGGCACCCCGTTCTCCGACGTGGGTGCCGCGCCCTTCGCGCCGGGCCAGGCCGCGCGGCTCGGCGAGCTCCGCCTCGCCATGATCGAGGATCGGGCCGACGCGGAACTGGCGCTCGGTGGGCACGATGCGCTCGCCGCCGAGCTGGCCCCGCTGGTGGCCGCCCACCCGCTGCGGGAGCGGCTGCGCGGCCAGCTGATGCTCGCGCTCGCCGGCGCCGGCCGCCCGGCCGAGGCGCTCGCCACCTTCGAGGAGGGCCGGCGGTTGCTCGCCGAGGAACTGGGCACCGACCCCTCTGCGGCGCTGCGCGCCGTCCACCTGGCGGTGCTACGCGGCGACGCGCCGCAGCGGCCGGCCGCGATTCCCGCAACGATCACCGCGAGTGTCGCCGCGCACCCGCTGCCCGCCCAGCTGACCAGCTTCGTGGGACGCGAGCCGGAGCTTGCCCGGGTGGCCGAGCTGCTCGGCGGCGCGCGGCTGGTCACGCTCATCGGCCCGGGCGGCGCGGGCAAGACCCGGCTGTCGCTGGAGGTCGCCGCCCGCCAGCCCGGCGAGGTGTGCTTCGTGCCGCTGGCGCCGGTCGCCGACGGCGCAGACGTGCCGCGGGCGGTGCTGACCGCCCTGGGCATCCGGGAGCCGGGGCTGCTGCCGACGCCGGACCGGGGTGGCCCGCCGCACACCGGCGCCGCCGATCGGGCGGCGGCGGCGCTGGCCGGGCGGCCCCTGCTGCTCGTGGTGGACAACTGCGAACACGTCGTCGACGACGTCGCCGCGCTGCTCGCCCGGCTGCTCGGCGCGTGTCCGGAGTTGCGGGTGCTGGCCAGCAGCCGGGAGGCGCTCGGGATCACGGGCGAGAGGCTCCGCCCGGTCCCGGCGCTGACCGTGCCGCCGGAGGGCACGCCGCCGGACGAGGCGGCCGACTATCCGGCGGTGCGCCTGTTCACCGACCGGGCCGCGGCGGTCGCGCCGGCGTTCCGGCTGGACGCGGACACCGTGGAGCCGGTGCTGCGGATCTGCCGGGCGCTCGACGGGCTGCCGCTGGCCATCGAGCTGGCCGCCGCCCGGCTGCGGGCGCTGCCCGTCGGCGAGGTGGCGGCCCGGCTCGGCGACGGGGCCGACACCGGCGGAAGCGGCGGCAGCGGCGGCAGCGGTGCCGGTGGCGACCGCTTCGCGCTGCTCTCCCGCGGCAGCCGCACCGCGGAGCCGCGGCACCGGACGCTGCGCGCGGTGGTCGAGTGGAGCTGGGACCTGCTCGACGAGCCGGAGCGGGTGCTGGCCCGGCGGCTGACCGTCTTCGCCGGCGGGGCCACGCTCGCCGACGCCGAGGCGGTCTGCGTCGACAGCGGCGGTCCGGCCGGCGACCGGGCCGACGATGTCGTCGACCTGCTCACCGGCCTGGCCGAGAAGTCGCTGATCGAGGCCGTCGAGGGCGGCCGCCGCTACCGGATGCTGGAGACCGTGCGCGCGTTCGGCGCCGAGCGGCTGGCCGGGGCCGGCGAGGCCGACCGGTTCCGGGCCGCGCACGCGGCGCACTACCTGGCCCTGGCCGAGGAGGCCGAGGACCACCTGGTGCGCGCCGAGCAGCTCGACTGGCTGCGCCGCCTCGACGACGAGTACGACAACCTGCACGCCGCGCTGCGGCACGCACTGCGCACCGACCACGCGCTCGCGCTTCGGCTGATGGCCGCGCTGACGCCGTACTGGTGGCTGCGCGGCGTGCGTGGCACCGCGATCGCGCTGGCCGACGAGCTGATCGGCGAGCTGGGCGTCGAGCCGCCGCCGGGGCTCGCCGAGGAGTACGCCATATGCGTGCTGCACGCTGCGAGCGGCCCGCCGTCGCGCGACCTGCGGGTGCACCTGAAGAACGTGCACGCGTTGATGTCGTTCGCGAACGGCCTGCCCCGGCGCAAGTTCCTCAACGTGTTGTGGGCGATCAACAACGGCCCGCCCGTCGACGACACGACGTACCTCGTCGACACGTACCAGCGGCACGTGGCGCAGCGCGACGAGCCGTGGCTGACCGCACTGATGCACATGGGCATGGCCTACATCCACTGGATCGGCGGCGACCGCACCAGCGCCGCCCGGGAGTTCGACGAGGCGATCGCGGTGCTGCGCGTGATCGGTGAGCGGTGGGGCCTGGCGACGACGCTGTCCGCGTCGGCCGATCTGGCGGACGCGCGGGGCGACTTCGCCCGCGCGGCCGTGCTCACCGACGAGGCGCTGGAGCTGGCGGCCGAGCTGGACGCGCCAGCCGAGGTGGCCGAGTTGCTGTGCCGGCGCGGCGAGCGACTGCTGGCGGCCGGTGCGGTCGACGCAGCGCGGGCCGACTACGAGCGCGGCCTGGCGCTGGCCCGCCGGTCCGGCGGCGCGGAGAACGTGGCGGCAGCGCAGCTCGGGTTGGCGATGCTGGCCCGCCAGGCCGACGGCGACCGGGAGCGGGCCCGGGCGCTGCTCGAGGCCGCGCTGGCCCAGTGCCCGACCGAGGGCTACGGCCCGACGCTGGTCCGCACCGGCATCCTCGTCGAGTACGGCCGGATCGCCGAGCTGGACGGGCACCTGGCCATCGCGGCTGCCTGGTACCGGCAGGGGCTGGACGCCGCGGCGCGCCAGCGCAACGCCTACGCTGGCGCCGAGGCGCTGCACGGCCTGGCCGGGCTGGCGCTGCGGCGCGGCGGACACGCGATCGGAGCGAGCGGCATCAACGCCGCCGAGGAGGCGGCGGTGCTGATGGGCGCCGCCGAGGACGCGGCGGTGTTGATGGGCGCCGCCGAGGAGGCGGCGGTGCTGATGGGCGCCGCCGAGGCGCTGGACAACGGCATGGGCCCGGCCCGGCCGGGGGCGGCGGCGCTGCTCGACGCGATCGCGGCTGAGCTGCCCGCCCCACTACTGGAAGCCGCGCTGGCGCGCGGCCGGGCCATGACCCGTGACGAGGTCCGCGCCTACGTCACGCCGTCGTAGACCTTGATCCCGAATGGGCGCCACAGCACCCATTCGGGACCAGGATCGTGGAATCTACGCGGGCAGGGTCGGGAGGAACCGCGGGGCTCTCCGGGCCTGGGTGGCCGCCTCGAACGCGAACGCCACCGACACGAGCGTCGGCTCGCTCCACCGCGCGCCGAAGAACGACACCCCGAGCGGCAGGGCGCCGAACGCGAACCCGGCCGGCACGCTGACGTTGGGGTATCCGGAAACGGCCGCCGGTGTCGAGGAGCCGATGAAGCCGTCGAAGGTGTCCCCATGCACGTCGGTCACCCACGCCGGCCCGTTGGTCGGCGCCATGATCGCGTCCAGGTGGTTGGCGGCGAGCGCGTCGTCGATCGCCCTGCGGGCCGCGGTGGTGGCCGCCGTGCGCTGGGCAAGGTACGTCGGGTCGGTCAGGTCACCGGTGGTGGCCTGCGCCTGCTCGAAAATCTCCTGGCCGAAGAACGGCATCTCGAGGTCGGCGAACCGCCGGTTGAACTCGATCAGCCCGGCGAGGTCGGCCGGGTGCGGGCCGGGCCGTGCGGCCAGGTACGCGTTGATGTCGTGCTTGAACTCGGTCAACAGGGCCGGGAACTCGTTGGCGTCCACCACGTCCAGGCCCGACAGGGTGATGTTGTCGATCACCGTCGCACCGCGCCTGCGCAGCGCCGCGATGCTCGCGTCCACCACGGCGGTGACGGCGGCGTCGTTGGCCGCGTTGCCGCCGGTCACCCGCATCACGCCGATCCGCTTGCCGCGCAACGCGTTCGGGTTGAGCGAGTCGAGGTAGTCGCGCCGCACGTACGGGCCGGCCGCACCGGTGGCCGGGTCGCGGGCGTCGACGCCCTGGATCACCGAGAGCACGGCCGCCGCGTCGGTCACGCTGCGCGTGATCGGCCCGGCCGTGTCCTGTTGCGCCGAGATCGGGACGACGCCCGCGCGGCTGACCAGGCCGAGGGTTGGCTTGATCCCGACGACGCCGTTGGCGCCGGACGGGCACACGATCGAGCCGTCGGTCTCGGTGCCGATCGTCACGCTCGCCAGGTTCGCGGCGACCGCCGCGGCCGAGCCGCTGCTGGAGCCGCACGGGTTGCGGTCGAGCACGTGCGGGTTGTTGGTCTGCCCGCGGCGCCCGCTCCACCCGCTGGACGAGCTGGTCGACCGGAAGTTGGCCCACTCGGAGAGGTTGGCCTTGCCGAGCAGCACCGCGCCGGCGTCGCGCAGCTTCTTGGCGAGGAACGCGTCGCGCTGCGGGGTGGAGCGCACCAGCGCGTACGAGCCGGCCGTGGTGTGCTGCCGGTCGGCCGTGTCGACGTTGTCCTTGAGCAGCACGGGCACGCCCTCGAGCGGGCTGCGCGCGCCGTGCCGGCGCCGGTGCAGGTCGCTCGCGGCGGCCTCGCGCAGTGCATCGGGGTTGGTCTCGATCACCGAGTGCAGTTTGCCGTCGATCAGCCGGATGCGGGCCAGGTAGAACGCGGTGAGCCCGGTGGAGCTCAGCCGGTGGGCGCGGAAGGCGCGCTGGAGATCCAGCACTGTCGCCTTGTCCAGGTCGATGCCGCCGAACCGGACAGCGGCGGTGGCCGCGTCGGGCGCCGCGGCCGCGGCCGAGGTGGCCGGCAGCCCGGCCAGGGTGAGAAGGGAGAGGGAGAGGACCGCGAGCAGACGTCTGGGCATCGAACACCTCCGACGGGACGGGTACCAGGTATAGGTCTAGACCTATGCGCCCCGTCTCGCTACCCGCACCGCCAAAACGCGAATGTTCGCACTCTCAGTGATCATCAGGAGGCAATGCGCTACTGTGTCATGCGTCACTTTGGCCCCCCAGGCGACAGGGACGGCGATGATCAGCGAGCAACCTCAGGTTGGCCTGAGGATCGATGCCCTGGGCGACGGTAACCGGCTCAGCGTCGCCGGAACGCTGGACGCGACGACCAGCGCCCACCTGGAGAACGCGCTGCGCCCGCTCCTCGCGACGGGCACCGACGTGCATCTCGACCTGTCCCGGCTTATTTTCGCAGACGTCTCCGGTGCCACCGTGCTGGCGACCTCGGCGCAGCGGCTGCCGGACGGCCGGCGGCTGGTGTTGGAGCGGCCCCCTCGACAACTGCGGCGCATCATCGACCTCTTCTGGCCGGAGGTGCCCTGCATCCAAGTGGTGACGAGATGACTCTGACGACTGATCCCACGACCACCCGCGGCTTCGTCCATCCCGCGCTGTTCTACAGCGGGACCGCCGAGTACCTGGCCGGCTGCGTGCCGTTCGTGCGCGCCGGTCTCACTGCGGGCGAACCGGTGGCGATCGCGGTGCCACCGGAGAACCTGGGGGTGCTGGCCGGCGAGCTCGGCGCCGACGCGGGCCAGGTCCACTTCGTCGACATGACGCAGGTGGGCCGCAACCCCGGCCGGATCATCCCCGGGGTGCTGCGCCCCTTCGCCGACGAGCACCGCGACGGTCGGGTGCGGATCATCGGGGAGCCGATCTGGCCCGGGCGCAGCTCGGTGGAGTACCCGGCCTGCGCCCAGCACGAGGCGCTGATCAACCACGCGTTCGCCGGCCGCGACGTCACGATCCTGTGCCCGTACGACGTCGCGGGCCTCGCCCCGTCGACGGTGCGGGACGCGGCCGTCACCCACCCGGTGCTGATCTCCGGCGACCGGGAGTGGGCGAGCGACGAGTTCCGGCCCGACGACATCGTCGCCCGGTACAACGAGCCGCTGCCCGCGCCGCCGCCCGGCGCGCCGACGCGGCGGTTCGACGTCGACGACCTGCCGGGGCTGCGCCGGTTCGTGATCACCGAGTCGAGCCGGCTGGGCCTTTCCGCCGACCGGCGCGACGATCTCGAGCTGATGGTCAACGAGCTGGCCACCAACGCGGTGCGGCACGGCGGCGGCGCGGGCGTCCTGCGAATCTGGGGCCCCGAGCACACCACTGTCGCGTGCGAGGTCGAAAGCGGCGGCCAGATCGAAGACCCGCTCAGCGGTCGCATCCCGGTGGGCCTCGATGACGACCACGGGCGTGGCCTGCTTCTGATCAACCTGCTCGCCGACCTGGTGCGGGTGCACACCGGCCCGGAGGGCACCACTGTCAGGGTCTACCTGCTGACATAGGCCAGTCGAGGAACGGTTCGCCCAGATGTGCGGTGGCGAGCACGCCCTCGTGCCGGTTCAGCCACGCCTGCCTGGACTCGCGGGCGCGTTCCGGGGCGTCGTCGTGCGCGTACGGCAGCGCCGGGTCGACCAGTTGCACGGCGTGCACGAGCAGGTCGCCGGTCAGCAGGACGGTGTCGGCCAGCAGCACCGACTGGTGCCCGGGTGTGTGGCCGGGCGTCGCGACGACCCGCACGCCGTCCGCGACGTCCAGGTCGCCCTCGGCCGGCACGAGCTGTCCGGTGGCCCGCAGCGGTTCCACCAGCACCCGGTCCAGCGCCGGGTTGAGCCTGCTCACCGCCTCGATGTCGGCGCCCGGCACCAGGTAGCGGGCGGTGCCGAAGTACGGGGCGCCGGCCTCGACCGCCCACCCGACGTGGTCGGTGTGCAGGTGGGTGATGACCACCGTGTCGACGTCGCCGGGGGCCACACCGGCGGCGGCCAACTCGGCGGGCAGGCTGCCGGGCACCGGCGCCCAGGTGCGGGCCGGCGCGTCGAGGCCACCGATGCCCGCGTCGACGAGGATGGTGCGGCCGCTGTCCAGCCGGATCAGGAAGCACCGGAACCGCAGCCACCAGCCGCCGTCGCGCAGCGCGGCCGGATCGAGTTCGTCCGCGCGCCGCCAGTGCTCGGCGGTGGCCGCGGGGAACGCGTCGGCGCGCGGCGAGAAGAACGGGCCCTCGGCGTCGGTCAGGGCGGCGATGGTGGCGGAACCGATGCGACG
>Ga0207674_10004269_pt1 | contig 17240 bp, 14 predicted proteins | sample KBSCornC72_FD_184303 | JGI IMG/M metagenome (GOLD analysis project Ga0207674, IMG submission 184303) | Corn rhizosphere microbial communities from Kellogg Biological Station, Michigan, USA - KBS Corn C7-2 (SPAdes) (version 2) | ecosystem: Host-associated > Plants > Roots > Rhizosphere > Soil ... | reverse complement strand
GGCGAGGCGTGGCATCGAGGAGTGATCGGGATTTGTGCTTCCCGAGTTGTGGATCGGTACAATCGCCCGGCGCTGGTGATCTCGAAGGATGGTGACGAAGCGCACGGCTCGGGACGCTCGATCCATTCGTTCCATCTTCTGAACGCGTTGGAATCGTGTCCCGAATTGTTTACGCGATATGGTGGGCACTCTCATGCGGTTGGTTTTGCCCTGCATGCCGAGCGTATCCCGGAACTTCGTCAACGCCTGGACGCGTATGCTCGTCAGCACCTGACGGAGGCCGACCTGGTTCCTTTGCTGGAGACGGACGGCGAACTGCCACTGGAAGAAGTGACAGCGGCGCTGTGGGAATCGCTAGGTCGACTAGTCCCCTTCGGAATGGGAAACCCGGAACCGGTGTTTGTCGCTCGCGCCGCGCGTATCCTTACAGAGCCTCGGATCGTGAAGGAAAAGCATCTGAAATTGAAGCTGGCCCGAGGCGCAAATGGGTCGGCTGCAATGGCTCGCGGGATCGATGCGATGGGATGGCGAATGGCTGAGCGGCTTCAAAGCCAGCCGCTGGCGTTTGGTGATTCCCTCGATGTGGCTTATAAAATTGAGCGAAACACGCACCCTGATTTCGGCGGAAACCTGCAGTTAGTGGTTTGCGATTTTGAGCTCGCCGGACGCGCCGTTGCGACTGTGGCAAGCTCGTAACCCTCTTGAGAACTATGGCTTTACACCCGGGTACGGGCCAGACTATATTCCCATCCTATGCTGGCAGTGATGGCTACGTTATGTCCGAATTGCGGGGAAGATGTCATCGGACAGGCGAAGTTCTGCCACCATTGCGGACGGCCCCTTGATTTCGTCCACCACGAGCCCATTCTGCATAACAACGAGCCTGTTATTTCGTTCACAACCGACTACGCTCCGATATGGCGGCGCTGGCTAGCTTCGGTCATCGACGTCGCCCTGATCGTGACCGTCGTTCTGCCAGGAGTGTTGGCGTTCTTCTGGCTGGTCGAAGTGGTGACTGGTTGGGTTGGGATGGAGGCCGACGATGGACGGTTCCTGGCCGGCATGGCCGCAGTGCTGTTGTGGCTGGTAGCGGATTGGCTGTATCACGCGATGATGGTCAGTTCACAAAGGCAAGGTACGTTCGGGAAGTACTTCATGGGATTGAAGGTGACGGGCTTGTCCGGAGAGCCAGTGGGTTTCGGCCAGGCAACGGGCCGACACTTCGCAAAATTCATATCGACGTTTCCCCTGCTGGCCGGTTTCTTTATCGCGCCATTCACACGAAGGAAACAGGGCCTGCATGACATGGTCGCCGGAACCCTAGTGGTCCGGCGCTGATTGGAATTTATGGCGACAAATTACACACCCGGAGCTCCAACATCACTCTTTTGTTCGAAGTGCGGCGCAATCGTCACGGCTACTGATGCATTCTGCCCAAATTGCTCAGCGCCACAGCAGGCGCGACCGGTTGTGCCGAATGCGGTTGTTCCATCGTCGGCTCGAACCTATGCCGGATTTTGGATTCGCTTCGCGGCGATGTTCCTCGACCGGATCATCATCGGGGTTGTGATGTCGCCGGTGTCGATCATGGCAGGGATGTTCATGGGAACGTTGCCTCGAATCGACCGCTCCGAAGTGCAACTCGGCGCATTGTTCAGCGTAATCGGATTGGCAGTGCTCCTCGGGGTGCTTGCCAGTTGGCTCTACGAGGCGCTCATGACCAGTTCCTCGAAGCAGGCTACGGTCGGAAAGATGGTTTTCGGACTGGTGGTGACGGATACGCAAGGACGCCGAATCAGCTTTGCTCATGCGACCGGACGTTTCTTCGCCAAGTTCCTCTCAGGGCCGCTCACCCTGATGATCGGTTTTATTATGGCGGGCTTTACGGAGCGCAAACAGGCGTTGCACGACTTCATCGCAAGTACTTATGTCCTGAAGGGTCGGCCGACGTCGCTGTAACTAAGACCCCCATTCGTAGGGATCTTCCGCGCCTGAATTCTTCCGTCCCAGCAGGGCCGAGAGGCATCTCTTTGATTGTGCCAAATGCCTCGAACATCTACGTAGTCATCCGGACTCGTGGCGCTGGGTGGAAAGCCGGTGCTCCCCTGGAAGCACAGTCAGATTGGACCGCGCACGCCGAATTCATGGATTCGCTCGAGTCCGAGGGGGCCGTCTTGCTGGCTGGCCCGCTGGAGAACTCGTCGGATGTCCTGATCGTGATGAGAGCGGAGTCGCCGGAAGTCATTGAAGCCCGGCTTGCGGAAGACATCTGGACACAGAATGGGATGTTGGCCACGACCAGAATTTCGCCATGGATATTGCGGATCGGAGCCTTCCGATTCCCGCAGGTGACGACGCCAGCAGAGTAAGATAGAAGCGAATGCCTCTCTCCATTCCACGTTTGCGAACTTGGTTTGCGTTCCTCGCAATCGCGACGATCGCGGTGGTTGCCGGGTTTTATGTCTACGCCCGATTTCAGTTGCGCAAACTTGTCCAGCAGGCGCCGCAGAAACTTGGCGTCGAGATCCAGCAGAGCACCGAGGGGTTCTCACTTTCGAAGTCGGAAGGTGGAAGGACGCTATTCACGATACGGGCGTCGAAGGCAGTTCAATACAAGCAGGGCGGCAAAGCGGAACTCCAGGATGTAAACATCATCGTTTACGGCAAGGATTCGAACCGATTCGACCAGATTTCCGGTTCCGGGTTTGAATACGATCGTGAGGCGGGGATCGTCAAGGCAAATGGTGAAGTCAACATCGATCTCGAGGCCAACGCGCTTGGGCCGAAGCAACCGGATCAGCAGCCTCCAAGAGAATTGAAGAATCCCATTCACCTGAAGACGAGAGGGCTCGTCTTCAATCAGAAGACGGGGTTCGCCGAGACTAAGGAAGCGATCGAGTTTCGAATTCCGCAGGCGAACGGATCGGCACAAGGCGCTTCGTACGACTCGAAGTCCAACGTGCTGACACTTCAATCAAATGTGAAGATTGAAACCGGCGGGGATCGACCGACGAGCATCAATGCAGAGCGCGGAGTGATTCGCAAGCAACCGGCCGATATGGTGCTGGAACGCGTGCATCTGAAGCAGACCGAACGTAGCATCGATGCAGACAGGGTTAATGTGACGTTCCGGTCCAATAACGACGTCGACAAGATTGTTGCCACTGGCGACGTCCGCCTTCAGGATAACGATAAGAATGCATTATCGGTGGTGGCGCCGAGAGCCGATCTCGATATGGCTGAGAAGAATTCGATTCGGCAGGCGGTCTTTTCGGGAGGAGTGCACGTCGAGGGGTCCGGGAAGAATCCGATTAACGCAACTTCTGGGAAGCTGACGCTCAACTTTGGAAACCAGAACCGGTTGAGCCATGTGCGAGCCAGTGAGAATGTGCACGTTCAACAGAAGCCCGGTCAGACTTCAGGCGATGCGTACGATGTAGTCGCGAATGCGATGGACCTGGTCGTTCGCAATGGGAATCGTTTTGAATCCGCAGAGACTTCAGGGCCAGGGCAGGTTGCGCTGACTCCGCAGAAGGCGGCGCCCGGCGATCACACAGTGGTTACCGCTGATCGCTTCCGGGCCGAGTTCGACGACAATAACCGGCTGAAGATAATCCACGGCGCGCCGAACGCGAAGATGGTTGCATCCACGTCTAACGAGCCTGACAAGATCGCAAGCAGTCGCGATATGCAGGTCCAGTTCGCACCTGGGGGCGGGCTGATTGGCATTCTCATGAACGGTGGATTCCAGTACACGGAAGCACAGGGATCCCAAGGTTCCAAGGGTGGACGTACTGCAACTGCCGATAAAGCTCGCTACAACCCCGCAGACGAGACGCTGACACTGTCGGGATCACCTCGCGTGACGGACGGCGGATTGGCGATTACAGCGAATGCTGTTCGTATCAATCGTCGGACTGGGGATGCTTTTGCCGACGGCGACGTGAAGACGACCTACAGTGAGTTGAAGCAGGATCCGAACGGAGCACTGCTGGCAACCGCGGATCCGATCCATGCGACGGCCCGGAGCATGAATGCTCAGCGCAACAGCGGAGTCGCCCGATATACGGGCGGGGCTCGTCTCTGGCAGGGGCCGAACATCGTCGAAGCTCCGTCGCTTGAGTTCAATCGACAGCAGCGCAGTATTGTGGCGCAGGGGACGGCTGACAAATCGGTTCAGTCTGTTTTCGTCCAGATCGACAAAAATGGGAAGGCGACGCCGGTAGTGGTGACGGCGGCGAAACTGGCATACGTTGACTCCGATCGCCGAGCGCGATTTACGGGCGGGGTGATCGCAAAAGGTGCGGAGTTGACCATCAGTTCGGATTCCGTCGATGTCGTTCTGAACGCGGCGGGGCAGGCCAGCAAGGCGACTAATGCGCCCTCGCAATTGAACCAGATCGTCGCTCAAAATCATGTTTCGATTCAGGAGGCAGGACGTCGAGCCACCGGCGAAAAGCTTGTCTATACGGCATCGGACGGGAAGTTCGTACTCACCGGAGGTCCCCCAATGGTGGCAGATGCGCAACATGGCACCATCCGGGGCGATTCGTTGACCTTCTATAGTCACGACGATAGAATCGTCGTAGAAAGTAAGCAATCCTCTCGAACGGTCACTCACACGCGAGTCACCCGCTAATGCAGATTCTTTCGACGGATGAAATAGGAAAGACATATCGCGGCCGTCGCGTGGTGAATGGCGTATCCCTGAATGTGCATCGCGGCGAGGTCGTCGGCCTGCTCGGACCGAACGGCGCTGGTAAAACTACCAGTTTCTACATGATCGTCGGACTGACTCCGCCCGATACTGGGCGTATCCTTGCCGATAAGGATGAGATCACCGATGTCCCGATGTATTTACGGGCGCGCAACTACGGCATCAGTTACCTTCCGCAGGAGCCATCGGTATTTCGCAAGCTTACGGTCGAGGAGAATATCCTGGCCGTACTTGAAACTCAGAACATCTCCTGGCATGAACGGCGCGAGCGGCTGGAAAAACTGATCGACGAACTGGGACTTGGGCACATCCGTAAGAATCGCGGATACGCTCTGTCAGGTGGCGAACGTCGTCGCGTGGAAATTGCACGGTGCCTCTGCATCCAGCCCACGTTTATTCTTTTAGACGAGCCCTTTTCGGGAATTGACCCAATCGCGGTGCTGGACCTTCAGAAGATCATCTCGACGCTGAAGCAAAATGGGATTGGGATTCTTATCACGGACCACAACGTTCGTGAAACTCTGTCGGTCACCGATCGCGCTTATATCATCAACGAAGGCCGAATCTTCCGGGCCGGAACGCCTGAGCAGTTGGGCAACGATCCAGAGGTCAAGCGCGTCTATCTCGGCGAGAGTTTCTCTCTCGTATAGCGCAGTGGCGAACGCCATTCCACGCCGTCGGTGCGCTTTCATAGTCAAGCTTAATTTTGTATACGGAAGTAATCGGGAAACCCTCGTGGACGTGGCGCACACGAATCAATTCTGGTTTAGAATCGAAGCAAGCGGGATGTTTCCCGAACCCTAATTTTCCATGGTATTGCTACAGCCCAAACTGAACCTCCGGGTCTCCCAGAAGCAGATACTGACTCCTGGGTTGGTCCAGATGGTCAGCGTCCTTGCGCTCAACAAGATGGAGCTCAAGGACATGATCAATTCGGAACTCGAAGAGAACCCGGTTCTCGACGAGTTTATGTCGGCTGTGCCTACTATTGACGAGGTATCTGCCAAGGAAGAACAGCGCGACCGGGACGCCGCCGCGGCGACGTCGGAAGAAGCGCCGGCACCGGCAGAAGAAAAGGATCCGTTCGAGGAGATCGATTTCGGATCGTTCTTCCAGGACTATCTCGATCCTGGTTATCGCAGTAACGTGGAGCTCGAGGAGATCGAGCGCCCATCGTTTGAGAATTTTCTTTCCAAGCCGACCACGCTGACGGATCACTTGATGTGGCAATTAGGCTCGATGCACGTAAAAGACGACGTGCTCGCAGCCGCTGAACTCGTGATTGGGAATCTGAGCGAGGACGGCTACCTGCTCGCCAATGATGAAGAACTATTGACGCTGGGGGCCTACGGTATGAAGGCACCCACGAGCGAAAATGGCGCTGAAGTCCTTGTCTCCTACGACGCGCCTTCCGAGCCGGTTTCCGAAGTCAGCGAACTTTCTGAGATGGCAGCGGATGCGGGCGCAGCTGAAGCCGGAGAATTCGTGACCCAGCAGGGTCCGGCGCTGGTGAACAACAATCATCGGGCAATCGGACGCTTTGGGCGGGATGCATTGCACGAGGCGATCGACCTGGTTCGGCAGATGGATCCGGTGGGCGTCGCCGCTCGTGATCTTCGCGAGTGCTTGATGGCGCAGCTGGAAAACCTGAAGCGGCAGAAGCCTGCCAATGGGACACCGCATACCTTGCTGAACGGCGAAACCGTCGATGTTTGTCTTGCCCTGGTGGATAAATATCTGCCGATGGTGCAGAACAAACAGCTGAAAGAAATTGGCAAGGCGCTGAACAAGACGGTCGAGCAGGTGCAGGCGGCAGTGGATTTTATTCGGACACTGGATCCGAAGCCGGGGCTTCGCTACAACAAGACCGAGGCACGCCTGATTGAGCCTGACGTCGCTTTCATCAAGCAGGGCGATGAATACATCGTCGTGATGAACGATGAGGACCTGCCACAGTTGAGATTGAACCCGACTTACCGGCGAATGCTTACGCAGCAGACGGCCGAGAAGGACGTAAAGAATTACGTCAAGGAACGTTATAAGTCGGCGATCCAGCTGATCAAGAACATCGAGCAGCGGAAGCAGACGATCCTTAAGGTCTGTCTTGTCATCATCGCTCGGCAACGCGACTTCCTCGACCAGGGCATCGATCAGTTGAAGCCGATGATGATCAAAGAAGTGGCCGAAGAGATCGGTGTACATCCTTCAACGGTCAGCCGCGCCGTGTCGAACAAGTACGTGCATACACCGCAAGGTGTATTTGAGCTTCGCTATTTCTTCAGCGAGAGCGTGCAGGGTCCTGAGGGCGGTGGCACATCGCTGCTCATCCTGAAGAGACGGGTCAAGAAACTGATTGAGGATGAAGATCCGAAGCACCCGCTGACGGACGAACAGATCACGCGGATTCTGCAGTCGCAAGGGATTCAGGTCACGCGCCGTACGGTCGCCAAGTATCGCGAAGACATGAAGATCCCGAGCACCCACCAGCGACGAATCAAAGGATAGGGTCTACTCTCCCACAATCTGGATGAGATCACGAGCGAGTGAGGAAGCTGCTCACGGTCCGCGCATACGCAAATCGGGGATTATTCCATCACTGGGGCAAAGGCGGCACACCCGTATCTCTCGCAGCTTCCCCTATACCCTCCCATCTGGTATAACAAGCGCCCCACCTTCTATAGCGGGAGAGTGGCGGCCGGGAGTTCCCGGTTACGAACGTGGTTTGCAACAGCTCTTTCTGCCAGTTTCAATTATGGTGTCCAGTGATTATCATTTTCTTGGCTGGACCATGGCCAACGTGAAAACCCCCGAATAAAGGAGGGGAAACGATGAACGTGGAATATACCGGAAGACAGTTCGAGATCACCCCTGCCATTCGCAAGGAAGTTGAAACGGGACTGAACAAGCTTTCAAAGTTTCTTGGCGAGACATTCAAGAGCAAAGTGATATTGACCGCTGAGAAATCGCGCCGCATTGCCGAGATCACAATCAAGCGCCGCAATAATCCGATTGTTGGCCTGGCCGAGTCGCTAGACATGAGCGCGGCGATCGCACAGGCGCTCGGGCACATCGAAAAACAGGCATTGAAGCACAATGGGCGCAAGCGCGATACCAAGCGGGTGACGAAGGCGAAATGGAAACGGGAAGCTCCCGAAGTCGAACTGACCATGGCCGTTGGCGCAACCTCCACGACCGCGGTTCCGGTTGTTGTACACAAATTTCCTGGAAACAAGAAGACCACCGAGGCACACCTGGTTCGGAGCGATGACTCCGTCGCGCTTCGCCCCATGACGCTGGAAGAAGCCGTGAAGGAATGCGAGTTCCGTGACCGGGAAGTGTTCGTCTTTCGCGATAAGCAGGGGAATGTAAAGGTGCTGCATCGCAAGAAGGATGGCAAACTGGAATTGATCGAAGCCTGATTTCGAGCTAGCGCGCGATCGCAAAAGAGGGCACGAAAATGTGCCTTCTTTTTATTGCTCGGATGATAGCTGTTCAACCTCACCTGTCATCCGGTAGGATGTGGCGAATGCCTCGAAAGAAAAAGTCCAAAGCCCGCGGTCCTGCGCGAGAGTCCAAACGTCCGCAAGGACTCTCTCCGACTTCAGGACGCCTGGTCATTATCACTGGGATGAGTGGTTCCGGAAAAGCCTCGGTGCTGAAGGCCTTCGAGGACCTTGGTTTTTATTCGGTCGATAACCTGCCCGTCGAATTGATTCCTCATCTTGCAGACCTGTTGACGCAAACCGAAGAGCGTCGGAATACCGCTCTCGTAGTGGATATCCGTGAAGGCGAGCGACTAGAGCAACTCCCAGCAATTTTCCGCGAACTGCGACGAAAATACCACGCGACGCTGGTATTCCTGGAAGCGAAGGATGACATCCTGCTCCGCCGTTATAGCGAGACGCGGCGGCCTCATCCACTCGGGACCGATAACTCGGTACAGAAATCGCTTACCAGCGAGCGACGCCGATTGGGACCGATCCGGGCTGTCGCAGACGTTGTACTGGATACATCCAAATTCAATGTTCATGAACTGCGGGCGCATATTCACGAGGCATTTAAGCCGGAGGCCCCCAAGCCGACGACGATTCTTGTCTCGACCGTCAGTTTCGGTTTCAAGAACGGTGTACCGGACGACGCCGATCTGATGTTCGACGTGAGATTCCTGCCAAACCCGCACTTCGTTCCGGAGTTGCGGCCATTTACGGGGCGGCATCCGAAAGTCGCCAAGTACATCCGATCGTTTCCGCAGACGACCGAGTTCATCGACCGTATCTCCGACCTGCTGGTTTATCTGCTACCGCACTACATCGAGGAAGGGAAATCGTACCTGACGATTGCGTTCGGGTGTACGGGAGGCCAACATCGTTCGGTGCTGATCGCGGAAGAGGTGTCGCTGCGTCTCGCCAAGGCAGGCTTCCGCGTGAAGGTGGAGCATCGGGACGCCCCGAAGTAGTTGCTCCTCTAGAGTTCTGGGAAATCACCCACTTCAATTTGTTCGGCCGCAACTCGAGTCGCCAAGATTCAATAGGATAGATTCCTGTCACTGCTCAGCGTGATTAAGGAACCAGCTGAGTGTCTTCAGTGTCCTTGCTAGTAGCGTGAGAATAGTCCACGCGACGAGGACAGAACATGAGATACATGTCGGGAGTTCTGTTGTGGGTTGTCCTTTCATGCGCAGTGGGTCAAGCGCAACAGAATCCAGCGGTCGGGAAGTGGGACTGCACTTCGGATGATGGTCATGGAGCGGTTGTGCGGTGGATGTTAACGGTCGATAGCGATCAGGGGAAACTTGCCGGAACAATCGTCCAATCCGGTCTGGCTATGCCACTCATAGACCCGAGGCTGGAGGGAGCGGTGTTTCGATTTAAAACGTTCGTTAACCCGAACTGCACCATCTCCTTCCAAGTCACGATCAAGGAGAATTCGTTAGAGGGAACCTTTTCGTGTCCTGAGGTGAGCGGAACCCTGAAGGGTTTCCGGCAGCCGTCTCCGTCCTAGAGCATGGAGTGGAAGCCTCTCAGGAGTGAATCTCGAGGGTGATCCAGATCGTCTCGTCTTCGAACTGCATTGCTGCTTCCAGGGTGCCGCCATCCGCAAGATTGTGAAGGTGATAGTCCGCTCCGGTGATGATGGTTGGCACGGAGAGCATGCACTGGCTCCCTCCACCGGGGAGTTTTGCTTTGAACGCTTATTAAAATCGTGAGCGACGCCGCCGGCGAGCTGCCCGACCGCCTCCATCTTCTGAGACTGTAAGAGTTGTTGTTCGAGGCGTTTCCGCTGGGTGACGTCTCTCGTGACAATCAAGTGCCTGCCGGGGAAGATGTTCTTTCGAGTGGTGTACTCGATTTTTCGAACTGTCCCGTCAGGAAATGTGATCTCGCCCTCCCCAAACGGGCGTTCGGTTGAGAGTGCCTGCTCGACCTTCTTCCTCGTGGCGGCAGGGTCCGCACTGAAGCTGCCCACGGGTCGGCCGACGAGCCATTCGCGGGAGCGCCCGATGATGGCGCATGCGGCAGGGTTTGCATCCACGTATCGCAGTTCGTCGTCGAGGATGAGCATTCCTTCAAGTGCGGCATGGAAGATCGCCTGTCCGGGTTCCGACTGATCGGAAAATGTCGAGTAATCAGCGCCGGCGTGGTCACCCGCAGGTGTCATGGACTCTGGGCCTCCGTGATCAAACCTAAGCCGAGCATCCCGGAATGGCCACGGATGTTTCGGTTGAGGAGCAATCGGTTCCCGAAATGGGATACGTTGCAAAACCTAGATGGAATTAAGGTCGCTTAGGAAGGGACTAATCACTCTGCTGGATTGTGAGTTGATGAAGGAGGCCCTACGCTCAAGGTGGGACGTTCTCGGATGGCTGGTTGATGATTCGTGAAAAGAGCACTGACTACTCCGTGTGGAGGCGCCTTAGCGAGTTGGCGCGTCCCAACTGGCCACACCTTCTTGGCATTGTCCTTCTTAGCTTCCTCTCCACTCCGCTGTCGCTGTTGATGCCTCTGCCACTGAAAATCTCAGTGGACAGCGTACTGGGAAATCAAGCACTGCCGAACTGGCTGCAAGCAATCATCCCGGATGCACTCGAAGCCAGTAAGAGGAACGCGCTCTTCGTGGCGGGAGGACTGCTGCTTGTAATAGCGATTCTTGCCAGCCTGCAGTCGCTTGCCAGTTGGCTACTTCAAACTTATACCGGCGAAAAACTTGTGCACAACCTTCGGGCACAACTCCTCTGGCACGTCCAGAGGGTTAGCCTCGCTTTTCACGACCGGCGCGGACCGAGCGATACCAGTTACCGAATCCAGCACGATGCACCTGCGGTTCAGAACATCCTCATCCATGGCCTGGTGCCGATGGTTACATCCGGATTCGGCTTCTTTGCGATGCTGTTCGTCACCCTCAGAATCAGTCCCAAACTGGCGGTGATCGCCCTTCTGTTATCACCTGTCTTGTTCCTTCTGGCGCGCCACTCCAGCCGCAGGGTGAGAGCGGGGTACGACGAAATTAAGCAACTGGATAGCTCCGCCATGCTCGTGATGCATGAGGCTCTAGCCTCGCTGCGGGCGGTAAAGGCTTTTGGACAGGAGAGCTTCGAAGACGAGCTTTTTCGACGCAAGTCGCGAATGCGAATGAAAGAGCAGGTCCGGTTAGCTTCGATCCAAGCGAGCTTTCATGTCCTGGTGGGAGTCACTATCGCGATAGGGACCTCGGTGGCATTAGTCATTGGTGTCTCGCAAGTGATGGCAAAGGCGATCACGGTTGGGGAACTACTTCTGGTTATGGCCTATATGGCCCAACTCTACGAGCCCCTTCGCACCATCAGCGGAAAGATTCCCGAGCTACAGTCTTCGATCGTCAGCGCCAAGCGCGCATTTTCGCTTCTCGATGAGTGTCCCGAGGTTTCCGACAGCGACGGCACACTGGCGTCCGGACGCGTTCGAGGCGATGTTGAATTTCAGCATGTCAACTTCCAGTACACGCAGGGAAGGCGCGTGCTCGACGATGTCAGCTTTAAGATCCCAGCAGGCTCGTGCGTCGGCATCGTCGGGCCGAGCGGTTCGGGGAAGAGCACTGTCCTAAATCTTCTGACGAGATTCTATGAACCGCTCTCCGGCCAGATACTGCTGGATGGGTACAGTCTTCGGGACTACAAACTGGCAGAGTTGCGCCAACAATTCTCAATCGTCATGCAGGAGCCGATGTTGTTTTCGACGACGGTCGCCGGAAACATTGCTTATGGCCGTCCGGATGCCAGTCGTGACGAAATCATCGAAGCCGCGATACAGGCGAACGCCCATGACTTCATCTCGAACCTGCCAAAGGGATACGACACTCCGATCGGAGAGGGCGCATCCCGCCTGTCGGGAGGCGAGCGTCAGAGGATTGCGATTGCAAGGGCGTTCCTGAAGGATTCCCCGGTGATCATTATGGATGAGCCGACTAGTGCGGTTGATATCCGGACTGAAGCTTGCATCATCGAGGCAGTAGAAAAACTCATGCGTAACCGAACGACGGTGATGATTGCCCATCGCCTGAGCACGCTGGAAAAGTGCGATATCGTGCTGGTGATGCGCGAAGGCCGGCTGAACATGATCACAAACGACCTGGAAGAGGCCAAATTGCAGTTGATGAAAGCGGAGGAGTTTCCGGAGCGTCCCGGCCCGGCAATCGGCCCGATGCTCGTTGGTTAAGCTGCACCGCCCCGTGCGGCGATCTTATCCAGATTGAGTCTGCGCGGATCAGGTTCCCGGATCTGTTTACACAAGTTTTCGAAATGCTTGGTGCCGCGCAGTACGTCCAGTCGCGGATCGACGCTGAGGAACAAAGTCCGTTGAAAGCGCTCCTGGCACGCTGTTTCAAGCCATCGTATGGCGCCGTTCACGTCTCCCAGAACAAGTTTGATCAATGCGATGTGGTAGGCCGGTCGGGGAATCTGTCCATTCCGGTTTACCAAGCGGTCGAGAATCGGTTCGGCTTGAGAAATCTTACCCACTTGGGCGAGCGCGTGCGCGAGATGTGCTTCCATGACTGGATCGCCGGCTGAGCATGCCACCGCATTCTCGAAGTGCCCTATTGCATCTGTATATCGTCTTTGGGCGAGCAAAGAGAGTCCAATCAACGCGTGCCCTGTACAAGCGGTTGGATCCAGTTCAAGCGTATGTCGCGCCTGACGGATCGCCTCATCATTTCTGCGGGCGTAGTAATAGGCGGTAGCCAAGGACGCACTGGTCGGGGCGAAGTGGGGATCCAGATCGAAGCCGCGCTTTGTGAACGAGGCCGCCTCATCCACCCTGCCTCGCGAAAGAAGCAAATTGCCGTATCCGATATACCCGAATGCGAAACTGGGGGTGTTGTGAAGCACACGCTCGAAGATTTTGGTTGCAGTCGCCCAGTCGTGCTCAAGGGCCAGCTTCGACCACGCCATGGCGACTAAAGCTTCAGGAAGCTCAGGAGAAATACGAAGCGCGGTGCTGGCGGCCTGCAATGCGTTTTGATAAGCGACACGAGGAGCGACGAGTTCTAGATTCGCCAGCATGAGTAGGGAATTGGCAATTCCGGCGTGGGCCGGCGCAAATTCAGGCGCCTGCTCTGCCACGTTACGGAAGCTCTCGAGCGAAGATTGCAGACTGCCCGGTGTGCGTTCGATCCAAAGACGCTGAGCGCTCAAGAACTGTTCGAACGCTCCAAAGCTGGTTCGCAAGCAGGTAGGTGACAAGGCGGCCTGGGGTACACATCCAGGCTGGAACTCCTGCACCACGCGACTCACGATCGTCTGGATCGTATCGAAGACTTGCGCAAGCGAGCAGCGATCCGAGAATTCCCAGTTGACCCGTCTTTCGTCGATGTTAATCAACTGGGTTTGGACTTCCAGTTTCCCGGAACTGCGACGGAGATTGCCGGTCAGGAGATACCGAACACCAAGTTCCGAAGCGGCCGATTCGGGAGTGTGGGATCCATTTGAATAAATGAAACTCGAACCGGGTGCGATCACTTTCAGGCGCGGATGAACACGCCCGAGGAGGGAGATCAGTTCGGCCGTAAACCCGAAGCGAAAATCCGGGTTTGAGGCACCTTCGCTATGAAATGGAAGGACTGCCAATCGAACTGATGAGTCAGCAGCATCATCAGCACCGGAGGACCACCTCAGTATCTCCACATCGTGGATGAAGCGATAGCCATCACTGCCGAGTGTCTGGAAGTAAAGAGGGGCTTCCACGCGATCGCGTAATGCGATACGTACCTTACGGGCTGCGGCATTTAAGCCTTGGTTTACCTGGACGTAGATATCCGGCCAAAGCACGTGGGACATCTGCTCTCGGGTCACCACCTTGCCCTGGTGCTGGATGAGGGTGGCAAGAAACTGAAAAGGCTTGCTCTGGAGATGTATTTCCTGGCCAGAGTCGAAGAGTTCCTGGGTGTCGAAGTCAGCTTCGAAAGGTCCGAAACGGAGACGAGTTGGCTTAGAGCTTTCCATGGAATGGCCCGATGTAGGGCCAAACCTATCAGGCTAAGTGCCGCCTTTTCCGAATCTTCCAGTTTTGTTCCGATTTTGGAACAAGAACCGGAAGATTCGAACTTGGCGCTATAGCCTGAACCCTAAGCTCTTGAAGATCTAGGGTTTGGAATAAAGATCAATTACACGCTCGATAGCTGACTGGCAGACTCTGCAGAAAAAATTCGCGCGGGTGAACATGATGCAGTTGGTCTGCGGGCGATAGTACCCCTTTGCTTCGTAGTTGGCGCCCTCGAAGGCTCCTACTTTTCCGGAATACTTCTGTTCCGCCAATTGCTTGTCTTCGTGAGCCTTCTCTTCATTGAAGAGAGCGTCCATCTCGGACTCGGCCCGGTTCTCCTTCCGAATCTGTCGCCGCCGTCTCTGGATTTCCCGAGAATAGTCTTCGAACGCTGTTTTGTCCCAAGGCGTGGGAATCGGCGTGTCAGCCGAGACGAACTGCTTCCATTTCAGCATGGCTGGATCCAGGAGGGCAGTTGCATTGGGCTCCCACGGTTCGACCCGTTCGGCGGAAGGGTTATAAGCAACATCAGAGGTGTAGTACTCGTCGGCCAATCCTGCGAAATGATGTCCGAACTCATGGACGAAGACATAAGGTGACCAAAGACTGTCTGCCGCGACGGTGCTGTAAAGATTGAAGATTCCCCCTCCGCCATAGGTGTTGTTGTTGGCGAGGATCTCGACGAACTCGTAAGGGGCTTGGGCGGCTACGTCGCGAAAAGCCTTGTTGTCGAAAGTCAAAACGTAACGCTCCGAGCCGAAGGCGTCGTAAGTGGCTCCGACTGCGGTGCGATGATGAACGCCGGTCGACGGACGGGAAATGCCAGAGTCCAACGAGGCGGCGCAAATTGCCCAAACGTTAAAGTCAGTGCGACGCGACTTAAAGGGTTCTGTGCCGAACAGGATCTCCGTCAAACGGTGCGCATCCTTTTCGCACTTGCCACGCTGATCGGCGGTGTAGCCGTCGCCAAGGATGAGGAAATCGACCTTCTTTGCCGAGTCACCGTGCTTTTCGATTTCGATTACAGGCGCTTTTTGGGTGGACGTCGAGGTGTTGACGAAAATGTCTTTCGGATCAACATTGATCGTCCACACTTCGCGAAAAGCATTATGTGCATCGCGTTTCTTCAGAATGATTTGAACCGGCTTCTCCGGGGCGGGGAAGCGGAGGGATTCGCTAAAGGTACGGTTGATCGATTTGGCCTCGTCCGTCGTTTCCCATTCGCCAAAGATGGAAGCGAATCCGCGGGAGTAGAGAATCTGGTTGGTGGCACGGTCTCGAACTTCGAAAAGATACTTTCCCAGATTCGTGTCGTCGACATTTCGCTCGGGATTGCCGGGCCAGGACAGAGGCTCGATCACTACTTCATCGAGACTGAAGATCTCCTTGCTGTTGTCGCCGGTGTGGTAGTAATCCACTCGCATGGTTCGAGGGGTCGCGGCGAAGGTCGGGGATGCGAGTCCTATAATAAGGAGGAGAAAGATAGCTTTCTTCATGGGAAGCATTGTAAGCCAGAGCTGTCGGATCCTCACTCTCTGGTTCTCATCGCGGTCAGGAGATAGGAATGCCTGTGCTCGCCACTCGCCGACTTCTATTAATCAGCAGTTCAACCGTCGCCGGAACGGGTTACCTGGACCATGCGGAAGCGGAGATTCGCGATCACCTAAGCGGCGTTCGGAAAGTGCTGTTCGTCCCATATGCACTCATGGATCAGGAAACGTATGCGACTAAGGCCAAAGAGCGCTTCGTACGCTTGGGTTACGAACTCGAATCGATTCACGTAGCGCGGAATCCTGTGCGTGCCGTCGAAGAGGCTGAAGCGATTTTCATCGGCGGCGGAAACACCTTTCGCCACCTGAAAACACTTTACGATAACGAGTTGATCGATCCGATCCGCACGAGAGTGGACGATGGTATGCCCTACATGGGAGCGAGCGCCGGGTCGAACGTAGCCGGTCCCACAATCCGCACTACCAATGACATGCCCATCGTGGAGCCTCCCTCCTTCAACGCCTTGGGAGTGTTCCCTTACCAGATTAATCCGCACTATATCGATCCGGACCCCGGTTCCACGCACATGGGCGAGACTCGCGAGGAGCGTCTGCTGCAATACCTGGAGGAGAATGAGACGCCCGTGGTTGGAATCAGGGAGGGCAGCTATCTCCGAGTGGAACAAGGGACGATCTGGCTGAAGGGCTCCCGTCCGGCGCGGGTCTTTCGGAGGGACGAAACACCATTCGAAGTGTCTCCCCCGGCCAAAATCGAGCTATAAGGCGGGAAAGCGACCATTTTCGAACCAAAGAAACAGGTTTTGGAATACAATCCTGTCACTTGAACGCGCACACCTCGATGCAAGCGATTTCGTCAAAATCTACCTCGCAGTTCACGCCAGGCATGGTGCTCCTCATCCGGGATGGGATTGAGGAGCGGACTGTTCCCCTGGAACGCCTGCCGATCACAATTGGCCGAAAACCCGAAAAAGACATTGTCCTGAAGGACGCCCGCGTATCGCGTGATCATGCGAAGTTCAGCTGCGAAGAAGGCGTTTACTTTATTGAGGATGAGGGAAGCCGGCATGGAACCTTCGTCAATGGCCAACGAATCAATGGCCGATTAGAAGTTCATCCCGGAGACCAGATTCAGTTCGGCCCGAGCGTGACCGCAGCGCTTCAAACGGCGAGCGCAAGTAACCAGCAGGTACTGGAACTCCTCAGCCAGATTCACGTTCCCACGAACAACAAGAGCTCCGAACTGGAAAAACTGACCCTGTTCCTGGAAGCTGCCAGGGCGCTGACAACCTCAAACGTGGTGGCCGACGTTTTGAGTGTTCTGCTGGATACCTGTCTTGCACTGACGGGAGCAGAACGAGGGTTCGTCTTTCTGCGTGATCCAAATGGTGAAATGAAACTCGCCGCCGGGCGCAACAAGCAGAAGCAGCCCATCACCAGCGACAAGGGAATTTCACACTCCATACTGCGCGACACGATCGAGTCTCAGGATGAGTTCAT
>Ga0207674_10004266_pt1 | contig 17242 bp, 13 predicted proteins | sample KBSCornC72_FD_184303 | JGI IMG/M metagenome (GOLD analysis project Ga0207674, IMG submission 184303) | Corn rhizosphere microbial communities from Kellogg Biological Station, Michigan, USA - KBS Corn C7-2 (SPAdes) (version 2) | ecosystem: Host-associated > Plants > Roots > Rhizosphere > Soil ... | reverse complement strand
GGCGGGGATTTTCATGAGCATTATCAACAAGAAAGCGCTAGTGCGCGTCACCGTGGCGCTGCTTGCGGCCTCCACGGCCCTGACTGTCACCAGCGTTGCGCAGGGCGCGCAGCTGTCCGCGACCTTCCCGGAGAAAAAGCCGGCGCTTGGCCAGTGGGGCGTCGACCTCACCGAGCGCGACCTGTCGGTGAAGCCGGGCGACGACTTCCAGAAATATGCTTCCGGCACTTGGCTGAAGAAGACGGCGATCCCGGCGGACAAGCCCGAGATCGGCTCGTTCTACGACGTGTACGATATGAGCCAGGACCAGCTGAAAGCCCTCGTCACCAGCGCGCCCGCGACGAGCAAATATGGAGCGCTCTACCAGAGCATGATGGACGAGAAGCGAGTCGAGGAGCTCGGCATCAAGCCGTTGAAGCCGGACCTCGCGAAGGTCGCGGCGATCAAGACCAAGGCGCAGTTTGCGCGCCACATGGGAACGACCGAAGGCCGCTTCGGAAGCGCGCTCTTCGCCTTCGACCTCGAGCCGGACACGGCCGATGCGTCGATGAACTCGGTCTATCTCTACCAGGCCGGGCTCGGCCTGCCGAACCGCGATTATTATCTCGACGCTTCGTTCAAGCCGCAGCGCGACGCCTATCGCGCCTATCTCGAGCGGACCTTCAAGGCGATCGGCAATCCGAAGCCGGCGGCGGCCGCCGACCGAGTGATGGCGTTCGAGACGGCGATCGCGAAAGTGAGCTGGGCGAGCGAGGACCGCCGCGACATCGACAAGACCAACAACCCGATGAGCACCGCGGAGCTCGCCAAATATGCGCCGGGCATCGACTGGAAGGCCTATTTCGCCGGCGCCAAGGTTCCGCCGCAGAAGCGGATGATCGTCAACGAGAATACGGCGATCAAGAAGATCGCGGCCCTCTATGCCGCGACTCCGCTGAGCACGCTGAAGGATTGGGAGGCGTTCCACACCACCAACCAGGCTTCGCCCTATCTCAACAAGGCGATGGTCGACAGTCGCTTCGAATTCACCAAGACGATCAGCGGCGTGACCGAGCAGCTTCCGCGCTGGAAGCGGAGCATCAGCCTCGTCAGCGGCGCGACGGGTGAACTCGTCGGCCAGGATTATGTCGAGAAATATTTCCCCCCGGCTTCGAAGGCCAAGATGGTCGAGCTGGTCGCCAATTTGAAGACCGCTATGGCGGCGCGGATCGAGGGCAATAGCTGGATGTCGCCGGAGACCAAGAAGGCCGCGATCGACAAGCTCGGCAAGATGCAGGTGATGGTCGGCTATCCGGACAAGTTCCGCGATTACACGCCGCTCCAGATCAGCGCCGACGACCTCTACGGCAATGTCGAGCGGGCCAGCGCCTTCAACTACGCCTACGGCATGGAGGATCTCGGCAAGCCGGTGAACCACAAGAAGTGGGGCATGAACCCGCAGACGGTGAATGCCTACAATGGCGGCGGCGAGAACAAGATCGTGTTTCCGGCCGGAATCCTTCAACCGCCGTTCTTCGACCCGAACGCGGACGATGCGGTCAACTACGGCGGAATCGGCGCCGTGATCGGTCACGAAATCAGCCACGGATTCGACGACCAGGGCCGCAAGTTCGACGCGAACGGCAACGTCCGCGACTGGTGGACCGCCGAGGACGGCAAGCGGTTCGATGCCGAAGCCAAGATCTTCGGCGAACAATATGCCAAGTTCGAGGCCGCGCCGGGCGCGTTCGTGAACCCCAAGCTGACGATGGGCGAGAATATCGCCGACTTCGCAGGCATCCAGGTCGCGCTCGACGCTTATCACCACTCGCTCGGCGGGAAGCCGGCGCCGGTGATCGACGGCCTGACCGGCGACCAGCGGTTCTTCCTCGCCTACGCGCAGGTGTGGCGCGAGAAGCAGCGCGAGGATTCGGTGCGAAGCCAGGTTACGACCGATCCGCACAGCCCGGGCCGGTTCCGGATCTGGGGCCCGGTGCGCAATGTCCAGGCCTGGTACGACGCGTTCGGCATCACGCCCGACAACGCGATGTACATCCCGCCGGAAAAGCGCGCCCACATCTGGTAAGCTTGGCGGAATGAAAAGAGGGGAGTCGGCTTCGGCCGGCTCCCCTTTTTGTGCGCTCACGAAAGCGGGTAGCTTTCGAGAGGCTCGTAATGCGCGCCGTGGCGTGAGAGCCGGCTTTCGAACAGAATGAATTCCGTGACGTCGAAGGGTTCGGACAAGAGGCCGCCGGTTCGCGTCAGGAAGTCCTGCACTTCCCGAGTGCGCCGGCCTTTCCAGCGGGCGAGCGTGAAATGCGGGTGGAAGGCGCGGCGTTCGGGCTCGAGGCCGGCGGACTGGCACGCGCGCTCTACCTTGGCGGCGAGCGCGGCGACCGGCGCTTTAGGCTCGACGCCGGCCCATAATGCGCCCGAGCTGCGCTGCTCGAAGCGGCCGACGCCCGCGATGCGGAGCTCCATCCGCGGCGCGTGGATCTGGCCGAGCGCCGCGGCGAGATCCTCCGCGATCGGGCGATCAACTTCGCCCACGAAGCGCAGAGTCAGGTGAAGCTGCTCATCGTCCTGCCAGCGGAAATCCGCGCTGTCGTCCATCGCATCGATGAGCAGGTCGCGGATCGGCTCCGGCGGGCGGATGGCGACGAACAGGCGAGGCACTAACGCGGGTTAGCGCAAGATGGAGCGGCTCACAAAAGTTCGAAAACGGCTGTTTTCCAAGAAATCCAAACGAGGGGCTGTTGACCCTGATGCAAGCACAACGCGCCGCTCCTGCCTGAACGCCAGATGACTCGAAGGGAGCGCTGCCCGTCATCGGGCGTTTCAAGAACTCCCCCAACACATCGTTGGAAATTCTAGGAGAATCATGATGATTCGGAAGATTTTGACTGCATCCGCCGCCAGCGCGGCGATCCTTATCGCCGCACCTGCGGCAGCTGCTCCAGGCGGCGGCGGTCATGCCGGCGGCCCTGGCGCGCATGTGGGCGCTAACGTGAACGTGGGAGCCACCATGGGCACGACCCATGCGAGCCCGAACAGCTCGATGAACAGGCTCGACACGACCACCAATCCGGCCGTGAATGTCAGCCAGGGCCCTAACCATGCGTCGATTAACGGGATCACTCACGCGAGCCCGAACAGTGTTTTGGCACGCGGGGCGGTCTCGTCCACGACGCTTCCGAACCTGACCACGGGCCTTAACGTTCAGAACAGCAGCGGCGCGACAATCGGCCAGGTCAGCCAGGTCGTAACCGACAGAAGCGGCAATATCCGGCTGGTTATCGTGACCGACAGCACGACCGGCCAAACCTTCCGCCTCGCGCCGAATACGCTCACCATTTCCGGTTCGACGGTGACAACGACGAGCACCACGGGCGGCTAATCGCCGACGCCCAGGGATAAATTGACGCCGGGTTCAGGGGCCCGGCGTTTTTTTCAGCGCTGGTTTAGATGCGGCCGGAGAGTCTCGATCCAGCGCAAGGTCGAGGCGGTGGTGTCGGGAGGCAACTGGTTTATCGGGAAGTCCGCGACCTCTTCGACCTCCCACGTCCATCTCGGACGATAGACGACGTCCTCGACGATCAGCAGCGCGGCAAGATCCCGCTTGAAGTCGACGGCTTCCTCCAGTTCGCAGGCGAGGCGGACGCGGCCGTGAGCGGTCATTCCAATCTCCTCCCGGAGCTCGCGCAATGCCGCATCCTCGGCCGGCTCGTTGCGATGGCGGCCGCCGCCGGGAACGCGCCAGCCCGGCGCGTAGCGAAGCTTCACCAGGATCAACTTGCGATCTGGCGTGAAGGCCAGCGCGTGCGCTCCGTAGGTGCGCGGGCGGCGCACGAACCACGTCGTCTTCAGTAGCTTGTGCGCGGCCGTCAGTCCGATCCGAAGCAGGGAATTGGCCCAATTCATCGGCGAATGAGTGCAGCAGCTTTAGGGTGGTTCCAATCCGCGACTGACAATGCAACAAACAGCCGTTCAGCAGGGGGCGCTGAAATGAGCGGGAAGAGCGTTCTTCGCGACGACGAATATGACGAGTTGCTGAAGCCCATGGCGCGGGAGCTCAGCGCCATGGCGCGCTGGATCGCGGAGACGAAGCAGCGGCTGATCGTCATCTTCGAAGGCCGCGACACGGCGGGGAAGGGCGGATCGATCGACATGATCGCTCGCCTTCTAAATCCTCGCCAATGCCGCGTCGTGGCCCTTCCCAGCCCAAGCGAGCGCGAGCGGACGCAATGGTATTTCCAGCGCTACGCCGAGCATCTTCCGGCCGAGGGCGAAATCGTTCTGTTCGACCGCAGCTGGTACAATCGCGCCGGCGTCGAGCGGGTGATGGGCTTTGCGACGCCGAAGCAGGTTCAGGAATTCCTCAACGGTGCCCCGGACTTCGAACGGCATCTGGTCGACGATGGAATCCTGCTCCTCAAATATTGGCTGTGCTGCAACCAGGAGATCCAGGAGGGGCGGTTCGAGAACCGGCTCAACAACCCGATGAAGCGGTGGAAGCTGTCGCCGATCGATATCCAGGCGCGGCAGCATTACGAGGATTACACCGAGGCGCGCGAGCTGATGCTTGCGGCGACGCACACCGATTTCGCTCCGTGGACCCTCGTCGATTTCAACGACCAGCCGGTTGGAAGGCTAACCCTGCTGCGCGACCTGCTCGACCGGGTTCCCGACACGGAGCTTCCGCTTGCGGAGATTCCGTGGCCGAAGCTGGGTCATCCGCCGCTCGAGGAGCGCTATGGGGTTCTCAAGCCCATCCCGATCTATCCGGTTGAGAAGCACAAGCAGGGACACAAGCACAAGCACAGGCGCGAGAAGGAACACGAAACGGACTGATCTCGAATCTAAACAGCACAGGGGGAAATGATGCGTGCGTCAAAGCTGCTGTTGGAAATCACAGCTTATTATCTGGTCATCGGCATAGCCTTGTTCATTGCGGTCAAGGTGTGGCCGGACCTTCGCAACTACCTTCCGGTCGGCGGCGTCGAGCAGCTGATCACGCAGCCGACCAAGAACCCGCTTCAGGCCGAGGCCGTCCGAGCGGCGCACGTCGCGAACCTGGGGCAGAGCATTTTCTGGTTGGTGGTCGCGATCATCGCCGCGATCCTGGTCTCACTGCCGGTCAGCTGGACCTACATGGCGGTGCGCGGAGGGGACGAATATGACCAGTCGCTGGTCAACACGATCCTGGTCCTGCCGATCGTCGTCACCGGGATTGTGATCATCGTCCAGAACAGCCTCGCGCTCGCTTTCTCGTTGGCGGGCATCGCAGGAGCGGTTCGGTTCCGAAACTCGCTCAAAAGCTCGGGCGATGCCTTGTTCATCCTTCTCGCGGTCGGCACCGGATTATCGGCAGGCATAGGCGCGATCGAGCTCGCCGCGGTGATCAGCGTCTTCTTCAACTATTGCTTCGCCTTCCTGTGGTTCACCGAATATGGCGAGCGGGCGGGAATGAAGCGCTTCCTCGCCGACTATCGCGCCGACGAAGAAGTCGTTGTCGTGGAAGAGGAAACGCCGCCTAACTAGGTGCAGCGACGAAGGATGCGGTCGTTCGTGGACGCATCCGTCGAGATGTCGGCAAAGAATGGATTGAGGAAGGCGATCGCGCGCGCGGCCCAGCCGGGGTCGAGGCCCGGGGTCGAGGTGATCGCCGCAATCATTTGCGGGCGCTCCGAGCGCATCTGCTGAGCCACCGCGAGCGCCTGCGCATTGTGCGCGCAATAACCGCGGTAAAAACGCTGGCGGACCGAGCTGATCTTCAGCTGGTCTGGCGGGGTTGCGTAAGGCGTGTCGACGAAGCCCGAAAAGTCGAAGTCGTAGGGGATCGGGATCGTCGCGCCGTTCGCATAAGGGCCGATCAGCTCGGCATTGTGGCAGCATTCGCGACCCTGCGGCCCGGCGCGCATCGACCAGTCGTGATTGGCGATCATGTGCTGGAACATCGCGTAGCGGGCGGCGTCGGGCGGGCTCAGCGACGACGCCGAGATGAGCGGCGGGGCATGAGTCTCCTTCATGCCGTTCCGCTTCGCGACGTCGCTCAAATCCTCGAGAAAATAGCCGACGCGCGAGATGATCGGTCTTCCATCCGTGTCGCGATAATCGATGTTGGCGAGACGCACTCGGAAGCTGTGCGGAGTCAGCAGATTGTACATTTTGTACGCCGAATATTCGAGCAGCACATATTGCTGGAAGTCGGGCTTGTTGCGGCAATGGGTGACGAGCTTGAGGCTCTTTTGGCCGGCGAACAGCGAGGTCGGCGGCGGGGGCGCCGTGAAGCGCACCCTCAGCGGCGGGAAGTCGCAAATGTCGCTGGCGCGGCGGGTGATCCCGCGTGGGCTGAGGGTGATCGGCAGCGCCTGGCCGGACGGATCGGTCAGCGTGGCCGGCGCGACGTTGCCGCTGTTCCGGTTATGCGCGAAGCGCGTGATCGGACCGGTGATGACGATGTGGATTGGGTCCGACGTGGCGAACAGCGGCTTGGGCTGTTGCGCTGGAGCGGGAGTGGACAGGCTGAGCCACAGGGCAGCGGCAATCAAGGCGAGTTTCATTGCGCGGACCTCACTACCGTATGCGGAGTCATCGTCCCGCCGACGATTTCGAGCCAGCTGAGCGGACCGCCATAGGCGCGGGAATTGCCGGTATCGATCCGCGCCAGCCGGCCGCGGCTGAGGAACTCGATGCCCTTCAGGTCGGGCGTGTGCGCGACGACGATCCGCTGTGCCCCGTAAGCCGCAAGGACGGCATCGACTTCTTGGTCGACGCTGAGGTGCGGCTCTGTCGGAAATAGCTTTGCCCGTACCGCCTGGGCGTCAGGGTCGGCCTGAACGAGGCCGCGATACCAGAGCGGGCCTAAAGGATCGTCGAGGATTGTCGGATTGCTTGCATCGCCCGCGCGCATGGCGGCTTCCACCCGATTGTTAAGCTCATTCATCGGGAGCTTCACATATTCGGCGCTGAGGCCGCCATGGACGAACAAAGTCCCGTCGATCTTCACGACCGCGGGATGGCTGATCGCCCAGCGTCCGAGCTCTCCTGATGGACCCCATGCAAGGCGATGCTCGACCCATCCGAGCGGGTGTTGCGTCATCCACGCATCGCGGATCTGTTGCGGCGTGAGGGCGGGGTTAGTGGCCCGCGCCGAAGCTTCGACTGCTGCGCGGTTTTGCTCGTAAACCCGATCGCGGACCGACGCGGAATTGGCCGTTGCGAACGCGGCGAATTCTCCGGGCGTCGTGTAGCGCGTGTCGCCGAGCAGGTTCATCGCTTCGTGGTTGCCGAGTACGAGCACCACCTTGCCGCCTGCGCGCGGCGCTTCCTTCTCGAGCTGCTGCAGGCTTCGGACGATCTTCAGCGAATCCGGCTCGCGGTCGACGATGTCGCCGAGCTGGACGAAGGTGGTCTTGCCAGCTGCCCAGTGGCCGCCGGCGTCGATCAGGCCCGCGCCGTGGGCGATGTCGAGCCAGGCCTGGTAGTCGCCGTGAAGGTCGCCGACAGCGATGATCCGCTTCGGTTGAGCGGCAGTCGCGGCGGCTGGGATGATGAACAGCAGGACCGCCAGCGCAACCAGCGCGCGGCGGATCATCCGCTGGAGCGGGAACCGTGCACCGACTGCCCCCATCGCCCCGCAGTGTCGCACCGCGCGCCCTTGCGGGCAATGCTGTTTAGCGGGCGCTTATTTTGCCGCATCCGCAGGCGTGAACAGCAGGTCCTGATAATCCCAGCTGAAGTCGGCGGTCGGCGACACCGGCTTCATCGTGACGCGATCGACTTTTCCGTTGGCGTCGATCGAGAAGCTGACGAACGCCGGTTCGACCCAGTCGAGCTTCGGGTTCGTCTTGAACGTGTCGTACTGATAGTGGGTCAGCGGGCCTTCCATCCCGCTCGAGTGCGGGAAGTCGATGGTGAGGCCGCTGCCTGACTGGCGGACCTTGATCGTTCCATACCAGGGGTCGGTATAGTCACCGACATAATGGTCGAGCGGGAGGGACGGACCGACCGCGGCCGGTTTTGCCGCTGCGGCCTGCACCTGCTTCGCTGCGTTTTCCAGCCGCCCGACCTTGAATTCGTGGAATTTCTCCGGCCAGTTTGCGCGCGGATATCCCAGATAATAATCGAGCAATTCGTCGCGAAGGCCGAGGATGATCTCGCCGTCCTCGCTGTTGGCGGCGATGAAGATGCCGATGTTCTTTTCGGGGAGGAGCGCGATGGTCGCCTGCGATCCGAGAACCGCGCCGTCATGGCCGACGACCTTCGCGCCGCGATAGTCGGACAGGTCCCAACCGAGCGCATATTCGTTGAAATGCGGTTCCGTCGCCGCGAACTCAGGCGGGAAATGGCGGATCGGAGTGGGCACGACTCCGGTCCACATCTGCTCGCCTTGCTCGGCGGAGAAGAGCTGCTTGTCGCTGCCCGGGATCTTGCCGTGGCCCAGCTGCGTCAGGAGCCAGCGACTCATGTCGTTCGCGCTAATCGCGAGACCGCCCGCGGGGGCAGCGTTTTGGGCGATGGTCGCATTCTCATCGAGCGGGGTCTGCGCTCCGAGCCCGTGGATCGGACCGCTGTTGCGGCTGTGCGGGCGCGCGTGGTTGGGGTTGGCCTGGAACTCGGGATCCGTGTCGGTCGAATTGACCATCCCGACAGGACCGAAAACATGATCGTGGATGTAGCGCTCCCACGTCTCACCGCTGACCTCCTCGATCAGCTGGCCGGCGGCCATGTAGAGGATGTTGTCATAGGCGTAGCCGCTGCGGAAGCTGGTCGCGGGTTTCAGGTAGCGGATCCGGTGCACGGTTTCCTTGCGCGAAAGCGTGCTGTTCGGAAGGAACAGGAGGTCGCCTTCGCCGAGGCCCAGGCCGCTTCGGTGAACGAGCAGGTCGCGGACGGTCATCTCACGCGTGACCCACGGATCCCACATGCGGAAGTCGGGCATGTGGTCGATAACCTTGTCGTCCCACTTGAGCTTACCCGCATCGACGAGCGTCGCGAGCGCGGCGTTGGTAAACGCCTTGCCGGTCGATCCGGTGAAGAAAATCGTGTCGGCATCGACGGGCTTGTTGGTGGTAATGTCGCGGACGCCCCAGCCGTGCGCGAGCGTGACCTTGCCGTTCTCGACGATGGCGATGGTGACTCCGGGGACGCCCATCGCCTTGCGAAGCTGCTCGACGCGCTGCTCGAAGCCGGGCGGAGGCGCGGCGCTTGCCGCTGCCGCCGCCATCACCAATGCGAGGCCAGTGAACGCGCGAAATCCAAGCTTCAGCATGATTTACTCCTGGACGGGAACGGGTTGGGGTTGAGCGGGCGGCGCGTTTCGGCCGCGCGAAAGCTTCCACACGCCGACGGTGATCAGCGGGAGGATGAAGGTCGCGAGGAGGACGTAGGAGAGCGCCCGGTAACCGGTGGCGATCAGCGCGACGAGGCCGAAGCGGCTCGCGAGGAACATGCACAGCACGATGACGACAAGCGCGATGGTGAGGCGCTGGCGGTGGGTCAGCGACTTGCCGGTGCGTGCCTTCCACGCGTGATCGATGCGCTCGTTAATCGCGTGCACCGAGCTCGTTCCGCTTTCCAGCAGCGCCGAGAAGATCATTAGCTGGAATAGCAAATGGAAGGCGAGGATTCCGATCCGCTGGAGCATGAAGTCCGATGGCAGCGTCGCGCTTTGCACCTGGGGATAGAAAGCGACCATCGGGATGAAGAAGAGGAGGGCCGGGACCATCGTCAGTGGGCCGGCGATAGTTCCGGCGATCACCGCGTCGCGGTCGCTCGTGAGGTGGCGGAGAACGGGAAGGATCACGACCGCGCCGACGATGTTGTAGCCAAAGTAGGTGATGCCCGCGATCGCCCAGCCCGAGGTTTGCGGATAGGCTTCGAAGCCGCCGGGCACGAGTGCGCCGAACTTCCACAAAGCGAGGACGATGAAGAGGGCGTAGACTCCGTAGAGGAGGTAGGAGACGTCGCGGAAGAGACGCTCGACCGCCTTGTTCCCGAAGGCGACGATGGCGGCGATGCAGACCGCGAGGAGCGCGGTTCCGACCCATAGGGGTGCACCGAAAACGGCATTCCCGATCGCGCCGGCAGCCGCGCCATAGACCGCGAGGATCAGCACGACGAAAAGGAGGTATGCGAGCTCAAACAGCGGCCAGGCCGGGCCGAGCAATTGCTTGAAGAAGCTCCGGTAATCGAAGGTCCGGAAATGGCGCGCGGCGACGAAGGTCAGCGAGCAGAAGATGCTGAACAGCAGGGTCGCGAAGAGGATCGCGTAGAGCCCACCCCACGGACCCTTTGAAAGGAAGAATTCCGCGAGCTCGCGGCCGGTCGCGTAGCCGCCGCCGATCACCACCGCCCTGACGCCGAGGCCGGGAAGGAGCCAACGCTTGAAGCGGCTCGGCGCCTTCGCCGTCATTCGGGCGCCTCGAACAGGTAGTAATCGTAGAGCGCACGGGCGACGTCGGCGATCACGCGCTCGCGATCCTCAATCGGCTTGCTGCTCTTCTTGATGAAGATCGCCACGATCAGCTTGCCGGCGTTTCCGGGCAGAGTGATGACGCCGACATTGTTGACCGAGCCGCCGATGGTCCCGGTCTTCTCGGCGACGACGGTGCCGGCGGGGAGGCGGGCTCGGATGCGCGCCTTGCCGGTGGTGTTTCGTTCCTGAATTTCGCGAAGCAGGTTGGTGCTCGCGGGGCTCAGCGCCCTGCCGGTGTAGATGCGCTCGAGGAGTTCGGCCATCGCGGTTGGCGTCGCCGTGTCCTGTGGATCATTGTCGAATTTCGGGAGCGGCTTGTCGCTCATGTCTTCGAGATTGGGATTGGCCTTGATTCCGGCGGCCAGCGAATCCGGGAAGGACAGTCCCGGCGGCAGGCCGTAGAAGTCGCGGATCAGGCCTGCTGTGTCACGGTCGACGCGAAGTCCGGTCACGCCCTGGCTGCGTACCCATTGAGTGACGACGGCGGGGCCGCCGACGAGCTTCTCCAGCGTATCCGTCGCGGTATTGTCGCTGACGGTCAGCATCAGCTCGATGAGGTTCTCGACAGAGACGCTGACGCCCGGATGGCGGAAGGTCTCCGCAAGACCCTCGGATTCGACCATCATGTTCGGATCGACCGGGACGAGCTGGTCGAGCTTCAGCCGGCCGCTATCGACCTGCGACAGGACCGTGCCCGCGATCGGCACCTTGAACGTGCTCGCCATCGGATATTGCTGGTCGGCGTTGACGAGGACTCGCGGGCCTTTGCCGTCGAGGCGCCAGGCGGCGACGCCGACCACGCCGTCGATGCCCTGCGCGATATGCGCGATTTCCGCCTGGACGACTGTTGGAGGCGCTGCGACGACAGGCGATGCGGTGGCGAGCAAAGCGAGAGCTGCGAACGCGACTAAGCGAGACATGAGTCGACCAGCCTTTCGAATTCTTGTCCGCCGCGGACCGGGTCGGCGACGGGAAGTCCGAGCCGCTCGCTTTCGCGCGCCATCAGCGCACGCGCTTCGGCTTCTTCGAGCGCGACGGTGTTGAAGCTGACTCCGGCTGCACGGATCGCGGGGTTGGTGCGCGAGCCGAGCCGGATGGTGAGATCGATGATCTCCTCGACGCTCGGCACCGCGAATTCCTCATCACCGAGCAGGCGGGTGCGCACCGGGTCGTGGCAGACCACGAACGCGTCGGGCTGGCTCCCGTGGAGCAACGACAGGGTCACGCCCGCGAAGACGGGGTGAAGGAGCGACCCTTGGCCCTCGATCACGTCCCAGTGATCGTCCGCTGCCGCCGGACTTAGAAGCTCCGCGGCGCCCGCTGCGAAATCGGCGACCACCGCATCCATCGGAATGCCGGCGCCAGCGATCATGATTCCGGTCTGGCCGGTCGCCCGGTAATCCGCGTCGACGCCGCGCGCCTTCAATGCGCGTGCGATGCTGAGGGCCGTATATTTCTTGCCGAGCGCGCAATCAGTGCCGACGGTGAGCAGCCTCTTGCCGCTTCGTTTGAGGCCGGTCCCGATCGGGATATTCGCTGGTGGAACGCGGACGTCGATCAGCCGCCGCCCGAGCTTCTCTGCGACGCTTTTGAGCTTGGGCAGATCGGCGAGATGCGCGTGCATTCCGCTGACGATGTCGAGCCCCGCCTCGAGCGCCTCGACCAGCGCGGGAATCCAGCTCGCCGCGATGAAGCCGCCGGAATTGGCGACGCCGATGACGAGCGAGCGGCCGCCCCGCGAATGGGCTTCCCACGGAGTCATTCGCGGAAGGCCCGTGGTCACGGTGGCGGTCGGAAGCGCGAACTCGCCGACGCATTTCTCGGGCGCCCAGTCGGCCAGGCCGAACGCCGTCTTGGCGTAGCCTGGCTCGACCGTGTCGCCGAGGAACAGAAGGTACGGCTGAGGCAGAACCAGCGACAGCCGGTCCGGCTCTGCCTCAGCTTCCCGTACGAGCACTCGTCCCCCTCCCTTCGGCTTAGGGCCGCAGGTTGGCGGTGAGCGTCAGGCCGATCGTCCGCGGTCGGATGGCCGCGGCGCTTGCTGCACCGGCGGGAACTGACTCTGTCACGGGGTTGAACCCGCCGACGTCGGTGAGACCGCGCTTGTCGAACAGGTTGTGCGCGAAGGCTTCGACCGTGAAGTCGCCGAAGTTCACACCGCCGCGAAGATCGACTTCGGTATAGGCCGGGACCCGGACCAGCGATCCGTCAGGATGACGGTCGTTGAACGGGCCCGTCCGCTTGCCGATGTAGTCGAGGCTTGCGCCGACGAATCCGCCAAGAGTCGGGCTTAGCGGGAATTCATAATCGGCATGGACCGCGCCGCTCCATTTCGGAACGAAGGGAAGCGGGTCGCCAGCAAATCCGCCGGTCACCTCCGGCGTGTCGTCCTTGAGCTTGGCGTTCGTATATGCGCCATTCGTCGACAGGGTGAGCCCTGGCGCGGGCCTGAGCGCCCCAGAAAATTCGAGGCCGTTGACCCTCGCCTTGCCGCCGTTGGCGTTGATGCCCGTGTTGTTGACGATCTCGAACAGCTGAATGTTCTTCCAGTCGATGTGGTATGCCGCCAGCTCAATGGACCAGAGACGCGCATCGGGGGCTTCCGCCTTGATGCCGATCTCATAGTTGGTCAGCCGATCCGCTCCATAGGTTGCGGGGGTTCCCGGTGGGGATCCCGCGGGGATCACGTTGGGTCCGCCGGGCCGATAGCCGTTCGCGACGCGTGCGTAGATCGAGGCGTGCTTGCTGAGCTCGTAACGCGGCGCGACCGAGAAGGTGAACACGCCTTCCGAGGAATGGAGGTTGTCTCCTTCAGCAGATCCCAGGAGATCGGAATCGATCAACAGATCAGCGCGCTGCTTGTTGTGCGCCCAGCGGCCACCGACCGTCAGGTCGGCGCGAGGCGTCATGTGCCAGGTCGCGTTTCCGAACGCGGCATATTCCGTATATTTGGAATGCAGGAAGATGTTGGCGATCTGGGCGACGTCCGGCGCGATCGTGTCAGTGCCAAATTCGGTAGCGAAATAATTCTGCGGATCGATCTTCGAACTCTCGTGCGTGTAAAATGCGCCGATCAGCCATTCGAGCGTATCGTTGTTCGGAGAAGCCAGGCGAAACTCCTGGGTGAACTTGTTCGTCCCGGTCGTCTGGAACAGCTCGACACCAAGCGGGCGAGTGATCGGAGTGTCCGTGATGGCCGGCAATCCGAGAACTCCAGGAGCAGCCGGACCCAGATTTGCAAGCGCATTGACTAGCTGCGCGAAAGTTAGTCCGCCCCCTACGTTTGTGAAACTGGCATCGGTCTCGAGGTTTTCGTCGAAGGTCGAATAGCTCGTGATCGATGAGAAATTCGCGAATCCGAGGTCCCAGTCGGCGTTGCCATAATAGGCGCGATATTTGATGTGCGTGGGCTCGCGTTGGTAACGGGATTGTACGAACCCGCCATAGAGCGACTTCAGCGTGTCCGGATCGATTTCGAACGTATTGCTCGCGCCGGAATTGAGGTTCTGGGCGAACGCGGTCAGCCGGATCGAAAGGTCCTGCGTCGGATTGAAAAGCAAGGATGCGCGGCCGCCAAAGCTCTTCCGGTCGTTGATGTCTTTCGCGACGAGCGTCCTGCCAATTTCCTCCCCAGTGAGAATACTGAGGATGGGATTGTTTCCGATCGAATCGATATAGCCGTGATCCTTGCGGTAGAAGCCGTCGACACGGATCGCGGCTTTGTCGCCGAGCGGGGCGTTGAAGACCGCCGCCGCATTGTAGCCGAGGCCGCCGTGGGCGGTGCTTTCGATGCCGCCTTGGCCGCGCAGCTCGAATTTACCAATCTTCGGCGTGTTGGTGATGTAGCGGATCACGCCGCCGAACGAGCTTGCACCGTAGAGCGTGCCTTGCGGCCCGCGCAGGACCTCCAGCCGGTTGATATCGAATGGGTCGAAATCGCCCGAGAGGATTGAACCGTTGGCAAGGCCGGTGCTCGATCCGAAGGGAACGTCGTCCATGAAGATCGCGACGGTCGAGGCGACACCGCCGGTGTTCGCGCCGCGCAGCGTGATGCGGGTGACGCCGGCCGTGCTGCCGTTGACGCTAAAGCCTGGGACCAGAGACAAATAGTCCTGGAAGCTCTTGGCCTGCTGGCGATCTAGGGTATCGCCCCCGACGACCGTGACCGACGCAGGGACGTCGAGCAGCACCTGCGCGCGCTTCTGCGCGGTGACGACGATTTCCTGCGAATTCTGATCGTTGACGCTCTTGTCGTTCTGCGCCGGCGATTGCTGTTGCTGCGCCTGCGCTTCCGTCACACCTTGTGGCTTTGGCTGCGGCTGTGCGGTGCCCGCGAAAGCCGGAGCAGCCATGCCCAATGCGAACAAGCCGGCGGAAGACAAAAGGGCCGCGCGTCCCGTGAAACCCATCCTATTGATCATTTTCCCCTCCGAGGTTCATTCGAACCGAATGTCTCGCCGAGCAGCCGGCGGAAATTGCCCCCAAGAACAAGGCGCATGTTGTCGTCCGAGTAGCCGCGCCTGATCAGCTGCTCGGTCAAATCAAACATTTTTTGCGGATGATCGAAGCCATCGATGTCGATCTTGTCGCGAAAGGCGTAGCTCGCTTTGTAGCCCGCTTTCAGCTGCTTATACTGGTCTGGCGGCATGTCGTCGTAGCCGTTCAGATCGGCGTCCGAGCCGATGCCGACATGCTCTATCCCGACGAGCTTGACGACATGGTCGATGTGATCGGCCATGTCCGCGACCGTTGTCGGGTCGCGGTCCTTGACGAACATGCGGACGCCCGTGATCCCCATCACCCCGCCCTTCGCAGCGAGGTTCCGGATCACCTCGTCGCTCTTGTTGCGGGGGTGCGGGTTGAGCGCCTTGCAGTTCGAATGGGTGACCGCGATCGGCTTGGGTGACAGTGCAATCGCGTCGAGCGTGGTTCGCTCGCCGCAATGCGACGTGTCGACCAGCATGCCGACCTTGTTCATCGCCTTGATGATCTCTTCGCCGAAGTCGCTGACCCCGCCGTCGACCCGGTCGGTCGATCCTGAGCCGATCAGATTCTGGCTGTTGTAGGTGAGCTGCGCGCAGCGAAGCCCGAGCCGGTAGAAATATTGGACGTCCTCGGGCTTCTCGAACTGCTCGGCGTTCTGGAGGCCCATGATGATCGCCGCCTTGCCCTCGGCCTTGGCGTGGTCGAGGTCGGCGGCGGTTCCGACCAGTGTGAACTCATCGGCCTGGCGTCCGACCCAGCCCTGGTATGAAGCGAGGAAGTCGAGCGCCTGCTCTTTGGAGCCCGGACCACCTATTCCGACGCTGTGGTGGAAGCCGGTGATGCCCGACGCCTTGAACTGCCCTATGTCGTCGGCGCCAAACGGATGATCGAAGAACGTCGGGTCGAAATCGAGCTTAAGCGGCGCCAACATGTCGATCACAAGAGATTCGCGAACCACTTTCACCGCGCGCGCCGAATAATGCCTCGTCGGAGCCGCGGCGAAGGCGAAGCTACCGCGATTGATCATCGGAAAAGCCAAAGCCCCTGCAGCCCCTTTCAGGATAGTGCGCCGGGTGACCATCGAGTCACACATGGGCGGCCAGCCCTTCGGGAACGGCGGCCAGCGCCGAGCGCTCGGCGATGCGCGCCTCCTCGACCGCGCGGGCGCGGCGGTCGAGCATGAGGAGCATCGTCGATGCGAGGCATGCGACGCCGGTCAGAACGAGGAAGAACAGCGGCGGCTTCAGACTGCTGTACCAGGAGCCGATGAAGCCGGCGGTGAGGCTTCCGGTGAAGATGGCGAGGTACCAGGCGGCCACCGTGGTCGCGCCGAGCTTGGGCGGCGCGAGCCGGGCGAAGAGGCCTAGGCCGGTCGGAAGGATGTAAAGCTCGCCGAGGGTCAGGACGAAGAAATAGCCGACGATCCACCACCAGCTCGCCCCGGTCGGGCTGACGGCGGCGGCAACGGCGAGGAGCGCATAAGCGCCGGCGCCAATCAGCGCGCCGGTCGCCATCTTCTGGAGCGGTGAGTGCTCGCGTCCGGCGGCGGCCTTCGCTTTCCAGCGGGTGAGCAGGATCGGGGTGAGGACGATGACGAGGAGGGGGTTCAGCGACTGGAACCAGGTCATCGGGATTTCGAAGCTTCCGGCGTGGCGGTTCACGCCCTCGATCCACAGCGCGACGGTGTTTCCGACCTGCTCGTAGGCGCCGCGAAAGACGGTGACGGCGAGGCCGACGGCAAGGAGGAGCATGAAGGTGTCGCGGCCGCTTCCACCGCGAGGATGGAGCGCTTCGGAAGGCGCGATGTTCGCGGGAGTGCGTGGCGGGGGCAAATAGCGCTGTCCGGCGAGATAGATGACGAGGCCCGTGAGCATCCCGACGCCGGCTGCGCCGAAGCCCCAGTGCCAGCCGTAGGTCTCGCCGAGCGTGCCGCAGACGAGTGGCGCCAGGAAGCCGCCGACGTTCACGCCGACATAATAGACGTTGTACGCCCAACCGCGGCGCGGGTCGTCGGGACCGTAAAGGTCGTTGATCTGGCTCGGGAGGCTCGGAAGGAACAGCCCGTTGCCGAGCGCGATGGTCGCGAGCGCGACGTAGAAGAGCGGCTCGAACGCCATCATGAAATGGCCCGCGGCCATCGTCGTGGCGCCGATGATCACCGCCCATTTCTTGCCGAGGTAACGGTCCGCGATCGCTCCGCCGACGATCGGCGTGAAATAAGCGAAGGACGTATAGGTGCCGTAGATCAGCGAGGAATGTTCCTGCGAGATCAGCAGCTGCTTGGTCATGTAATAGACC
>Ga0207674_10004265_pt1 | contig 17242 bp, 14 predicted proteins | sample KBSCornC72_FD_184303 | JGI IMG/M metagenome (GOLD analysis project Ga0207674, IMG submission 184303) | Corn rhizosphere microbial communities from Kellogg Biological Station, Michigan, USA - KBS Corn C7-2 (SPAdes) (version 2) | ecosystem: Host-associated > Plants > Roots > Rhizosphere > Soil ... | reverse complement strand
CGCTGAGTAGCCCGCCCTTGGTTGTTGACGCTCTTGCCGTTTGGGTCTTGCGCCGTTTGGGCCCTGCGTACTTTGGGCCCTGCGTACTTTGGGCCCTGCGTCGTTCGGGTCCTGCGCCGTTCGGGTCCTGCGTCGTTCGGGTCCTGCGTCGTTCGGGTCCTGCGCCGTCTGGACGTTGCGCCCATCTCAAGTTGCTGGCGCAGCGATGGTCTGAGCCGGGGTGAACCGATGGAATGGGACGAAGGGTGAACTCCGTTCACCCTTCATCCGTTCTTGCATTCGGGTTCGCGAGAGGCAATATCACGCAACGTTTGACCTCTGCATTGGGCGGATGTAAGCCCGGGTTGGCGCGACGCGGCGCCCGTCTTTCGATGGAGCGCGCGCACGCATGCCGACGGATGCCGTCGTTCGGAACCTGCTCTTTCTCTACGCCGGCATCGTCGTGATCAACGTGCTGTTGTCGGCCGCGCTCTGGATCCGCGACCGCAACCCGTTGTTTCGCTCGCTGCTCGTCGCGTGGTCGTGGACGGGCGCGTCGTTCATTACTGGTGGTGTGCTGAACACGGGCACGCTGGCGATCATCACCGGCTTTCTTCCGTGCTTTGGCGCGAACCTCGAATTCGCGCGGATTCTTGGGTCCACTACCGGAACGCGCGTTCCGCTCAAGCCGTACCTCGCTGTGCTCGCCGTGGCCTACGCCACCACCGTGGCGCTATCGTTCACGGGCGTCGGATTCACGATCGTCGCGCTGCCCACAGTATTGGCCGTCGCGCTCCCCGCGCTTGTGACTGCAACGCGCCTGCGCCGCACGCGACAACGGCTCTCGACATCGGCCATCATCCTCCTCGCTGGGTGCGTGCTGTTTTCACTGCACAACATCGACTTCGCGTTCCTTCGCGACCGCGAAGACATGGCAACGCTGGGCTTCACGATCGCGGTGCTTGTCGTCTTCGCGTTGTCCGTGGCGGCACCATCCGTGGCGCTCGAGCAGGTCACCGAACATGACGCCCGACTGTCGACGGAGCTCGACGTCGCACGGCGCATTCAGTCGCGAATCATTCCCGCCGACGCGCCACTGCCGGGGCTCGAGATGACCTCGCACGTTCGGGCGGCGGCGTCCGTAGGTGGCGACTACCTGGACGTCTATCGCGATGGTGAGCGCTGCTGGTTCTTGTTAGGTGACGTGACTGGCCACGGCCTTGGCGCGGGCCTCGTCATGCTGATGGCACAGAGCACCATGAGCTCGCTCCTGCGCCTTCGTCCCGAGATCTCCCCGCGCGAGCTCAACTTCTTCGCGAATCAGGTGCTCGCCGCGAATCTCGAGCGGCTCGCGGAGCGCCGACACCTCACGGCCGTCTCGCTGCTCCGAACGGCGGGCAATCGATTCACCGTGAGCGGCAGCCACGACAGCCTGCTCATCTACCGTGCGGCGACAGACGCCGTCGAAACGCGTGACGTCAATCATTTTCCCGTTGGGCTGGGGTTCACTCCGGAGCTCTCGGCGTCGGACTTCGTCCAGGACGCGTTGCAGCTAGGCCCGGGTGACATCCTGTTCATGTTCACCGACGGCGTGACCGAGGCCGCTCGTGGCGGAGATCCGCGTGCGGGCCTGTTCGGCGTGGAGCCGATCATCTCGCTGCTCAAACGTCACGCGCGAAGCCCGCTCACGCAGCTCAAGCACGAGCTCCTCGAGGAGCTCGATCGGTTCACGCATCAGGTGTACGACGACGACGTGTCGTTTCTTGCGCTGCGCGCCTGCGATGAGGTGACGGCATGAGATTCGAAGTTCGTATGGCCCGCTCACGTGAAGACGTCGCGCGTTGCCAGTACGCGATCGCGGAAGTGTATAACCGGCAATACGGCGTCGTATTCTCGGAGGACCGCAGCGATCTGGAAGCGAAGATCGAACCGTGGCCCCACCGTTTTCTCATGGTCCTGCACGACGGTGACCTCGCGGCGACCGTCGGCCTCTACTTGCGAAACACGTACGTCGAGCGATACGGCCAGGTGGAGCGAGCCGACTTCGAGCGCACGTTAGGCGATGAGCACATCACCGATATGTACGATGTCGGGCGTCTCCGTGAAATAACGAAGCTGGTCGTCAAGCCCGAATATCGCGGGCAGAACCTGTCGCGCTTTACGATCGGCTGTGGTCATTCGCGGTATTTCTGCCAGACTGAAGCCGACGCTCCGTATCTCATCACGTTCTGTGGAAAGCGCTCGATCGCCACGCACATCTATGAGCCGACGGGCTTGACCCCCCGTTGCGTCAAGCCGTTTCCCGTCTACAAGGTGCACGAGTTGTATCGGTCTCCCGAGGACCCGATGGACAGTTATCTGCTGGTGCCCGAGGCGGACATTCCTCCTCGATGGTATGGACTCGAGCTTCCCGGCGAGTACGAGGCCGCCGAGCTCTTGCCGATGGAGACGGCGTCATGACGACCCGCACGTCAGGAGTGTTCGAGGAAGGGACGGCGCCTCCGCTCACCTCGCCGTCGATCGCGATGCCGGCGATGGACTTCGTCGTCCAGTGGAACCGGTGCGGCATCACGGCCGACTATCTGGCTGACTATCTCGCCTACGCGTTCGAGCGTCGAGACGTCGCGCGCAGCGTGATCACGACGGCCGCCAACGAGTTGCTCGAGAACGCCGCGAAATTTTCGAGTGACAAGAAGGCCCCGGTGCGCATCGCAGCGCGATTGCGGGGCGATGTCCTGGAGCTCGAGGTCGAGAACGTCGCCGATGCCGATCACGTCGATGCGCTCACCTCGGTGCTCGACGCGTTGTCACGCGGCGAGGCGTCCAGCCTGTTCGCGTCGCGAATCGAGTCGCCCGAGCGAGGCGGCCTCGGCCTGATCATTCTCGCTCGCGATTACGACGCGCAACTGGGCGCCCGGATCGTGTCGGTCAATGGCGGATCGCTCGACAAGACCTTCTCCGTAACAGTCCGCGCCTCGATCGCGGCCGACGAGGTGGAGCAACGATGACGGACTACCAGATCGATCTCGAGAGCGTCCCGTCCACTGCGGTGCTGCGCGGGGTGTTCAGGCTCGCGACGCCCGAACAGTACGATGCGCTCTTCGCGCCGCTGGCGGAGCGCGTGGGAAAGGCGCAGGCGCCGTTTTCCGTCGACCTCACCGGCGTGGTGCTGATGAACAGCTCGGGCCTTCGCGCACTGGCTGATCTCGTGCTCGCCGCGAGGCGCGCCGGTACTGCGCTGACGTTCCTCGGCAAAGCCGACGTGCCGTGGCAGAGCAAGACGGTCGCGTCGCTCAAACCGCTTTACAGCGGGCTGTCGGTCAAGCTCTCATGACCACGATTGCAACGCCTAACGCCGCATCGGTCGGGACAGATCGCCGCGCACACTCGCTGCGGCCACTCAGGCTGGCGGCGGCCGAGGCGCACGAAAAGGGCTGGGTGCGATATGAAGACGACGCGACCGCGGTGGTCGAATGGGGGGGCCTGACACCCATGACGGGCAAGTCGAGCGCGCGGTTTCCGACAAACCGGCAGTATCCTGCCGCGCGCGCGACCCTGGACGACCTGAACAAGGCCCTGTCGTCGCTCGCCAACTCGCCGCGGGCCGATGACGGGAAAACGCTCCGCGAGCTGTACGAGGCGGAAGTCGATCACTATGAAAGGCTCGTGAGCGACGCACAGGCGAGTGGGCGGCTCGAGCCGGACTACGGCACGTACGTGATCGACCACGCACGCGGCGATCTCTACCTGATTGCACCCGAGCGATGGCACAGGCTCGCGCTCGTGACGAGCAACTCGAAGCTGCTGACGGATCCGGCAGGTCGCCTAACGTGGGCCGAGATTCGGCAGAAGCTCGAAGGCGCGGTGGTAGGGTTTGTGGGGATGAGTGTCGGCGGCAACCTGCTCGAGGGTTGGCTGCGTGAAGCGCGCCCGCGTCGCGTGAAGGTCGCCGATCCGGACTGGGTCGAGCTCACGAACTTCAACCGAGGCGAGCGGATGTCCCTTCGCCATGCCGTCGCGCCGCGTTCGGCACGGTTCGATCCGACGAATCCGTACGACGTCCCCCGCGTGTCGAAGGCCGAGTACATCGCGTACGAGCAACAGCTCGTCGACCCGTATCTGGATATCGACGTGTACAAGGAAGGGATCAATCGAGAAAATATCGACCGGTTTTTCGACGGCGGAGAAGGGGAACCGCCCATCGACATGCTCGTCGAGGAAATGGACAATCTCGACCTGAAGATTCTCGTCAGGCACGCCGCTCGCGCGCGGGGCGTCGACGTCGTAATGCTGAGCGACTTCGGCCACCAGGCGCACGTGTGGTGGAATCCGTTCAGCGACCGCGCCGATGCGCCGATCGGCTACGGCGCCGACGATGCCACGCTGACGGCCGCCCTGGCCGCCGCGAAGACCGGCGATCGCGCGAAAGTGTTCGAGTTCGTGGCCGCGTTATGTGGGGCTGACTTCGCCGGCGATCAGTTCGGGGCGTGGATGCGCGGCGAAGGCGAGCAGCCGACTGGCAGCTTGCCGCAATCCGGAGCAACCGCGATGGCGTCCGGCGCGATCGGCGGTAAGGAGATCGCGCTCCGCATTCTCGGGGCTCGAGTGCCGGAGACCGGACGCGTGGTCTACGATCTGCTGAATCGCACTGCGCGCGGCTGACGAGCCTCATGGACGTCACGACGTCAATGCCAAAGGATGTCCCGCCGGGAAGCGCGTTCGACGCATGGCGCGTCCGGGTGGTCGACCGCGCTGAGTTCAACCACCTCGGCGCTCGAGAGCGGCTGGACTATCTGGCGGCGCTCGCACTTCTCGCGCCGACGACACACAACACGGTGCCGCAGCGGATGCGCATCGATCGCGGGTACCGGAGCATCGAGTTTGCGCTCGACCGACGCGCGATACTGCGACAATCCGATGCCAACGGTCGCCAGGCGACGATCAGCCTTGGCGCGGCGATCGCGAATGCGGTGCTTGCCGCGGAAGCCTACGGCTCCGCGGCGTCGGTGGTCACCCATCCGGACGTCGAGCAGCTGATTCGGCCGGCGGAGGCTGGCGATGAGCCCATCGCACGAGTCGCGACCGTGTCGTTCGATCCGGTGGCGTCGCCGTTGCGCGACCTGGGCTGGGTGAGCGCGATGGTTCGCCGGAAGATGGTGAGAGCCGAGTTCGACGAGCGCGTCAAGCTCGATCCGTCGCTGGCGTCGGAGCTCATGTCGATCACGGAATCTCACGCCGGCCTGGCGCTGCATCTCATCGCCGATGCTCCGACGCTCCTAGCGTTAGGCAAGTTCCAGGAGCTCGCGGACAGCACGGTGATCAATCGGACGGCGTTCGCCCGCGAGCTGGCGGAGTGGCTCGTCGACAACGACAGTGACCAGCCGCTCGGCATGCGTGGGCGCGAGTTCGGTCTCAGCGACGACGCCGCGCGTCGGTTTCGCCACGGGCTGGCGGGAACCGGGCCGCTGCTTCCGGATGAGACTGCCGCCTTCGCGAAAGCGGGGAACATCGGCATGCGATCGTCGAGCGCGGTAGCGGTCGTCACTGCCGCCCGCGACGATGTGGAACATCGACTGGCGGCCGGCCGTGCCTTCGAGGCGATGGCGCTGCGCCTAACGTTAGCCGGGTTTAGTGTGGCGATGCATGCCGGCATTACGGAGGTCGAGGCACCGAACATGGCGCTTCGGGGGCGACTGCGGACGTTTCGCCGGCCGCTCGTGGTCTTCAGGTTAGGCAAGCCCTTGGACGCCGTGGACGGCGACCGGCCTCATTCGTCCCGACCCCGACTGGCGGACGTAATCTATGATGCTGAGAGATAGCGGGTCTGAACGGCGCGCAGCACCAAAGGGCGCAGGGCCCGAACGACGCAGGGCCCGAACGACGCAGGGCCCGAACGACGCAGGGCCCGAACGACGCAGGGCCCGAACGACGCAGGGCCCGAACTACGCAGGGCCCGAACGACGCAGGGCCCGAACGACGCAGGACCCAAAGTACGCAGGACCCAAAGTACCAGGGCCCAGACGACGCCAACGCAGAAGGCAAGAACGCAGGACACGACCGCGGTTCGCGCCGGGAGTCACTCGCGTAAGAACGAATCCACCATCTTCACAATCACGACCAAACGGTTGTGGATCGGCCAATACTTCCTCGTGCTGATTCGATCGGTTCGAAAATTCGCGCTCAGGTGAGTAATGGTTTCTTCGGTCTCGCCCCGAGCGATCTCGAATGAGCGTGCTCGGTCTCGGCCGGGGCGGCGCCCGAGGCCTTCACTGATGTTTGCGGCGATTGCTTGCACAGAGGCTCGTATCTGCGTGACGTGCAGCAATCGACCCCGTGGCGATTCGTCGATCAAGGCATTGATCTGATCCGCCGCCTGCTTGGCCGCATCGAGCAGAATCAGGTCGCGTTTCGGCATGGCGCTATCGTAGCGCCTAACGATATAGTCAGCGTCACCGCGTTATTCCCAATACTCCCAATCCATTCCGCCGAGTAACCCGCACTTGGTTGTTGACGCTCTTGCCGTTTGGGTCTTGCGCCGTTTGGGTCTTGCGCCGTTTGGGTCCTGCGTACTTTGGGTCCTGCGTACTTTGGGTCCTGCGTACTTTGGGTCCTGCGTAGTTCGGGCCCTGCGCCCTTTGGTGCTGCCCCGCGTGAGCCACGTCACGTCTTGCCTGTTTGGTGCGCCATGCGGATCTTCGCCGCATGACTATCACTCGCTCGCTGTCTATCGCCGCCGCACTCGCCTGCGCGGCCCCCCGGCTTGCGCACTCACAGCAGCAGTTCACGCTCGAGCAGGTTCTTGGCGCGCCGTTCGCCAGCGACCTCGTCGCTGCGCATCGCGGGAGCTCGGTCGCCTGGATCGTGAACCAGCGCGGTGCCCGCAACGTCTGGGTTGCCGCCGGACCAGCGTGGCAACCCCGCCAGGTCACGCGGTACCAGGACGATGATGGCCAGGAGATCGAGGGCCTAACGTTTACCCCCGACGGCCGATCGGTGGTGTACGTCCGGGGCGGACCGCCGAACGGCTCGGGCGACCGGCCGAACCCGGCGCTCATTCGCGGTGGTATGGATCAGGCCATCTGGATCGTGTCTGTCGACCAGGGGACGCCCCGCAAGATCGCCGACGGCTCGTCGCCCGAGCTGTCGCCATCGGGCGACTCGCTCGCGTTCACGCGTGGCGGACAGGTCTGGATCATCCGCGTCGCAGGAGACAACGAGAAACCCGCCGAGCTCACGAAGCTCCGCGGCGGATCGTCGAATCTCCGCTGGTCCCCCGACGGCAAGCGGTTGGCGTTCGTGAGCAACCGCGATCGCCACAGCTTCGTCGGCGTCTGGGACTTTGCGGCCAACGCGCTTCGCTACATCGATCCGAGCACGGACCAGGACGGCGCGCCGGTGTGGTCACCGGACGGAAAGTCACTCGCGTTCACTCGCACGGCGTCGCGGGTGTCCGACCTCATCTTCGTGCCGGAGCGCGAGAGCCCGATCCCGTGGTCGATCCGCGTCGCGGACGCGAGTACCGGAACGTCGCGCGAGGTGTGGCGCGCCAAGCCGGGGAAGGGCAGCGTGTTCCGCGAGATCGTGGCCGTGGACCAGCTGTTCTGGTCGCCGAACGCCGACCGCATCGTGTTCCCGTGGGAGGCGGACGGCTGGACGCACCTGTACAGCGTGGCGCTCGCCGGCGGCGCACCGGCGCTGCTCACGCCCGGCGGGTTCGAGGTCGAGCACGTGACCGCAACGCCTGACGGCCGATCGCTCGTGTATTCATCGAACGAGGGCGACATCGACCGCCGCCACATCTGGCGAGTCGCGGTGGATGGCTCGTCGAAGCCCTCGGCGCTGACGAGCGGCAAGGGAGTCGAATGGAGTCCCGCGGTGACGAGTGATGCGACGCTGCTGCTTCGCTCGGACGCGCGACTGCCAGCGCGAGTGGCACGACTCGACGGTGGTACACTGCGCGATCTCGAGAACAGCGCGATGCCGAAGGACTTCCCGGCCGCCGCGCTGGTCGAGCCGACCCAGGTGATGCTTCGCGCTGCCGACGGGACGCCCGTGCACGCGCAGCTGTTCCTGCCGCCTAACGCCAAGCCCGGCGAGCGTCACCCGGCCGCCATCTTCTTCCACGGCGGCTCGCGGCGACAGATGCTGCTCGGCTGGCACTACATGTACTACTACTCGAACGCGTACGGCATGAACCAGTACCTGGCGAACCACGGGTACGCCGTACTGTCCGTGAACTATCGAAGCGGCATCGGCTACGGCCTCGATTTCCGCGAGGCGCTCGAGTATGGCGCCGCCGGCGCGAGCGAGTATCAGGACGTCGTGGCGGCGGGGAAGTACATGCGTGCGCGAGCCGACGTGGATCCGGCGCGCGTCGCGCTCTGGGGTGGATCGTACGGCGGATATCTCACCGCGATGGGGCTCGCGCGCAACTCCGACATGTTCGCGGCGGGCGTGGATCTCCACGGCGTGCACGACTGGAACTCGGAGATCCCGAACTTCGTTCCGGCGTACGACTCGCTGCACTACGCAAAGGAGTCCGCGCTGGCGTACCGCTCGTCGCCGATCTCGGCCATCTCGGGGTGGCGCTCGCCGGTGCTGCTCATTCACGGCGACGACGACCGCAACGTCCCGTTCACGGAGTCGATCACGATCGCCTACGAGTTGCGGAAGCGTGGCGTTGCGGTGGAGGAGCTCATCTTCCCCGACGAGGTGCACGACTTCCTGTTGTGGCGAAACTGGGTGAGTGCGTATCGCGCCGCCGACGATTTCCTCGGGCGACGACTCAAGACCCGCGCGACCGCATCGAACACAGTTCCATGAGGCTGATGGCTGGCGTGGCGAGCCTGATCGCGGCGCTGGCATGCACGCCATTGCTTGCGCTCGGCCAGGGGTCGACGGCGACCAAGAACGTCGCGCCGCCAACACGCGACCCGTTCACCCCCGGCTTCGTCCCGAAAAAGGAGCTTCCGGACGGTCGCGTTCCGTCGCCCAACGACGACGGCAACTTCGTCATCGGGCCGACGCACCCTCGTGCACCCGAGATGACCATGCAGGATGGTGCGCCGCGCGGTGTGGTGCACACGTTCACGATGCGATCCGAGGACAGCAGGATCTACCCCGGCATCGCCCGCGATTCCGGGACGTTCGGGACGGTCAGCCCCACCGACCCGGCAACGTTGATCGTGACGACAAGCCACCCGGCTCGGTATACGCGCACGGTCGCCGTCTATGTCCCCGCACAGTACGTCCCTGGTACCGTCGCGCCGTTCATCGTCGGCGCGGACGGACCTGACAACTCGCTGTTCACGGCGCTCGACAACCTCATCGCGCAGAAGCGCGTGCCGGTGATGATCGCGATCTCGATCGGCAACGGTGGTGGCGACGCGCAGGGTAGCCAGCGCGGTCTGGAGTACGACACCATGTCGGGTCGCTACGCCGAGTTTGTGGAGACCGAGGTGCTGCCGCTGGTCGAGCGCCAGTACGGCGTCCGCCTAACGAAGAATCCCGAGGCGCGAGCGACGATGGGTGGCAGCTCGGGCGGATCGGCGGCCTTCATCATGGCGTGGTACCACCCGGAGCTCTACCACCGGGTGCTCGCGTATTCGATCACGGCGATCAACCAGCAGTGGCCACATAGCGCCGAGACGCCGCACGGCGCATGGGAGCTGCACGAGCGACTCATCCCGACGAGTCCCGCGAAGCCGATTCGCGTCTGGCTGGCCGTCGGTGATCGAGACTTTCTCAACCCCAACGTCATGCGTGACGGGATGCACGACTGGGTGCTCGCGAGCGAGAACATGGCCCGCGCGCTCGCCGCGAAGGGATATCGCTACCAGTACGTCTTTGCCCGCAATGCCGGCCACGTCGATCGCGACGTGAAGCAGCAAACGCTACCAGCAGCGCTGGAGTGGCTCTGGCGTGGTTATGCTCCGTAAGGGGTCAGACTCGCATTCCATCGTTTGAACGCGGTTTCAAGGGCTCTGACCCTTGATCCGACTCTGACCTTTGATCCTCCGGCACTCTACACAATGCGAATCATCTCCTTTGCCACACAGGACACCGAGTGGAAGACTCCCCGACTGGGGATCATCCTCCGCACGAACGGGCAGGACAGCGGGCATCGCCTCGATTGCGAGAAGCTGTTCGCTCCGGCCGAGCGTCCGTCGAATCCCCTGGCGTGGCTCGACATGGACGGCCCGTGGCTTCGGCGAGCGCGCGAGACCGCTGAGCGGCTCGAGCGCGACGCGAGCGCATTCGCCGAGGCGCGCAAGAACGGCTGGCTGGTAGCGAGCAGCGACGCGTATTGGTTCGCTCCAGTTCCGCGACCGGGCAAGATCGTGTGCATCGGCTTGAACTACCGTGACCATGCCGCCGAGAGCGGTCTCGCGGTGCCGAAGACGCCCGTGATCTTCTCGAAGTTCTCGAGCTGCGTGATAGCGCCGGGCGAAGCTGTCGTCATTCCTCCAGCGAGCGAGAAGGTGGACTACGAGGCGGAGCTCGCGGTCGTCATCGGTCGACGCGCATCGCACGTCGCCGCCGACCGCGCCTACGACCACGTCCTCGGCTATACCGCCTTCAACGATGTCACGGCGCGCGACTTCCAGTTCGGCGACGGACAGTGGCAGCGTGGCAAGTCCTGCGACACGTTCGCGCCAATGGGGCAGACGATCGTTACCACGGACGAGATCCCGGATCCGCATACACTGCGGATCACGCTGACGGTGAATGGCACCGTGATGCAGGACTCGAACACGAGTCAATTGATCTTCCGCGTGCCGGGGCTGATCGCGTTCATCTCGGCCAGCATCACGCTCGAGCCTGGGGACGTGATCGCGACCGGCACGCCAGCTGGTGTCGGGTTCGCACGGAAGCCTCCGGTGTTTCTCCAGCCGGGAGACCGGATGGAGGTCAGCATCGACCGCATCGGGGGCCTCGAGAATCCGATCGTCGCGTCGCCGGCGTCGCGCCAATCAGCGCCGCAGCCGGCCGGCCTCCCTCGCGACACGATCCCCTTCGCATGACAGGTCCGGTCGTCGACTGGCTTCTCGATAGCGACCCGTCGATCCGCTGGCAGGTGATGCGGGACCTCACCGATACGCCGGCGGAGGTCGTTGCGGCGGAGCGGTCGCGCGTCGCATCGGGGGGCTGGGGCCTAACGCTGCTCGAGCAGCAGCGTCCCGACGGTCAGTGGGGCGACGGTGTCGTCCATCCGTTCTGGTGGACGAACATGTACACGCTGGTGTTCCTGCGCGACCTGGGGATCGATCCCGCGCACTCGCGCGTGCGCGCGGCAATCGATCGTGTCCGGGACAACGTCACCTTCGGCCCCGAGTTCGGCGACTCCCCGTTCTTCGAGGGCGAGGTCGAGCCGTGTATCAATGGCCGAGTCGTGGCGTTAGGCGCGTATTTCGGAGTGCGGAGTGATCGGCTCGTCGATCGGCTGCTCGGCGAGGAGCTCGCGGATGGTGGCTGGAACTGCGAGGCCGAGCGCGGCTCGGTGCGCTCGTCATTCGACACGACGCTCTGCGTGTTGGAGGGGTTGCTCGCGTATGAGAACGCGTTCGGCGCGACGCGGGCGGTGACCGACGCGCGGAGGCGTGGGGAGGAGTATCTCCTCGAGCGTCGCCTGCTCCGGCGGCTGTCGACCGGCGAGATCATCAAGCCGGAGTGGTCGCAGCTCGCGTTCCCGCCGCTCTGGCATTACGACGTGCTGCGCGCGCTCGACTATCTGCGCGCGGCGGGCGTTGAGCCGGACTCCCGAGTCGACGAGGCCACCGCGATCGTGCGCGACCGGCGTCAAGGTGACGGCCGCTGGCTGCTCGATGTGCGGCACAAGGACACGCTGTACGAGGACCTCAGCGGCGAAGTCGGCGACGCGAATCGTTGGGTGACGCTTCGCGCTCGGCGCGTGCTCGACTGGTCCGCGCGGCCGGTCGCTGGCGCCTAACGCGAGTCCGTCCAGAGCCGCACCTCGTCGCGGTCCGCGTCAGAGTCTCGCGGGTGGTTCTCATCCCGTTGCGGCATCCCGGCCGTCGAGCCGCAGCGGCGGTGGTGCGTTCCCCAGCCCCTTCTGCATCTCGGTGGCAACGAGGGAATAGGCGCGCACCCACGCCGCGCGGACCGCCGGCGTGAACTGCTGGCCTAACGTGTCGACGAACGCCTGCAGCAGCGCGGCGCCCACACTGTCAAAATGATGGTGGAGGACTCCATACCGCGTGTGCCGCCGGCCGAGTGCCGCAACGGCCGGCAGCAGCGCGTCGAGGTCATCGAGTGCCTGGACGACGACCCCCAGCGTCTGCGCGAGCTTCCATCGCTGGATCGTCATGTTGACGCCGTTGAAGAGATCCGCCGCGCCCGCGTCGATGACGAACAGGTGGTCGTAGAACCGCGCCGTGAAGGCGTCGGAGCGCTCGGCGATCATCGACCAGGACGATCGAACGAGTCTGATTTCTTCGGGGGTCATGGACGCGCGTCTCCGTGAACGAACGACGTCGGTCGTGTCTCCCTGAAGAACGCATTCGCCCGATGGAGCCGGTCATACCACCTAGCCCTTGGCCTTTGCCTTCCAGGCGGCGAGCACCTCGGCCTCCCTCGCCGGTGAGATACCGGCAATCGCGCCCTCGAGCGTCGCCTTCTGCTCCTCCTCCGGCCGCGTTTTGTGCCACGCGAGCGTGTCCTTCGCCGTGAGCGAGAGCGGCCGGAAGGTCAGGCCGGCGGCGACGGCTTTCGCGTTGCTGCGTCGCAGGAAGCCGCCCGTCGGGCCAGTCGGCGGCAGCCAACACGGCATGTCACGCCAGCCGCGAACACCGTTCGCTGTCATGAAATCGGCGGGCACCCAGGTGAACGTCGCGTTCGATCCGATCGCCGTCTTGATGGTGTTGAACATGTCGCCGATCTGCATCACGTTGCCGCAGGCGTTGAACGTCCCGGTCACCTTCTGTTCCGCCAACCGAATCATGAACTCCGCCAGGTCCCGTGAGTCGATGACCTGCGTGGGATCGTTAGGTGAGTCCGGCGAGAGCACCTCGCCGCCGCGATCGATGCGCACGGGCCAATAGGTGAACCGATCCGATTTGTCGAGCGGACCGACGATCAGCCCCGGCCGGATGATCGTGTACGCCTTGGCGTAATGCTTCGCGACTTCCTGCTCCGAAAACGTCTTCATCGCGCCGTAGTACTTCCCGGCGTTCTCCCGCACGGTCGTGTACGGATCGACGCCATCCGGCATCGGCGTGGTGGCGTCGCTCTCGTCCTTGTTCGGGACGCTGTTGTCGTTGTACACCGACATCGTCGAGATGAAGAAGTAGTGCCCGACGTTGCCCTCGAGATATTGCGCCGCGTTCCGCACCCAGAACGGCAGCGTCGTGGGATTGTCGAGCACGACGTCGAACTTCTTGTCCTTGAGCGCGCTCGCATCCCCGCCGAGGTCACCGATCAGTTGGTCGACCTGGCCCTTGAACATGTCGGGGCGCGTTTTGTTGCGGTTGAACAGCGTCACCTTGTGCCCACGCTGGAGGGCGTAGTTGACCTGCTCCGGGCCGGTGAACCCGGTGCCGCCGAGGATGAGGATGTTGAGCGGCGCGGCTGCCTTGCCCGCTGCGCCATCACGCGGGTCCGGGCGGATCAACGATGACGCGAGCGCGCCGCGCGTGTCAGTGAGCAGAAACGCGCCGCTCGCGGCGGCGGCGACCTTGAGGAACTTGCGACGATCAGTTGACATGAGGCTCCGGGTTTAGCGCCGGCAGTAATCTGCCGTCCTGCACGGCGGACATCGAGTGGAAGCGGTACCAACTGAATTGGCGAACGGGCAAAACCGCTTGGCAGGCCGATTTTCGCCCTATTCGGCCGCCCGCTGGCGGCCACCCCCCCACCGCGGCGAGTGGATTAGCGCGCTCTCACCCAGACAGACCCCGCTCGCCCAGTACCGTATATCGGCACCAGGCGGGCTTAACAATTGGTGTCATACCGCTTGCGGGCGGGCTCAGTTGTTCCGACCTTGGGGCGAAACGTCCGCCAGTCCGTCTGATTGCCTAACGCTAATCACGCGAGGAGGAGCACACGAAGGGCGGGCGACCGCCTTCTGCCGACTCTGCCGGCTCCGCTCGGGGACGACTCACCACCGACAGCCCAACTCGTTATGCACAGCGTTGTGATGATCACACGACGCGCGTTGGTCGTCGCGTTTGCCGCTGCTCTCGGCAGCGGGACGGCTCTCGCGCAAGGCAACCAGGCCCGACTCACCGGTAAAATCACCGATAAGGAGTCCGGACAACCCATCCCGTTTGCGCAGATTCAGCTCGTTGGTACGAACCTCGGGACCCAGACGAACCAGCAAGGCGTCTACGTCGTCCGCGGTCTGCCCGCGGGCTCACACACGGTTCGCGTGATCGCGCTCGGCTATCAGGCTGGCCAGCAGAGCGTGACCGTCAGCGCCACGCAGGAGACCACACAGGATTTCGCGCTCGCCAAGGCGGCATTCCAGCTCGAGGCGGTCGTCACGACGGCGACTGGAAACCAGCTCACCCGCGAGCTTGGCAACTCGATCGCGAAGATCGAGACCGCGAAGCTGGTGCAACAGCAGCCCATCACGGCGATGCAGGACGTGCTGAATGGACGCACCGCCGGCGTCACGCTGATCCAGTCGAACGGCACCGTTGGCGGTGGATCGCGCGTCCGCGTTCGCGGCATCAGCTCCGCGTCGCTATCGAACGATCCCCTGGTGATCGTCGACGGCGTCCGGGTCGAGAGCGGAAGCCCCGACATCGACCCGTCGACGGTTGGGCAGACGGGCGTCGGTGGCGGACGCCCGAGCTTTCTCAACAACCTCAACCCGGAAGAGATCGAGAACATCGAGATCGTGAAGGGTCCGTCGGCCGCGACGCTCTACGGCACGCAGTCGGCGAACGGCGTCATCGTCATCACCACCAAGCGTGGTAAAACGGGCGCGCCGCGGTGGGACCTCTTCGCCGCGTTAGGCGGGAGCGTCGACCCCTACGAGTACCCGGGCCAGTACTACAACGCGGGTGTAACCACCGCGGACAACAAGCCGATCGACTGTGTGAGCTGGCGTGAGGTGCAGAACCTCTGCACGGTACAGCAGCGCTACACGAAGAATCTCCTCGAGGACAAGGCGACGACGCCGTTCGGCACGGGAAATCGCCAGCAGTATGGCGCCCAGGTGTCCGGCGGCTCGGACCAGCTTCGCTACTTCGTCTCGGGGACGTGGGAAAACGAAATCGGCGTGCTGAAGATGCCGGACAGCGAGCTGGATTCGCTGTATCGCATTCGCAACACGACGTCCATCCCGCGGGATCAGCGATTACCGAACCAGCTGTCGAGAACGGGACTTCGTGGGAACTTCAACGTCCAGATGACGCCGCAGGCCGACCTCGCGATCTCCAGCGGCGTCAACGTGATGAGCAACCTGCTGCCGCAAACGGGTGACAATCTGCAGGGCGTGGTCGGCTCGGCGTTGTTCGGAACGGCGAATCCGAACGCGCCCCAGCAGTGGGGCTTTGCCCCGCCACGTCAGGGCTTCTCGAAGTCGGTCACGCGCTCGCAGGACCAGTTCACGAACTCGGCGAATGCCAACTGGCGACCGGTCGACTGGATCCAGACGCGGGCAACCGTCGGGATGGACTACATCAAGTGGAACGACGATGCGAAAGTGCGGGCGGGCGAGGGATGCCAGATCTGCGGCATCGAGTGGCAAGGGCTTCGCGGCATCAGCAAGTACGACAACGCGAAGTACTCCGTCGATCTCGGAGCCACCGCGAACAGGAACATCAATAACGACCTGACGTCGAAGACATCGATCGGCGCTCAGTATGGCCGCGAAAACCGGGCGGTGGTGTTCAACGATGCGCGCATTCTTCCGCCGGGCGGTTCGACGCTCGACGCGGGCGCGCAGAAGCAGTCCAGCGAGCAAACCGTCGAATCCGTCACCTTCGGCGTGTATCTCGAGCAGCAGTTCGGGTGGCACGACCGACTGTTCGTGACGGGTGCCGTCAGGCGCGACGAGAATAGCGCGTTCGGCAAGGACTTCGGTGCGGCGATCTATCCCAAGGCGACGGTATCCTGGGTCGCTATGGAGAACAACTCGTCAAAGTGGGTCAACAACCTTCGTCTGCGCGGCGCGTTCGGTACATCTGGACAGCAGCCAGACGTGAACGCGGCGTTCACCTACGTCGCGCCGGTGACGTCGACGATCCTGAGCGGAAGCGTGCCCGCCGTGACGTTCGGGCAGTTCGGCGGCCGGCTTGGCAACACCGACCTCAAACCCGAACGGTCGCGTGAGATCGAGTTGGGCTTCGACCTCACGTCGCTCAACAGTCGGATCAACCTGCAGACGACGTACTACGACAAGAAGACGACCGACGCGATCGTACAACGCGATATCGCACCGTCGCAGACTGCCGGCGTCAACGTCTTCGACAACGTCGGCACGGTGAGCAACAAGGGCCTCGAGGCATCGCTCAACGCGCGCGTACTCGACTTCAAGTCGGTGCGCTGGGACGCGCAATTCGAAGCGTCGTGGAACAAGAACCGCCTCGTATCACTGGCGCCGGGCGTTTCACCGTTCGGTGGCTTCGGGTATCGCAACGAGCCAGGTCAGCCGCTGTTCGCCGCCTACTGGCCCACCATGACCGGCTACAGCGACGCGAATGGCAACGGCGTCATCGAGCCTAACGAAGTGCAGGTGTCGAGCGGCTCCGTCTTCGGCGGCAGCACGATCCCGACGCGGACGATTTCGCTCAACAACACGGTCGGCCTGTTCAACGACAAGCTCCGTCTCTCTGCCCTCATCGACTCCCGCGGTGGATTCACGACGCACGAGGTGAGCACCGGCTTCGCGTGCGGGCTTGGCCCGAACAACTGCCGCGCCATTCACGACCCGACCGCGCCGCTGTTCGACCAGGCCCGCGCGATGGCGGTCGGTCGCGCGCTCGGCGCGTACTGGGAGAAGGGCGATTTCATTCGCGTGCGAGAGATTGCGGCGGTCTATGACCTCCCGCAGTCGGTGACGCGCCTCGTGCGCTCGCGCTCCGCGACCATCGTGCTCAGCGCCCGCAACATGGGGCTCTGGACGTCGAGTGACTTCACGGGTTGGGATCCCGAGATCCTCACGACGGGCACGGACGCGACGCCGTACAACTTCGTCCAGCAGGGACAGCCGAGGACGTTCCTCATCCGGTTCAACCTGGGCTACTGACATGCGACTCGACACGACAACGAGACGACTGGAGCCATACATGACCCT
>Ga0207674_10004264_pt1 | contig 17247 bp, 29 predicted proteins | sample KBSCornC72_FD_184303 | JGI IMG/M metagenome (GOLD analysis project Ga0207674, IMG submission 184303) | Corn rhizosphere microbial communities from Kellogg Biological Station, Michigan, USA - KBS Corn C7-2 (SPAdes) (version 2) | ecosystem: Host-associated > Plants > Roots > Rhizosphere > Soil ... | reverse complement strand
CGCGATCGGGGGCTGTTGTGCCGCCTGTGTCGGCCCGTTCGTACCAGCGGCCCATGATGGCGCCCCGGCATACCCGATGGCCTGGAATTCGGTGATATAGAGCGTTGCCATGATGACCTCTGGGCAAAGGAAAAGGCGCCCGAAGGCGCCTCTCTATGTCGTGTGTGGTGGGTCGATTACTCGACGCGCTCGGCGCCGTAGGGGCTCTTGCCGCCGCGGGCCGAACTCATGGGGCTGTTGTCACAGGCACCGCCAGATTTGCGGGGCTTGCGGCCCATATGAGCCTTGGCAGGCATGCCCTCGACCTTGCCGCCGGCCTTGCGCTTGGCGCGGCCACCGCGCTTGCGCTCCTCGGCTTCGTCCTCGACCTTGGACTTGTTGTAGCGGTCGGGACGGTCCTTCATGTCTTCTTCGTATTCGGCGACACCACCGGTCGCGCGCTTCTTATGACCTTTCATCGGTCAATCTCCTTTAGAAACGGCCGTCAGGAATGGTTCGCGAACTCGCCGTGCAATTCGCGCGCCGCTGCTACATAGGCCGTATGTGCTTCGGCCGGAGTATTGAATGTTCCGAGATATTTGGAAATCTTGTTTCTTTGGATACAAGATAACCACTTACCATCTTTCATTCTGTACGCCCCCTTCAAAGGATTTATGGTCCTTTTAGATGAGCGATTTTGATTATTTTCAGAACAGGTGGACAACCTCAAATTAGCTATCCGGTTGTCATGGCCGTTCCGATTTATATGATCCAGCATTTTAGTTGGCCATACTCCATAATGGAGATACCAAGCTAACCTGTGGGCCTTATAGCTCTTCCGGTTTAGCTTAATCGTGGAATACAAAGACGCCTTACCGGGCCTTCTGCCAGCGAGAGCCCCGATCCTCTTAGAATCCCGTAACCCACGTACCATCCAACGGAATTCTCCGGTTTCTGGATCGTAAGAAAGGGAGGCCTTGATGCACTCAAGTTCGCTTTCGCTAGGGCGCATCAAGGTATTTTTCATGATCAAGCCTGAGAAACGCCCGTCAACCCGGCGATAGTTCCGATGTTGGCGAGAGAGGGCGACTGGGTGAAGACGAGACGCTTGGTGTTGTCGGAGGCCGACTGCACCGCATAAGTACCCCGTACATCGCCAGTCGTGGCGGTGGCCGGATTGGTCGTGACACCAGCAAGATAGCCGGTGGTTGCAGTGATAGCCGCGCCATTCCAGGAAATGGCAACATCGGCATCGGCGCCAATGACGAAGGCCTGCGTGTAGATCGGGAACCCGAACACGTCGCCGGTGCCAGCGGTAGCAGTTGCACCAACGGTGCCCACTGGCGTGATGCTGGCGACGTACTTGAACGCCTTCTTGCCGGTCACGGTCGTGGCGCCGGCAGCCGTGAGGGCTTCCGTCATCGGATATCCGTAGATATCGTAGCCGCGGACCGTATAGACCGCCGTATCACCGGCAGCCGTCGTGATGGAGACGACGCGGGAGAGTGCCTTTGTCGGGTCCCAGAGCTGGATAGTGCCAGAGGAACCGTACGAGACACGCCCTGCGGCGCCATCGAGAGCGAGAAGGCCCGTGACCTGGAACCCAGTCGAGGCATTCGTGATGGTTGTGGCACCCGTAACGCCGGTACCGGCGGTGAGGACCAGAGCCGTACCGCTGACCGGAGTCTGTGACGTCGCGATGTTCGTTGCCGAGAGGGTAGACGGCACCTGATTGACCGTGAGAACACGGCTGATGCCAAGCCACCCCGCGGTGACGTTCCCGAAATCCTGGCCCGGTTCGTAGGTGTAGAACGGACGGGGATCGAGAATGGCGGCTCCCCCGAAGAACAGCGAGGGGCCGGCTTCCGGGTTATAGTCCAGCGCATAGGGCGCTGAACCGTAGGATACAACCGGACCAGAGAAAGCTGAAATGCTCATGATGCTTTCTCCTTACGAGGTTGGGAACGAGCCGTAGATCGCACGCGGATTCGAGTAGCCGAAGGAATAGCGCTCGTAGCCCTTGACCAGGAGGTTGTCCGTTGCGAAATCGACCTGCATGTCGGTCTCGAACTTGATACGCTCCATATAGTTCAGGCCCTCGATATTCGTGAGCAGGAACCAGGCAAAGGACGAGGTCAGGAAGTCGTTGACCATGTAGCCCTCGGACAAACCGCCCGCGGTGCTATGGATGGCATTGACATCGTTGTCGGCCGTGCCGGGGCGCAGTTCCGTCTTGGTGAGGCGGATGGCGACCGGCTCGAGCTGGGGCGGAACGATCAGCTTCTTGGCGCGGGCGAAGATCTTGAGGCCGGCCTGGTCCTTGAAGTTGGTACGGATACCAATCATGCCATTGAGCAGGGTGGCTTCGTTCAGATCCACATCCGTGGAGGGACGGTTGGCGAAGGTGCCACCGTCGATCGGATGAGCGGTCGAGCACAGGGCAACACCATCACCACCGACAGAGGCGTTGTAGGTCGTCGCCGTGTTCAGGATCGTCGCGCCGAAGATTTCCTTGGTCTGATGGAAGGATTCCACGAGGCCGAGGTTCGAAGGGTTGAACTGGGTCTTGTAGAGATTGTCGTCGATCGCCTTGCGGGTGATCGCGTAGCCCAGACCGATCTCGACGTGCTCCTGATTGTAGACGTAGCGCTCACCAGCTCCGTTGTCGAACTGGGTCTGCCCGCCTTCGCTCTTGAGCTGCGCAAAGCCAAGGTAGCGCATTTCAGCGGTACGCTCCAGCGCCATCTTCGAGGTCAGTTTGGTATAGATCTTGTCGTACTGAGATGGGATCATCTCGTACTTGCCTTCAACGCCACGAAGACCGGGGAGGAGAAGGTCGCGGATAACGGAAAGATTAACGGCCATGATCCATGCTCCCCTTAGATACCGGTCAGCGACTTGCCAACGGCGTTGTTGAAGCCGACGACGATGCAGTTGTATGCAGTGGTCGGATCATTGCCGTTGATGCCCACGAGCGGACTCGTTGAACCCGGCGTGTAGTTCGCCAGGGCAAGAATGCGGAAGGGCAGGGTTGCAGTGGTGTTGATGGTGAACTGGTCGGCATAGGCGCCGGAGAGACCGGAAGCCGTGTTGCCGGTACCGATCGCAAAGCCGATGTTGTTGCCGACATTGGTCAAGCCAACGGCCGTTGCAGTCGTGTTCGAATTGGCGGTCTGAACGATCCACTGAGCATTCGGATCGGTGACGACATAAGCGGTGACGTCGCCGGTTGCATCCGAGCCGGGCCAGTAGGGCATCCACACAGTGCGCTTCTGGGAGACGGACTGATATTTGCAGCCGACGAAAATGCCGGCGACGGCAACCGAGTTGCTCGAGGCCTGCGTGATGTAACCGGTGCTGAGCTGGACGACCGGGTCGCCGTTGTAGATGGCAGTCGCGTTGTTGGAAGCGATCGACATAACCACCTGTTCATAGGTGGGCGTGACGCCGATGCCGCCGTACTGCTTGAACCCGAAAGGCGTGTTGGTGTTCGCCATGACGGATCTCCTTTTGAAAGGAGGTTCCAATCATCGCGCACCGGGGCGACTGAGAACCGGGGAAATGTGACGGACTTCGCGCCGAGCGAAGCACATAGACGCTACTATTAATTAGTTTAGCTAAAAAGTAAAGGGCACCGAGCCCATTTATTTTATAGCCTGCCTAATTAATCGGGGATTGCAATGGGAGAGAACGAACGGGTCAGTTTGCGGGCCGTCTTCTCGGTCTGGCTGTCGAGAAGGGTATTGGACTTGCCCTCAAGCTGGGCGGCCTTCTGGTTGACCTGGATATCAGCCCGGCGCTTGTCCATCTTGCGGGCGTCCGTCACCAGCTCCTCGGGCAGTTCCATGAGAACCATGCCCTTGTGCTCGATATTGGCACCAGTCATTCCAAGAGGCATGAAGTCGGGATGGCGAGAAGCCGGAACGGGGGCCCAGCCATTGCGGATCAGGTTGTTCTGGTGGGAGAAGTCTTCCTTGCCCATGACTTCCTTGCGCTTCCACTGATAGGCAAAGCCGGGAGGGGCAGCAGGAGCCTTGAACTCATCGATGCCGTCATCTTCGCGGCCCTCGCGCTGGGCACGAATCTGCTCCGCGATGCGGGCCGCTCTGGAGCGGGAATCCTCGTCGTTGGACATGTCCATCTGATTGCTGAGTTTGGCGGTGTTCGGGGGGCGGCCACGAAGGGGGCGGCGGATTTCAGAGCCGGCATCTTCGGTCAGGCCGATCATCTCATCAGACATTCAGTCGATCCTCAATTGTAATTGCGGCCATTGGCCATGCGGCCTGCCTTCTGGAGGTCCAGCTTGTTCTTGGCGTATTCCTTGGCGGTCATGCCGTTCAGTTCAGCAATCTCGCGCTCTTCGGCCGTCAGGGTCACGGTCGTGGGGTTGGTGACGCCGATCGCATTGTTTCGGCTCGTGGGCGCCGCAGCGGGAGGCGTGGGACGCTTCGGAGGAGTTGCCGCGGCCTCGGATAGCGGCGATGCCTCACGGGTCTCCACTGTCTTCTCAGGGGCCTTCCCGACCCCAAGCCAGTCTTCCACGAACTTGAAGTAAGCCGGGGTATCGGCCTGGAGGCCATTCACGCCCACCGCTGCCTCATGAGCGCTGAACATCTCGCGCTGCTTGGCGGCGTTGGTCACGAATTCAGGATGGGCACGAACCCATTTCGCGGATTCGGGCGTGAGGCGAGACGCGAACGCTTCCACCGGATCATTGCTGACCTGATCGACGGCCTTCGGTCGATTGACGAACTGGTGCTTGCCCTGCTCGAGCTGACGCAGGTCGACGACATTCTGCGTCAGCTTGTCCTGCAGATCCGTTGCAGCGTCAATATCGCCAACCGTCATCGCCTCTTTGAGCTGGGCCTTGAGCGTATCGCGCTCACGCTTCACATTTGCGATTGCGGTGTCGATCAGCTTGAGGTTCGAATCCTCGGATTCTGCGGCTGCTTGTCTAGCTTTCGTGGCAGAGTCGACAGCGCGCCGCTCTGCTTCGATACGGGCTGCCTTCTCGCTCTCAAGCTGCTTGCGAAGCGCCTCGATACCGTCTTCGACGTCATCAGTCTGCGGTGCCGCCGCTTCCTCGATTACGACGTCGTCGGGTTCGACGTTCACGGTGCCTTTGTCGGCGGCAACCAGGGCGTCGATCTTGTCGAAAGCGTCGTCGGCTTCGTTGGTTGTTTCTTTTGTCATCTGACCTACCAGACATGGTCGGGGTGAGAGACGCGGCCCTTCACGTGGACATCGTCGATGATGCGGCACAGAACTTCGCCACCATCATTCGTCTTGACCGTGATGCTCCAGCCATCGGAAGGGCGAAACACAACCCAGTCGTGCTCACTGAATGAGACGCCCTTGAACCACTCGCTGTCGGGCTTGAAGGCTGAGGCACCCATTTTCAGGATCAGGCCGACCTTGGACTGATATTTGTCCTCGTCGAGATTGCTCCCGGGGAGAAGAATACCCCCCTTGGTCTTCTCAGGGCGGCGATACACCGCGCACAGCACCTGATTGTTGAAGATTTCAACGCCGGAAAGGTCGCCAACTTCTTCAAGAATCCGGGATTGTGGGTCTTTTTCGTGAAACATATGCGCAGCAGGCATCTATTTCTCTCTGTTAGGAGTTGCGCTTATCGATCCGCTCTTGAGCGGCTTTCATCAGATCAGGCATGGTGCGCAGGGCCAGGATTTGGCCCCGCATGAACTGTGTGCCGGCCATTTCGGAGGTCGGATATTCCAACTGGTCACGAAGCCGCTCGATCTCTTCCGAAATGACGCGAGCCAGTTCATTTTCGAACTGCGTTTTCGTCGTGATGACGTTGCTCATCTGTCGGAACGGCGCTGGGTCTCAATCTTTTCCAGTCGGCCGAGACCACCACCGGAGCCCGTGTGGACGTTGGCGACACGACCACCGGCCTTGCGGCCCATTGGGGGCTGCATCTGGGGCGGTGGCATCGGAGGAGCTGCCGGAGCGCCCGGAGGCGCTCCAGAAGGCCCCATGGGCGGCGGGACAGGTGGGGCTCCCATGTCAGGCATCGGGCCACCAGGCGGCATCATCGGGCCAGGAGCGGGCTTCTGAGCACCAATGATGATGTTGATGTTGGTCTTGCCCTTGGCGCGCCCACCAGATTTACGTTCCAGACGCCCCCCGTCCTTGTAGGCGCAGCTATGAACGGCCGTTCCGACCTTCTTGCGGATTGTGCTCAGATCGTCATTGGCCGAAACGCTGCCACCATCCTTGCGGGCAACGCGCCCCCCCTTCGGCCGCAATCCAGCGGGATCGTCCTTGCTAACCAAACCACCATCCTTGTGGTGAAAGCCCTTCAGCGTCTTGGCGAGGCGAGCACGCTTGGCTACGATGGGGCTCTTGCTGTGCTCTGCCTTGTTGAGCTTCTTTTCCGGGATGTCCTTGCCCTCAGGAACACCGAGGGCTTTATGCAGAGCACCAGGGTGCTTGATGGCGCCAGCGATCCATTTCTTCGGAGAGCCGCCGTCCGCATACTTCTTGGCCTTGCCTCCGCGGCGATATCCTTCGCCCTTATCGAATGCGTCTTCGCTGCCCTGCTGGAATTCTGCACGCTGGGATGGCGTCATATCGCGGTTATCGGTCTTGCCACCATCGGCACGCTTCACACGGCCACCGGTCTTGATGCCCATTTGCTTGCCGAAGGCGCCGGCGCTGTTAGAGAATGCCATGCGGCCAGTTGGAACACCCGCGCGCTGCGAGGCCGGCCCGAGAGCGTCGGTAGCCGCAACGCGGGGGTCGGTGAAGCCGCCCCCATCCGCCTTCTTGGCGCGGCCGCCCGTCTTCAGGCCGCCAACATGCTTTACGCCGGGGCGATCCTCGTTGGCTTCCTTCTGGTTGCGGTTCATCATCTCGACGGCGAGGCCACCGGACTTGCGGGGCTTCCGATCCATGCGCTGCGGTGTGGCTTCACCGGAAACCTTGCCGCCACTCTTGAAGGCGCGACGGGAGATCGGGCGCATGCCAGTCTTGGCATCGGCGTTCATTGGCTCGCCGGGCGTCCACGAAGACGCGTCGACCTTGTCATTGGAGGCCGCGCTGATACGTTCCGCCTTGGCCTTCATTGCGGCGCGGGCGGACTTGGAAGCTTCAGACATAGTTTGCTCCTTGGCCGCCTAGTCGCGGTCTACGGGTTTGCTCTCGCTCTCAATGCGAGCCGCTTCGATGTGCAGACGTTCCTTGGCTAGGTCCATCTGATCTGAGAGGTGGTCTTTCTGGATGCCGAGAATGGCGAGTTGTTCCTTGCCCTCTCGGTCCCGCTCTTTCTGAGCGAGTTCCATATGCGTGAGCTGGCGCTTGTCTTTCAGTTCCTCGCGCCACGTTTCGGAATCCATGAGCTTGGACTTGGCCATCATGAGCGCGGCGGGGTCGGGCTGTTGCTCGGTGCCGTTCTGGCCAGCCTTGGCGGTGATCTCTTGAGCCTTGGCCAGATCGAGCTGCGTCTTGGCATCGGCCATCTTGGCTTTTACGGCGGCTTCCTGCTGCTTCATTTCCAGATCGGGCGGCAGTCGTCCCAGAGCGCTAGCCGGAACCATGAACTGTTCCGGGTTGCTCCAGCCCACGGCTTGCAGCGTCGTTTTGATAACTGCAACCTGATCGAACATTGTGGGCGCTGCGGCGGCCGCTCGTGCCAGCGCTTCCACCTTCATCAGGCGTTGGGTATGGCTGGCGGTATTCGGATCTGCCTGAGGCACCAATTCGCAGTTATCCAGAGCCTGTTCGAACGTGGCGTCATCCCATGGCAACGATGGTTGTTTATTGCGTTGCCAAAACGCGTCGGGATGCTCTCGGAAGCAGGCGGCCAAAAGTTGAAATTCCTCGGCCTGCGCAGCATGCATACGCTTGTGTACAGAGTTCAGAACCTTAACGGCCTGGTCGATCATCGCAAGCGTGGTGCCGACCGGGGCATCGGCGCGGCCTTCACCGACCTGCAACTCCGACGTACCGCCGATCCTCATGCCGGTCTGAGCGATATTGTCGACCAGAGACATGAACGCTGGGCCGGGCTCCTTGTAGGGCAGGGGCATCACGGACTGTTGGATCGTGCCACCAGAGCTTTTGATCGGGGCGCCGCCACCGGGCGGAACCCGGAAGATGTTGGTTTGCTGGCGACCGCCTGTATCGAGGAACAGGAAGCCAGGGAAGTTCGCGAACATGCCGGCGTCGAGCATCTCGCGCCAAGCCGCGGTCACTGCATTGGTGGTGTTGCCGAGAATGTGCAGCAGGCCGATATCATAGAAGCCGAGGCCGGGAACGAAGGTGTATTTGACGAAGCAGTGCCGCGCCTCGGGAAGCTCCTTTGTATCCTCGTCATAGTTGCGAACGATGGACAGGATCTCACGGGACGAGACGTCGATCGTCACCCGGTAGGGAACCTCAAGGCCGCTTGGCTTGCCCTTAACTTTGTGCTCGAAGCCGAGAAGATCCAGCTCGCAATAGCACTCATAGATCTCACGGTTGCGGTCGTCGGGGTCGGCTGTCGTCTGGTCGATGCCCTGGATGTTGTCCTTCTCGCGCTGAACGCTATCCTGTTCTGGCGCATTCGGTGTGGCCAAAGAGGTATCACGATAGACGCCGAGGATCTGGAGCCGCTTTACCGTGGAGGGCTTCATGAACACGCGGTGCGTGATGCGGCTGGCGTTACTGAGATCGGTCGCCGCATCGTTGACGATCAGATCGTTGGCGTCGACCGTCTCGCTCACCGGGCGATTGCGCAGCGGGCAGAAATAGACCTTCTTGAACGATGTGCCACTGAAGCCGAGCATGAACAGCATGCGATCGGTGTCAGGGTAATATTCTTTCGCCACCGCCGTGAGGTAGTGGTTCATATCGCGCTCTAGCGCGTTGGCGAGCCTGTCGTTGTCGGCGTTTGGATTGCCGGAATCGTTGCGGATCTTGACCGGGCCGTCAGTGGGCAGAAGCTCAGACCGGGCATTGGCCTGGAAGCGAAGCACGGCCTCAAGCAAGAGGGGATGCCTGACGCGGCTCATGCCCTCGACAGGCGCGCCATCGGAAGCGCCAGAAGAAACGTTCGACAACTCAATGGAGAGGCCCAGCAGCTTCAAGCCTTGGGCGCGGTCCTCGATCCATTTGTTACGTGACTCGATGTCATTGGCGATACCGCGCAGCAGGTCATCTGCGACGCGGCCCAGTTCCATCGCTGGCAGGTCATCAACGAGATTACGGAACCAGTTCGCGGTATCCTTGACTTCCGAAGTCTGACCAAGGGGCTGGCCATCGAGCGAGATGGAGATAGAACCATCCGGGTGCTCGATCTCAAGGATATTACCTCGCTGGTCGAGCTTGGGCATGTCTCCCTGTGGGCCGTCGTCGATTTCAACCTCGATGTCAGGGCCAGTGGGTTCTGGCGCCTGATCTTGGTCTAGTCGCAATGTTGGCATCAGGCCCGGAGTGAGGGGCATCAGGCGGCACCAGCCAGTTTACTGCGGAGCTTGTAGCCCTCAAGAGCCCAGATCTTGTTCCGGGCATTGTCGCGGGCGATCTTGTGGCCGATGTCGGCGTCAAAGTTCTCCGGGCTGGCGCATGCGCTCTCACCCGTCACCATGAAACCGTTCTTCAGCACCAGAACGGAAATCGTCAGGCACTTCAGCTCGTCCATGATCGGGCAACCCTTGAGGGCGTCGGAGGCACGGAACGAATATTCGCCAACGATCTGGTCATCAATGTGCTGCGGCGTCAGGCGCGGGGCGTTAAGGCCCTTGCGCTGGATTTCCTGCTCAATCGCGGCTTCACTGTGCTTTGCCATGGTTCTTCCTCTATGGGGTTGCAAAAGAAAATCCGCCTCAATGGGCGGCGGGTGATCGCGGACTTTCACCAGTCTGACGGTTTGCGTCTGGCTACTCAGAAGTTTTCAGGGCCAATCTTGCCAGACGCCGGATGCGCCGATGAAACCGCTTCTTGATGGCCTTGACCTCGCCAGCGGCCCAATAATGCAATTTGCGAGCGCGGCGGGAGAAGGCATCCCATTCTGCACCGCCAACTAGCTTCTCACGATGGCCCATCATGGCTATGATTCCTCACACCGGATAAAGCGGCGCTGCTCCAGCCCCTATATGTCTCATCTCGCGCTCGACATCAGACTGGATCTCAGCGGGGCGTTGTAGCATCCCCGTTCGACGCAGAAAGTTCAGCGCCGATGAGACCGTATCGACGAGGTCGTCGTGTTTGCCCTTCGGAAAGTTCGATACCTGCGTGATGACCTGATCTGCCCAGCTTCGATCTGGCGCGTAGATCATGCCCTCAACGAACAGATGTTGGACCGAATAGAGCCTTGCGACCTTGTCCTGATTGCCCGGGTCGCTGAGTTGAACGCCGAAATCCGCATCCGAATAGATGCGCCTGATTTCTTGCGAGACGCTGATGCCGGCCGCCTTGTTCTCGATCAGCAGGTTGTCGATCTTGAACTTCTTGGCCGACTCCATGACCTTTTGGACCAGCTCGTGGATCTCTAGCTTTTCCTGCCAGGCATGGATCATGATCACCTTGGGATGCGACGATCCATAGGTGCGGACCATTTGCGAGCCAAGCCGCACTAGGTTCGAATTGTCCTGAGCTATGACGGGCTGCGAGAACACCCCCCAGATCGTCATCGCGGAAAAGTCGTTCTCCTGCTTTTCGGTATAGGCCGTATCGAGCGTGGCCAGAATATAATCGAACAGCGGGTAGCTGCTCTCTTCCCAGTTCAACCACCATTCGCGTTTGATGATGCCGCCGCCGCGGGGCTCTGGCCTCTGCTGATACTGACCCGCCCACATATACGGGTATTGCTTGAAGGACTTCAGCACCTCGCCAGGGAAGCGCTCAGGCCACGCTAGCTCACCATCCTGAGTGCGCCAGTCCGACCAGCCAATCGCTGTCTCGCAGTGGCGATCGGCCTCATACTCCATCGGTATACAGAGGTGTACATACTCCGGATATTCTTCCAGGATGACGCCCGAAACGTCGCCCTCATGCGTTCTCTGGGCGATAACGATGATAGCGCCATTCTCCAGATCGTTGAGGCGGTTCTGCATGCCCTCTCGGAACCAACGCGCCGTTTCCGGGTAGACCTTTTCCGACTCCGTGTCCTTGACGTTGTTCAAGTCGTCGGCAATGACGATATCGCCGCGCTCACCGGTACCAACACCGCCTTCCGACGAGGCGAACTTCCAGCCCGTCGCGGTGTTCGATACCTTGATCTTGCCTTCCTCGCTCAGTGTGACCCGATGGCCCCACATTCGCTGGAACTTGGATGACCGGCACAGATCTCTGAATCGGCCGTTATCTCGCTCGGTTAGATGCGCGGCATAGGAGAACGTCAGAAACCGCGTAGAAGCCCTATCACAAGCCGACCAAAGCCACGCCGGGAAGAACACATTCGTCAGCAGCGACTTCATGAAGCCGGGCGGGACGTTGATGCAGAGCCGGTTGATCCTGCCGTCTGCTACTGCCTCAAGATGCTCGCAGATCGCGATGAGCACCTCACCCTCGACAAACTGCGTCGTCGGCTCAAGCACATCCCAGAAATAGCGCACGAACTCAATGAGTCCGCCTTCTGCCTCCTGCTTCGCCCGCTCTTGCCGTAACCTCTTCTCCGAAAGAAGTGATGCCAACTTCTCGCGCTGCGTCCTTAATGGCGTCATCTAGCTCATCTTCTGACAGGCGGCTAAAGTCACCGGGCTTGCCGACCTCGGATCTCTCAATGAACATGCCAAGATGCTTGCCGATATCGACGAGGGCTGACTTCTTATCGTGCAGTTTGAATTTCACACGCCGGACATCGCGAGCACCTTCGCCACGCCCACCCTTGAAATCCTCAACTGTGATCTCCGCTACAGCAGCCGCTTGCTCATGCGATAGGCGGGACAGATCAACGAACGGGTCTCCGTCAGGGCCAATCGTTACGTAGTCAAGCATATTCGCGAAACCGATCTTAGCCAGCTCCTCAAGCACCCGCTCTTTGGTGATCGCCAATTTCTGGATGGCTATCTCGGTGGCCTTAGCATCTACAGTTTCGCGCTTATCGAGGATTTCACCGACCCTGCGTATTATTTCTGGCGAACTGTGTAATTTTAACGCGTTGCGCCGATCGGGCTTAAAGCCTGCGGTTCTATATGCCTCTTCGGCCTTTTTCCCTTTAGCTAGCTCTTGGGCAAAGCGCTCGTGGCGCGGGTTTCGAAGAACCGGCATATTATTCAGATGCGATGACAGGCTTGTCTGAAATCAGGAGCCGGGAATAGACGGACCAAACCATATGATCCTCGTAGGCGTCTTCTTCTGTGCCGAGGATTTCTTTTGGAATTCGTTTCACCCACACACGCTTATCGCACTCGACCTTGGGTTTTGAGCGCCAGTAAAGCGTTCCAGAATGGTTGTTAGCGTAAGCGATTGCCTTGAGGTGCCAAACGCGTATTGCAGTTTCCCTCGACAGGCAGACAATATCGTGCATCGCACCTTCGTGGCCGTCCGTCGAATGCCCAGAGACCAGCGCTATGTATGGCTCTCCAGTTTGCGAAAGGGCTGAGGGCTTTCCTTCAACTACCATGCGCCCGCGCTCTAGATCGGCAACTGCCTCTTCGAGGGTCATTCAATTTTCCTGTTCAGATGGAATGGCTGGCTTTGCGGTGAAGGCGGCTATGCCTATTCTTCAAATGAAGGCGACGTTGGATCTCTGCGGCGGCCCATAGTTCATAGGGAAGTTCCGGAATATTAGGTGATCCGACATCGCAAACAATCGCCCCAACGACAGCCAGGAGCAGTACGCCAAGCACTGCGGCGCAGAACACAATGAAGACAATCACTCGCTGGCCTCGTCAACAAGTTTCCAACCCTGGCCCGTGAAGCCTTCGACATTTCCTGCTTCAGCGCATTCATGCATTAGGATTGAGAATGTGTTGTAGACCAGCAGCATTATCTGTTGGTCATGAAGCTCCTTAAGGGAGCTAAAGGGCCAAAAACATGAGGCGGATTGGTCTTTATAGAAAACAGTGGCCTTCACTGCCTGATAATTGCAATAGACCTTGAATTCCACATTATCGTAGCCAAGGCCTGTTATGTAATGAGCGAGGGTGACATTTATAAATCGCGGAATATAATATTCGAAGACCGGTTCGCCGCTCATTCGCTCGCCTCATTTAGCAGCTCATCCATCCGCACGATTACCGTTTCCCCTACAATGCGAGGATCGGTTCCTACTGCTATCAGGCGAAGGGCTGTTTCTAGCTCTTCCTTGATGGAGTCGGATAATGCGGAGAGAGCGTCATCCATTGGGGTTTCTCTTGCCATATGCCCCTCCGTCCCATTCGTATTCGCGAAAGTCGACAAAACCGACAGCGTGGGTATCAATCTGCGGCTCATTGAGGCGAGGGACAACGAAGCCGGTATGAAGCTCTCGCTTCCAGCCCAGCCCTTTGACCTCACGCCTGCGGATCGGAGTTGGCTTTTGGCGGTTCATTGTTGCCTTGGTCCTTCGCAAACTTCCGAATGGCCTTGTTCGCGGCTTCGCAAGCGTTGCGATGTATCAGCGCCCAATGCTCGATGCTGACACCCTTAGGTTCTGGGCCGAACATTCCGTCTGCGACATTGCGGAGAAGATGAGCGAGGGGTTCATCGCCCTTGGTGCTGGCCTGGATAGAGGCTTTGGCGATGGAGAGCTTTTCGGCTTCGGTGGGCATTATCCGGGGAACGCCTGTTCGGCTTGCTTCCAGCTTTGGGCCGGACCATGATCAAGCACCTCAACATACCGACCATCGACAATCTTCACGTTGCGCATGCGGCACCGGCAAAGAGGCTCACCATTACGGGGGCCGATGCAGTTGCAGGAGTGGAATTCCAACTTGCCAACCTGCTGGTTCGCGAGCAGTTGGCTAGTGGCTTCCCAATCAATGTCAGAAGTGCTGATTTTGACGTTTGCTACCGAGGCAGCAGCTTGTCTGCCCATCTCAGCCGCACCACGCAAACCAGCGCCATAGACGTCATGGCTCATAGCTCTCTCCAAATGCGACCCCTCCCAGCGGTCTAACCGGCGGGGTGAGGTGAGGTGTCAAGGATTACTTGATAGGTGGGGTTCATGCGGGACGGCGTAAACCGCCATGGTCGTCCCGCTGTGTGCACCAGCGGCACCGTGCTTAACCACCCGCATGAATTCGATAAACCGTAGTAAACTCGCTTGATTTCCATGCGGCGATGCTATGCCGGATATTTAGGTAAGCTGGGCGCTCCAACGCCTCCGAGCTTTAGCACCAAGATTGCCGTCGTGCCCTTGTGAGGCGCCGCATGAAACTGAACCGTGGCTTGGCGCATGCCCCCATTTAACCCAGCTGCCATATCGGCGTGCGGATTGCTGGGCACCACGGAATTGTTCGGGTGTTGGGTTTATATTCGGTCTGACTGACCCGGATTTCCAGACCTAAGTCGGTACTTGTTTCCAGCTAAGCTCGAAAGCCGCCTTCCGGCCTGTCCACCGATCTACATCGAAGCGCCACAATTTCAGGCGCAATTCCGATTACAATTAAGATGACTGTATGAATCATAGCCTCTGCTTCGTCAAGCCGCGGCACGTCTTCCCACAAGAAATTCACGGGAAATTGCATTGAGGCCAATGCGGAGGTCGCCATGCATGTGTGGAAGCCTCTCCGTCTGCCGATCGAGGATGTGATCGAACGCTGCCATGACAGGCGAGCGAGCTTCTATGCTGACACGCTGGAGACAGGCGCGGATCGATGCCCATGCACCCTTGGCATTCTCGCACCAACGGGCGTAGGCATCAGGATCGGATGAGACCGGTTCATCATGGCGCTGCCATTGAGCACCAGGCGCCTTTACCGCCTGGAGGTACTCGTTACGGCGGTGCAGATACCATTCGGCTGCTATCCATTGATCGGCGTCGATGTATCCCATGAGGCAGAGATAGCCTTGCTGGGTACCGACGTTGGGCTTGCCGGTCTCGGGCTTGCCGTCAACCAGATGCTCGGGCAGTCCGGTCTTGCGCATACGGGCAGACAGCCCCACCGACTTTGCCTCACGCTCACTCATTTCCTGATGCACTCTGATATCCTCCTTGCGGCGTGATGCTCTACCGTTTGGTTCACGGATGACTGCTTTGCGCTTGCGGGTGCGGCGGGACATTATGAGCGGTCTCCAAAAGGCCGAACTGGTGGAAGCTTGCGCCGTAGACCGGCCTCTTCACGTTCGTCGTAATAAAAAAACGTTGGGACGCTTTTCCATTGATCTTTCCCGCCGGTGGTTTGGAACCTTTGCTGCAAGATTCTCTCTCCGTCGTAATCAACGAACCACCGAAAACTGCAGGTAGGAATGAGGGTTTCGTCTGCCATCACACGCCCTCCTTGAGCTTAACGTGGATGCGGTAGAGAAGTTTACCAGCGGGGTCGTTTAACTCAGCGTTCCATATCGCCCCCTGGAGGGAATTACACGGAACGAATTCCTGGCCATATCTGCAGAGATATACATTGACCCAATACTCACGCATCTACTTCTCCCTCGCCTTCCACTCTCCGCACCACTGGGATTTTCCGGTAAGTGGGAGGTGCGGTGTTTGCGGGCGAGGCGGATATCTCCGGCACTCGTTCGGGCTGTCGTTCCGTGGCGAGCTGTTCCAGAACTTGCAGGTTTCGCAGCATTCACGCATCACCCCACCTCCGGAGCGAGGGGAGCAGCGGTGAGCATGGCGCGCCAGTATCGTGGGAGCATTCCTCCTAGCCAATCGACGCCACCCCTTGGAGTAGCGCCATTTGGGGTCGCGCCTGCAGCTACCAGCATCTGCCATGTCGGCTCCCTCGGCACCACCACCAGCCCCTCCGCGTCCAGATCTGCCGCGAGATGACAGAGGGCAGTAACAACAGCTGAACGACGTTGAGCCTCTCTCTCCATTTCGTCAGCCTCGTGGATGCTATCAAACCAACGGGTCTCCAACTCCCCGTACATCTCATCCAGGCTCATCGCGTTGTAGTCGGTCATTGCGCGGCCTCCGCAGGTGTGTAGCCAGCGATATCTCCGCGAGCGAGCTGGGCTGCATCGTGATGGCCTATCCAAAGCCAGTACGATCCTGGCTCGTCGCTTGGATACCAGTGATCCAGTTCAAGGATTTCATCTGTCATCAGCGATAGCCCCTCATCCCTCAGCTCCTCAGCCAGATCGAGGAACGCATCCCGGACAGCACGGCGCTTCTGCAACGCCAGCTCTGCACGGGTCCATTCCGATTGCTGGGCTGGCCATTGATTGCGGTAGTCTGTTAGGTGGTCGATGCTCATCTTGGCGTAATCAGTCATCGTTAGGGATATCCCCGTCTTCCATGGCCATGATGGATGCCAGGCAATCATTGAGGCATTCGGCAGCCAGATCAGGAGAGATCTCCATATTTGCGCTCATGCCGCGCCCGAGGTATTTGTACCAACTGATACGCAGGTCCTTCCAAGCGAAGTTGTAGGGCTGCTCTTCATCGCCCCAGCTATAGGCATGCACCTCGAAAACATCGTTCTTGAAGGTGTTGCCGGTGTTCCTGAACGGGCTGAGATATTCTTCCTGGCGCTCGTTCCACATCACTCGGCACAGCTCGCTATCGATGGCTTCGAGAGCCGCATCCATGATTGCTGGAACCACGTACATTTGGCTGGGCTGGCCGAAGATCATCTGCCCGAGTTCTGGCGTGTAAGTGGTCATGACGATGAGCCCTTCTTGCCGCTGAGGAGGATTTTCAGAACAAAGAACCACGCCCTAACGGCGAAGTAGACGGCCATGCCGTGCAGGCAGATTGCGAAGGCCGTCCACGCGAAGCTGTAGATTGCTTGGGTTCTCACCCAGAACGCCGATGCATCGACGAGAGGCTGTAGATCAGGGTAATTCATGCGGCGTGGTCCTCTATCGGCCGGTCGGCGTGAAGCATCAGACGGCGTTCGAAATAGCTCTGTTCGGCTGCGATCGCGGCACGCAGGCGCCGTATATGCTTCTCTCTCTTGGTGACACGCTGATTGAAGCCGCTCACTTCAGCCATGCTGGCGTCGATCATCTTGGCGCTCGGCGTGGTTGGGACGATGACTAGCCCGTTCGAGCGCAGTACCCGGCAAAGCTCCATGGCGGTAATCTGGGCACCGGCCTGCACAAGCAACCAATCGAGAGAGGAGGATTTCTGCCTTCCCTGACGTGAGGAGCGAGCGCCGTTCCAAACGGCTGCAACTAGCTGATGGATCTTGGCCGCGTCACGCACTCCAGCGTTGAGGAAGGTATCAA